>JAEIGA010005962.1_pt1 | contig 18554 bp, 19 predicted proteins | sample 9270691 | NCBI WGS metagenome assembly JAEIGA01 (sample SAMN17057246, study PRJNA624740) | gut metagenome | biome: biome; isolation source: fecal sample | host: Bos grunniens | place: China: Xizang | collected 2019
GGCGGTTTTTTCCTTGCGTGTGGTTTGTGATTTGTTATTATCACGAATAAGAAAAAAGGGTTTAAAATGCCTGTTACACCATTGGGCAGATATTACACAATATCAGATGTCATCAAACGGTATAATCACGAAAATGGCGTCGCATATGTCACACGTGGCGAAAAATTTTATGCGGTACACACTATCAAATTAACAACCCCATGGTCCGAAGAGTATAAATCACGTGGTCGTCTGGACGCATTGGCGGCGGGTGAATTTTTTGATGTTGCGTGTCGTTATCTTCGTAATGAAATCCAATGGACCGAACCCGTCCGTAAATTTAGTTGTAAATATAACCCAACCCGTTCCCGTGGTTGCACGGATAAAAATTGCCCACGTGCCCTGGGCGGCACAGCGTACAGGGAAATTTTTGGCACCGCATGCCCATTTCGTAAAACACGATAACCCCATCACCCGCCCCAATCATCCCGAAAAGTTTCGATTTTGCACCACCCAGATGGGCGGTTGTTAAACAGAAACCCCCAACAGTTCTTGACAATCGTTAATTTTGTGTTATATATGGTGTGTGGCAGAGCGAGGAGGTCGATATGTCAAGAAAGGTATGTTCAATAACCCTATCAAAGCCAGAAAATGGTACCTATGAAGTATCATATGTTGATTATTTATGGATTCGTCCGGGCTATACCGGCAAGCGGAAATGTAAACGATTTAAAAGCTTGGATGCGGCTAATGCATTCCTTAGGGAATTGTATATGCGCATAGATGGTATGGCAAATGTTACAAATTATACATATAAACCACAAAATGAAAGCAGCATAGAAAGAAACGCTGATTCCAGTTTAATACACATCAACACGGTTAACGAATACGCAAACTTTATGTTCTTTTCTGCGAATTCAGATATTAATCAGCCTAATCCTTCTGTGGCTTTTATTCCAGAACACGTTGTTAATTCTGTGTTTAATCATATTGCAGGTCAAAAATACAAGAATGCAAAACAAGTGCCGTATTACTTTGTTTTGAATAGGCAAAAGACTGCGTAATATCCCACCGCCCAGATGGGCGGTTTTTTGTTGCAAATTGTGTAGTTTGTACTAATATCACAGATGAAATGACAAACAAAGTGGTCAAAGAATTTAGTAATCGTCGCGGTAATGTACGCATCACATTTGATGGGTTTGCGTATAACGTACGCTATACATTGTATTCTAATTTTAAAACCGGGCGCCCCGAGATAATTCGTGAATTTAGGCAGCTGGATGGTGTGATGGCGGATGAATATTTTGCTGCCGCCAAAAACGAATTAAAGGGAAAGACCTGGGTTGAACCGGCGCATGTATGCGGATATGTAACAAAGACTGCTAAGGTTTGTCGTCGTAATACGTGTCCAAAAAAATTGGGAGGGGCGGATTATTGGGATATATTTAGTGTATCGTGCCCATATCGTTGCAATAAAACCCGGTAAAATTCCCCCTGACGTGGGATTTTATTTTGGTTTATTTTATGCTATAATCAAAAGAATGAAAAAATTTAATCGTACCGTTCATAATTCAATGGGGCAAATGCCGCCCGCACTGCGTCAATTAATTGGTGATTCTGATGTTGCCACCGCCACCGCTGAATTTAAAGACTTTATGACGGCATTGGCAGCCGAATTTCATACCCAGTTATCAATGGATGTTGCGCCCCAAAATATAAAGTTGCGCACACCAAGAAAGTTGTTCGGCCAGACGGTATCGCTGGAATATGTTGCGTCGGGGTCGGTTGGTTCTGTTTATAAAATGCAAATAGGCGAATATGTTTTTGCATTCAAGATTAATCGTCACCCCACCACCGCAGAACTGTCGGTAATGCCGTTACAGAAACGCGTGCGTGGTTTGGTAAACAAAACATATATTGGATCGGTCTTTGTGTTTTGTGGTCGGAAATACTCGTGGATTCTGTCTGATTTTATAGAAAATGATCGTGTTGATGGATTTGAAACCGCAATGGAAAAACTTTATTTCGCATATATTACCAAGGGCATAAATATAACCGATGGACATCCAAATAATTTCAAGGATGGGCGCTTAATTGATACCCCGTCCCTTGGAATGCGTATGGGTGCAATAGATGATATTAAAAAATTAAGTCGCGTGGAACAAAATATGGTGCAACGTCTGGCATACTGTATCAAGACGGATGATATGTCACGTTTTAAGGCGTTGGTGTTCACTGCGTGCGCTAAAAATCCGGCGGTGATAAATTATATGTTTTATGCGATGAAGTTTGCCAAGGGACCGACTTTTGCCGTTGGCAAGACAGATTCTTTTTCAACCAAGTTACGTCGATATGAATCTGTTATACATTCTGCAAAACGACAAGTTGATCTGCCTGGGACAGATATACCCGCCATTGCCCAGCAGTTATCCAGCGCGCATAACAAGTAAGATATAATGTTTGCGTATTGAATTTACTTGACTTTTTGCTGTGTATATATACAATGCGTGTCGCACTATAAATTAAAGGGGTGTACCAAATGCAGACCGCAAAAAATTTAAAAACATTTGAACGCAAAAATGGTACCGTTATATTACAGGCGTCTGATTCGCAATATGTTATCACAACGGCCCAGCGTATTCGTATGGATTTGGTTTGGGCAACTGAATCTTGTCGTTCTACTCTTGCGGATGCGTTACACTTATTTGCGCAACATAAACAGTGTATCAAATCTAATGGTCACTGTATTGGCGATAGTAGCTATCTGCGCTAAGAAAAGCCCAAAAGAGGGCTTTTTTAAATTACAATCCCCAGAAAATATTGCGCCCATCGTCCGATAATAAATGCCACAATTGATACCACGATACATATTATTAACATTTCTATTGTATGTCGCCAGAATTTATGTCCGTTCACACGACATATTCCCCAGTTACACAAAAATATAATAATTATCGCAATTATAAAAGCTGATGTCATTGCCGCGCGTACATTTTCGGTCATAAAAAATGGCATAATTAACAAGAAACTGGTCCCCAGGTATGTTAGTCCAGTTGTTGCCCCAGCCATAGTTGCGTATTCATTGTCGTTTGTTTTATGCGCCAAATAGTTTGATGCCGCCATCGACAGGGCCGCCGCTACGGCTGATATAACGCTTGTTAAAATAATTAAATATCTATTTGCCAGTGAAAATGCCAGCCCCGCAATAATTCCCGTCTGGGAAACCAGTGCGTCATGCATTCCCAGAACAATAGCCCCTGGTATATTGGATTTGTTTTGTGTCATAATGACAATTATAACACGGCCTACATGGCAAAGGCATTGGGAATGATTTCTATTTATTAATTATTTCCATAAATGCATTGTGTGCGGATAAATCCTCGGCCGGCACATCAAATGTGCGATATGGAAAATTCCCACCAATTTTTGGATGGGCCAGCATTTCTGCATGCTGCTTTGCAATGATTTCTGATACATCTGGGGCGGGCGCGGTGTTTTCCAATTCCATATAAACCTTGGCCAAGATTTCCGAGTCAATTAACGCCCCGTGTGCATCTGCACGCGCCGTCAAAGAAATTCCATACCATTTTGCCAATGCGTCCAAAGAATAACTTTTTGGACCAAAAACACGATTTCGTGCGATGACAATGGAATCCATCTGTTGGCTGCGCGGAATTTGTGGCAGCCCCAGTTTAGCCAGTTCATGATTTACAAATGGAAAGTCAAAATCGAATCCGTTATGTGCGACAATCGGACTGTCGCCAATGAATGCCAAGAACTTTGGCGCGACTTCAGACATTTTTGGTTTGTCTTCCAAAAATGCATTAGAAATCTTGTGAACCATATATGTATCAGGTGGAATAATTTTTCCCTCTGGATTAATATATTCGTGGAAATTATTATCGGTAATTTGTCCGTCTATGATTTCAACCGCACCGATTTCAATTACGCGATCGCCGCGCAAATATTCAAATCCTGTTGTTTCAATGTCAAAGCAAATAACGCGTTTCATAATAAATTCCAATCCTTGATAACAATTGTTTGTGGTATTATAATGAAACGATGACTTTAATGCTAGAAAATCTTAATCCAGAACAACGTTTAGCGGTTGAAACAACCCAAGGACCATTGTTGGTTTTGTCTGGTGCTGGTACTGGCAAGACAAGTGTTCTGACATCCCGTATTGCACATATATTGAATTTGGGCTTGTGTGATAAATATCAAATATTAGCGATGACCTTTACAAACAAGGCTGCGAATGAAATGAAAAGTCGTTTATCTGTTTTGTCGAACGGCGAATGGTATCCAGACGGAATACAGTGTGGAACATTTCATTCAATATGCCTGCGTATTTTGCGTGCAAATACATCTGCGGCGGGCCTGGCACAAAATTTTTTAATCTATGGCGAAGACGATCAAAAGGCAGTTATAAAATCCATTCTGGCGGGTGCAACGACAACAAAATCCCCCGCCGACTATGTCGAAGAATTTTCAAGATTAAAAGATAAGGGACTTGTTGCATATCAAAACAAAGACAAGTTGTTTAATGCGTATAATGCGGAATTGCAACGCCTGAACGCGGTTGATTTTGGTGATATTATTTTACGTGTTTTAAAATTATTTGACACGTACCCAGAAATCTTGGCACGATATCAGAATCAGTTTAAATATATCCTGGTTGATGAGTTTCAGGATACTAATAATGCACAAATGGAATTATTAAAATTGTTAACCCAGGGTCGTGAAAAACCGAATATCTGTTGTGTTGGTGATGATGACCAATCAATTTATTCGTGGCGTGGTGCAGAAATTAAACATATTTTAAATTTTGAAAAAACGTTTCCCGGGGCAAAAATCATTCGTCTTGAAACAAACTATCGTTCAACGGCAAATATTTTGGGTGCGGCAAATTCGTTAATTCGTCGCAACCAAGAACGCCTGGGCAAGGATTTACACAACGTGTCAACCGATGGTGGCCCCGGTGAACCGGTGTATGTGTTAACTCTGCCATCGGACTTAGACGAGGCACGCATAATTGCCGAATATATTCAACGCGAAGACAAGCCGACGTATTCTAATTTTGCGGTTTTGATTCGCACGGGTGCTTTATCGCGTTTATTCGAAGAGGCCTTTGCCACACGTGGTATACCGTACAAGTTAATTGGTGCGACCAAGTTCTATGATCGTGCGGAAATTCGTGACGCGATTGCATATTTGCGATTGCTGGTGTATCCATTTGATGATATATCATTCTTGCGTATAATTGGGCGGCCACGTCGCGGATTTGGTGATGCGGCAATTGCAAAAATACGTGCGGCGGGTCCAAATCTAATGACGGGATTACGTAATGCAGCATTGTCCGCAAAACAACGCACCGCGGCCGATGAATTTTTATCGGCGTTTGATTTTGATTGGGAAAACGTTTCGCCACGGGATGCCGCACAAATATTACTGGAACGTGCGGGCTACATCAAAATGTGGCAAGATTCCAAGGATTCAGATGCTCCAGACCGTCTGTCAAATATTCGCGAGTTAATCACGGGTGTCATTTCAAAATATGACACGATTCCCGAATTTTTGGAACAGGCAGCCTTGATGATGACCGACGATAATGATACCGAAATCACCGGGGATGTTGTGTCCATTATGACAATTCACGCGGCCAAAGGATTAGAATTTGATACCGTCTTTTTACCCGCCTGGGAAGAGGGGGTATTCCCCAACGAACGCACCGTTGGCGAAGGCGCTTTGGAAGAAGAAAGACGCCTGGCCTATGTTGCAATCACGCGTGCACGCCGCATATGTGTGGTAAGTAATGCGATGTCACGTGTAATGTTTGGCACGCGTACATACAATTCCCCCAGCCGTTTTATCACCGAAATGGATAATCGATATCTGGATTTTCAAGGGGGCGCACCACGTGCGCATACATATTATTCGCCCGTACCGCGGTCATATGATGCGCCCGCCAAGCCTCGTCCTACGCCAATACAAAATAACACATTAAAGGGAAAATTTGTATCACATGCCGAATTGGGATCCGGTGTTGTTATCGAAGATGATGGCAATATCTTAACGATTGCGTTTAAAAACAAGGGGATTAAAAAGGTGGCACGTCAATTCGTAACGGTCAGTTAGTCTGATTTTTTTATTGTGTCCCAAATTTGTTTGCCGGTTTTATAAACATCCTTGGCCAGAGTTTCTACATCGCTACGTAATTTTTTACCAAATTCATCTTTGATACTGCCTCCCCAATCTTTGGCAATTTCGTCCGCACGATTGGCCAGATACCAAACCAAGAATCCCGTTATAAGCATTGGCATTATTCCAACATCTTTTAATTCTGGGGCCATTGTTGCACTGTTTACACCGACAAAACCACTCATTAACGCGACACACACCGCAATTACCACCGCCAGCACGATAAAATATATTGCGGCACTGATCACACGTCCAATCTGTGCTTTCAAGGATTCTGTTTTGAATAGCCCCGTGAACGCGTTATATACCGTTCCGGGAATACCCTTGTACGATGTTTTTGTGACGGTTTCTGCAACCGCGGTGAATGGCAACATAATAATGGCCAGGAACAAATCAGCAATCACCCCAAACGCCATAAATGTAAATTTCCACGCGTTCACGATAAACATAATTATAAAGGCAACGCCCAAGATGAATAAAAATGCGCTGGTCCCGATCGATTGTTTTATATATTCCCATCCCAATGCAACGCCACTGCTAAAATATCCAGATAAACGTGTTGGCAGACACATAATATTTGATGCTGCATTTGCATCTATGATTGCCGTATTGGCGATATGTGTTGAAACATATGTATGGATGGCGGCGCACGTATCGGGCAATTGAACGCCAACTACATTAGATGTGACATTCAGTATTGCGTCCGCCGTATATGTACCAATCAGCATAATTGGTGTCATAAGCATCATAAATATTTTTGCAGGACCAAAGTTTAAAACTACAATCCAGAATGTTACTTTAAGGGTTTTTATTGCGATTTCTTTGCCCAGTTTTTTTATATTCCAACCCGTTTTCATATTATTGTAGGCTTCGCCCATAATCCAGAAAATATACATTAATATGATAAATATGATTGCAAATCGTGCCAATGCATTATCAATTATATGCGCAACGTGGCTAAGTGCATTTATAAACGCCATTCCAACTTTGGCTTCAATTGGGACATAGTCTGGTAATAATTGTTTTGTTACATCTGGGGCTATTTCATCTATATCATTTTGCAGCCCAACCACAACCATTTCACGATTTGCCGTCGTTGCCCAGGTTCCATAATCTCCAATATCTGGTGTGCCAAAATTTGTTGCCGCTGCCGCCACCCCAGATATACACAGAGTAACCGTAATAACCGATAAAAATTTCCAAATGTGTCTTAACACTTATATTGCCTTTTCATCCATTGCCTTGCCGACGGCATTTGCGATTTGTTTTGGTAATGACCAAATGTTTTTCCCCAGTTGTTTAATCTGGCCACCGAAATCAAAATCTTCTTTGCCAACCGATGGCAGTATCCCTTCGACCCGATTGCGCAAGACCAAGAAATACAATGCAAACAGGGCTGCCATCATAACAATAAAATCCCACCCGTCGTCCAAGAAATCAAATGCGCCCGGATACGACCGTTCAACCATTGCGCGCTGTGCGGTAAAGCAGGTCGTAAATTTATCTTTGTCCATTTCGCCATCGACCAGTGAAACACGTTCACATTCTGCAAATACGTTCATTACAGATAATGTTTGCGCATCTGGATTTTCGGGACTCGTCCCCAGCATTGGTGGCAACATCACGCTGTACCCATCGACAGGGCCGGGGAAATAAGAATCCGCCGCATAAGATACGGTTGCATATATAATTACAACCTTTAATGCGATAACGACAATTTTTATTGCCGCGTTAATCAGCATATTTATCCCCTTGTCAAACAGCCCCCCGGCCAGTTTCCACGCCCCTTCGAATGCGTATGCTGCGATAAATATTGGCATAAATATAATCAGGAATATTAATTTAAACACCACCGACAAGATTTGAAAGAATAAATCAAAACCAATTACAAGGAACATTATAACCAGGCCCAGTCCCGCTATCCACGTGAATACACCACCACCCATTCCCAACCAAGCATAGTTCATCAGTGAAAAACCACCCGCCGCCCCGGCCAATACAACACTGTTTACATTTCCGATAACGCACATAAATGGCCCCATAACCGGCGATAAGATTTCGCCTGCATCAACTGGCCCCATCGCGCACGTAGCTGCATCGACAACGCCACTGGCCGCCATCCCCAGAAGTCCCCCCAGATATAAAATAGGCGTGATAATAATTTGTGATAATGCTTTTAGGGTTGCCGGCCCACCTAATACTGCCCCCCCAAGTAACGCCGCGACAAAGAATACACGAACGCCTTGTTTAACGACCTTGTCAAACCAGGGTTTAAATTCGATTTTCTTTTCATCAACTTTTGTGCCGGCGGTACTTTTAGCGGCCGCCCATACGTGTGCGACACCGGTGTATGTCATATAAATTCCAAATCCTAACGCAATTAGTATTAACAGGCCATCTAATATTGCTGTCCAAAACAATTCTGTTGCATCACCAATCACAGAAAACAAATCTGCGATATATTTGCACATAAAGCATCCGTTAATATTTGCAACGTCACCATTTTCGGCGCCAATCGCGGTCATAAAGTTTTCCATACTGGAATACGTCAACGCCGCCCCCCCAATGGATGACGATAAATACCAAATGCCGATACCCAACGCGATTGCGCCCATAATAATTTTAACGGCCAAGATTATTATTTTTCCTTTCATTAACTTTTCTTTTCTTCGCCACCGTTAATTATTGTTTTTCCGATATTAACCGCCGTGTTAATGACATTTTTCGACAGGGTTAATGCATCATCTGCCATTTTTTCGCTTAATTGATTTTCTGCACTTACCCCAAATATCCCCAGAACCATTTTTGAAATCTGTGGAATTTGTTTATATATAAAGTTTAGCACATATACCAACACTGTTACACTCATTAATGTCAAGGCTTCCATATTTTCATCGCTTAAATCGACTTCAAAAACATCACCGGATAAAATCTTGTCCATCAATGCCGCGTTTGTTTCGTCTGGGTCAGAAAAGAATTTTGCAATAATCATCATAATGATTGTGTATGTCAGTACGCATGATGCCAGTGCAACAATCGCATTAATTAGTTTTTTTATTTGGTCTTTGCTTATATGCTTGCTGACATTTTTTACAACATCTGGAATATGATCGGCACCATCAAACGCCATCAGCATTAATGACATAGGAAAGAAAAATGCAAAAAATGTCATCGCCACAATAATATCTACAAAGTAAAAGCAAAAGCGTAAAAATAATTTAAAAAATCCATAAAATAAATACAATCCGATAAAGAATAAACCAATATGTTTTATAAGTGCACCAATCCCCAGCAATGCTTCCCAGGTGAATGCACTGTCCATTACTGCAACCCCCAATTTCATATAAGATTGAAATTGTGTAATTGTTGTTTTCATCAGGTTAATAATCGTGTTGCGCAATTCTGGACGATAAAAGCCATCGTCTGACATTTCCATTGGTTGATATGTAACTTTTTCTTCAACGTCACTGATATCGTGTTTTACCAATGCCTGGGTATATGTCAACGCAACCGTTGCCGCCGGTTCAAATGTTACACGCGTAACCAATTTTGGCACCGACACCCCAATCCCCAGTAAACTTAATACGATAATAGAGTTTACCAAAACCTTTTGAATTGATTTTTTATAGAATGGGTCTGTCCCGCCGCCCTTCAAGTTTTGATAAACTGCATTTACAACGAACGCGGTAAAAAGTGCAAAAAACACGATAAATGCCAGGTTTGTCATCTGATTATAAATTTCGGCCGCCGCGGTTGATACCACCTGGAACAGGCGATCAAACACCCCACAGCCCCAGCACTGAACCGTAATATCGATAAAAGAATTTATCACGTCTGTCATTACTTTTTCTTTATCCAACCGATAGCTGTGCCGATAGTTTTACTTGTTTTTTGCAGGTTCCCAATCGTTGTTTTTGCGTCGCCTTTGACTTGTTTATAAAGGCTATCCATTCCCTTGGTATAAGAATTTAATTGTTCGCGTGTCACATCAAACATTCTTTGCATCACATAGAATGTTAAGATTGCTGATAACCAAAATATAGAATGTTGTCCAAATCCCATTGCGCTGTTGGCGACAGTTGGGACATTTGCGGTTGCTGCGCCACCCGCGGCCACAACGAATACAGACGTATTCCATTGGAACAGAGCCTTTATCAATGCGATGTTCAACCCCAAAATAAACGCGCACGCAATCATCGTAATAATTATGTCTTGCAACGCTTTGACGATATTGGAAAAAACGGGCCACGGATCAAACCATTTGTCACTGGGCTTGACAGTCCACACCAGCACATTAAACGGATACAGCATTAATGCCACACCAAAATTAAATATTGCCTGGATGATTAAAAATGCCATAAACAAATTGCAACCTACAAATGTGAATACAATGAACAGTCCCGAAATTATATTCAAGAAGTTTTCGCCACCATGCGGAACCAATGTCATCAATCCCCGCAATCCGCTTGTAATAAACTGAAACCCACGTTTAATTATCTGATTGTTTGCGTGACTTAAATCTGCAACCGGTTGCGTTAAAAATTCACATGAAGATTCTGAAATCCACGCTTTTTCTATAATTTCTGGTGGGCATTGAACATCTGTTGTATTTGTGATTCCGGCTTCATTGATTGTGGAAATAATAGCTTTGGTATATAAAGATCCAAATTGCAAGAATGGATTAACCAGCCACTGGGTTACAAACATTGGCCTGATTTGTAATAACAAAATTGTCGCAATCATTGCACGTATAATTGGTTTAAGCATATTGTCGGCGATTGTCATTGGCTTGGCTTTGTCGTCCCACATTTCGCCCCCGCCTGACATACCAATAAAGCCCAAGACCTTTTTTGGAATGTACATTTTAACCAAATACATTCCCATCGTAATCCCCAAGAAAAGCCATATGAACGTATAAATAATACCATCGCCATTTCCAACAAAAAATTCATAAGTTCCCGTTGCGACCATCATTAACGCATCCAGTATTAACGGAACAAATGGGGATAAATCCAATGCATCAACCAAAGTTTTGCCGGCGTGTGCCATTGATGGGTCAAATACGCAGACCGCAAAAATCAGGCAAAAAAACAGTTTTTTTAAAAAAATCATTCTCTCTATAATTATTTATCTTTTCAATTATATCACATTTGTTGCAAAATATGGTATACTTAAAAACACATAATATGTTAAAAAAATTCTGGATAACATTTTTATCGTTTTTGCCATTTGGTGCATCTGCTGTGTCGCCGTGGTTGGTTGGCGCGGCTGCAGGAGTGACGGGAATTGCTGGTTTTTCTATATATCGTTCAATGTCGCCAGTTGATATGGCGGATGCATTTGATTTTTTTTCAAGTTGTTGGACCTGTCAAATGTTTTCAGACATTATGGCGACAATGTCTGGTATTTTGCCGCGCGTCTATGATGCGTTGGGGGCGGTTATCATTCCATTTTCGATTGCAGTAACTGCGATTTGGATTGCGTGGCAATTAATAAAAACATTTTCAAACGATAAGGGAACGCTTGACGGTTGGTCGCTGTCGGACACATTCGTTACACATTTTGTAAAACTAGGGATTGTGACTGCTGTCTTGCTGGCGCCATTGCCCCGAATGCTTACAGATGTAATCATAGAGCCCGTGTTTAATGTTGGGCTCTATATGAATCGTGCCGTTACCGGGGACGATGCTTTTAATTCTTGCCTTGTCGCAACTGCAATTGCAGATCCGGTGTCTATATCCAATGCGGCATCGTCACGCGGCGCTTTTTCGCCGAAAATGCGCCATAATCTGGCATGCCAGGTTGCAAATGTTCATCAAATGACAGGTATTGGTATGACAGCAGGTTGGACTATGATGAACATGGCGTTTAATGATGAGTATATGCACAAAATTATGTGGGATGTTCCAATATTTCCAAATGTGCCAATGTTTGCGGCGGGATTGCTTGTCTTATTATTGTTTTTTGCATCTCTTTTACCGATACCACTATATTTCTTAGAAATATTTATAAAACTGTCTATGGACTTGGTTTTATTGCCTTTGACATTTTTGGGGTGGTTGTTCAAAGGATGGAATATTTTTCCCCAGGGGGCACATAATAAAAATATTCGTGCTATTGTAGATGATGTTATAAATGCGACGGCCGGCATTGCGGTAACGGGGCTTTTTGTGGGCTTTTCGATAATGTTCCTAGATGCGGTTTTTGGGCATCTTGGGGGCGTGTCGCGCATGGTTACGGCATTACAATCGGGCGATTCGAAAACGCTAATAGATGGCCTTATGATGCGAAACGATTCGTTGATAACGATTCTGATTATGGGGGTATTTATTGCAATGTTTATGACGGCGATTCCCGCGCTGACCAAGACTTTATTTAACGTTTCTATATCTACAAAATATTATGATAATTTGAAAAAAGACCTGCAAACAACGTGGGGAAATTTGAAAAACATCTGGGCAAAAATGAAAAAATAAAAAATCAAGTGCTTTATTTAACCCGGCCCCCTTTTTTGTACATTCCGAATCTGATATAATTCATAGCAATGACGACGACGTTTCCGATTCTTTATTGGCCACGTAAAACGACAACAGATTGCAATTATCAGTTGTCGCGCAAGGTTATAAATTCCGAAACCGGCGCAATGCCAACTGTTATAACGGGTGATTTGGATATTGTGGACGTTTTGGCACAAAATCCTAATGCGCGTATTTATTATCCAGTGTTTTGCGAATCAACTGGGTGGTGGGGTGAATTGTTGGGTGGCGATGCCGTTGTGACCGATAAATTGATTATTTCCCCAGAATGCCAGTTAATGGTTATTGAATCCGATAAAACGGCTCAGCCATCGGGCAAGAATCAACTTTTGGCGGCGGAAATCTATCCAACCAGTGGTTTTTTCAAGAAAATGAATTCCGGAATTGCGACGGTTGCAGATATGTTGGCAACGGATGCGGGGACAATATTAGCGTTGTTTTCGGGTGCTAATCAATCTCAATTTATAAATATCCTGGAATCGACGGGTAATTCATATCTGGGCTGTATTGGTCGATATTAAAATGCTATTATTGCTTGATTTCTGTAAAAATACTTATATAATTACGTGGCTTAAATTTTATAAAAGGACGATATTATGAAAAAAGGAATTCATCCAGAATACCACGAAATCAACGTCACAATGACGGATGGTAACACGGTAAAAATGTACTCTTCGGTTAAAAAAGACCTGATTTTGTCCCAGGATAACTTGAATCATTCTGCCTGGACTGGTCAGCGCACAAACACCGCCGACAAGGGGCAACGTGCATCTGAATTCAAAAGCAAATATGCAGGCTTTAACTTCTAAGATTAATTCATTTCTTGATGGGGGCGGGATATGGAATTGTTGATTAAAGGTTCAACCGAATTAAACAAGATGTTCATGGCGTTACAGCGGACGGCATCGTCTCTGCGTCGTGATTTCGGAGAGGTTGAAAACCTGCAACAATCCTTGCGTGGGGCACGTGACTTTGTGGCCAAGGCGTCTGCCCGTATCGAGGAAAGTATTTTATCAGACCTGACCTTGGTTCGCCCAGCGGCGGGTCTGTTGACACCTGACGTTTCACACGATGGTGATGGTCGTGACGAATTTGTTTTGGCTTTGTCAGGTGCGTCTAATTTTGTACGCGGCAACCCGCATTTTGCGATTTCTTTGGCGTTGCGTTCAAATGACGAAACCAAAATCGCATTGGTTTATTCCCCAATTGATGAACGTTTATATTATGCAGAGGCTGGCCGTGGCGCATATGTGTTCTCGGCATATCATTCTGCGCGTATAAGTGTTTCTAATATCAAAGATATGGATGAGGCAACAATTGCCTATAATACATCTGATGCGCGTACGGTGATGGGTGAAAATACACTGCGTACGGGGTGTCCGGCATTGGATTTAGCGTGGGTTGCGGCTGGTAAATTAGATGCGTATGTATCTGATGCACTGGATTTTGCAGAAATTGCCGCAGGCGATTTATTAGTGCGCGAGGCGGGTGGAAAAATCGAAATGATGGCCGACCTGGTTGCGACAAACGGTAAATTGGAAATGTAAATTCGCGCCCCGTTTGGGGCGTGTGTTTTTTTGTTGTGATGAATTCATTAAGACGCTTTTTTTCGAATGTCATATGTGGATTTATTCCGAATCGGGATAAACGTCGTCGTATGCGTGTGGTGCTAAATTCTGATATGGGGGCGTATTTACGTTTTATTCGGTCGGACCTGGGGGTGCGGCCCTGTCGTGTGCGGACATTTGTCGGCTATCTGGCGCGCAGTCTGCTTATCAGTGTGAATGACAAGTACATTTACAAATTTCCATTGCGTCGTGATAATTCGGATGATTTGGCCCGCCGTGAAAAGCGATTGGTGGATGCGCTTGCACCATTGTCATCGATATATGTGCCACCGGTTGAATTGTTGGACTATAATGGGTGTGTGGTTCGCAAATACGAATATATTTCGGGAAAACAATTTAGAAAAATGCCGGAATCTTATGCGCGCGCCCATATGGATGAATTTGCAAAACAAATTGCGCGCTTTATGTATGAAATAGGCTGTGCGAATCCTGATGAAATCGCGGATTTAAAACCGACAATGGCCAAAGCACCGGGGTATCGTTATGGTTGGACCCAGGGTGATATTTATGATAATTTTCTAATCGATATGTCGACACATAAAATTATTGCGATGATAGATTGGGAAGATTGTTTTTTTGGTGATTTCGAACGGTTGTTTCATCGTCGTCACGTATCAATTGCAAGTCAGTTTATGGATGCGGTTTCGCGCGAATATGATAAATTATATTATAAAAAAGATTGAAAAGAATTTTAGAAGAGTATAGAATGTGCGCGTATGGCCCCATCGTCTAGCGGTTAGGACACCAGATTCTCATTCTGGCGACACGGGTTCGATTCCCGTTGGGGCTGCCAAATTTCATAAACGCGGGTCGTTTATGAAATTTGCGCAAGCACCCGGGAATTGAAGCCGTAGGGTTCGGGGCGTCAGTTGGTGAAAACGAGTTGTAAACGACGTTTGAACCTTACGTAGCGAATGGGGCCCATAGAGCGAATGCGAATATGGGGATGTACATTCCCGTTGGGGCTGCCATTTGTCTGTGCTGATGGAAAAGTCACGATTAAGCGGATTTTAGGTAATGCTATGAAAATTCGTAATTTAATATCTAATATTGTATGTGGTTTTATTCCGGGGAAATCGCGTCGCGATTTGATTCGTGTAAAAATACGTTATAATACACGTGCGTTTGTGAAATTTGTATGTGATTATTTAGGTGATAAGAAGTTACCAATAAAAACCTGTGTAGGCTATGGGTGCAGTAATTTTATCGTTTTGGCGGGTGGTTGCTATGCTTTCAAGTTTCCGTTGAACGATGATGGCGCGGTGCGTGCCCTGCGCGAATTGCGTATAACAACCGCGTTGCGCAAATATACAACGTTTAAAATTCCACAAATGGAAATAATAAAATGGAATAATATTGCAGTACGTAAATATGAATTCTTTCCAGGTGTAACGCTAAGTGAGATTCCGCCACGCATTGCTCTGGCCAATCGTCATCATATCGCGCGTCAGATAGCATTGTTTATTTATCAGATTGGTATGGCTGATCCTGTGTCTATTCGCGATTTGAAGCCTAAAAAGACGGCGCATCCCGGTTTTTTATATGGTTGGTTTCATAACGATATCTGGCAGAATTTTATATTAGACCCAAAAACGTTTGATATTATTGGTTTTATAGATTGGGAGATTGCGGAATTTGCCTCTTTTGCGTATGGATTGTATATGGCGGATCATCACTGGGATAAATTTGGGTATCGTGGTATGGTTGTAGATGTTATGGCCGAGTATGCAAAATTGTACTATGACAACAAATAAATGCCACAGATTCGCGTGTTTTGGTGTTTACAGACTTCAACAAAAATGTTATAATGATACAAAGTATACACGTATCGTGTGTGTCACAGGTGCGTAAAAAAAGCGGAAATCTGGACGTGTCCAGCCGTGGGGGAGTGTGAAAATGACAAGTCATAAATTTTCAAATTGTTGCAAGAATGCCATTGGTACGGTCTTTTTGTTGGGGGGTGCGTTTTTGACGTGTTCAACATTGATGTCGATGCGTGCGGCATTCGCGGATCCAATTGCGCCGGTAAATATGGATGCGGCGTCCCCACGTGCAATGCGTGCCACGCGTTCCGGTCGGGCCAGTCCGCGTGCTACAACCGCGACGACTACGGTATCCCGCGGAACGACGACAACAGCCACGCCATCGCGCGCAACGGCATCCCGTGGTGTTGCGGCGCGTACGACGACACGTACAACGACCTCTCCGTCGCGAAATGTTGTGGCGCGTACGGCAACAACCACCGCAACGGTATCTGCGGCCAATCGTTCGGGACGCAATGTTCGTGCACGTAGTGTTGACACATCGCGTGTTTCGCTTCAGGGAAATGCAATTCGCGGATCCAAGGCATCAACCACAAATTACAGTTATTTAAACAGTAAACTTTACACGGGTAATTATTCAAACATTATTGATTCCAGTACTGGTTTGATATCATCCGATGCGTTCAATAATTGTATGGAATCATATTATACCTGTATGGACGAGATTTGTACCGCCCGTAACGCGGCGCAACGTCGTTGTGCCTGTGCAGGTCGTGTCAAAGCTTTTGCAGAGGCAGAGAACCAGCTAGAAACCGCGAACGAGGAATTGATTAAGGTTTCCGGTGAATTGGCATTGTTAGTTGCCAACAAGGGCAAGGATATTTCCACCGCATTCCAATTGACTGACGCTGAAAAGGTTATGAATTGCGTATCATGGAAGGATGTAACATCCCAATACGGTGCCAGTTCCGACCAGGCCAAAGAATGGTGTTCAAACCACGGCTTTTATGGTGCCGATGGCGGAACTGTTTCTACGTGTTCACAGCCGTCATACTGTACGACCAACGATTTTGGTTTCGATATTGCAAATATAGATGGATCCAGTTCGGATATCTTGGCATCACTGCAATCCTGGGCCAAGGCCAAAGACCAAACCGTTACAATCCTGAAAGATAACAAAGATGATTTGATGTCTGCTTTTGAAGGTATTTCCAACGTTGTTGGTAATCTGGCGGGAATCAGCGGTTCTATGGCGGATAAAAATCTGAAAGATTCCTTGGCGGAAACGTGGGGATATGAATTGTTTGAATATGCGCACAATAACGTATGTTCACGCGTTCTGGATTCTTGCTTTAACGGTATTTATGAGGCATGTGGAACCCCGCCATCAGGTGGTCGTAAATGTGGCAACGGTCAATCCCAGTGCCCATATAATTACAACAGCCAGATTACCGTAAACAATACCGGTACATATGAATTGAATTTTGTAACCGCGAACAGTGGTTATACAACATCTAATTCTGCGACATGCTTTGGTTATTCAACCGCGTCTGGTGATCCATATGCGTCATTGCGTGGACCGGTCGCTGATGCTCGTCGCAGCATTATGCAGAAATACGCGCTGGATGCGAATGCGGACTGTGACGTTTATGGTGAACAGTTGCGTCAAACCGCACAAAATATCAGCTATCAGAAAGTTGCCGCCCAACAGGCCCTGCAACAGAAGCGCCTGGAATTTGCCACCGAAGAAAAAGAATCCGTTCTGTCTGCGGCGGTCGCGGCGGGTACAAATTTCAATAACTGTTTAAGTGAAATTTACGATTGTTATGAAACGCAACGTCGTGCAGAGGCAAACTGGTCCGATACGCGTATCAAGACATACTGTGCCCAGGTTGCAAACGTTCCGTCTTGCTATGAAGAAATGATTTGTAACCCGTCAATGGCACAGTTCAAGGCGGTTATTGATGAGGCAGACAGCACAACTTGTATGAATTCCCAGGATTATACCAAGAATACCTGTCGCAATGTTGTCACATTGAACGAAATCTTGAATGGCACCGGTGTTGCTCCGGCGAACATAGCGGCAGAGATGACGGGTTCATCTGCGGCGATGCGTGAACAGTGTATGTTGGAAAATGGTGTTGCGGAAATTCGTGACTGGACACGTGTCTTGGAAGATACAAACAACAATGCCGTACGTTGCACGGTCGGTGAATTGTATGCTGTGGATGTTAATGCGCGCAGTGGTGTGAAAAATGGTTCAACCTGTGTCATACAGTCGTGTAATGCGGGCTACACTTTGGCAAATGGTAAATGTGTAGCAAACGAAACAGATTGTACATCATCTATTGCAAATGCGGCGTCTGCGGTTATGACATTGGATAACAATGGTAAATGGTCGGCTTGTGAGTTGGTAGAATGCTTGCCAAATTATAATAAATCTGGCA
>JAEIGA010005963.1_pt1 | contig 18554 bp, 12 predicted proteins | sample 9270691 | NCBI WGS metagenome assembly JAEIGA01 (sample SAMN17057246, study PRJNA624740) | gut metagenome | biome: biome; isolation source: fecal sample | host: Bos grunniens | place: China: Xizang | collected 2019
AAACAAATTAACAAATGCTTCACGGAAGGCCACACTAACAGCCATCCCGACCGCCAAAACCAAAACCGATACCTGCTGAAACATATTACACGCGCCAAGCCTTTCAACACCTCTAAACCAGTTAATAATCAAATCCTATCACATACCCACTACGCGTTGCAAGAAAATTTTTCTCCACGCCGATTTGATGTTATCCCAATGAGCCATGCTCGCAGTTAACGATGCTTCACCCTATGGTTAAGGGCGGCGAAGACGAAGGAACTAAGAGACCATCGTAGCTTCGCTACAGTGGACAGTTTCGCTCGCGATACTCGCTACGGGTCCCAGTTCGCTTCGCTTGCAGTGAGAAGCAAGAAGTAAGAAGAGAGGAGTAAGAAGTGGCAAGCGCACGCTAGCTGAGCACGGATATGTGCCCGTGCGATGTAGCGTGCATGACTATGCGACCCGTGGAGACCCACACACATGCAGTCCTTTTACATGCAGTCCTTAGAGGGCGAGCAGTAATCGTGGGGCGCTGAAAGCGCCATCGCGCCGCGATTAGCTGCTGCCCGCATCGCGTGGCTGACGGAAAACCACATACAGTCCTTTACAAACATCGTCTGCGCCGCAGACGAAGAATATGTTCTGTGCAGGTCCATTGTTGGACCTGTTCATTGATTTATGAAAACCACGCTCAAAACCCCGAACTCCGAACCCAAAACCCTAACCCCCGAAACATGGCGAAGCCAATCTCTTCTCTCCACGCACACTGAAAGTGTAGCAAACCGGAGACAAGTAGTCAACTCTACCGACCCAGGTAAGCGAAAATTTCGCGATAAGTAAGCGACATTTCCGCCTGAAAATGGGCGACTTTGCCTACCCGATTTCGCCTGTTTTGGGTACCCAATTTCGCCCTTATTGCGACTCAATTTCGCCCATATTGACCCAGAATTCCTTTAGCATTCTCTAAAAAACGGGCAAATTGTTGATAACTTTTCTACCCCTTCGGGACCATTTTTTCGCAAGGAAGCCACTGTAGCGGAGTTGATTTCACCCTATTTTTGCTTTATCTCTTTATTTTTCAAAAGGTTATGCAGTTTTAGCAAAGTTAAACAAAAGTGCCAAAAATCCGCCAATCCACCGCTCCTTTTCCTCAAAAACTGCGGTGAAAAACGTGAATTGTTGACAACTTGTTGATAACTCAAAAAAAGTTTTCGACAAGCAAAAAAGCGATAAAAAAGTGGAAAAAGTGACAAACCTGCGTAAGGGATTTTAACCACGAATTTCACGAATATTTTAAAACCACAAAACACTCAAAACACTCAAAAAAAGGACTGCGTGTGAGGCGCCTACGGCGCAGGACTGCATGTGGATTTTCCGCGAACTACGCGATGCGGGCAGCAGCTAATCGCGGCGCGATGGCGCTTTCAGCGCCCCACGATTACTGCTCGCCCTCTAAGGACTGCAGGTGGATAGATTAGACGGGCAACCGCCCGTCGCTCAAATAGATTATGGATAAAGTTAAGGATAGATTAACCATTTACGATGTAATGCCCGCCCCCTCACTCCCCACCCTTCGTCCCTGCCTTTCTTTCTCCTCCCTCGCCCCTTATTCTCTCCGTGAGCACCAGTAAAAGCATCCGTCAGGATGCGTAGCGTGCAGGGCTCAGCCCTGCCGCGGGTGCAGGGGTGCGAACCCCTGCCTTGGGGCGTGGGGGCGAAGTAGCCCCCACATTTCCCACAGCCCCCACATCTCCCCCTCCTCTCTTCTTACTTCTTTCTCCTCTCTTCTTACTTCTTTCTTCTCCCTTCCCCTTTTATTTTCTTCGTTTTAGCTTCCTATGGGGTGCTTTTCTTTTGTCACGTTTAGTCTTTTTTCTTTAATTATGGTATAATCACGCGCACATTTGTATGAGTATAGAAATCGGATGAGGATTTCGTGATGGAACTTAAATTTTACAATTCGATGACGCGGCAAATTGAGCCGTTTAAGACGTTGCACCCGGGCGAAGTGGGCATGTATACTTGCGGTCCTACGGTTTACAATTATGCGCACATTGGCAACTTCCGCGCCTACCTTTTTGAAGACTTTTTGCGTCGCGTGTTAGAATTTGCTGGCAACCATGTGAAGCAAGTGATGAATTTGACGGACGTGGACGACAAGACCATCCGCGGTTCGCAGGCGGCGAAGCTTCCGCTCAAGACCTACACGAAGCCTTACATTGAAGCCTTTTTTGCAGACTTAAAGACCCTCAATGTGGAACCTGCGGCAGTTTATCCTGCGGCGACCGACCACATCCCTGAGATGCAGGCTTTGATTGCGGCGCTCTTTGAGAAAGGCATTGCCTACAAGAGCGACGACGGCTCGGTCTACTTTAGCGTCTCCAAGTACGAAAACTACGGTAAATTGGCGCACATCGACCGCGAAGCGATGCGTTCGGGTGTGCGTATCAATGCCGACGAGTACGAGAAAGAAGGCGTGGGAGACTTCGCCCTCTGGAAAGGGTGGGACGAAAAGGACGGCGACGTCGTTTGGGATGCGCCGTGGGGCAAGGGGCGCCCGGGATGGCACCTTGAATGCTCTGCGATGAGCATGAAATACCTCGGTGAGAGCTTTGACCTGCACACCGGTGGCATTGACAACCTCTTCCCGCACCACGAAAACGAAATTGCCCAGGCAGAAGCCGTCACGGGCAAGCCCTTCGTCCACACCTGGATGCACTGCGCCCATCTCCGCGTCAATGGTCAAAAGATGTCCAAATCATTGGGCAACTTCTTTACCCTCCGCGACCTGCAAGAGAAGGGTTACACCGGCCGTGAAATCCGTTATGTCCTGCTCAACGCCCACTACCGTCAGGGCCTGAACTTCACCTTTGATGCGCTCACCGCGGCGCGTGCAGCCCTCGCCCGTTTGGACGAATGCACCGACGCCCTCACCGCCCGCACCAAGTTGGCGGGCGAAGACGATGGCGTGCGCGTTCCCTCGCAATTGGAAGCCTTTGGTGCGGCGCTCGCCGACGACCTCAATGCCTCCGAAGCCTTCAGCGCTTGCTTTGCCTTTGTGCGTGCAGCCAATGCGGCACTTGCTTCTGGTTTGAGCGCCGCGGGTGCAGAAGCGGCACTTGAAGAACTCCGCCAGATGGATCGCGTGCTCGGCTTTATCTTCTTTGGCCGCGCTGAAAAGACGGAAATCCCCGCAGAGATTCAAGCGCTTGCAGACGAACGTGCTGCGGCACGTGCTGCCAAGAACTGGGCAGAAAGCGACCGTTTGCGCGATGAGCTCGTCGCAAAGGGATGGCAAGTGCGCGACTCCAAGGACGGCCAAACCCTCAAACCTCTGGCCTAACCATGACACGCGGACGATTCATTACCCTTGAAGGCCCCGAAGGTGCAGGCAAGAGCACGCACTTAAAATTGCTCGCCGACAAGCTCAAAGCACAGGGGATCCCCGTGCTCACCACACGCGAACCCGGCGGCACCAAGCTTGGCGAAGCGGTGCGCGGGCTCCTGCAGTTTGACACCGCGGGCGAAAGCCCCGTGCCAACAGCAGAGCTCCTCCTCTTCCTGGCGAGCCGCGCCCAACTCGTCAACAATGTGATTCTGCCAGCGCTTGAACGCGGCGAATGGGTCCTGAGCGATCGCTTCTGCGACTCCACCTTCGCCTACCAAGGTTACGGGCGTGGCATGAATGTGGACGAACTGCGCGCCATCAATGGTTTTGCCACGCAAGGCCTTATGCCCGATTTAACCGTGCTTTTAGACATCCCGCAAGATGAAAGCCGCGAACGCGTGGCGGGCAGAAACGAAAAGGCGGACCGTTTTGAACAAGAACGCGACGCCTTCCACCTGCGTTTAGCAGAAGGATTCCGCGCCCTTGCTGCGGCCGATCCCCAACGCATTCGTCGCATTGACAGCACCACCCCGCAGGACGTCACCGCGGCTGCCGTTTGGGATGCCGTGCGTCCCCTCCTCCCTTGAATTTAAAAACCTCCCCTAACTGAAAGCCCCTTATGAAACTTGATCCCACCAAACTCAAAGATTGGCAAATCGCTGAAGCCGCCGAAGAAACCATGCTTCCCATCGCAAAAGTCGCCGAATCCCTCGGCGTCCAACCCGATGAATTGATCCCTTACGGCAATAGCTACGCCAAGGTTGATGCGCGTGCCATCCTCAAGCGCACGGGCGGCAAGCAGAAAGCCAAGTACATCGACGTGACCGCAATCACCCCGACGCCGCTCGGCGAAGGTAAGACCACGACCACCGTGGGCTTGCTCGAAGGTTTAGGGCGCCTCGGCAAGAACTGCTGCGGTACGTTGCGCCAACCCTCTGGTGGCCCGACCTTCAATATCAAGGGCGGCGCAGCAGGTGGCGGTTTGGCACAGGTCATCCCCTTGACTCCGCTCTCGCTCGGCCTCACGGGCGACTTCGATGCCGTGGAAAAGGCCAACAACCTCTGCATGGTGGCCACCAATGCCCGCATGCAACACGAACGCAATCATGACGACGCATGGCTCGCCACCAAGGGGCTGAAGCGCTTGGATATCGATCCTGCTCGCGTGCAAATGCGCTGGGCACTTGACTTCTGCGCCCAGGGTCTCCGTCAGATTCGCATCGGCATGGGCGCGGGCACACTCAATGGCTTTGAGATGGACTCCGGCTTCTACATCACCGTGGCCTCCGAAGTGATGGCCATTCTTGCGGTGGCGGCCGACCTCGCCGATTTGCGCAAGCGCATCGGTAAGATTATCGTGGCCTACTCCAAGGACGGCAAGCCCGTCACGGCAGACGATTTGGAAGTTGGCGGCGCAATGACCGCATGGCTCGTGCGCGCACTGGATCCCACCCTGATGCAGACCCTCGAAGGTCAGCCCGTGCTCGTGCATGCAGGCCCCTTCGCCAACATCGCAATCGGTCAGAACTCGGTGGTCGCCGACCGCGTGGGCTGTGCTTTGGCAGATTACCTCGTCACGGAAAGTGGCTTCGCCTCAGATATGGGCTTCGAAAAGTTCTGGAACATCAAGTGCCGTTGCTCGGGGCTCAAGCCCGATGCCGTGGTGCTCGTGGCCACCGTTCGCGCGCTCAAGCGTCACGGTGGTGGCCCGGACGTGAAACCCGGTACGCCGCTTGATGAAGCCTACACCAAGGAAAATCTCGAATTGCTTGAAGCAGGGTGCCGCACCAACCTGCTCGCCCACATTGATATCATCCGCCGCGCAGGCATCCGTCCGGTGGTCTGCCTCAACCACTTCTACACCGATACCGATGCAGAAGTGGCGCTCGTTAAGCAGATTACCGAAGAAGCAGGATGCCGTTTTGCCCTCTCCAAGCACTGGGAAAAGGGTGGCGAAGGTGCAGAAGAACTCGCCCGTCAGGTCATCGCAGCCTGCGAAGATCCCACGGACTTCCAGTTCCTCTGCGAACTCTCTGAGCCGCTCTCGGTGCGCATCGAAAAGCAAGTGAAGGAAGTCTACGGCGGCGACGGCGTGGATTACGAACCTGCCGCACTCGAAAAGCTCAAAGCCTTTGAAGCCAATCCCGAAACCGCATCCCTGCCCGTCTGCATGGCAAAGACCCAGTACTCGCTCTCGGATGATGCGACCAAGATTGGCCGTCCGACGGGGTGGCGCCTTAAGGTGCAGGATATCTTGATCTACCAGGGCGCAGGCTTCATTGTGCCGGTCTCTGGAAAGATTATGTTGATGCCCGGTACCTCGGCCAATCCTGCCTACCGTCGCGTGGATGTCGATGTGGAATCTGGCAAGGTTAAGGGCCTGTTCTAAGGAAACGTACTATGCGCAATTGGACCCCTGGCAAACTTCGTGCGCTTAAAGGCAAGCGTAAATTCGCCACGGTAACGTGTTATGACGCCACCAGTGCCGCGCTGATTGAGGCACTGGAGGGCGACAAATTCCCGTTGGTACTCGTGGGTGACTCGCTCGGCAATGTCATGCAAGGGCACGACACGGCCCTGCCAGTGACCATTGACCACGTGATCTATCACGCACAATGCGTTGGGCGCGTCCTAAAGAATTCGCTCCTTTTGGCCGATATGCCCTTCGGCTCCTATCAAGCCAATGATGATGAAGGCTTCCGTAATGCGGTGCGCCTCATCAAAGAAGGCGGCGCAGATGCCGTGAAACTTGAGGGGGGCGAACGCTGCGTGGCGTTGATTCGCCGCTTAGTGGAAGCAGGGATTCCGGTTTGTGGGCACCTGGGGCTTACGCCGCAGTCCTGTCTGGCAATGGGTTTTCGTGTGCAAGCGCGTGACGAAGCGGCGGCAGAACGCCTCATTGAAGAGGCAAAATTACTCGAAGCGGCAGGGTGCTTTGCGCTCGTGGTAGAATGCATTCCCTCTGCGCTTGGCGCAAAGGTCTCCGCAGCACTCTCCATCCCCGTGATTGGCATTGGGGCTGGCGCAGAGACCGATGGGCAGATCCTTGTGTGGCAAGACCTCCTCGGCTTGAACCAAAACCGCTTGGCGAAGTTTGTTCGTCGCTTTGGCAATCTCGGAGAGGCCGCACAGACCGCGCTCAATCAGTACGCTGATGCCGTTGGCGAGGGCTCTTACCCTGCGCCCGCCGAAGCCTACGAATAAGCGCTCATACGGTTTTTAAGTACCGTACAAAACACAAACACCGACGCTGAAGCGCGTCGGTGTTTTGTTTTAGGGCTATCCCATTAAAGGCCTTAAGGTGCGTACTCTTCGGGAATAAAGTCATCATCAAAGCCAAGCGACTCCAAGATTTGTTCGGCAGGAGTCTGGGCGGCTTTTGATTGATTACAGGCGAAACAGGCAGGGACCACATTGCCCTTCGTAGAAGTACCACCACGCGCCACGGGAATTAAGTGGTCCATGGTGAGTTCATCAGCGGGGAAGGTCTGGCCACAGTAGTGGCAGACACCCTTGGCAAGTTGAGCCTTCCACCAAGGAGAGGCACGCAACTGACGCGCCCGAGCGCGTTCGCGTCGGACGTGGGCGTCATCAGCAGGTTGGTACCAACCACTCATTTTTCGGGAACTTGCGGCACAGGGATGCCGCGGAAACGGCGATGCATCCAGAGATATTGATCAGGCGCCATGCGAATGACTTGCTCCAAACGCGAGATGTATTCAGCCGTTAATTCGCGAATAGCATCGTCATAAGACTTGGAGCGATCTGGCACAATCGGGTCGCCAATCACAACCATTTTGTACTTCAAAAAGCCTGTGCGCAAGAAGCCTCCGACCACCACAGGGCGTCCAGTCTTGTAACTCAAGCGCGCAGGCGAGGTGAATACAGGCACCGTTTGACCAAAGAAGGAGACGGGAACGCCACGAGAAGAAAACTGATCAAAGAGAATCGTTAAGGCCGCATTCTCCGATTGCCAACGGCGAAGCGTATCACCCGAAAAGCCATTTTTCTTCGGGATAATCGTCGCGCCACCACGGAAGTTGTGACGTTCTAAGAAGGCTTGAATGTAAGGATTATCCATCAAACGGGCCACAGCGAGCATCGGTCGCGCGCTGGTAATGGCCGTAATACCTGCCTCCCATGACCCCAAATGGCCCGTGGCGAGGATAACAGGTTCTTTATTTTCAAAAATTGCGCGATACGAGGCGGGCGTCATTTCAAGCGCCACGTAATCCTTCCAATTCTCACGAGTCACCACATCCGAGGCGCGGATGGCCTCACATTCGTGGCCTGCGAAGTGACCCAAGGAGTCACGCGCAATGCGATAGGCTTCTGCACGTGTCTTTGCTAAACCCGCAATGATCACGTTATTAATCGCCACGCGAGCGCGTTTGCTGCGACGACAAAGCGCGAACAAGCCCACGCCAACGCCCCAGCCCATGCGATAGGCCCACGATACCGGCAGCAACCGATACATGTTCCAAAGCATCGCAACGAGTAAATAATAAAGGTAAGATAGCGCTTTTTTCATTGCACGCATTCTAACATACTTTTTCAAGAATTGCACCCATTTATTCACTTCCGCATTCAAACCCAGCCCTTACACATAAAAGGTCCCCTCCCCAAGTGCCGTTTAGCGCAACAATTCCATCACGGTTCCCTGCACTCCTCCGTCATCCTAACAAAACACCTTTTGGGCGAATCTGCAATTACAAGGCCCTGTAAGCCCTCGCTTTTCCGTTTTATTCATTGCACAGGGTGCGTGGTTGTGCTATTCTTATTAATTGGAAAGACGTTAGAAACGAAACAATCCTGCGGACAGGGTGGCAAGCTGTTCTTTCCGGCCACGACCCGCAGTAGGAAAAAAGTATGCAAAACAGCAAAAAGTTCTCGGCCGAAATCGCCGGCCAGACCATGACCATTGAAACTGGTCTATTGGCTCAGCAGGCAGCCGGTGCCGTAACCGTCTCCGTGGGTGATTCCACCGTATTCTGCGCAGTGACTTGCACAGATAAGCCCCGTGAAGGCATTGACTTCTTCCCGCTCCAGTGTGAATACCGCGAAAAATTCTACGCGGCGGGTCGTTTCCCTGGTGGCTTCTTCAAACGCGAACAGCGTCCCTCCGAAAAAGAAACGCTCATCGCTCGTATGTGCGACCGCCCCATCCGTCCGCTCTTCCCTGACGGTTACTACAATGACGTGCAGGTCAACTCCATGCTCGTCAGCTGCGATGGCACGCACGAAACCGACATTCTCGCAGTGAACGCCGCTTCTGCAGCATTGCACATCTCCGACGTGCCCTTCATGGGTCCGATTGGTTGCGTCCGCATCGGTCGCATCAATGGCGAATGGATCATCAACCCCAGCCACGACGAACGCGCTCAGTCCGATCTCGACCTCCTCTATGCAGGTCTCCGTGGCAAGTTCCTCATGATGGAAGGTTCCGCGAAGGAAATCTCCGAAGCCGACTTCCTCGCCGCCATGAAGCGCGCCCACGAAGAAGTGGAAAAGATCATCGATCTCCAGATTGAAATGCGTCGCGCCCTCGGCAAGCCTGATAAGGAAATCGCCGATAAGCCCGAAGATCCTGAAAAGATGGACTTCATCCGCGGTCTCGCAGGCACCCGCCTCGCAGACGCACTCATCATCCCCGGCAAGTTGGAACGTCAGGTTGCCGTGGATGCTATCCGCGCCGAATTGCTCGCCGCTTGCCAGGAAAAGTATGGCAAGGACGAAGCAGGCTATTGGGTCATCGACGATGTGAAGTTCGTTCACCTCTTCGACGCACTCGAAATCGAAACCGTTCGCGCCAACTTCTTGGAACGCGGCAAGCGCATTGATGGCCGTGCTCAGCACGAAATCCGTCCGCTCGCAGCTCAGGTGGGCGTCCTCACCCGCACCCACGGTTCGGCCGTCTTCAACCGCGGTGAAACGCAGAACCTCGCCACCGTCACCCTCGGCACCACCAAGGATGCTCAGGATCTTGACTCCGTGACTGGCGGCCCGAAGCAGAAGAAGTTCATCCTTCACTACAACTTCCCGCCCTACTGCACCGGCGAAGTGGGCCGTCTCGGCTCCACGGGTCGTCGCGAAATCGGTCACGGCGCCCTCGCAGAACGTTCGCTCGCAGAAGTGATCCCCGCAGATTATCCTTACTCTGTGCGCGTGGTCTCCGAAATCATGGGTTCCAACGGCTCCTCCTCGATGGCCTCCATCTGCGGTGGTTGCTTGGCACTCATGGATGCCGGCGTACCGATCACCGCTCCTGTGGCTGGCATCTCCGTGGGTCTCTTCACCACGCCTGACTTGAGCAAGAAGGTGCTCGTCACCGACATCCTCGGCGCAGAAGACCACTGCGGCGACATGGACTTCAAGATTGGCGGCACGCGCAAGGGTATCACCGGCTTCCAGGTCGACCTCAAGCTCCGCGGTCTCACGTGGGACCTCGTGGAAGATGCACTCGAAGCAGCACGCGTCGGTCGCAACACCATCCTCGATTACATGGCCACCGTGATTCCTGCCCCTCGCGAAGAGCTCTCGCCCTACGCTCCGCGTATCACCACCCTCCAAATCCCCACCGACAAGATTGGCGAACTCATCGGTCCCGGCGGCAAGAATATCCGTCGCATCACCGACTCCACTGGTGCCCAGATCGACATCGCCGAAGACGGCACCGTCTCCATCTTCGCGACCAATGCCGAATCCATGGCCGCCGCCAAGCGCGAAGTGGAAGCCATCTCTGCAGAAGCAGAAGAAGGTAAGATCTACGAAGGCACCGTCACCGGCATCAAGGAATTCGGTTGCTTCGTGGAAATCCTCCCTGGTAAGGATGGTCTCTGCCACATCTCCGAACTCTCCAATCGTCGCATCCCCTCCGTGGAAAGCGTCTGCAAGATTGGCGACAAGATGATGGTTAAGTGCATCGGCATCGATGAACGCGGCCGCGTCAAGCTCTCCCGTAAGGAAGCCATGCGCGACCTCGATCAGCAGGCCTAATTGCACCGTTACACACACCGCTACAAGCGTATCTCTTTTGAGGTGCGCTTGTAGTGTTTAAAGGCCTCTATCATTAAAACTATCGTTACACGCGTTAGCCATTTAATCGTTACACGCGTTAGTCATTTAACCGTTTCACGCGTTAGTTATTTAAAGGAGAGAACGATGCTCAAGTCCCAACGCATCACCTGGTGGTGTTTAAGTGCACTCCTTTTAGGAGAAGCCATCCTTTTGGGAATTGCCCCCTACGAACGCGCCATTTGGTGTGCCGAAATGGTGTGGCCGATTGGACTCTGGCTCATCCTCTTTTTCACACGGAAAAAGTTTACCTTTTCCGTCCCCTCCTACTTCATCTTCTTCATCTGGATGGCGCTTCAAGTGGGAGGCGCGCACACGAGCTTTGAACGCGTGCCGATGGATTGGCTCATGGAACCCTTAGGACTCGTGCGTAATCCTTACGATCGCATCGCCCACTTTGCCATTGGATGGTTCGCCTTTCCCTTTGCAGAATACTTTTTGAACAAAGGATGGGCCCCATCCAAAAGACTCGCCGCCTTCTTTGCCATCATGTGCACCATCGCAATGGCAGGCCTCTGGGAACTCATCGAGTGGGCCTATGCAGAACTTGAAGGGGGCGCGACAGGCGCCGCCTTCCTCGGTTCACAAGGCGACATTTGGGATGCGCAAAAAGACATTGGGTGCGACACCTTCGGTGCCCTCTGCGCCGCAGCACTTTTTCTGTGCGTTAACAAAAAACAAAACTAACGCTGCAAGATTAATGGCAGATTGTATCCCTCCTCTTATTAGAAATCTACTCACACCTTCGATAAGAAGGAATAATTAAAACAAGACATAAAACCGAAATTATAAAAGTGGCCATTCTGAGATGTGCTATACTAAAGGCACGTTATGGGATGAGCCATAACAGCTAATTTTTTGTGCACTGCACAAACATTGTTGCTCACAACGAACCTAGGAAATTCGAAGAAGAATGTAACGTGTTTAAGCGGAGCGCGCCTATTGGCGCGTTCTCTTTTCGCGTTCATTCTTGGGCTTTCCTAGGGCCTGTTGTGAGACGTGATTGGAGAGCGCGTTTTTCATTGCCGGCAAAAGTGTTCTCTGAGAAGTTTCGCCACCCTTTAGGAGAGCATATGCTTTTTAACTCACTCGTTTTTGCCGTTTTCTTGCCCTGCGCGCTCTCCATTTATTGGCTCCTTGCAAAATCCTTTCGTGCGCAGAACCTGTTTCTCCTCATCGCTTCTTATCTCTTTTATGGATGGTGGGATTGCGTTCACCTTTTCCTTATTGCAGGATGCTCTGGGGTAAATTTTATCGCAGCCCTTTTAATCCATCGCACAACCTCGCCTCTTTTACGCAAATGCTCGTTAGCATTCTGTTGTTTACTCTGCCTTTGTGTCCTTTGTATCTTCAAGTACTACAACTTCTTCATTGAAAGCTTTAGCGCACTCTTTCAACTCGTAGGAATTGAGTGGCATCCCCTTCTTTTGAAAATCATGCTCCCCGTTGGGATTTCTTTCTTCACTTCCCAGGCTTTAAGTTACACCTTTGATGTCTATTTCAACAAACTCAAACCGACTCGTAATGTCGTGGAGTTCTTCGCTTTCATCTCCTTTTTTCCTCAATTGGTCGCAGGACCTATTGAACGCGCAAGCAATCTCTTACCTCAATTTCAAAAGGCCCGTCAGTTTAATCCTGACGTGGCACGACATGGTATCTGTTTGATGATTTATGGTCTCTTTAAAAAGATGGTCGTGGCGGACACATTGAGTGTTTATGTGGACCAAACCTTTAATAATTGCGCCTTCTTCAACAGCTCGCTCACCTGCATTACTGCGGCATTCTTCTTTTCCATTCAAATCTATTGTGACTTCTCTGGCTATTCAGACATTGCCCGAGGGGTGGCACGTCTTTTCGGCTTTGAACTAATGCTCAATTTCAATCGCCCCTACTTAGCCACATCATTTACGGACTTTTGGCGTCGTTGGCACATTTCTCTTTCAACTTGGTTTAAGGATTATGTATACATCCCTCTTGGCGGGAATCGTGTCCATACAGGAAAACTTCTCCGCAATTTATGGATTGTCTTCCTCCTCTCAGGGTTATGGCATGGTGCGAATTGGACTTTTGTGGCGTGGGGTGCGCTCCATGCTACATTCCAAACCCTTGCGATCCTTCGAAATAAATTCTTTAAAGTGCCCACTTGCCACACCTTCATTCAAAAAGTCGCCTCCATCCTCATTGTCAACATCGGTGTCATTTTTGCATGGATCCTCTTCCGTGCACAAGATTTTAGCCAATTGACCACCTTTCTTCACACGACCATTAGAGGTGACTACACCCCTTCTTTAATGGCCCTTTGTGCAGGAATGGGGCCCTTACACTTTGGATTCTGTTGGTGTGCTGTTGGACTATTAGCCATCAGCTATCTCTTCCCTGCGGACTGCAAAATTGAAAAGCCCTCACACCCACTGCTCTTTGCAGCCCTCTTTATCCTTGCCATCATCTTCTTCGGGATGCCCTCTGGTGGCGAATTTATCTACTTCCAATTCTAACGACTCATCTCCTATGCGCCAGCTTCTTTACTTTGTCCTATCGCTCTGCATCATCACGGTTAGTGCGCTTGCGCTTAACGATGTGCTTAACCAACAACTTGTCTTAAACTCTACCGCCTCCCCGAGTTATAAGACACATCGCCTTTTCTTAGCTCCTCCAGAGGAGGAAATCCCAATTTTAGGTTCCTCTCGTGCTCAAGCACACTATGTGCCAAGCCTTCTTTCTCCAAACGCCTTCAATTATGGCATTGATGGAAGTGGTATGTATGAAACCCTCTTCCATCTCAAACAGGCGATTCGGAATCAAGCAACAGGCCCCATTATTATCAATCTTGATCCATGGGGCTTTCACGGCGAATACACCCCACGCCTCATGGCCGACTATCTTCTTGCCGCCCAAGCACCCACCGTTCAAGAAGAACTCTTTGGGTGTCACACGTTATCGGCAGACTATTGGCCAGGTATTCGTTTTTATGGCACGCTTCGAAAAAACTTAGCCTCATGGATGAATAATCGTAAAGCTATGACCAAGCGAGTCGACAATGGAGCAGTCCTCTTACTCACAAGTCGAAACGCGACCGAATGGCAACACATTAATGAGCACATTCACACACAAACCTTTTCTTACGCCCCCTCTTGGAAAGCGCCCCTCAACGAGTGCTGCACACAAACAACGCGCCCCCTCATTTGGGTTATTGGGCCAACCGCACCCAAATGGCGCGAACAATTTACGGGGCTCCCCCAATTACACAACTTCATTGAGCACCTTAAATCCTATCCAAACAACTACGTTATTGACCTTTACACCCCAACCATTGACTACACTGAAGCAGATTTCGCTGATGCGACCCACCTCAATGAAAAGGGGGCTATCCGCTTTACGACGCAACTAAAAGACGCCCTTCATCACATCTTGCCGCAGGACTTTTAATTTTCTACGGTAACGAAGTCTTGATACTCACAATACAAAACTGCAGCCTTTCGTCAAAGGACTGCAGTTTTTATTTAAAGGAATGGCGTTTTCAATAACGGATTACTTCAGTTTCGCGAGAAAAGATTTGAGGCGTTCTTCATCGTCAAAATCTTCATCTTCGTCATCTTCATCGTCGAGATCTAATCCTTCATCGTCCTCATCGGACATAGAGTCGCTTAAGTGTTCAAGTAGTTCCGAGATGATCTCATCGGCAAATTCGCCATATTTCGCAGCGACCTTCTCACGCTCCTTGTCACCAATCGCTTCGTAGTAGCCTTCTAATGCTTTTTGATAGTTCAGATAGGTGAAGGCATTCATCTTTAGGGGAATGCGCATCATCTGAATATAGGAGGCTGCTACATCGTATTGCTTCAAGTTAGTGGCGGCTTCAATCAACAACGAATACACGTCGTGATAGGTAGGATAGATTCCCAAGAGCTTTTTCAATACCGTAATCGCCTCTTCAAAGCGCCCCGCACACATTAATCCTTCAGCGTAAGACTTTTGGACCAACTTAGATTTTGGTTTCGCCACGCTCAGTTTCGCCAAAGAAGCAAAGGCATTCTCCCATTTCTTCGTACCTGGCCGAGCTTCCTTTATCTTAACAAGGATCCGTGACATCTGACTTGTCAACTGCTCGTCAAGACGTTCTCCAATCGTCTCCACATCAAAGATATCCAAGACTACGGGCTGAAATCCATCCTTGAATAACGCACGCTGAACGGCTAATTCGCCACCAATTGTCCCAGCCTTGTAACCGCGCGCAAGCTTGCGTTCTTTCGCCCCCTGAATCACAACCTTCAACGCTTCCGCGCGCTCGCCAGAGAAAGAAGTTAACGCCTCAAGTGCATCCGCATTCGAGATGTAACGATCGTTCAACAAGAATGACACCATATCGCAGGCGATATTTTCATATTCTGCACGAGGCGTGACAAATACATGCCCAATCCAGCGACCTGCTTCATAAAAATGAGGCGAGAAATAGGGAATCTTGTCGTAAGGTAAAGAGGTCCGCTGCTTTCGCTTTTGCTCTTTAAGATTCAGCTCTGCGGTCGCTCGATAGCTCTTTACAACAAACGCATCGTCAAATCCTGACTTCTGAGCATACGCAACGATATCCTCATGGCGCTTCAATAATGCCAAAGCGGCACAGACCTTTGCTGTGGCATCTACAGAAACGGGAAGGATGGAAAGCGCCTTATCACAGCAGGCATGTGCTTCAGCATTTTGGGTAAGAAAATAATGGAATTCGGCAAGTTGCGCCCACCCATATGCATCATGTTCCGCGGAATATTCAAGACCCTTTTTCTGGGTTTCAATTGCGATTTCAAGGTCTCCGAGTTGCCAATAGATTTGCGCCTCGTTATTCCAAGCCGTGTAGACCTTAGGATTTTTTGTACGCGCTTCCTCAAATAAGCTCAGCGCCTCAATCATATTGCCACAATCACGCTCATGCATTCCCTTAAACATCGTATGAACCGCATCGTCGTCATCATAAGGTGTGCCACCATCCCCTTCGGCCTGGCAGCACATTTCTTTACGAACCGCCATGACAATATCTTCCTTAGTTGGTTCATACGGAAGGTTATCACGTACCTTTTCTAAACAGCAGAACTTAAATTTCTTTCCGCTTCTACAGGGACATTCCATGTACAACAAATCGTGTTCAATCTTCATGTCTTGAGAACCTTTCAAAAATTCAATTTCATTAACACCCTATTAGAATAACACGTTTTCCTCACCTTTTACATCCTTGTATAAATTCTTACTGTGCCACTTTGAATCTCCTCGGGCATCTCACCCATAAAAGCGAACTCCCTTTTCCTGCTTATCGGATTCCATTTTTGAAGAAAACAAGCCCCATTTTTGTAGGTTTTTAAATTAACAAATTAAAATTATTACACATTTTATGCGTCATCTTGTACGTTATTTAGCATCCATACACCATATGTTGTATACATATCAATTTCAATCAATTCTTAAGGGTTGACGCAAGCATTTTCTTTTTGATATAGTGAGTGGTGCATTTCCGGTGGGTGTGCTGCGAGTTGTCGCGCGGCCGGAAATATCACCGCAATAACAGGAGCACGCTTATGTTCCAATATCCTGCGTTCAAGTCCGGCAAGTGGCAGGACACCATTGACGTCCGTGACTTCATTCAAACTAACTACACGCCGTATGAAGGTGATGCGTCCTTCCTCACCGGTCCAACGGCCCGCACTCAGAAAGTGAACGCTGAGTATGAGCGTTTGCACAAGGAAGAGTACGAAAAAGGCGGCGTCCTCGATGTGGACGTCAACCATGTTTCCTCCCTCCTCAACCACAAGCCCGGCTACCTCGACAAGGAAAATGAGCTGATCGTCGGTTTGCAGACGGATGCGCCCTTGAAGCGTTCTGTCAACCCCTTCGGCGGCATGCGCATGTGCCATCAGGCAGCTGAAGCTTATGGTTACACCATCAGCGATCACGTCGTCCAGCAGATGAAGTATCGCACCACGCACAACGAAGGTGTGTTCCGTGCATACACCAAGGAAATGCGTGCTCTCCGTAGCGCACACGTGCTCACCGGTTTGCCCGACGCCTATGGTCGTGGCCGTATCATCGGTGACTATCGTCGTGTGGCACTCTATGGCGTTGACCGCTTGATCGAAGAAAAGCAGAAGGATCTCGATGCTATCGGTAACGGTCCCGGCGAAACGATGACCGACGAATGCATCCGTCTGCGCGAAGACGTGTGGCGTCAGATCGACTTCTTGGGTCGCTTGAAGCAGATGGCCGCTAACTACGGTTGCGACATCTCCAAGCCCGCTACCACCGCTCGTGAAGCTGTCCAGGCCACCTACTTCGGTTACCTCGGCGCAATCAAGGAACAGAACGGCGCAGCTATGTCCCTCGGTCGTACCGCCACCTTCCTTGACATCTACTTGGAACGCGATATCGCCGCTGGCGTCCTCACCGAAGAAGGCGCACAGGAACTCATCGACGATTACGTCCTCCACTTGCGCATGAACCGTCAGCTCCGTACGCCTGAGTACAATGACCTCTTCGCTGGTGACCCCACCTGGACCACCGAATCCCTCGGCGGTATGGGTCTCGATGGCCGTACGCTCGTCACCAAGACGACCTTCCGTATGCTCCACACCCTCGAAAACCTCGGCCCCGCTCCGGAACCCAACATGACCGTTCTCTGGGCCCAGGGTCTTCCTCAGGGTTGGAAGGACTACTGCGCACACGTCTCCATCGAAACCGACTCCGTGCAGTACGAAAACGACGACCTCATGCGCGAACGTTATGGCGATGACTACGCAATCGCTTGCTGCGTCTCCGCAATGACCCTCGGTAAGGACATGCAGTTCTTCGGCGCTCGTGTGAACCTCCCCAAGGCGCTCCTCATGGCCATCAACGGCGGCCGTGAAGAAATCCATGGTAAGCAGGTCTCCCCGAAGACGGATCTCCCCGCTGAAGGCGCACTTGATTACGAAGACGTGATGGCTCGTTACAAGTCCTTGCTCTCTTGGATCGCACACCAGTATGTGAACACCATGAACGTGATTCACTACATGCACGACAAGTATGCCTACGAAAAGACCCAGATGGCTCTCCATGATACCCATTTGGCTCACCGTTGGATGGCATTCGGTTGCGCAGGTCTCTCCGTGATCGCTGACTCGCTCTCCGCTATCCGTTACGCTAAGGTTACGCCTGTTCGTAACGAAGAAGGTCTCACCACCGACTTCGTCATCGAAGGCGACTTCCCGAAGTTCGGTAACGACGATGACCGCGTGGACTCCATCGCTCAGGAAATCGCTTCTTACTTCTATCAGGAACTCAAGAAGACCCCCTGCTACCGTAACGCAGAACACACCCTCTCGCTCCTCACCATCACCTCCAACGTGATGTACGGTCGCAACACGGGTGCAACCCCTGACGGTCGTAAGGCTGGCGAAGCATTCGCTCCTGGCGCTAACCCCATGCACGGTCGTGACAGCTCCGGCGCTACCTTCTCCTTGAACTCGGTGGCTAAGCTCGATTACGACGCTTGCCGTGACGGTATCTCCAATACCTTCACCATCAACCCCACCGCGCTCGGTAAGGACAAGGAAGACCAAGTCTCCAACCTCACCCGCGTGATGGATGGTTACTTCGCACAGGGCGCTCACCACCTCAACGTGAACGTCTTCAATGTGGACTTGCTCCGTGATGCTCAGGCTCACCCGGAAAATTACCCGAATCTCACGATCCGCGTGTCCGGTTACGCTGTGCGCTTCATCAACCTCAGCAAGAAGCACCAGGACGAAGTGATCGCCCGTACCTGCCACAGCTGCTTGTAAGCTTGGTTCGGACAATCCGATTCAACAAAAAGCTCCTCACCCGAGGAGCTTTTTGTTTTCTAAACATCCAAAGAAAAATACCCCTGTCTCATCTGAGCAGTGCCACACCCGTCCTGCGTAATCCCCGAGCGAAGCGAGTCGCCGCACTCTCATCTAAGCAGTACCACACCCGTGGCACTATCTCCCTCCCCGTGAGCACCCCTAAGAGCATCCGCAGGATGCGAAGCGTGCAGGACTCAGTCCTGCCTGAGGGGCGTGGGGGCGAAGCCAGCCCCCACATCTCCCTAATCCTCTCATCCACTAATCCACAG
>JAEIGA010005964.1_pt1 | contig 18552 bp, 14 predicted proteins | sample 9270691 | NCBI WGS metagenome assembly JAEIGA01 (sample SAMN17057246, study PRJNA624740) | gut metagenome | biome: biome; isolation source: fecal sample | host: Bos grunniens | place: China: Xizang | collected 2019
TCCTTTTACTCTTGGGTCTAAAATACGAGTAACCTTATCTTTTAAGTGTGCACATATATCCATTTGCTCAATAGACCACATGCCGTTTTCATAATTAAAAACCGAACAAGAAGCATTTGAAACCCATGCCCTACTTTGCATTTTATCAATGCCACCTGTAGTTATAAAAGTTTCAAGCACTCTAACAGGAGTAGCATGCGTTGCAACAACTATGGTTTTATTAGGATTTTCGTTTGCTATTTGGTTTAAGGTGTCTAGTATTCTTTTAGAAAAGTCCCTAACCGTTTCGCCATTTTCAGGCTCTGCATTAGCAATGTCTGTAAGCCAAAGTAGATAATCATCACGCTTAAGCAAAAGATTAACTTCTTTAGCTTCCCATTCACCAACAAAAATTTCTCTTAAGCCCACCGCCTTAACGATAGGCACGTTAGAGAGTTCTGCAATTTTTTGCCCTGTGTAATAAGCCCTTTGCAAATCACTTGCATAAACCTTATCAATTTTATAATTCTCTTTAATAAATTTAGCTGTAAGTTCAGCCTGTTCTTTACCAAGATCAGTAAGTGGACTATCAGTTTGCCCAGCAAAGCATCTTTCTTGATTAGATTGACTTTGACCATGCCTTACCAAAATAAGTTTTGTCATGCTAAATTCCTATTAGAATAAACCTGAAATTTTTCCGTTTTCATCTACGTCAATCTTTTCTGCAGCAGGAACTTTTGGAAGACCAGGCATTGTCATAATATTACCAGTTAATACAACGATAAAGCCTGCACCTGCTGAAACCTTTAAAGAACGAACAGTAATCTTAAAGTTTTCTGGTGCACCAAGTTTTGTCATATCGTCAGAGAAAGAATATTGAGTTTTAGCAACGCAAACTGGTAAAGATGCAAAGCCAAGTTCATTTAGTCTCTTAATTTGTTTTTTAGCATCATCGCTAAAGATAACGCCGTCGCCACCATAAATTTTAGTGGTTAACTTTTCTATCTTTTGTTCAATGCTATCGCTTTCTTCATAACAGAAAGTAAAGTCGTTTGGCTTTTCGCAAAGGTTAACAACTTCTTTAGCAAGTTGTTCGCCACCCTTGCCACCATCAGCCCATACGGTTGATAAGACAACGTTAACGCCAAGTTCTTTGCACTTTTCAATAACAAGTTCAATTTCCTTATCCGTATCGGTTGGGAAACGGTTTACAACAACCACTGAAGGTAACTTATAAACGTCTTTAATATTATGCACGTGGCGAAGAAGGTTTGGCATACCTTTTGCTAGTGCATCAAGGTTTTCGTTATTAAGTTCAGTTTTAGCAAGACCACCATGCATCTTTAATGCCCTAATAGTAGCCACTATAACGACTGCATCAGGTTTTAAGCCAGCCATTCTGCACTTGATATCTAGGAACTTTTCTGCGCCAAGGTCGCCACCAAAACCTGCTTCAGTAATAGCATAATCGCCAAGTTTTAATGCAAGTTTTGTTGCCATAACAGAGTTACAGCCGTGCGCAATGTTAGCAAACGGACCACCATGTACAAGCGCTGGTGTGCCTTCTAAAGTTTGAACAAGGTTAGGCTTAATTGCATCTTTAAGAAGTGCTGTCATAGCGCCTTCTGCCTTGATGTCCCCTGCCGTTACTGGTCTATCATCGTAGGTGTACCCTACAATAATGTTTTTAATTCTTTCTTTTAAGTCGGTAATAGAAGATGCTAGACAAAGCACTGCCATAATTTCAGATGCAACGGTAATATCATATCCATCTTCTCTTGGCACGCCGTTAACCTTGCTACCAAGACCATCAACGATTGAACGAAGTTGTCTATCGTTCATATCCACGCATCTTCTCCAAGTAATCTTTCTTGGGTCAATGCCTAGTGCGTTGCCTTGATAAATGTGGTTATCAAGCATTGCTGCTAAAAGGTTGTTTGCTGCGCCAATTGCGTGGAAGTCGCCAGTAAAGTGCAAGTTAATATCTTCCATAGGAATAACTTGTGCATAGCCACCACCTGCAGCACCACCTTTAACACCGAACACTGGGCCTAAAGATGGTTCTCTTAAAGCAACCATAACATTTTTGCCTATTCTCTTTAAGCCATCAGCAAGACCAATAGTAGTTGTTGTTTTACCTTCGCCTGCTGGGGTTGGGGTAATTGCAGTAACTAATACAAGCTTGCCGTTTTCAAGATTGCTTTCTTTAAGAATAGATAAATCAACTTTTGCTTTATGATTGCCGTATTGTTCTAAATATTTATCATCGATACCTGCACGTTTTGCAACAACTGAAATATGTTCAGGCGTAACGCTTTGTGCAATTTCAATATCGCTCATGTATCCCATAAAATTTTCTCCTCAAATAGGGTTAATAACTGCCATAGTCTTGCCACCATTTTTAGTAGCAAGACTATGATTTTTTATAAAATATTACTTAAAGTACTTAACTGCTGAAGTGAACATCTTAATATCATATTCACCACAAACGTTCTTATATAGACCGTTACCTGTTCTTTCAGAGTGGCCCATCTTACCAAATACTCTACCATCTGGTGAAGTAATACCTTCAATAGCGTAAACAGAGTTGTTTGGATTGTACTTAATATCGTAAGTTGGCTTGCCGAATTCATCAACGTATTGGGTAGCAACTTGGCCGTTTTCTATTAATTGTTTTAATAGTTCAGGCTTAATGATAAATCTACCTTCACCGTGAGAAATTGGAACTGTATAAACGTCACCAACGTTTGTATCCATAAGCCATGGAGACTTATTAGATGCAATGCGAGTTTTAACAAGCATTGATTGGTGGCGAGCAATAGTGTTGAACGTCAACGTTGGCATATCTTCACTAATTTCATCAGTAATCTTGCCGTATGGTACTAAACCTAACTTAATAAGTGCTTGGAAACCATTACAGATACCACCAACTAAACCCTTTCTAATATCTAATAAATCGCTAACGTTTTCTTTGATAGCCTTGTTTCTAAAGAAGGCAGTAATGAATTTACCAGAACCATCAGGTTCATCACCACCAGAGAAACCACCTGGAACGAACACGATTTGGCTATTTTTAATCTTACTTGCGAAAGCATCAACTGATTCTTTTACATCTACTAAATTCTTGATAACGAAAATTTCAACTTCAGCGCCTGCTCTTTCAAAAGCTTTCTTTGTATCGTATTCGCAGTTTGTACCTGGGAATACTGGAACTAATACTCTTGGCTTTGCAAACTTTGTTGGTGATGAAATCCATTCGTTTGCACTATACTTGATTTCAGGAATTTCGCCCTTATCAAACGCAACGTCGTTACACTTAAATACGCTCTCTAACTTATCTTCATAAATATTTAATATTGTATTAACTGCAATCTTTTGGCCAGCATAGATAATTTCTTTGCTATCGTTAGTGTTACCTAATAAGATTGCCTTATCAATTGCAACGTCATTAGCAAGTTCGATAACAAAACCACCATAGTTGTAACCGAAAATAGTTGCCATATCAACGTTAGCAAAAGTAAAGCCGATATCATTACCTAAACTCATCTTCATAACAGCTTCAGCAATACCACCCATAGTTGGTGTGTACATTGACAAAATATCGCCGTTTGCGTTTAGTTTTTCAATTTGAGCAAACGTATCTAATAAATCGCAAGTATCAATTAAGCCATCAGCATTAACTTTTGCAGGGAAAAATACTACCTTGCTATTAGCCTTTTTGAATTCTGGGCTAACAACTTTATCAAGCTTATTAGTAGTTACAGCAAAAGAAACAAGTGTTGGTGGAACGTCTATATTTTCGAATGAACCACTCATAGAGTCCTTACCACCGATTGCTGAAAGCTTAAGTTGTCTTTGCGCCTTATATGCACCAAGAAGCGCACTCATAGGCTTGCCCCAACGTGTTGCATCCTTGTTTGGCTTTTCAAAATATTCTTGGAAAGTTAGATATGTGTCTTCAAAAGTAGCACCTGTTGCAATCAACTTGCATACACTTTCGATAACTGCATAATAACCACCGAATAGTGGGCTCTTTTCACTGATGAATGGGTTGTAACCCCAGCTCATGAATGAACATGTATCAGTATCAGCACTTTCAACTGAAACTTTATTTACCATTGCTTGAATAGGTGTTCTTTGATTTTTACCACCGAAAGGCATAAGTACAGTGCCTGCACCGATAGTAGAGTCAAATCTTTCAGAAAGACCACGCTTTGAGCAAACGTTAAGGTCAGCTGCAAGTTCTTTAATACCACCGATAAAGTCAGTAGGGATTTCTTTTTGTAATAACTTTTGTTCAGGAATCTTAACTGCAGTTTTCTTTTCAGCACCATTAGAGTTTAAGAATTCTCTTGAGATATCACAGATAGTGTTACCTTTCCAAGTCATCTTTAATCTTGCGTTGTCAGTAACTGTTGCAACAACTGTTGCTTCTAGGTTTTCTGAAGTTGCAAGTTCAATAAATCTTTCAACGTCCTTTGCTTCTACAACAACAGCCATTCTCTCTTGAGATTCACTGATTGCAAGTTCAGTTCCATCAAGGCCATCATACTTTTTAGGAACTTTATCTAAATCGATATTTAGACCATCGGCAAGTTCGCCGATAGCAACAGAAACACCACCTGCACCAAAGTCGTTACAACGTTTAATTAATCTTGATGCTTCAGCATTTCTAAATAATCTTTGTAATTTTCTTTCTTCAGGTGCATTACCCTTTTGAACTTCTGCACCACAGCTTGTAAGTGAAGATAAGTCGTGTGATTTTGATGAGCCTGTTGCACCACCGCAACCGTCTCTACCTGTTCTACCACCTAATAAAATAACAACGTCGCCCTTTTCAGGAACTTCTCTTCTAACGTTTTTAGCAGGAGCTGCAGCAATAACTGCACCGATTTCCATACGTTTAGCAACGTAACCTTCGTGGTAAATTTCATCTACCATACCAGTAGCAAGACCGATTTGGTTACCATAAGAAGAATAACCACTAGCAGCAGTAGTAACGATTTTTCTTTGTGGAAGCTTGCCCTTAATAGTTTGGTCTAATGGCTTTAAAGGATCGCCAGCACCAGTAACACGCATAGCAGCATAAACGTAGCTTCTACCTGATAGTGGGTCACGAATAGCGCCACCGATACAAGTTGCAGCACCACCAAAAGGTTCAATTTCTGTTGGGTGGTTGTGTGTTTCGTTCTTAAAGAGCAATAACCAGTCTTGTTCTTCACCTGCAACGTTAACCTTAATCTTAACGGTACAAGCATTGATTTCTTCTGAATCATCAATCTTTGGAAGAGCGCCAGTTGCCTTGTGGTAACGTGTTGCAATTGTTGCTAAATCCATAAGGTTGATAGGTTTTGTTCTATTTAATTCTTTTCTTGTAGAAATATAATCATCGTAAATTTCTTGAGCAAGCTTATCTTCAAATTCAGCCTTTTCAATAGTTGTCAAGAATGTTGTGTGACGGCAGTGGTCTGACCAGTATGTATCAACCATTTTAATTTCAGTAATGGTTGGATCTCTATCTTCTTTTACAAAGTAAGATTGTAAAAACTTAAGGTCATCAATATCCATAGCAAGACCTTTTTCTTTTAAGAAAGCCTTTAAACCTTCAAGGTCAAGCTTGTTAAAGCCTGTTAAAGTTTCAACAGTTTCAGGTAAATCATAAGTAACTGCTAAAGTTTGCTTTTCAGCAAGGTCAGCTTCTCTACATTCAACAGGGTTGATAACGTATTTTTTGATTTCTTCTACTTGTTCAGCAGTTAAGTCGCCGTCAATAGCATAAACTTTTGCAGCCTTAACTACAGGGCGATTACCTGCAGAAAATAGTTGAATACATTGTGCTGCAGAGTCTGCACGTTGGTCGAATTGACCAGGTAGTGGTTCTACTGCAAATAGATAGTCTGCTTTTGGAAGTGTATCAAACGCATCGTCGATTTGTGGTTCAGAGAACACTGCGTTAATACATTTATCAAAAAGGTCTTTTTCAATATCTTCAACGTCATAACGGTTAATAACTTTTAAGTCCTTAATGCCGTCAATTTTAAGTAAGTTTTTAATTTCACTAATTAGTGCCTTTGCTTCATTGGCAAATTCACTTTTCTTTGCAACGTAAATTCTGTAAACCATTATTTTTCTCCATATGCTTTAAGTGCTCTTTGACCGATATCTTTACGGTAGAAGGCATTTGCAAAATTAATTTTTTGTACTTTTTGATATGCTTTTTCAATAGCGCCCTTTAGATCTGTATCAATTGCAGTTACGCCTAAAACTCTACCACCATTTGTTAAGAGTTTTCCATCAACAAGCTTTGCACCTGCAACGAATACGTCTTCTAAATCTTTGTCCATTGTTATTTCATATCCCTTTTCATAACTTTCAGGGTAGCCCTTACTTGCCATAATTACACAACAAGCGCTCTTATTGTAAAATTCAACGTTTACTTCATTAAGCTTTTCATAAGCAACGGCTTGCATTATTTCAAAAAGGTCTGTCTTTAATAGTGGTAATACTACTTGGGTTTCAGGGTCACCGAAACGGCAGTTGTATTCGATTACCTTTGGTCCTTTTGGCGTTAACATTAAACCAAAATATAAACAACCTTTAAAAGTTCTTCCTTCACTATTCATTGCTTTCATTGTAGGAATAAATATTTTTTTCATACAATCTTTAGCAATTTCATCGGTGTAGTAAGGGTTTGGTGCAACCGTACCCATACCACCAGTGTTTAAGCCCTTATCGTTATCAAGTGCACGTTTGTGATCCATTGATGAAATCATTGGAACTAAAGTTTTACCATCAGTGAACGATAATACTGAAACTTCAGGGCCTGTTAAGAATTCTTCTATAACTACGTTAGCGCCTGAAGCACCAAAAACCTTGTCTTCCATCATAGACTTAACAGCATCTTTAGCATCAGCAAGTGTTTCAGCAATGATAACACCCTTACCTAAAGCCAAGCCGTCAGCCTTTATAACGATAGGCATATCACAAGTTTCTAAATACTTGAACGCACTTTCCATATCAGAGAAAGTTTCGTAGGCTGCAGTAGGTATGCCGTACTTTTTCATTAGGTTTTTAGAGAAAATCTTACTTCCTTCAATGATTGCTGCTGATTTATTAGGACCAAAACAAGGAATGCCTTGCGCTTCTAATAAGTCAACTGCACCAAGTACTAGTGGATCATCTGGTGCAACCACTGCAAAGTCAATTTGATTTTCTTTTGCCCAAACAGCAATTTTTTCAACGTCTTTAACGTTCATGTCAACGATAGTAGCATCGCTTGCAATACCACCATTACCAGCAATTGCTATAATTTGGTCTATTTTGTCGCTCTTTTTAAGGCTTTTGATAATGGCGTGTTCTCTACCACCATTTCCAACTACCAAAACTTTCATTATAGAAGTTCTCCTTTTGTGAGTTTTATTATTTGTAAATAAATTTCTTTGTTTTAACTAAAATATTTTTGTTTATATAGGTTTTGAAGAAGAGTGTGATTGATTAGTGATAAGCATCACACTTTACTTAGGAAAAATACACATAACGCAGTATTTCACGATTTTAGAAAATTGTCAAATGCAAGCAGGTCAAGGCTCTTGTTGTTATACCGATGGAACTGACCACCTGGTCGTGACAGTGGTATAACGACATAGAAACGCAGAGATGCGTAGCATTTCACGATTTTAGAAAATTGTCAAATGCAAACAGGTCAAGGCTCTTGCTGTTTTCCCTACATCTAAAAAGGATTAGATGCAAGTCAGACGTGAAAATTGAGTATTTTATGCAGGGCGCGTACATTTGTACGTAACCAAATAAAAAACGCAAGATTTTCGCGTATCACGTAGCATATAAGCCTTTTTCAAAATTTTAATGGTGGAATAAGCGCATTCCAGTAAACGCCATAATCATATTCTTATCATCACAAGCTTTGATTACGATGTCATCTCTTACTGAACCACCTGGTTGAACTACGTAAGAAACACCACTCTTTACTGCCCTATCAATGTTATCACTGAATGGGAAGAAAGCATCTGAACCTAAAACTACGCCACTGATTTTTGATAAAATTTGCTTTTTATCTTCTTTAGTGAAAAGTTTTGGCTTAACACTAAAGTATTTTTGCCATACGCCATCAACTAGTAAATCTTCACATTCATCAGAAATATACATGTCGATTACGTTGTTACGATCAGGTCTTCCTACACTGTCTAGGAAAGGTAAGTTTAATACTTGTTCGCTTTGACGTAAGAACCAGTTATCAGCCTTTGAACCTGCAAGGCGTGTACAGTGAATTCTTGATTGTTGACCTGCACCAATACCGATTGCTTGACCATTGTGAGCAAAGCAAACTGAATTCGATTGTGTGTATTTAAGAGTGATTAAAGAAATAATCATATCTTGAATAGCACTTTCAGGTAAGTCTTTATTAGCAGTAACAATTTGTTTAGTTACTAATTCTCTATCAATTTTGAAGTTGTTTCTACCTTGTTCAAAAGTGATGCCGTAAACTTGCTTAATTTCCTTTTCTTCAGGAACGTAGTTAGGGTCAATTTGAACAACGTTATACGTACCGTTTCTTTTTGCTTTTAAGATTTCTAATGCTTTTGGTGAATACGATGGAGCGATAACACCATCACTAACTTCTCTTTTAATAATTAAAGCAGTAGTTTCATCACATTCATCGGATAAAGCAATCCAGTCCCCAAAAGAACTCATTCTATCAGTACCCCTTGCTCTTGCATAAGCTAAAGCGATAGGTGAATTATCAAGACCAGGAATATCATCAACAAAGCAAGCCTTTTTAACGATGTCGCTCATAGGTTCGCCAACAGCAGCACCAGCAGGGCTAACGTGCTTAAAAGAAGTTGCACAAGCCTTACCTGTTGCTTCTTTCATTTCCTTAACTAATTGCCAAGAGTTAAAAGCATCTAAAAAGTTAATATATCCAGGTTTGCCGTTCAAAATGGTAACAGGCAATTCTTTGCCGTTTGCCATGTAAATTCTTGATGGTTTTTGGTTAGGGTTACAACCATATTTAAGTTCTAATTCTTGCATATTTAACATCCTTATTTATTTTTATTAATAATGATTTCGGTAGCTTTGCTTCCATCTAGTGGAATAGCCCTAACGAAAAGTGAAACTTTGTTGTCTTCATTTAAGTTTTCCCAAACAAGATTTGCTAATTCTTCAGCAGTGTTTGGTAATTCTACTTCTTCAGGTTCGCCATAGAAAGATGGAATTGGGTTGCCATCATGTTTATAAGTATGGATAAAGTGGCCGATACCGTTTAGTGGGTTATAACCATAGAAGTATCTGTTGCAAACTTCTGGATTGCCGTTTGAACTTTTTAGAATAGACATTTTGTAGTTAAAAGTGCCATTTGCAAAGTCATAGTTTAAGATACCAGAAATTCTTGGTGTAAAGTTAGGTGCATCAGGTTCAAATTCACGAGTGTAAAGTGATTTTTCAAAAGAGAAACCATCATCACCATTTTCTTTTATGTAGTTATAAACTGTATCAGTTTGGTCACCATTAGTAATAATATCGCTATTACCGATTTGTAAAAATGGATTGTAAATGATTAGGCTTGGGTCAACTAGTTTTGATTCGTCAAACGCCTTTGTTCTCATACCACCATCAAACTTTTCAAAAATACGGTTACGGCTATTTTCGCTTCTGCCCATAATAAAGTAAGCAATCATAGCGTTTTTGCCGTCCTTTGATTTACCTATTACAATACCACGACCTGGGTATGCGTTGTCTTTCAATAATGCTTTAAGGTCAAATTTTGCCATTGTTATTCTCCTTTTAAGATTGATTTGCAAACCTTTTCAACTGCCATAGGCAAGATTTTCCATTCGGCTTGCTCCATAACGCGTTTTTGTAGTTTTTGTGGGGTATCCCCTTCTTTTATGCTAACGGCTTTTTGCATAATAATCTTTCCGCCGTCCGGAATTTCGTTTACAAAATGCACGGTTGCGCCCGTAACTTTAACGCCGTATTCCAACGCCTTTTCGTGCACTTTAAGTCCATAATAACCTTGTCCACAAAAACTTGGAATAAGCGATGGGTGTACGTTTATAATTCTATCTTTATATCTATCGGTAAAGTCTTTAGATAGAATACACATAAAGCCTGCTAAAACAATAACCCCTGCATTGCAACTTTCAAGCTCGTTAATTAAGCCTTGTTCGAATTCAGCTTGGGTTTTACCCTTTCTTTCAACTACTGCGCTATCAATATAAGCATTTGCTGCACGTGTTAGGGCGTAAGCATTACTATTGCTTGCAATTACCTTAACGATTTTGCCTGAAGTTAAATTTCCATCTGCAGAAAAATCTATTAATGCTTGTAAGTTTGTGCCACCACCCGAAACAAGTACTGCAATATTAATTAATTCTTTCATTTTTATTCCTTAACGCTAATTAGCAAATGATAATCTTGTTGTTATCGTCTTTAACGATTTCACCCATAACGTATGCGTTTTCGCCACAAGCACGAAGAATTTCAATAGCCTTATCAGCATCTTCTTTCTTAACAACAACGCTCATACCAACACCCATGTTGAATGTGTTGAACATATCTCTTTCTGATACGTTGCCTGCTTTAGCAATTAAATCAAAGATAGGTAAAATTCTAATTGCGCTTCTTTCAATCTTTGCTGCAAAGCCTTCAGGAATACTTCTTGGAATATTTTCATAGAAGCCACCACCTGTGATGTGAGAAATAGCACGGATATTGATTTTCTTTTCGATTAAAGCTAAAATGTCTTTAACGTAAATCTTTGTTGGTGTTAAAAGTGTTTCGCCAAGGCTCTTGCCACCTAATTCTTCAAGTGGAGTTTTAAGGTCTGCATTTTCAATATCGAAAACCTTTCTTACAAGAGAGAAGCCATTGCTATGAACACCTGTTGAAGGGATAGCAATAATAACGTCGCCTTCTTTCATCTTCTTGTTGTCTAAAATCTTCTTTTTATCAACAACGCCCACAGAGAAACCTGCTAGGTCGTATTCATCAACTGGGTAGAAACCTGGCATTTCAGCAGTTTCACCACCGATTAAAGCACAGCCTGCTTGAACGCAACCTTCAGCAACACCTTCAACGATAGATGCTACTCTTTCTGGAACGTTTTTGCCAACTGCAATGTAATCTAGGAAGAATAATGGTTTTGCGCCTGAACAAATAACGTCATTAACGCACATTGCAACGCAGTCAATACCAACAGTATTGTGCTTATCCATTAAGAAAGCAATTTTAAGTTTTGTACCAACGCCGTCAGTACCACTAACTAAAACTGGGTTTTTAACCTTGCCAAGTTCAAAAAGACCACCGAAACCACCGATATCAGAGCAAACGCCCTTAACCATAGTTCTCTTAATGTGTTCTTTCATAAGTTCAACTGCTTTATAACCTGCAGTAATGTCAACGCCTGCCGCTTTGTAACTTTCACTGTAACTCTTTTCCATAATTATTCTCCTAAATTAATGTCTTTTAGTTTTTTCTTCAATGTTTATTTTTGTTTGGAATTTATCTTCTTGCCTGCTAGGAATTTCTGTTGAATATTTCCCATCAAAGCAAGCGTAACAAAATCCGTTTTTGCCATCGTTTAAGGCAATTTGTTTCATATCTTCAAGCGCTAAATAATGTAAACTATCAACGCCTATCATTTGCCTAATTTCTTCTTCGGTATGTTGGTTTGCAATCAACATATTTCTATCAGGTACGTCTGTTCCATAGTAGCATGGCCATAAGAACGGTGGGCTTGATACCATAAAGTGTACTTCTTTTGCACCTGCTTCCCTTAAAAGATTAACTACCCTACCACTCGTTGTCCCACGAACGATTGAGTCATCTACCATAACCACTCTCTTGCCGTTAACTACAGACTTGATTGGGTTAAGTTTTTTTCTAACTTGGTCTTCTCTATCCTTTTGGTCAGGGAATATGAAAGTTCTACCTACGTATTTATTTTTCAAGAACCCTAATTCGTAAGGAATACCTGATTCTTGAGCATAACCTAATGCTGCATCGTTACCAGAGTCAGGAACGCTTATAACAACGTCTGCTTCTACTGGGAATCTTCTTGCAAGGCATCTACCCATTTCCACCCTTGCATCGTGAACTGAACAACCATCAACCACAGAGTCTGGGCGAGCGTTATATACAAATTCAAATATGCAAGAAGTCATCTTTTGCTTTCCGCAATGTTCTCTATCAGAACGAACACCCATTGAATCGAAGATAACAACTTCACCAGGTTCAACGTCCCTAACAAGCTTTGCACCAACAGCATCTAATGCGCAACTTTCTGATGCAACTACGTAAGAGCCGTCTGCCGTAACGCCATAACAAAGCGGTCTAAAACCATGTGGGTCACGCGCAGCGATAAGTTTTGTTGGCGACATAACTACTATGCAGTAAGCACCCTTTAACTTATCCATTGCCCTAACAACTGATTGTTCAATTGATGGTGCGTTAAGTCTTTCCTTAATAAATTCATAAGCGATAATTTCAGTATCAGCAGTAGAGTGGAAGATAGAACCTTGCAATTCTAATTCAGTTCGTAGTTCTCTCTTGTTAACTAAATTACCGTTAAATGCTATAGCCAAACTACCTTTTATGTGATTAACTACTAAAGGTTGTGCGTTAGCGCGAGTAACTGAACCTTTTGTTCCTGCGCGAACGTGCCCCACAGCAATCTTACCAGTTCCAAAACTTAAAAGTGCTTCTTTAGTGAATACGTCACCAACCAGTCCCAAGTCCTTTTTAACTGTGAACACACCGCCGTCGTTGACAGCAATACCACAACTATCTTGACCACGATGTTGCAATGCGTATAGTCCGTAATAAGTCATGCTTGCAAGGTTTTGTTCTTTTGATGCATAGACACCGAACACCCCGCACTCTTCACGTAATTTGTCCATAAAATCCTCCAAAACGTATTTATAAATAAAAACACAGAAAAGTGAAGAGCCATTTCTTCACTTTCCGAAAGTGACCACCCGTTATTTTTTAACAAGTAGTCTTTTGTATATTTCGTTATATGCTTCTTCTAGGTTGCCTAAATCTCTACCAAAACGGTCTTTATCTAGCTTTTCGTTAGTAAAGGCATCCCAAAGCCTACAAGTGTCTGGTGAAATTTCATCAGCAAGAATGATTTCCCCATCACTAGTTTTACCAAATTCTAATTTTAAGTCTATTAGTTTTACCTTTTTTGTCAAAAGGAATTCTTTAAGTATATCGTTAATCTTATAAGCGCAGTCAACGATGAAATTTATCTGCTCTCTAGTTGCAAAACCCATTGCTAAAATGTGAGTGGCGTTTATCATAGGGTCGCCAAGTTCATCTTTTTTATAGCAAAGCTCTAGTACAGGGCTCTTCATTCTTGTGCCTTCAGGAAGACCTAATCTCTTTGAAAGTGAGCCTGCTGCAACATTTCTAACTAGCACTTCTAAAGGAATAATATCAACCTTTTTTACAAGCGTTTCCCTGCCACCAAGTTCTTGAACAAAATGAGTTTTAATACCATTTTTCTCTAAGACCTGCATTAGGCATGCGCTTATTTTGTTGTTAATAATGCCCTTACCTGATAAAAAGCCCTTTTTTAAGCCGTTGAAAGCCGTTGCATCATCTTTGAAACTGATGATACATAATTCAGGGTTATCGGTGGCAAATACTTTTTTAGCTTTGCCTTCGTAGAGCATTTCTCTTTTTTCCATAAGAAGTTCCTTGTTAGTTTTTTATGTAAATAAGCCTTTAATTAGGTAAACTTAATAAAACGATTAAGCAAATCTTTGATTTATTTCTTTATCCTTTTCTAAAATGCTTGCCTTTTTAGCATCTCTTGCATCTTGTAATTTTTTAGCAAGTTCTTTATCTTCAACTGCCAAAATTTGAATTGCAAGAAGTGCTGCGTTTTCAGCCCCGTCAATTGCAACTGTCGCAACAGGAATACCTGCAGGCATTTGAACGGTAGATAAAAGCGCATCCATACCATCTAAAACTGAAGCCTTAATAGGAATACCGATAACAGGAAGCGTTGTGTTAGCCGCAATTGCACCTGCTAAGTGAGCAGCCTTACCTGCACAAGCAATAATAACGCCAATTCCATTATCCCTTGCATTTACTGTAAATTCCTTTGCTTCAACAGGTGTACGGTGTGCTGAATAAATATGTACTTCAGTTTGAATGCCGTAAGCCTTTAAGGTATCAATTGCCTTTTCAACTACTTTTAGGTCGCTATCGCTACCCATTACAACTGCAACTTTTTTCATAAAACTCTCCTAAAATTATTGTTGTTTTTTTGATTTTTAGCCCCAAAAAGCTAAAAAAAGCAGTTGGAAAAAACCCAATCTGCCCAGACGGCCGACTATAAGTTTTGGTTTTTCACTCCCTGTGGTAATCCACTCAGCCGTCAGTCGCAAAAAACTCTTTATTTAATTACAGACATAGTATAACATTTACTCACAAAAGATGTCAAACGTTTTTAAGTATCAACAAGCCCAAAAAATAATAAAAGGGTGAATTTTTCTTTCACCCATATAATTTATTATATGCTTTATAACACAATACTTAATCAATCGGTTAGATAGAATGTGCAAGTTGTTAGCTTTTTTCTTTGCAAATTAAAGGTTTTTCCACTATCTAGCTGATATGAATAACCCTTTTCGTAAGGGCATTTATCACATTTAGCATTGAGCAAGTTTTTCATAGGGCAATGGCGCAGTGTCATGTAGTAATAATCTACCCTTTTCCCAACATCACTTTCTGCCGTTACGAAAGGCTTGCCGTAAAGCCCTGCCGTGTAACTATTGTAAACGTTAAGCCCTGCCCCAATGATTAAGTCTTTTGAAAGTGTCAGTGCATAGTAATTGTTTGCAACTATACCAACTCCCGTTTTTTGTTCAATATCTTTAAGTAGTTCTATATCCTTTTCAAGCGCAAAGTTTGGCGTATCAAGGTATGGCTTTAACCCAAGTTCATTGCACTTTTGAACAAACGCTAAAACATCTTCTGCCGTATAAATTTCAGGCGAATAAATAATTGTTTTTGCTAAAAATTCTTCACCTAAATCTTTCACAATTGCAAAGTCTTTAAGTACTTTAATTTTAGGTAGTGGTGGCAAGTTTTTATACTCTAGAGAGCAATCAATTTTTGTTAAAACACTTTCAATTTCAGCATAAACCTTTCTTCTAAAATCGTTGAGTTTTTGCTTTGGTATAAACACCTTTTCAAACTCATCAAAACTAATGTTAGCAGTAAAATATTCACCTTTATTAAAGTTATCACCAACCTTCTCTTTGGTCAATGGTTGGTTTAGCGCAGGCTGTAAAATATCGCCCGTAATGGTTAATAACTGCCCTTTAACAGCCACACGCGCCGTTATCGGTTGATTTTGGCGCACTAAAAGGCTTATATCGACCACAGCCTTTCTTGAACTACTTAACATTTGCGTTTCAACTTGTTGGTCTATAATAAGGTGCACGTCACTACCCATTTCAACCTTACTAGTGGTTGTTAAAAGGTATGTATCAGGCTTTATTTGGCTTAAATCGTAAGCCGTAATCGTGGTCTCTTTTTTATCTAAAATAAACTTAAAGGTTGACTTTTTGTTCAGCGCTCTATTTGAAGTAAAAATAACCTTATTAAACCTTTTACCAAACTCTACTTTTTGAACCTTACCAACCTTTATACCCACGTGGTTTTGTAACTCTGATATAATGTTTCCATTGCCGTTAAAATAGCCTTCGGTATAAGTTCTATTAAATGCCAATTTAAGTTGGTCAATATCTGTTTCGATGCCGTTTAGGGCATTGTAATATTGCCTTGTTGTTGCACCAACGTAGAAAGGTCTTCTTGCCCTACCTTCAATCTTTATGGCATCAACACCTGCTTCTTTAAGGGCGTCAAGCCTTTTAATCATATTAAAATCTTTTGCACTTAAAAGATAGCCGTTTTTTAATACCTTTTGTCCTTTTTTAAGTGTAAATGGCAAACGGCAAAGTTGCTTACATCTACCCCTATTACCACTTGCATTAAAAAGGTAAGAACTCATGTAGCAGTTGCCAGAAAAAGAAACGCAAAGCGCACCTTGAACAAAATACTCAATCTCAATATTGGTATGTTTTCTTATCCTTTTAATTTCTTCTAAAGGTGTTTCCCTTGATAGAACAACTCTTTTAAATTTATAGTTGGAAAGCGCCAAAATACCTTCTAGATTATGAATGCCCATTTGTGTACTTAAATGCACTTCGGCTTCAGGGTATAATCTGTTGATTAAAGAAATAAGACCTAAATCTTGCACAATAAATGCATCTATGCCCATATTGATACATTTGCATACGATATCAATGGCTTTTTGCAATTCTTCATTTGTAAATAAAATATTTAGGGCTAAATGAACTTTAACGCCGTAAATATGCGCATAGTCAATGGCATCTTTTAAAGTATCAACGGTAAAACCATCAATATTATTGCGCGCGTTAAAATCGTTTATACCAAGATAAACTTCATCAGCGCCATTTATTACAGCCATTTTTAGACTTTCCATATTGCCTGCCGGCGATAAAATCTTCATAAATACCCTTAAATTTTTGTTTGTATATCAATTATAACATAGTAGTAACCTTTTTTGATACTGTTTAGTGTAAAAAAATTTTATTTTTTCTTTTTCACGCGTTTTATATAATTTACAAAGTTTAATTAATTTGCTATAATTATTGATGTAAAACAAAATGCCAATAGGCAAATAAATTTTCTTATAAAGAGGCGAATTATGGAAAAAATTTACACAGGTAAAACAAAAGACGTTTATAAATTAGATAACGGCAACGTTATGTTAAAGTTCAAAGATGACTGCACTGGTAAAGACGGTGTGTTTGATCCAGGTGAAAACAGCGTTGGTTTAACTATTGAAGGTATTGGTAAGGCTAACTTAAAGTCTTCTATCTACTACTTTGAAATGCTTAAAAATGCAGGCATCAAAACTCACTACGTTTCTGCTGACATCGAAAATGCTACTATGGAAGTTCTTCCTGGTAAAGTTTTTGGTAAGGGTTTAGAAGTAATTTGCCGTTTAGTTGCTACAGGTAGCTTTATCCGTAGATATGGCGAATATATTGAAGACGGTACAGTTTTAGAAGGTGGCTACGTTGAATGTACTTTCAAAAACGATGCTAAAGGTGACCCACTTGTTACTGGTGAAGGTTTAGCAGCACTTGGCGTTATGAGCCCTGAAATGTTTGAAAGCATGAAAGCTCAAACATTAAAAATCACAAAGATTATCGCTGACGACCTAAAGACTATCGGTTGCGACCTTTGGGATATTAAATACGAATTCGGTTACTATGGTGATGAAGTTATCCTAATCGATGAAATCGCTTCTGGTAACATGCGTGTTTATAAAGATGGTCAAAAACTTGATCCTGTTGAATTAACAAAACTTATCAACAACAGATAATTAAAAAATTTAAAGGTGGCTACATATAGCCACCTTTTTTATGTGCTTTTGCCTAAAACATGCTATAAGAAAAAGGACTTGAATTTTCAAGTCCTTTTTATACTATTCTCTACCAATTAACTCATCTACACTAATTTCAAACAAGTCTGCAATTTGCCATAGAGTATCAATATCTGGCTCAATCTTGCCGGCTTCCCAATATGAAACCTTCCTTTGGGTAGTATCAAGCCTTTCCGCCAAATCAATCTGCCTTAATTTTCTTTCTTTTCTCAATAACTTAATAATTTTTGCAAAATTGTTTTTCATAATTTTATTATAGACATTTTTTATCTGTTTTAGTTGACATAGACAATTTTTGTCTGTATAATAAATTTATAAATATTTTATTTGGAGATTATTATGTATTACAATGATTACTATGACTATTCATACACAAATACAGGGTCTGATACCGGTACCACTTTTCTTATAGTTTTTGTTTGTCTACTTGCTTTAGCTTTTTTTGGGGCTTTATCATACAACGAAGCAAGGCGACAAAATAGAAATGCTGGTTGCTGGTTTATTTTAGGATTTTTATTTACGATAAATGCTTTTATCGCTCTAAAAGTTTCAAAAGCAGCATGTGATGAGGCACACAGTCAAACACTATGGTCAGTTTTAGGTTTGTTCTTTGGTATTGCAGCAATATTTGCTTTTGAATCAGGCGTAAACGCCGAAAATAAAGGGCATGATTTTGATTGCTGGGTAATTACTGGTTTTTGCTTTGGACTAATTTCAGTATTTATTTCTTGCTTTTTGAAGCCTTTTGAAAAAATGAAAAAAACCACAACAGCACATCAACAAATTACACCAATTTCAATTACTAAAACTTGGATATGCCCACATTGTGGAACAACAAATATTGATTCAAAACTATTTTGCTCTAACTGTTCATCAATTAAACCTAAAGATTAAATAGTAAAAACAAACAAAAAGGACTTGAAAATTGAAGTGAACCCCATTTAGTTCACACAATAAAAAAGGCTAATAAAAAAACCTTCTATGATATAATTTTCATAGGAGGTTTTTTCTATGGCAAAAAAAGGACAAAAATTTAACAAGTACACACCCGAACAAAGAAA
>JAEIGA010005965.1_pt1 | contig 18551 bp, 22 predicted proteins | sample 9270691 | NCBI WGS metagenome assembly JAEIGA01 (sample SAMN17057246, study PRJNA624740) | gut metagenome | biome: biome; isolation source: fecal sample | host: Bos grunniens | place: China: Xizang | collected 2019
GCATTTTCAAACAGAGGAGTCACGATTATGGCAAGCAACAAGGCACTCGTTCCCGAGGCAAAGAAGGCTCTCAACCAGTTCAAGATGGAGGCCGCAAACGAAGTTGGTGTTACCCTGAACCAGGGCTACAACGGCGACCTGACCGCTCGTCAGGCAGGTTCCATCGGTGGTCAGATGGTCAACGTTGTGAGCCCCGTACGAACCGTAAAATACGAGCGAAGCAACCGTACGAGGAGCGGACATACGCGAACGGTAGAGTATGGATTTTCCGTTACCATATAAAGATTTTTCTGTTTAACATAAGACAGACAAGCAGCGTTAACAAGCAAAAAAGAGACAGCTCTTGCCATGCTGATCCCCTAGGTGGGATGCATGGCAGGTTGTCTCTCTTTTGTACTCTTCCCTGCTTCGTATTATTCCAGTAATGCTTTCAGCACAGCCATGATCATGCCGTACTCAATATCGGTTGCATAGGCGAATTGCTTGCGATACTTGTCCCACATTGTTCTAAGCTCGGCACTCTCCTCCACAACGCGAAGAATGGCGGGAACGTCCTCGATCTGCTGTTCCGTACCTCGATGGTTGGCGGTCGCGCGCAACGCATCGGCAAACACCGTCTTGTCGAAAGCTTGAGTCGTAGCCAAAATATACGTATCGTAAAAATCTCTGGGGCGGGTATTGAACACCCCGCGCCGCAATATCGTCTCCACCTTTTCTGCCATAACGGTTTCAACGTTGTACGCCCACAGCTCGTAGGCTTTCTCGTCATTGAAAATTTCAGAGAAGCTGTAGCGAACCGCATGGGGCGTAATCGCATCACCGGTGGATACGTCAATGCTCAGCGGAGTCCGCAGCGTATCAAACGCAGCATTCAGCATAACACGGTAACCGCCGTAAACATCATCCTCACGAATGGGGGAAATCGTGCCGATTTCAAACGTAACGTCATCATCCAACGCGATACCGCAGATATTCTCCAAGGCGCGACGGATGGCATCGGGCGCAAGGGGCAGATTTCGCAGGGTCGCATCCATATCCATGGTAGCGCGGTTGTCAAGCCCGACAATCGCCGCGACCAGCATACCGCCTTTTAACACAAACTTCTCTTTGTATTCGGAGGCAGAAAGACGAACGAGCAAGCGCTCAAACATATAGTTCTGCAAAATGACTTGCGCCGGGATATTCTTTTCCTTCGCGATATTACGAATTTTTGCCTTCAAACTCATTGCGTTACTCACAGAAGCACCTCCAGATACTGACGCAGGATACCCGACACCCGCATCTTCTTGGCGTAAGAGTTTAGCTTGTTCAAGTCCTTCCTGGGATTTGCCGCATACAGCTTTAATGCCGCAAGGAAGGTCTCTGTTCCCAGCTTGCTGCGGCTGCGAATCACGTCGCACACGGTGCGCTCAAGATCGTATACGGGAACTTCATTCCCTGCGGGCGTTCTCAGTATCGTCTTGCCAAGCCCGAATAGCTCCGACTTGATATAGTACACCTTACATTCAGACTTGATCGCCGCTGAGGGAATACAATCCGAGGGGGCGGTAACCGTATGCTCAAAGGGGGTTCGGTCAGAGATCCCATGGAGAAACAGTGCCGTCTCGTGAGAAAAAATAACATTATCGGAGCGTTTGCTGATGGACAGCAGTTCGTCTTGCATATCATCGGAAAGGCCGTACTGCCCTTTTACAATGCGATAGATCTTCTCTTGCTTGCACAGTTTGTATAGCATCGCCTTGGAGATGCCACGCTCAGCTGCTATTTTGGTTTCAATAATGCCACCATGCAATTTTGCAATAGCTTCAAGCTCGGTCATGTAATCCATATGAACACCTCCCATCGCGCGAACTAATAATATTATACACGGAATTATGATGAAAGTCAACAGGTTTATAATGACATTCTCAAAATATTGACAATAAAATTATGACAAAAGTCAACGGAAGATTCCTTGGTCACCGCAAAAAGACAGTGCATCCAGTGTCCCCCTATCATTCGAGGAGCGCACGTGGGACCGCTTTCTACGCCGCAGCATTCGCGTTGATTTGATCGATCACCCTTTTGATACCGAGCCAAACGGATATATCGGTAAACACGTCAACGATACTGCCTCTGTCGGTAAACGGAGGCTCTTGCAGCACCGACATATTCTTCATCACGCCGTTTCGGACAATGTACTCAACGATTTGATTCACGAAATAGATTTGGCTCGCGTCAAGGCTGACATCGTTCAGGTACTCGGCAAAGGCCGCTTTGGCCGCCGCCATGTCCAACCCGACAATCTCACGAACAAACTCGCCAAGCGGCTTTTTGCCGTATTCGGCTTCATATTCCTTTTTGCTACCAACCTCACTCCAAAGAATACGCTCAAGTGCCTCAACATCCTCGGCATTCAGAGGCACATTGCCTTTCAGTTTGGCGATTACCGCCTCATCTCGATGCTGACGGATATAGAATTCCGCCTTTGCCTTGTAATTCTTGAGGTCATCGCTTTCAAGATCGGATTCGTTCCATTCAACCGAGAGAATTTCGTCATCGAAATTGGTGATATACGTAACGCTGATTTTCGGAATATACTTCATCAAATCACGAAGATTTTCGCGGATATGCTCAAACTCGTTAATTCCTGCGGTATCCAAATAATCGGTGTGCAGAATTTTATTGATGAGCTCAGATTGCGCCATGATTTCGGGTATATTCGCAACACCGGCAATCGCGCTGACCTTTTTATACAGATCGGTACGGGCGCGAGAATATTTCTTGCCGGCAAGATAGGCAAGCTCAATGCCATATATCAAAGCATCAAAACGAACTGCTGATGCTTCGTCCTCATCGGGCGTGATCAACGGAGCAAGCTCCTCCGCCATCAGGAGCGTATCCTCATAGGTGAGCGAATTGTAATTATCGGGATTCGCATACTGCTCAACATAACGCAAATGCTGACGAACGGCGAAGTTTTCTTTGCTCAATTCACGCACCTTGCGCACCATGTCATCAACAAGGCTCTTGCGGAACGCAATCAGATCGGTGGTTTGATAGGCAAGATCCTGCAACTTGAAAGCAATCTGTGCCTTGAGCTTAAAAATCGCCCCCTGCAACGCCATTTGGTTGGCGGTCGGCTTACCGTTGCTCATACGGAAAAACTCAAAGTTTCCGCAGAAATCGAAGATATAGAACTTGTCCTTATCCTTACCGTCCATCAGTCCGTCGCAACGGCGCGTACCGCGTCCGATCATCTGCCAGAACTTTGCCTTACTCATCACCTTCTTAAAGAACACAAGGTTCAGCACCTCGGGCACGTCAATACCTGTGTCAAGCATATCGACGGAGATGGCGATCTGCGGCAACTTCTTAGGATCGGAAAACTCATCAATCGCGCTTTGGGCATAGGTCATATAGTTGTCAATGACCTTGGTATATCCGGGCAGGTGGGGATATTCCCTTCCGAAGATCTCGTGGATCTTCTCGGCGTGCTCATGATTTTTGGCAAAGATAATCGTCTTTCCGAGCTTTTCGCCGTAGTCGATGCGCAAACCGTCCTGCATCAAGATATGAAGCACCTGACGGATGGTATCCTCGTTAAATACCCACTCATTGATGGCAGAAGAAGCAATACTTTCGGGCAGATCGCCGCTTTCGTCTTCAAACGTATCTTCATATGCTTGTTTGTCTTCTTCGGACAGGTCATCGTATACAATTCCCTGCTCAATGAATTTCAGCTTGCTCTCGACCGACATGAAGTCCACAAGGAATCCATCGGTAACTGCTTGGGCAAGCTCATAGCCATAGGTAGGCACGCCGTTTTCAAGCTCGAAAATCTCATAGGTGTTCTTATCGATTTCGTCCTTTGGCGTTGCGGTAAGACCAACCAAGGGAGCGTCAAAATAATTGAAAATATCCTTGTACTTGTTATAGATAGAGCGGTGTGCCTCATCCACGATGACAAGGTCAAAATGTCCGACGGTAAAGATCTTTTTCTCGTTCTCGTCCTTAACCGTATCAATGCAGTTCATCATGGTCTGATAGGTCGAGAACACACAACGCGCGTCAAAGTTTTCTTTATCCTCACAGAGATTGGTTACCGACAGATCGGGGAGCATATTGACAAAGCTACGCTTCGCCTGCGTAACCAGCGAATTGCGGTCGGCAAGGAACAGAATATTCTTCACCCAGCCGTGATCCAGCAGAACCTTGCACAGCGCGATGACGGTTCTCGTCTTACCCGAGCCCGTCGCCATGACGAGAAGTGCCTTCCGGCGATTCTTCTTGTCAAGCGATTCGCAAACAGCCTTGATTGCGCCCTCTTGATAGTAGCGTCCGGCAATCGCCTTGTCCACCATGACGTTTTTAAGGCTTGTCCGCATGGTGTGCAGGTTGAACAGCTTTTCAAGATCGCGCTTGGAGTAGATCGAGGCTACACGGCGCTCGGGGGAGTATTTGTCGTTCCAGATGCGGGTGTCAAAGCCGTTGGAGAGGAAAATGATGGGTCTGCGACCGTATTTCTGCTCGAGCAGGTCGGCATACAGCTTTGCCTGCTGTCTGCCCTTGGCAACGTCCACGCAGGTGCGCTTGGCTTCAAGCACGGCGAGGGGCTTGCCGTCATCACCGAAAAGGACGTAATCGGCGTACCCTACCTCGCTCTTGTTGGGCATACCGAAAAGCTCGACCTCGTTTAGCCAGTCCTTCCCTTCTGTCCAGCCTGCATCCTCGAGCATGAAGTCGATGTAGATCTTTCTCGTTTTATACTCGGACAGCTCCAGCGGCTTCGGCACGTAGGTCTGCTGCTGCTCTGTGCGGCGTGCTGTCAGCTCGTCCTTGAGCGCCTTGTTTTCCTCGATCAGCTTGGCGATATCAATGTCGTTATCCGGCACGAGGTCGAGTGCCTCTTGCGTAGTCAACGCGAGCAGGGTCTTGTCAAACGTCTGCTCGACGTAGGTGGGGGCATAGAAATACGCCACGCAATCAAGGAAAACGAATAGATTTTCAAGGCACAGCTCTGCCTGCTCCGGCGTTACCCGCTTGCCGCCGTGCGCCGCGTTGTTGCCGATCTTTCGGATGAACTCCATGCGCCGCCAAATGTCGGTACCAATAATATCGCGGAATTTCTCGTCGTTCATGAGGCTGACGAGGTTATCCTGATAGGGCATGGCGAGCTCGCGATCAACCGAATACATCCACTTGACCGCAAACTCCATCGCCCTGCGGCAGTTCAGCACGCAGGCGTCCACGTCGATATGTAATAGCTTCTCCGCCGAGATCGCTACATCGGAGAACGAAGCGAAGTCGGGGGTGGAGCGTAGGAAATCAAAGTTGGTCATAGCCATACTCCATAAATTCATTTTGTGGAAGTTTTTTAAATATAACTTTTTGTGATAATGTCATTTTGCTTAGTTCTTTTGAACCAAAAATAAATTTTAAGTTTTTAACATACTTGTCTAAAGCTTCATCGGTGTGAAAATATATTGTTATGCAATCAAACAATTCAAATATAGCAGTTATTATATCTCCATCCGATGAATCCAAAGAATGGCCTATAATGAAAAGTCCATTTTGCTCAAAGGAATTCGTAGTAAGCCGATGGATAAGCTTCTGTAAATCGGAAAGAGTATGCTTGGTAATTCTTTGATAGTATTTTTTGTATTTTATAAACCTGGCATCGTTAATTCCTGCGTTGTCATATTCATCAGAATTAATTCCTAATATGATTTCGCCACCGAGATTGCCATGAATATGAATAATGCTGATGCTAGAATCGTACAAACACGCATATGTATCAGTATAATTAAAGGTTAAAATGTACTCTGCATTTTTAAAGTGATCGTTGCGAAAAATGTATAGGTTGCAAATATTGGGTAGAACATTGTTAACAAAAATTTTTAGGTATAATTTTAGTATTTCAACAAACTGATTATATTGATTATAAATAAAATCGTCAAATTCCTCATTTTGAAAAAAATAACTCCGAGTATGCTTAATAACCGTTTCAGAATAGATGTTTTTTCTTTTGCAGCTTGCAAAAAAGCATCTACACCGGAGGGATAAGGTTTTCTAAACTCACTCAACGTTGTTTGTACTTGGTTTTCTAAAGACACCCATCCATTTCTATTTTTTATATCAAGGAAATACTGAAACCAGCAATTTGATTTAAGCTCTTCCAAAAAACTCCCGTATTCGTCTTTGTTAATAGTTGTTTTTTGATAGGCTTTCTTGTATACCAACAGTTTCTTTCGAATTGCTTCATTCTTTTCAGTTAAATCTATAAGTTCAGAATAAATATTTTTATTCTCTAATTCCTCATCAAGCATTATCAAACGATATTTGTCGGATAGATATTCTCCTATTGTCATAAAATCATTGTAGTCAGAAAGTAAATTGTGGTATAAATCAAATCCATTTCCCAACATTAATACTTTCAAAGTAAAAGTTCTCCTTTCCGAAAATATTTTTTCGCCAATACTGTGACATTGGTCATCTGCCTTGATACCCCGTCTGCAGTTGCGATTGCAATATTTGAATTACATCTGCATAAGTATGTGCACGAACTATAGCATCTCTCACACTATCTACACGGCACTTATTCTCAAAAGAAAGATTGTTGTAATCCTTCTCGATTTCGTTTAATTTTTCCGTAATACTCGTCCAAAACTCAATATACTCTTGCTCGCTATTCATACTTTCACCTCACCCAAAATATTTTTGCATCAACGCCTTTTTCAGTGTTTCGAGCTTTTCAAGGCTCTTTTGAATTTCAAATTTCGATTTGTCGGTCTGCTCGACGAAGGTTGCAAATTGGTTTTGTACTTCCAAAGGAGGCATCACAAAATCAGATTGTCCCAATACCGTTGCACTGACTGCCATTTTTACGCCACTGCCTTTTGCTTCTGCACTGTGTTCATCCATATATTGCTTCAGTGCAAACACAAAAAATTTTTGATTATATTTTTCGGTTTTTAGTCGTATTTTCATAATGGAGGGATGCATAATACCCATAGGTGCATCATCTGGGACGGTGTATATTTCTCCAATCGTTCCACGGCAACTCACAATAATGTCACCGCCCAAAACGGTGAACCTTTTGAGTTCTTCATATTTACTCTTAGGAACATATCTGGTAGGTACATCCATTGTTTTTTGAATGGCATGCTTCTGTTCATACACCATGCAGAAACCGTCTTCCTCATCCACAAAGAATTCGTTTTTTAAACTGCTACCAAAGGGTCCTATAAACATTTCAATAACATTGTTATCGAGTGGCTCGCATGGATAATTGCTGTTACCAAACAGTTCGATAAATCGGGATTTTACAAGCTCGTCCAATTTTGAAAGTTGCTGTTTGCGGAGGGAAATTATGCTATTGATTTTATCAAGACCATTTACAATCTCCTGCTGTTTTTCTAAAGAAAAATCAGGAATTATAAAATCACCAATATCCTTCAGCGACAAATTTAATTGAGCAACGCCTTGTTTTTTCTTTTCGGCTTGTTCAAGCACTACGGAAGATTGCAAAACATATAAAAGAAATGTATAATTTATAATACCCTTGGGCATGCGTACAATAGCAAGCGCTTGATTGGTATTTGCCGGAAGAATATCCTTCGTAACAATGGCAGTTCTACCTATTGCGCCAGCAATTGAAAATAAAATATCATTTTCTTGTAATTGAGATCTTTTAAGTTTATCGTGACATTCCTCGCTTATGTGATCAAACTTTTCACGCAAAAAATTACCATTATCATCCAAACTCTCAATTTTCACAAAATTAATGCCACTATTTTGAAACGAAAAACCAATTGATGTTGGTGTAGTACCTTTCGTTATTACCGTCGCAATATCACCTAATCTCGCCATTCATGCAGCTCCTTTGCTTCTTATTCGCTTTCTCGCTCAAAATGAATTCTCCACAACGCTTCCACGTCATTATAGTTAGCACATTCATTCTTGGGTGTATTGGTATCACCCACGCGCGTATATATTTGAACACCAACATCCCGATATTTTTCCGTCAAGTAAAACGGTACGTTTTTGGAACTTTTAATCTCCACAACATCAATTTTATGGTGCTTATAATAGACTTTGTGAAGTTGAATTTCGGGCGTGTGATTTCCTGCGAATTTTTTACTTCGCAGGTAGTCAAAAATCTCATTTGATTTGCGCCATTCTGCAACGCCAACCACATCATAGGAATCAGTTACACCTACGATCAAATAAGCGTCAGCATTATTCGTATTATTGGCCAAACACAAAATATCGTGAAGCAGGTCAGCCTCCTTAGAAGCGGAATGCCATTCCTGTTTGAAATCGTAGTGAACCCCTTCTTGCTTCGAATTGATGTATGAAACAATAAGCGCGTTGAGAGGATCAATAGAAATTTCTTTACATTTCAGACCATCAACTATTTCCTTCAACGCTGCACCTTCTCCGTCTTCACACTTTCCATTTACAACCGAATTCTTCTTTGTGTTGGTATCGTAAACGGTCACACTGGCACCGCTATTATGAAATTTCAATTGCCAATTGATACCGTTGTTTTCTCGCTCAATGCAATCGCTTATCTCATAACCGATTTCTGTCAAAGCCTGCTTAACATTTTCAAAATCAATACTAATTTTAGCCATTCAGCATCCCCTCCAACTCCTTCACCCCCTTCAAAATCTCCTCCTCCATCTCGGCCAGCTCCGCCAAAATCTGCGCGGTAGGCGCATACTCCACCGCCTTGTATTCCGTCTTCTTGTACTTGTTGATGGAGAGGTCGTAGCCGTTGCCCACGATCTCCTCCTTGGGCACAAAGAAGGATTTCTCGGTGCGGGCGCGGGCGGTTTCGCCGTCGCGGTTGCGGAAGCGGGCAATGATGTCGGGGATGTCGTTGTCCGCTACGGGGGCGCGCTTGTCGTCAAGGCTGAAGCCGTCGGCGGTCATGTCGTAGAACCACACCTTGTCGGTGCCGCCATGCCCCGTCTTGGTGAAGATCAGAATTCCCGTGGACACGCCCGCGTAGGGCTTGAACACGCCCGAGGGCATGGAGATCACGGCCTCCAGGCGGTTATCGTCAACTATCGCCTTTCTGATTGCCTTATGTGCTGTGGACGATCCGAAGAGTACGCCGTCGGGGACAATGCAAGCGCATCTGCCACCCGTGTGAAGCATACGAAGCATGAGGGCGAGGAACAGCAGCTCGGTTTTCTTGGTTTTGCAGACCTTGAGAAGATCGGCAGACACGGTATCGTAATCAAGGCTACCCTTAAAGGGAGGATTGGCAAGGATGAGAGAATATAGGTCATGGTCGGGGTTCTGATCAGACAAGCTGTCGCGGTATTCGATATAGGGGTAGTCCACGCCGTGGGTCATCATATTCATCGCACCGATACGGAGCATGGTTCTGTCCATATCGTAGCCGTGGAACATGCCGTTCATATAATGCGCCTTCTTCTGTCTGTTAAAGAAGATTTCTTCCTTGCGCTTTTCCTTTAGGTAGTCCCCTGCCGCGACGAGAAAGCCCGACGTACCGCAGGCGGGGTCGCAGATGATCTCATCCGCTTTGGGATCCATCAGCTCGACCATCATACGAATGATATGGCGAGGGGTGCGGAACTGACCGTTGAGGCCTGACTGGGCGATCTTGGAGAGCAGATACTCGTACACGTCGCCGCGAATGTCGCTATCCTTGATCTGTGCCATCTGTGCGTAGATATCATCAAGAATGGTGACGATCTTATCGAGAAGCAAAGGGGTGGGGATTTTGAAAATTGCGTCATCCATATATTTGGAGTATGCGCTGTCCTTGTCATCGTGCAGGTTCTTTATAAATGGGAACACCCACTCCTGAACGGTAGAATACATCTTCCCTGCCGGGAAATCGTGGAATACCGACCATTTGAGCTGATTGCCCTCGATCTCACGTTCGCCGACCTTTACCTTGTCGGCAAAGATGCTCTTATGCGGGAGTCCGAGCATGACGGCTTCCTTGGCGCGGAGGTTATCGGTATCGTCCAGATCGCGGATAAACATCAGATACGTGATCTGCTCGATCACGTCAAGGGGATTGACGAGTCCGCCTGCCGCAAACACGTCCCAAAGTCCGTCAATTCTATTTTTCAATTCGCCTGTAATCATTTTCAATTCTCCTTGTTATGATTCCACATATATGCGGTGTAACGACCGCCACCGATCTTCAAAACTTCTCCGCTTGTTACCAGCTCACCCAATGCTCGTTGCACGGTGATCTGGCTAATGTCGGGGCATTTTTCCATAATTTCGGTTTTTGTTATTTTTCCAAGAGTGTCTTTGATAATCTCTCTGACGCGTTCGGGCTTGGACATATTGCTTGCCGCAATGAGCTTAACTCCGGACGAGAATTCTCGATATGCGGCAAGAATTACGCCAAGCGTGTACTGCACGAAGGGGATATAGTCGTTTTTATCATCGTGCCAGCAGGCGGAACTGTTTTGCAGAGCCTCATAATAGGTTTCCTCGGTCTGCTCGATCATCTTCTCGATACTGATATATTTGCCAACCATATAGCCTGCTCGATACAGGAGCAGAAGGGTGAGCAATCGGCTCATTCGACCATTCCCGTCGTTAAACGGGTGGATGCACAGAAAATCCAAAATAAACATGGGGATGATCAGGAGAGGGTCGGCGTCGCTCCCCGATAGTATTTCGTCAAAGGCTTCACAGATTGCATTGATTGCCGCAGGGGTTTCCCACGCAGGAACGGGTTGAAAACGAATGAACTGATTGCCTTCGCTATCTTCCTCAGCAATCACGTTATCAGATACCTTATAAGAGCCACCGATGGACTTGCCGCTGAATTTATACAGGTCGCGGTGGAGCTGCAATATGATTGACGGCTTTGCGGGGATGAAATCGTGGTTCTCGTATATGGTAGCAAGCACATCGCGGTATCCCGCGATCTCCTGCTCGTTTCTCGTTTTTGGGGTCGTCTTATTGGCTACAAGGCTCTTGAGGCGATCTTCCGACGTATAAATCCCCTCAATTTTGTTGGAGGCTTCGATGCTCTGTATTTTCGCTGTTTCTACAAGTTGAGTCAGCGCGCCGTCCTTCGATTCTATCCATAGAGTTTGCTCGCCCTTATATTCGTGGATCTGTGTTAGTAAGGACACAATTCCCGGCGTGAGCAATTTCTGCCATTTGTTTTTGTAATTGTAATCGCGCATATAGACCTCGCATTACCTTTTTCTATATATTATAGTCCTGTTTTCGACACTTGTCAATCCCAATTTGATCATTTTTTGAAGAATGATCAAATTAAAATCGAATATCCTAACCAATAAGAACCGCTTATAAGAATAGCCGCCCCCGATTTCCTCCTTTCGCCGTGTCCAGTGTAGCATAGCTCTCGCAGATGTAAACGTGAAAAATTATCGCTGAAAACTGAAATGAATATTGAGAAAGTCAAGTAGCAATACTTGGCTTTTTCTTTATCCATAAGCAATATTTTTTCGCAAACTGAAAGTGATTGATACCTCCCGTTGACATCTGCACACTTCACTCGGAATGAGCGCGTATTCCTCCCGACCTATGCTCCCCCGACCCTGCCGAAAGGCGAAATAAAATCGGGAGGTATAGAACCATGAAACAAAATCAAATCCAAGAAAGAATCACAAACGAAAACGTAAGGATCACCGCCGAAAACGTCCGTCACATCGGTGAGTGCATCGCGCTGTCTGCCGTCAAGAAGATGATGCGCTTTGCAGGCCACCTGCGCTCGCTGGAGAAGCTGTACGCGGGTCTCGTCGAGGACATTTACCACAGCAAAGGATATTCGTCGACTCTCTCGGATGGGTACGATCTGGCATCCGAGGTCATCTGCTTTCTGTGTCCCTATATCGGGCACAACCTGGACGATCTTGTTTGTCAGACTCGCAAGGGTGAGATCGTGACTGTCCGCTTTGCCTGCTACCGTCATGCGTTGCGGTATATCGAGAAGGAGTATCTGTACGTGACCCGCACGATCAGCATCGAAGAATGCTCTCCCGCAGATGCTTCCATTGATTTCGAAACACAGTACGAGATCGAGGATTACACGAAAGTCGATACCATCATCCATCAAATGCGTTTGACCATTGCGGAAACCGAAACGTTAAATCACTACATGGCCGGTCTTGGATTCGTAGAGATCGCGCAGATGCTTAACGTCAACAATACGACCGTCTGGCGTCGCAGAAAAAGCATACAGAAGAAATATCAGCAATATGTAATCATGCAGAGCTGATTTGATTCACTCATAAACAACAAAAGGGAGCGTACCTGCTCCCTATCGTTGTTGTAAGATTTTGTACGTAATATGTCCAGCCTCGTAACAGCAGGAACCAAAGGTGGCTGTTAGGCGTGTGCTTGTCTTGATACAAGTGGCGGCGCTGCGCGCCGCCAGACAAGCACACGCCTGCCACAACTTGACCGCCACAATACGGAAAGTCAAGCGCCGACGGATGCGAGGTCGCCGCTGAGCCGCTTGGCGATCCTTCGCATTTTTTCCGTCGGCGCGAGATGAATTTCTATGGCTGTCAAGCGGTCGGACGACTTTCGCCATCAGGCTTTTCCAGCCGCACATCGGCTACCTCGGCACGATGGTTGACGATTTTGAACACCGTTACGACGTCCCCTGCATGATTCGAATGGCTACCGCTCCAGGCATACTGACGGGTGACCAGCTCATCACGGCCGTCGCCGTCCGTATCCATTGCCTGGACGGAACAGATCGTATCGATCATCAACTCGCCATCGATGTTTTGGGCGAGCCGTTGGTAGGTTGCTTCGTCCATTTCGTACCGCTCCGAGTCGAACACCTTTCGGTAGCTCCCCTCCCCCGACACGAATACCTCCAGCCTGAACGAGCCGTAGCCGCCCGACATACCGAGGCAAGTCAGCTCGGCTATGTCATCCTTGCCACCGTCGCCGTCGCTGTCGAAAAACAGGAAATCGTATCCGAGTGGTTCGGGTGCCTCCACGGCGGAATTTGCCGTGGAGGGTGTGTCCAATTGACTCGGGGTACAGGCCGATAGCAGGAGAATCGCAACCAGTGCCGTTAGTAGCAATGATATGTTTCTCATTTTTCGTTGCCCCCACAGTCTCATGCTTTGTACGCCGTTACTTCTTCCTTCAGACGGCGCTTGAGCGATTTGGAAATGGGGTACTTTGAGATCTTTTTCAGGATTGATTCCCTTGTCTCACCCTTTTTCAAAAGCTCTCTGATTACAGCACAGCTGATAGCTTCCACGCCATATTCCGTCAGGCCATGGGCAATCAGCCCGATCACGCCCAAGGTTACGATGCCACCAACCATACCGCCGGGTCCCAACGCTGCCAGTGCAGCGACGATAGCAGCACCTCCGGCCACTCCGCTTGTACTTACAGCAATCAAAAGAACCAATCCGGGCACGCCCAATGCCGTCAATTTAGATACGAGTTTTTCCATGATCATGATCCTCCCTCAATTGTTTTTGTTTGTTCTGGGTTGTCCTGCGTCGCTGCGCTTCTTGCGCCATCTGCCATTCTTGTTTCGGCTTCGATTTTGTCCCGCCGTAGGGCCCGTCTTAACGATGGGACCGTGGGTATCCTTGGGACTAGCATACTTAATGAGCCCGTTGCAGATATTCGGGAAATCAAACCCCGTAAGTTCATCAAGCATATCAAAATCAAACATCACGCCACCTCCTTTCCCTTCTTGGTTTTGTGATCATGTACGGTTTCCGCCGTCCCGGCGGCGGCTCCTACGCCGCTACCAATGAGCGTACCGATTGCTCCCGCGCTTGCTCCGCTGACCGCCGCCGAGGCTGTGGCGATAGCAAATGCCACCGGGAGTGCAACCGGTGCGGCGACAACGGTTGCCGTGCTTGCAATGATTGCTCCGATGGCGGTTCCGATGACACCGCCGACTGATGCGCCCTGCGCTGTTCTTTTGAAAATCTTTTCCATGGTGTACTTCCTTTCATGTATGAAATGATGATGTGGGGAGTCGGTAATTCATGACCTCTCTGACCCAAGAGCTTATTTCTTCATTCTCTCGACGGCCGGTGCGGCTACCAAACAGCCAGTGCCGACAGCGGTCATCACTTTGGCGGCGATCAGCCATTTGGCTGCGGCTGCAGTTGCCATGCATAACGTAGTGATTAACACGATGATTTCCTCCTTAATTTGATATAATGGGGTTTGCGCTTGCGGTTTACTGGGCATTGCTACCACCCAGAACTACGGCTATTACCGTTCCTACCGTGGTAAGGATTGCTCCTACAATTGTCAGCATACGTTCTCCTCCTTTCTGTCTTTCGTTGTGACTCTATTATAACTCATTGTTCGGTTGCTTTTGTAAAAGCTGTTTAAGCGGCTTGCTCTGCCCCGTGAGGCTTGCGTTCTACCGTTTCCTTGATGGCCAGCAGGTCGATATAATTGATGCCTGTTGCGTGTACTAACTCGGATGCCACACTACCGCGGGTGGAAATAACCTTGACTCCCTTTCCTCTGGACTTCAGTTGCTGAAGAGCACGCTCAAAGTCGCCGTCGCCGCTGACGAGGATCGCCAAGTCATAGCGGTCGATCATGTTGAACATATCAAGGACGATCTCGATGTCGAGGTTGGCCTTCTGCGTGGTCTGACCGGTTACGTGATCATAAATGGTCTTAATGGGCTTTGTTACCAAGGAGTATCCGTTGTAGGCCAGCCAGTCGTGAAACTTTCTCTGATTGCCTTCGCTCGAGGCTCCGGTGTAGTAGATTGCCTCTACAACCTCGCCGTACTCCTTGCAATAGTCAAGGAGTCTTTCGGAGTCAACCTCCCAGCCGAGCTTCTTCTGTGTGTAGTAAAAGTTGCTGCCGTCTACGAAAACTGCGATTCTCTTCATTTTGTTTACCTTCCTTTTCTGTTTGTTTTGTTCTGTGACTTCATTATAAACCATGCCACGTTGCGACTTGTAAAAAGCGTTTCATACCTTACTCTTCGCAATATTCCGCCCATTCATCTTCAGTGTTTACATCGGTAGCTATTATCTCGGCTTTAAGCATCTTGCCGAGCGTATCATCAACACTGATGGCTAATTCAACTTGATTTGCACCGCTTCTGCCCATAAGCTGTTCGCATAAATACTTGATTTCTATTTTCTGAGTATTAGATGGAACAGTTAAATGAATTAAAATTGACTTGGCAGAATCAACATAAGTGTTTAAAATGCCGCTTTTCGTCAATTTTCGTTCCAATATATAAACTCTGGTAGTAAGATAAGTTTCGGAGCATCCGTGTTCGCACTTGTTGACAGCATTGTGAGCAGAAGCAATATGTAATCCGCCCGGAACCTTCAATGCATTGACAACCGAACTACAATCGTTACCAATATAATCGAGGGAAAGCATTTTTGAGATTTTTAACATGCCGGCAATCGCAACATCGCAAACATCTATATCGTTTTTCTTTTGTGCTGTATGCGCGATTGTTTTAAGTGTAGACTTTGTTCCACTATATCTTTCAACTTCCCAGCAGTAGCCGATATTGTTAAAATTACCGATGGTGTCATACACATCTGCTTCCGCATAGCTATCTCCGTCACAGTAGTATTGCGAACCTTCCTGGAAGGCTGCTACCGCTATGCCATCGCGAAATCTTTGGAGATTGTAATAGGCTTCCCGATAAATACGCTTGCTTTTAGATTTTGCAGGAAGAACCGCGATTCCAAGTGTAAGGAGTTCATAGTCTTTCAAAGCATAAGAAATTGCAACAGCATAATTTCGAATGATTTCCTCGCCCATATCGGCGAAAATAAATACCACGTCAATTCCATCTAACATTTGTTCAATCTTTGAGCGTAATCTTCTTACTTCATCAAAAGCACTCTCATTCTTTCGCACTCTGATTTTCTTTTGTGCAGATGATTCGGAAAGTATCGTTTGTCGCCAATCAACCGAAATTGTTAAAATGTTACCTTTGTTTTCTTCGGATATTTTCTTTGTTATTTTTGAGCCGAATTCTCCCATGCCAATTGCGGCGATCTTTATTGGTTTTCTTGAAGTGTTCATTTTTATTTTCCTTTACTTGTTGTTCTGTGATATTATTCTAACACGCGGAGAGGAAGAATTGTAAAAACGGATTACATAAAGTTTAGGCGATGCCGAATTACTTCAACACCGCCCTGTGTGGTTACTTGATTACTCGAATTGCAACAATTTGATCGTTTTCAAAAACAACAATAAAGTTGTAGTCAACACCGTTTATTTTAACGATTTGGCAGGATTGCAGCTTATTATTTTCAAGCCAATTCATTATCGATTGTTGTTCTTGTACTGAAAGATTTTCAGAAAATTCTACTATCATTGTGCCATTCCTCCTTTCTTGCGCTATAATTATTTGTTCGTTTTTTCTTTTTTGAAAAAAGGAAAAGAGAAAAGCCGCCCCTCGCACGGAAGGACAGCTTCACAATTATTTTGATTTAATTTTTCGACAGCATTGCCTAAGAGCTTTTCGTAAATGTGGTTTTACCGCTTCATACCCCCAACTTGAAGGATGTTCCAACAAAAACAACATCTCATTCGCATGTAATATGTTGCATATTTCATCACTTACACACCCTTTGAGTGAATATTCGTAAGATTTCAAATCACTGGTGAAAGGTATATTGATGCCGAGTTCATCAAAATACATTTTGTCGCTCTGCAAATCATATCCTAATCTTCCTGAATGATCCGTCAATAGATTAATATGTTCACCATTTGTGCAGCAATTGATTACTATACTATCAGAATATTTGCTTCTTACGAAATCAAAGCGCTTCTTGAAATCTTCTCGCAGTTCGCTCTGCTCCCAGTAATATAAAAACATCGCATCACGATATAATTTTGTTTCTTCTCCTAAACTACATTGATACTGAACTGCGTTGACTATCACGATATCATATTCTTCGTGGTCAAGGATCAAGCCAACGGAATTGTTCATCAAAATACTGGAAAAGTACTTGGCGATATTCAGACCTGTTTTCCCTCTGCATGGACCTATTCCACATTTAGTAACCGGATCAAATTCTGCGATGTGAGGACTTTCTAAAATAACAATTATGGCAGCTTTTTCGCATGGTGCAGCAGGAATGTCATATCGTTTCTCTAAAACTTCATAAGGTTTGGTTTTGCAATTTAAAGTTCCAAACACCTGATCATAGCATTTATGCGGAGAATAATTGCACATAACGTACGAGTTAATTGCTTGCGACAATAAAATTTTTATGGCCGCAAATTGCAATAGCAAGTTGCAACAATTTTCAAAAACGTAACAAATCGAGGTAGAACAGCGTTTGCTCACGGAAGGAGGGGCGAAGCCCCGACTGGAGGGGGCCAACGCTGCGCCGCCGAAGGCGGTGGCCGCCACGTCTCCGAGCACGGTCACGCGGCATAGATACAGTCAAGCTGGCGGTCGAAAAGCTCTTCGGGGGTGTGGTAGTTCAAAATCTTACGGGGCAGCCCGTTGATGCAGTCGGCAAAGAAGCAAATTTCGTCGGCAGAGTAATCGGAAATACTCTTCCCTTTAGGGATGAAACGCCGTAACATACGGTTGTGGCATTCATTGGTGCCTTTCTCACAGGAGGAATATGGATGGGTGAAGTACACCTTTAACTTGCCGTCCTCGATGAGGGAGAGCCCTGCGAACTCCGAACCGTTGTCACCGGTAATGGTCTTGAACACTTGCTCCTTCTGCTCCGCAAAGTACGACATGACCTTTTGCAGGGCCTCCATGATCGCCTCGGCGGTATGGTTTCTTGCTTTGACCCAAATACACATCCGCGTCATACGCTCCACCAAGGTCAGAACGCAGGGTTCTCCTTCGTCTTTTTTGCCGATGACCGTGTCGATCTCCCAATGACCAAACTCGGTGCGAAAGTTTACAATCTCAGGGCGTTCTTCGATGCTCCGACCGAGAATCTTCTTGTTCTCACGGGCTTTTTTCGCCTTAGTGTTACGGATGAGCTTTTCGGGTAGGTCGATGTTCTTGAGGGAAAGCAGACCCAGATCCACGTAGTTGTAGAGGGTCTTGGTGCAGACCATTTCCTCCCGACGGAATTTGCCGCTCTCCAGTGCCTTGCCATAGCTGGCGTCAAGAGACCATTTTTCGTCACTCTTAAAATGCTCGACGACATATTGAAGAAACCGTACAGAAGCCAAGCAGCGGTACTGCTTGCGGCAGTTTCGGCGGTGTTCCAAATACACCTTCTTGCCCTCGTCGGCCTTGTAACGGTGCTGCTTCCCGTTGTAGAGCGACACGGTTCCACGCTTAACTTCGTTCTTTACGGTGTTGTAAGGACGACCCAAATGCTTGGCTATGCGGTAAATCGACCAGCCATCTTTCAATCGAACTTCAATTTCGTGTCTTTCTTCGCTCAAAAGGTGTTGACCTTTTCGATGTTCTGTGGTATAATAGGCGGTGTCCATAGTGACCTTCCTTTGTGAATTGTTGTTGTAGCAAACTCAATTCTACCACGGATTTGTCACTATGGATATTCTTTTTTGAAAACTTTTACCCTATCGGGTATTGCAACTTCATTTTACAACGCGCGAAA
>JAEIGA010005966.1_pt1 | contig 18546 bp, 24 predicted proteins | sample 9270691 | NCBI WGS metagenome assembly JAEIGA01 (sample SAMN17057246, study PRJNA624740) | gut metagenome | biome: biome; isolation source: fecal sample | host: Bos grunniens | place: China: Xizang | collected 2019
TAATGAGAAATATAAATACTTTAACCGAGGCTATGAATCATTCGACGAAATTGTAGATAGTACCGAAAAGCAACACCAGTTCGTATCCATTAACAAAGACGGCAAAATCTGCGGACTCTTTTTCTACTACGTAGATCGACACACCCGTTCAGTGTGCGGAGTAAACGCCGCAAGTTTTGATGTTGATCCCATTACATTTGGACTAGATGTTAAACGAGGTATAGAAGATATATTCACTAAATTTAACTTTCATAAGATGTGTTTTGGGGTTGTTGTTGGTAATCCAATAGAGCCAACCTATGACAGACTTTGTGCTAAAATGGGCGGACGTGTCGTTGGTTATTATCGCGATGATGCGATGCTAATGGATGGCTCATATGCTGATATCAAAGTATATGAAGTTATGAGAACTGAATATTTGGAGAAAAGAAAAAAATGATATTAACTGCTAAACAAGAAGAAGGTTTGAAAACTGCGGTCGCCCGTTTCAAGGCCGGGATGCCCTGGACTTGTATTTCGGGATACGCTGGCTCTGGTAAGTCAACGCTTGTAAAGTTCATTATTGACGCACTTAAGGTTCCAGCAGACGAGGTATGCTATGTTGCATATACCGGCAAGGCAGCGACAGTCCTCCAACAAAAAGGATGTGTTAATGCGATGACCGCCCACAAACTCTTATACTGGGCGAGTCCGACCCCAAGCGGCAAGTTTGTATTCAGACCAAAAACTAAATTAGAAGAAAAGTATCAAGTAATAGTAGTTGACGAAATATCAATGCTCCCAAAAACAATGTGGGAACTATTACTTCGACATAAAATATATATACTAGCTCTTGGCGACCCAGAGCAGTTGCCACCGGTCGACAAAGACGAGGACAATCATGTGCTCGATAATCCGCACGTATTCCTCGACGAGATTATGCGTCAAGCCCAAGAGAGTGAGATTATCAGGCTTTCTATGCACGTGCGTGAGGGCAAACCTCTCTCTACATTTGAGGCTAAGGGTGAACAAGTAAAAATAGTCTCGCCCCACGAGATTGTAGCCGGCATGTATGATTGGGCCGACCAGATCTTATGTGCTACAAACGCAAAACGCACCTTTATAAACGACTTTGTAAGAAAACAAAAAGGCTTCACATCACCCGAACCCCAAATCGGCGATAAGATCATATCGCTCCGCAATCACTGGGATACTCTCTCTGAAAGCGGGACCTGGGCCCTTACCAACGGAGCCATTGGAACTATAACACACTATAGTATAGATAAAAAAGTTTTTCCTCGTTATATAACGTCAGATGTTATAGACTATATGATGACCAATATGGTATTAGAAGACGGTGACCAGTTCATCGCTTTACCCATTGACTATAAATGCCTCAAAACAGGCACATTAGCATTGAGTAATAAGCAAATGTTTATGATAAATAAAAATCAAACCTTGCCTGAAGCACCATATGAGTTCGCTTATGCGTATGCTATAACGTGTCATAAGGCTCAGGGTAGCGAGTGGGACAAAGTCCTTGTTTTTGAGGAGGGTTTCCCATTTAGTTCAGAAGAACATAGACGCTGGCTATATACAGCCATTACACGAGCAAAAGAAAAACTTGTAATAGTAAAAGCATATTAAGGAGTAAACAATGGGACAATATACAAAGAATGGCTTATATAACGCCTATAAAAAGAATAATAAAGAAAGAGAAGCATTAGATTACTATGCAACCCCAACCGTAGAAGTAAGAAACATTCTCGATACTCTTGGCTATAATTTCTCAGGTATGACGATACTTGAGCCTTGCGTTGGGGGCGGTCATATGGCACAAGCGATATATGATTACGTAGTAGAAAATAAACAATGCGGGGTTAAACTTATCGGGTCTGATGTAAAAGACCGCGGTTTTAGAGATGATAACTGGAGTTTGTCTTACGGGCATGACTTTTTGGGCGATGATTACCCATTTGATTCCGCAGACATTATTGTTATGAATCCGCCATACGCTATCCTTGAACCTTTTATGATTAGAGCATTAGAGATTGCTAAAAAGAAACTCATAGTGCTCGGTCGTATTCAAGCCGTTGAGGGCGAGGGTAGATACGAGAAAATTTACGCGGATAATCCACCAACTGATCTGTATCAATACGTAGATAGAATCCAGTGCTGGAGAGATGGCACCGAGCCTGAGGGATCTAGCGCCCAGGGATATATGTGGCTTGTTTGGGATTTTGAGAACAAACCGGCCGATGGATGCCCGCGTTTCCATTGGATTAGACGAGACGATAAGAAAGAGAAAAATAAATAATGGAATTATATGTAAGAAAACAAGAACTACAAGCAGAAATACAAGACCGTGCATCTAAATGCAATAACATTGATAAGTGTGCCGTTTATCAAGAAATGCTTGACTTACTTGACACAGTTGATTTTGTATATGCACAATCACCAATACAACGCATGCTAGATGACATTTATACCTCATTGAGACGATAACTGACTTGCGGATTCCCGATCAAGGGCCCGGCTCTGCCAGGCTGGGAGAACACCAATCGGGAATCCCCAACCTTTCAAATAAATGGAGAATTAAAATGAATATATTAATAGACAAAGAAACAATAGATCAAGCCGATAAACTAATCAACTCAGATGCTTTCAGTCAATTTTTACTTTCTAACACCACAGACTTCACCGCCGCCGCATTCATACTTGATGCGTGCTTCAAGGCAGTCGACGAAGCCCGCAAGCGTTTAGAGGGAAAAGATTGACTTTTTCCTTATTTTTTGATATAATAATATAAGAAAGAAAAGAAAAAGGAGTAATTAGTAATGGCAAGATTTGAACCACATTCACATACACATTATTCAAATCTTCGACTTGTTGACTGTATCAACAAACCAAAAGAACTTATAAATTATGCTATCTCTCTTGGTTTGAGCGGAATTGCCATCACAGACCACGAAGCGTTGTGCGGGGCACCGGAAATCAACCTCTACCAACAGGAGATACAAAAAGAACACCCAGATTTCAAAATCGCAATTGGAAATGAAATCTACCTAACATATAATAGACAACCGAAACAGAAATATTATCACTTCATTCTTATCGCAAAAGATAAGACCGGTTTTAGAATGTTGCGTGAGTTATCATCAGTATCTCACATGCATTCGTTTGAAGATCGTAAAATGGAGCGTGTGCCGACCCTCAAAACCGAACTTGCGGAAAAGATCGCAAAGTATGGTAAAGGGCACTTGATAGCAACAACCGCTTGTTTGGGTGGTGAGTTATCAACTCTCACTTGGTCGTTAGTTCAAGCGGAAGACGCGGGACAGGACGTATTCCCAATCAAGCAAGATATTCACGATTTCATCACATTCTGTCTTCGTTTGTTTGGCGATGACTTTTACATCGAGTGTGCGCCAGGCCGTTCGGAAGAGCAAATCCGCACAAATCAAAGACTTCAAACAATTGCGAAAGCATACAATGTAAAAATGGTTATTGGCACAGACGCACACTTTCTCCGCAAAGAGGATAGATACGTTCATAAGAGTTATCTAAACTCAAAAGAAGGAGACCGTGAGGTTGATGATTTTTATCAATATTCATATTTACAAACAGCAGAAGAAATTATTGAAAATCTTAAACCATCAAATCTCAATTATGAAGAATTAGTTTGTAATTCAGAGGAGATTTATAATAAAATAGAAAATTATTCAATTCAACATAAACAACAGATTCCAAGAGTTGAAGTAACCGATTATCCAAAATCCACCGCTTATTGGGGCGTAAATAATGACAGAGCCGATGAAATGAATAACTTTCCAACAGTCAAATCATTATTTACCTCAGATGATAAACAGGAGAGATACTGGATCAATCAATGCTTTGAAGCACTCGAAGAACAGATCGGTCCATGGTATGAAAACCTCGATTATGTAGCAAGACTTGAGGAAGAAGCTGATATCAAAAAGACAATTAGTGAAAAACTTGAAACCAATATGTTCTCTTATCCGATAACACTTCAGCACTATATCAACATGATTTGGGAGTGCGGAAGTATGATTGGGGCGGGACGTGGTTCGTCTTGTTCTGGTTTGAACCACGAATTATTGGGCGTGACCCAGTTAGACCCGATCAAATGGGACTTGCCATTCTTCCGTTATCTAAATAAAGAGCGTGTAGAATTAGGAGATATTGATATTGACCTTTGCCCATCAAAGAGACCATTGATTCTTTCAAAGATAAAAGAAGAAAGAAAGCAACATTTCATTGATGGCTTGGACGAAGCATCAAGAGATAACTTAGGTTGTACTCTTATTGCGACTTTTGGAACCGAATCAACAAAGTCAACGATACTTACAGCGTGTCGTGGTTATAGAAGCGAAGATTGCCCAAGTGGCATTGATATTGATGAGGCGCAATATATCTCATCATTGGTTCCGCAAGAGCGTGGCTTCTTGTGGACGTTAGATGACTTGGTTTACGGCAATGAGGCGAAAGGCCGAGCCCCAAGTAAAATGTTTATAAATGAAATCAATAAGTTCCCCGGATTGATCGATATTATGTTCGGTATTCAGGGATTGATAAAACAAAAAGGTTCTCACGCATCAGGTGTTATTCTATTTGACGAAGATCCGTATGAGTTCGGAGCATTTATGAAAACCCCAAGCGGAGACGTTATAACTCAATTTGATCTTCATATGTGTGAGTCAATGGGTATGACAAAGTTCGACTTTCTTGTAACCGACGTTCAAGATAAGCTCGTAAAAACAATTGACTTACTCCAGAAGGCAGGCGAGATTGACCCCACTCTTTCACTAAAAGAAGTGTATAATGAAATGCTACATCCAGGAGTAATCGATATAGAAGACGATGAATTATGGGATGCTTTGAGGGATGGCGAAGTTCTCAATGTGTTCCAGTTTGACTCGGATGTGGGGGCGCAGGCGGCGAAGAAGATCCAACCACGAAATATGAATGAGTTAGCCGACGCGAACGGTCTAATGAGACTTATGACAGCGGAAAAGGGCGAAGAGACCCCAATGGAAAAATACATTAGGTTCAAAAATGATATTAGTTTATGGTATCAAGAAATGGATGACTTTGGACTTACAAAAGAAGAACAAGGTTATCTTGAGCCTTATTTCAAACCGTCATATGGTGTCCCCCCAAGCCAGGAGCAATTGATGCGTATGCTAATGGATCCGAACATTTGCGGATTCTCGCTTGGGGAAGCAAACGCAGCGAGAAAGATCGTTGGTAAAAAGCAAATGAATAAAATCCCAGAGCTTCATCAAAAAGTATTAGATACTGCGACAAGTTCTAAACTCGGTCAATACGTATGGAAATACGGAGTTGGTCCGCAGATGGGTTATTCATTCTCAATCATTCACGCGTTAGCATATTCATTTATCGGTTATCAAACCTTATTTATGGCAAAGCATTTTAATCCTATCTATTGGGACACCGCATGCTTGATCGTAAATAGCGGAGCGATAGATGAAGAAGAAGGCGGAAGCACCGATTATGGTAAACTCGCAAAAGCGATTGGTGATATTCGAGAAGCGAATATTAAAATTAGTTTAGTAGATATAAATAAATCAGACTATGGCTTTTCCCCAGACATTGAAAATAATCAAATCCTATTTGGAATGAAAGCATTGTTGAATGTTGGTGATGAAGTTATAGCAAAAACAATAGAAAATAGACCTTATACATCAATTAAGGACTATTACAATAAAGTAAAGCCAAATAAACAAGCAATGATTTCACTAATAAAAGGTGGAGCATTTGATAACTTTATGGATCGTAGACTTGCGATGGCATGGTTTATTTGGGAGACTTGTGATAGAAAAACAAATCTTACAATGCAGAATATGCCGACCTTGATGAAGTATAACATCATTCCGCAAGACGATGAAAAACTTGTGACAGGAATGAAAGTGTATGAGTTCAATAGATATCTAAAAGCAATGTGTAAGCACGGCAATGATTATAAATTAGATGTGCGAGCTTTGAACTTTTTAGTGTCTATGGGTTGGGAAGATATATTAGAAAACGAGTATATTGTAAAAAACAAAACTTGGGATAAAATATATCAAGCAGAAATGGACGTGTTTAGGAACTGGATGGCAGATAATAAAACCGAGATCTTGAAATATTTGAATGAGGTAATCTTCAAAGAAGACTGGGAAAAATATGCAACAGGTTCAGTTTCCAAATGGGAAATGGAAGTTTTATGTTTCTATTATCACGAGCACGAATTAGCAAACTTAAATATGAGTAAATATGGTATTAGCAATTTCTTTGATTTACCAAAAGACCCAGCAGTAGATAGAACATTTACAGCAAAGAATGGGGCGCAGGTCAACATCTTCAAGTTATCAAAGATTTGCGGAACTTGTATTGCAAAGAACAAAGCAAGACACACAGTAACCTTACTTACAAAAGATGGTGTAGTTGAGGTTAAGTTTAGAAAAGAATATTTTTCAATGTTTGATAAGCAGATATCCGAACGCCAGGCCGACGGTAAAAAGAAGGTTATGGAGAAGTCATGGTTCCAGCGTGGTAGCATGATTATGGTGCAAGGTTTTAGATCAGATGATATGTTTATCACAAAGAAATATTCGTCAACACCGGGACATCAACTATATAAAATATTAGAAATAGATAAAGATGGTGACATTATTTTACAAGATCAGAGATATCAAGGAGGAATTGCCGAAGATGTTGATGAATAATACCGTAATAATGTTAGTAATCGCTGATACAGAGTTCAATGGGGATGAAATACGTGCGGCCGCACGTATTCTACCCACCTGTTTTCGCTTGGGCGGACCTGAAGCAAGTTATACGCAGGAATGGGCCGGCAATGTTATAAAAATTATAAACACAGATTTGTTCTATGAGGCGATCAAAATCGCCAAAGAGGACGGGGTATGGTTTGAACGAAACGGAAATGTCGTAGCGTTTGAGCCAGTGCCACTATGGGAAATAAGGAGTTTAATAGGTGATGAATGGACAGAACGATGCCTTAATAACCCTGCTTGCTTTAGTAGGGAAAGCCGGGGCTGGTAAAGATACAATACTTAGATATTTGTGCGATCATTATGATGTAAACGAAGTCATAAGTTGCACTACAAGACCGCCAAGAGAAGGAGAAATTGATGGGGTTAACTATCATTTTCTTTCTGAAAGCGAGTTTGCGGAAAAGGTGCTAAATTTTGATATGCTCGAAGCTACCGAGTTCAATGGCTGGTTCTATGGGACCGACATAACCGCCCTTTCCCCAAACAAAGTAAATGTTGGTGTATTCAATCCGGCCGGGGTTGAGGCACTAATGAATGAAACACAATTGAATATTATTCCTGTGCTTGTGGAAGCGAGAGACAAGACGCGTTTATTGCGCCAACTCAATAGAGAAGAATCCCCAAATGTAAAAGAAATAATCCGCAGATATGGAGCGGACGTTGAGGATTTTGATGTTGAGTTTGCCGATCTTATTGCAGATTTCGGTCGATGCCCCAATGAAGACGGGCAGTTCCCGCAGAACGCGCAACAACTAGCAAGCCTCCTGCACTTGGGCGAAGTAAGTTAAACTACCCCTTGTATTTTTCATATTATAAGCGGGGAATAAATAAATAAAAAAAAGGAGAAATTATATGAACGTAATCCAACCGTTTAAGAAAAGAATTGTAATTGAGGCGCTTATTTTTGCACTCGCAATTGCTCTTTTTGTTGGTCTATTAGGCTCTCTTGGTGCAACGCTCATTTTTAGATTCGTTATTTGCGATCTTAGTGTAGTTCCAGTTTGTATTATTGCCGGAGTCGGTTTACTTTTATCGGTAATAACAGGTATTATTATTTATAAAAAACGATATAGAATCAATAATCAAAAGATCGCGAGACGCATTGACTCCCTCGGACTTGATGAACGAGTAACAACAATGGTAGAGTATCAAAAAGATCAATCATATGTTGCAAAAGTTCAAAGACAGGACACTCTTGATAGATTAGCAAGAGTAAATGTGAAAACTTTAAGAATTAGAATCCCAAAGAAAACTATTATTTCATGCATTGCAATGTTTTTAGTTATTTTAATGCTATTAACAATTCTACCAGCCCCCATCTCAGCTATGGAAAGAGAAGAGATAGAATGCGAACAACGACTTGAAGAAATTCGTTAGGATTTGCATCAAATAATAGATTTATCAGAGACTAAAGATAATTTTAAAATAAAAGCCAAAGAAGATATTGACAAACGCATTGATGAAATTAAAAATAGCAATGCTTATAGTTCGGTTCAAAAAATCTTTTTAGCAGAAACGCTAAGAGAGCGTGTATTAGTATCAATTGATATTCAGTTACAAGTTTATGAAATAAGAGATATTATTGATACCGCTCATGAAGCAGGCTTATCTGATGAATTTGCGGATATGCTTCACAGTATAGTGGATAGACTAGAAGAAAGACTTGATGTAACAGAAAGCGATATTGAAAAATACGAAGATATTCGTTAGACAAGAAAAGAAATTGAAGAACTAATTAAAGAAGAATTGTTAAAACTAGATCAAACAATTGAGCAGATGAAACCTGATAATGAAGAGATAAAAGATGCTCTTGATGAAACAGATAATGAAACACTTGAAGATATTGCTGATGCAATAGAAAAAGTGGAACAAGCTCAAGACAAAGTAGATCAAGCAGAAACCGAACAGGAAAAACAAGAAGCAGAAAAAGAACTTGAAGATGCCAAACAAGAATTAGATCAGGCTTTTGATTAGATTAAGGACATGAATAAAGAGGAGCTTGAAGAACTAATAAAAGATCTTGAACAAGCAACAGATAAAATGCCCGAAGATAATCCATTAACCGATGTGTTTGAGGATTTAGAAAATAATTTAAAAGAAGACCTTGAAAACGCAGAGTCAGATGCTGAGTTAAAAGAACAAGTGTCTGAATCAGTTGACCAAGCAAAAGATGATGCTAAAGACACTCTTGATACACAAGAGAAAATAGAAGATGTTGCCGATGCTCTTGATAAAATTCAAAATGCTGAAAATCAAGAAGAAAAGAAAGAAGCAGAAGAAGATTTAAAAGAAGCGGTTGATAACATGAAAGAAGATGTGACTGAAAATTCTTCAAGTGAACAAGAAAAGCAAGACAAGCTTGAAGATATAAAAGATGTTATTGATTCTGCAATCCAAAATTCTCCAGACTCTGAATTAAAAGACACAATGGAAGATTTTAAAGATTCGCTCCAAGACATTATTGATAAAATGGAGCAGGGCGAAATTATGGATGAAGAAATTAAAGATGCTTTTGATAAATTTGAAGAAAATATGAAGCAAGATATGGAATCTGCTAATCAACTCCAACAGGCAGGACAACAGATAACTGATAAACTCGAGCAAAAAGAAGAAGATCTTGCTGGAGATCAAAAACACACAGATGATATGCTTGATGATATGAAAGATGCCGTAGATAAGTCAGATGCAAGCGAATCCGCAAAAGAAGAAATGAAAGATATAATCAATGACCTTGAAAATAAACTTGAAAATTCTTTTGAAAATGCTGAAAATAAAAAAGAAGAAATTAAAAATGATCCTAATCTTAATGATAGCCAAAAACAAGAAGCTATGGACAAGGTTGATTCAGACTTAAAAAATGACATTAATGAAAGCATAACAAATGCAAAAAATGAATTAGACAATATCATACAAGAAGATAAAGAGCAACAAAAAGAAACATCAGACTCTATGAAAGACAAAGAAAACATGGAGCAAGTTGGCGATGCTATGGATAAGATAGAAAATGCTGAAACCGATAAAGAATATGATGATGCTCAAAAAGAACTTGATAATGCTTTTGACGATATGAAAGACTCATATGAAGATTTAGAAGGCAAGGAGCTTGATGATAAGCTTGGCGACATTGCAGAAGATATGAAAGAAGCTGCCGATAAGCTACCCGAAAACAATGAGTTTAAAGAATCGCTTGAAAACGCTGCTAATAAAATGGATCAAATTTCAAAAGACCAATCTATGAGTAGTGAAGAAAAGAAAGAAGCTGCAGATGAGGTTATTGATAATTTAAACAAAGAGTTTAATGATATTGTTGATGAACAGTAGAAAGAGCATGAAACTAGTGATGAATTAAAAGATACTATGCAAGAAGCTCAAGATAAAGTTAATAATAATCAACAACAAAAACCAAATAATAGCGAAAGCGAACAAAATAAACCTTCAGAAAACAATAAACCTAGCGATTCCGATTCGGAAAAAGAGCCTGAAGAAGAGCCTGAAAAATCGGATGATGTAAGCGATGGAACAGGTACAACAAAAATTGACGGCACAGTATTTGATCCATATGGAGGATTTTTAGAAGTTGAAGATTTTCTTGAAATGAATCCGGGTCATATTAATGATCAGCTTGATGCATCAAAACGCGATGATAATTTAACTTCATCAGAGCAAGAAATTATTAATAACTGGTTAACACAAATTCATGGACAAGGACAAAAAAAATAATAAAATAAAAATGAAAGAGAGACAGTATTATGATTTATATAAGAAAAAGAGATAATTCATTAGTTGAATTTGATAAATTGAAAATAGTTAACGCTATCAACAAAGCATTCCTTGATGTTGATGGCACATTATATGAAACAGATACTGCCCAGGATATTGCAACAGATATTGAGAAAGATATATTGAAGTTTCAACCCCACGAACCTGTTGGGGTTGAAACTATCCAAGACTGGGTAGAAAATTACTTGATGCGCTCTGAGCGCCCTGATGTAGCAAAGGCTTACATTAGATATAGATATAAAAAAGAAGTTGCAAGAGAACATAAAAAAGACTTTATAGATGCTATTGCTGAAAAACTTGAAGCTCGTAATGTTTAGAATCAAAATGCAAATGTTGACGAAATGTCATTTGGAGGCCGCGTTGGTGAAGCAAGCGATGTATTGACCAAAAAGTATGCTCTTGAATATCAAATCTCTGATATGGCAAGATATAATCACGAACATAATATGATCTATATTCATGATTTATCAGCATATGCAGTTGGTATGCATAACTGTTTATCAATTCCATTTGATGATTTGCTTGCTAAAGGCTTTAATACTCGTCAAACAGATGTTAGACCTGCCGGTTCTATCAATACAGCATTCCAATTAGTAGCTGTTATTTTCCAACTTGAAAGCTTGCAACAATTTGGTGGCGTTAGTGCTACCCACTTAGACTGGACAATGGTGCCATACGTGCGTAAATCATTTGCCAAGCACTACAAAGATGGCTTAAAATATATAAATAACATTGATGAAACAAATATTGATTATGCAATTGCATTTATGATTAAAAATGCAAAAGATTATTCAATTGATGATAGTGAATGGGAAGCGTATAGCTGGCAAGCTTATAAATATGCTATAGATCTAACCGTTCGTGAATGTCATCAAGCCGTTGAAGGTATGTATCATAACCTAAACACTCTTCAATCCAGAAGCGGTAATCAATTGCCGTTTACTTCTATTAACTATGGCACTTGCTCGTTGCCAGAAGGTAGAATGATAATTAGAGAATTGCTTGAGGTATCACTTGAAGGTTTGGGCAAACTCCATAAAACATCTATATTTCCTTGTGGTATTTTTCAATATATGAAAGGTGTAAATGATAAACCGGGCACACCAAACTATGATCTATATCAACTTGCTTTGAAATCTACCGCAAAGAGATTGTATCCTAACTATGCCAATGTTGACTGGACCGGTAATGCGGGATATGATATCAATGACCCAAGAACCTATTTCTCTACAATGGGATGTAGAACTGCTAATGGCTGGGATGTAAATGGATTAGGTCAACTCAAAGATGGAAGAGGTAATATCTGCCCTGTTACAATTATTATGCCAACTCTTGCAATGATTGCAAAAGAAACTGTAAGAAATGGTTTTGCAAATAACACTATTGACGCTTTTATGCAAATCCTCGATCAAAAGATCCATGAGGCAAAAGATATGTTGCTTGAAAGATTTGAATGGATTTGTAGCCAAAGCTCAGACTCTGCTAAGTTCTTATATGAAAATGGACTTATGGCTGGTTATGTTCCAGAAGAGGGTATTAGAAGTGCTCTCAAACATGGAACTCTTGCTGTTGGTCAATTGGGATTAGCAGAAACTTTACAAATCCTTGTAAACACAGACCACACAACAAATCTTGGTATGTCAGTAGCCAAGAGAATAGAACAATTATTCAAAGATAGAATTGCTGAATTTAAACAACAATATCAACTTAACTTTGGTGTTTATTACACACCTGCGGAAAATCTTTGTTATACCGCAATGAAAAAGTTTAAAGATACTTATGGTGAAATTCCAAAAGTATCTGATAGAGAATATTTTACAAACTCTATGCACGTTCCAGTATGGCACGAAATGACACCTTTTGAAAAAATAGATATTGAATCACAGCTCACAGGTTATTCATCTGCTGGTTGTATTACTTATGTTGAATTGAGTTCAACTGTAAGTCAAAACCTTGAAGCATTAGAAACCATTGTAAATTATGCTATGGATAAAGATATCCCATATTTTGCGGTAAACGTTCCTAATGATACTTGCCTTGGTTGCGGATTCTGCGATGAGTTTAATGACGCTTGTCCTCAATGTGGTTGCGAAGAAATACAACAACTACGCCGTGTAACCGGGTATTTGACCGGAAATTATAAGACCGCTTTCAACTACGGAAAACAAAAAGAAACTGAGGACAGGGTAAAACATCTATGAATTATTTATCAATAACACCTTGCGATGTGGCGAACGGTGCGGGAATCCGCACTGTTCTCTGGGTCGCTGGCTGTAGTTTACATTGCCCCGGATGCCATAATCCAGAAAGCCACGATAGATATGCGGGCAAGCCGTTTGATGAAGACGCGAAAAAAGAATTATTTGATGCATTAAGTAAACCTTATATACGAGGCCTTACCTTATCAGGCGGCCATCCATTAGAGGATTATAATTTAAAAGATTTATATTTTTTACTTGTGGATGTAAAGAAAAACTTCCCAGATAAAGACATATGGCTTTATACGGGCTTAACATTAAATACTGATAATTTTTTACAAATGTATAATTTCACTGACCGATCTGCTATACCAAAGGAACATAGAAACCATAATTATATATATTCTATTTTGAATCTATGCGATATTGTAGTTGATGGCCCATTTATCCAAGAGCAAAGAGATGTGAGTTTACGGTTTAGAGGTTCAACAAATCAAAGAATTATTGATGTAGAAAAAACTCTTTTAAAAGGCGAGATTGTCGAGGACGTGGGGTAAAAAATATCTAAAAAACAATGTTTATTTCTATTTTAAGAGATAAAAAATGTCTATTCTTCACTCATTATCATTTGTTATAAAAAAAATACTATATACAGCAGAGTTAACAAGAAAGGAGTATAAAAATGAATAAAAAGTTTTTATATTATATTATTTAGTGGACCTGGGGACTTCCTATGAATATTATAGGTGGGATAGTTTGCTTAATAAGTTTATGCTTTAAGTGTCCTATTCAAAAATATCGTAACGCAATAGAAATTATTGTGCCTTGGAATTTTGGAGGATTAGAACTTGGTATGTTCTTTGTTAGAGGAAAAAATAACGCGAGTGTGGCTCCTCATGAATATGGACATACAATTTAGAATTTATGGTGGGGGCCGCTCTTTCCATTTGTAATAGCTATCCCCTCAGCAGCGAGATATTGGTTACGTGAATTTAAAACTAAATAGCAAAAGAAAACATTTATTAGCATATTATTTGCAATAATAGAATTAATAAGTTTTACTCTTTGTGTATTTTTTGTTGGCTTATATTAGTTCTGGTTTTATGTTTTTCTTAGCATTGCAATTTACGGAGTTATTCTTTGTATATGGCTCGCATGGTTTGAATTTCCTCTTTATACAGATATTAGTAAACCTCTTTATGATGACATATGGTTCGAGGGACAGGCTACCAATTTAGGTAATCGCGCAAACAGTGGAGAATGGGACTGGTTATAATAAAAAGGAGTAGAAATACTCCTTTTTTGTTTGACTTTTTATAAAATTTTTGATATAATAGTTATATAAGAAAAATAAGGAGAAAAAGGAAAAATGATTCAAGTAGATAATATCAATATATTAAATGCTTTAAAAAATCACGATGAAGGCGAACTTGCTTTAGTGTTAGATGAACAAAAAATGTATCAATATCATGACGGATGGCATCCATATACTCCAGAAAGTGGACAATTGGGTTTAAGTATTTATGAAGTAAATCAACAGGTAGTTTCACAATTGCCCAATCTTGATGCAGATGAAATTCAAAATGGCATTAATATTATCAACCAATTCACACAAGCCAATAGCTATTACATGCTTTTATGCCGTGACATTAATTATTATACACTGTTTGAAACAGGCTGGGACGAAAGCGATGAAACTATCGGCGAGGCTGTGATTGATTGTTTTAATTATTTGCAAGCAGAGCTTAAGGCCATTGATTTAACAGACGGTGGAGAAGCAGTTGAAATCTGGTTCACTATAACTGAGGACCAAACACCAGTTGCCATGTGTGCTTATTTCTTTAACTATGATGAAGGAGTGATATTATGCAAGTAATTATATGTGCCCCAACAGTGTTTGCTCTTGAAGTTCCTGTGTATCTTTACAAAGAGGGAGAAACAGAAGCAAAACAAATTGGTTGTTTTCAAACCGCAGAATTAGATCAAACATTATTCACTTTAGCAATAGCAGAAGATGCATCAACAATTATAATCAAAGGTAATAATGAATATAACAAAGCTATTGCTGAAAACATCCGCGTGCGTATCGCAAATGAATATTCAGTAGACAAAATAACAGTAATAGTAGATTAAGGAGAATAAAACAATGGCAAAATATCTTATTGATGTAGTAGAAACTTACAGAGTAGATCAAGAATTTGAAACAGAAAGTCTTATCGACACAGCTAAACAAGCTCCTAACTATGAGCTTGTAAAACATGCCTGTGAGAAAAAAGAAGTAAAACAAAAGGGCGAAGTAGTTGATGAATACTTCGTTGTAAAACTTGTAAAAAGATTTAATAATCCAAAAGAACCAACAGATATTATCCATATTGATTACGAGGTTCAAGGCTAATGGCAAGATTTGAAAAAGTTTCACGATTTGCGGATTCCGATTTTGGGCTTCCCGTTCGTAAAACCGCAAACTCCGCAGGCTTTGATTTTGAAGTTGCGGAAGATATAATAGTGCCTTCATATCAGTGCTTAATGTCATCTTCAAATAGTTTTGGCACTAGAAAACTTGCAGATGTTGCTTCTTGGACTAAAACATCTGGTATCAAACCTACCCTCGTCTCATCTGGCGTAAAATGTATTATGGAACCAGACCAGTACCTTGAGCTTATGGTTCGTAGCTCAACCCCTCTAAAATATTGGCTAATCCTTGCGAATGCTCCTGGTATTATTGATGCGGATTATGCTAATAATCCCGATAACGAGGGTGAGATATTCTTTCAACTTATTAACCTCTCACCATTTGATATTTATTTACAAAAAGGTGATGTAATAGTTCAAGGAATTATAAAACGATATGAAACAATTGAGGACGACTTAACGACCGCTACACGCAATGGTGGGTTCGGGTCAACGGGAACCGCAAATGCCTGATATCTTATTAGCCCTCGACCAATCTTCATAGACTTCTGGCTATTCTGTCTGTACAGATGGAAAACTAACCGATTATGGCAAATTCACTTTTGAAGACGCAGATGTAGGACATCGTCTTACACGCATAAGGAATAAAGTAATTTCATTGTTAGATTAGTATAATATAACTGAAGTAGCTTTTGAAGATATCCAATTGCAAAGCGGACTTGCGGGAAATGTCCAAACTTTTAAAGTGCTTGCAGAAGTATATGGTGTAATTCACCAATTGCTTGACGAAAAGAAAATACCTTATCAAGTAGTTCCATCGGTAACTTGGAAATCAACACTTGGTATTAAAGGCAAGAATCGCCAAGAGCAAAAGAAAAATGCCCAGTTATGGGTCATAAATACATACAATCAAAAACCAACTTAGGACGAGTGTGATGCGATCTGTATCGGGGAGCACATTATTCGTAAATCAAATGAAGAAACTGGATTTGATTGGGCATAAGTAATAAATATAGCCTCCATAATTCTCATATACAGTAGAAGTGAATGAGTTTTAGGAGGTTTTATTTTATAATGTAGTTTTTTCTAAGTTACATTTTTCCACCTCTAATTTCTCTTGTATTTGGTCTTATTTCTGCTTTCCTTATTGCTAAAATGAATTAGAATTTTAAACAGCAAGACGCTGAAAGAAAGACTGAAATGAAAAAAAGAGAAAAAGAGCACCAAGCTTACCTCGCCCAACGAGAACAAGAGAAGCGTGAAAATACACGAAATCTTATTAGAGAAGAGCTTGAACCTATTCTAAGAGAAATCGCGGATTTACACATTCAATTGTAGGGATGTGTTGATACAGAAACACAACATATTTCTGCAATTAGAGTTTCTTATAGATATAGGCTTATTACACTTTGCCGCACATATATGCGTCAAGGATATATTACACCGGATCAATTCGAGCAATTGAACGAGTTTTACACAGTTTACCGCAACATTGGCGGAAATGGCCAAGCGGAAGAATATTATAATCGAGTAATGGCATTGGATATCATTAGCGAGGAAGAGGTTGACTAATTTTATTTTTTATAGCGTCTCATTTACTTCTAAATCTTACCCGCTAAATGAACAATGAAAAAGAGGGCATATTTAAGCCCTCTTTATTTTTTTGAATATTTGATTTGTAGTTTTTATAATTTCAGCTCCGTATGTAGCGACTAGATCGGCTAACAGCTCTTCCTATTCTAAGGTAAGTTCTACATTGTAGCTAAACATTGCTGCATGTACGATTTCGTGACATAATACTTTTTTGAGCATAAAATCATCAAGAGTATCGTTTATATAAATCTCTTTGGCTCGATCATCACAGGTGCCGAGCGCGTATGTGCCATTCTCTCGAAGAAGAGCCGGGTGACCTGGGGAGACAAGAACAACTCCCCAAGCCTCACGGTTTATCTCAAACAATTTTACCTGCCAAAGTAGTTAATTTGTTTTTCATAATTTGTTTTTCTTCTGGAGAAGCTTCTGTGATCATCTCGGTCATATCATTTGATAACTCGTGCATATATTTTTCTAATTCTTGCATTTTTACTGCTTTGTCTTTATGCATTTCTTTAGATTCCATATACATTCTACGATATTCGCCAGATCTACCTTCACGATAATCTCTCATATGCACGGGAGTTTCTGTATAATTACGTCTCTCTCCCATGCTTTGACGCGCACCATCATTGCCACGGCCACCCTCCGTATAATACATATAAGGATAGAACATAGTATTCGCATTGTATTCTGGATAATACATTTTACCACTTGATCTATCATTATAGTTCATTGGCTCATAATAATGATGAACTTCACGTCCTTTGCCTTCTTTTTCGCTTTCTTCCATAGTTTTTACAATAGAGCAGTAATATATAGCTTCAGATAAATCTTTAATCATATCTACTGCTTCGCCTAATTCTTTTGAGTCTGCGTGATACAAATCACCTATTTGATTCTATACGCAACTTATGAGAGTTTCTTTCATTTGTTCTAACTGTTTCATTGGCTTACCCTCCTTATGCTACGCGTTCAACAATTAGATTTGCATTTTGCACATCAATTGCTGTATCATCGCTTGTGTTTTGAACGCTTACTGTAATGCAACAGCCGCGGGGAACGTCTATATATGTGCTTGTTGCTACGTTGTTGAATTCTCCAACAGCAGCTGGAGTTGAAATCATGTTAGTGCCTGGAATTGCTTCGCCACTTATCGCTATTGCTAGTGAGATCGGGCCTACAGTGCCACCTGTAGCTACTGCAATATTTCCGCTAAAAGATATCTAAAAACGAGCCCTGCATTGGTTTGTAAGACCACGAAGAGTAACTAATCCACTTGACACTCTATGAATAATAGAGCAACTACCATCAGTAACAGTGTCAGTGAAATATAGACTGCGGTTAGCTTCAACAGTCTAGATTGCGTTTGCGGTAATTTCCATTTGTAGTTAACTCCTCCTTAGATTAGATATTTGCGCAAGTATTGAATCCAAATACTGTTGGGTTATAGCAACAGTTTGGATTTGGAACAACATACGCTGGGATTGGGCATTTGTCTCTTAACTCGCCTACAAGATAAGCATTTTGAGCTGCTTGTGAAGCCGCAAATTTGAGGCTTTGATTTTCAGCTGTGAGTGCTGCAATCTTGTCTTGTGTTAAGAAGTCGATAATTGCACGATAATTAGCATTAGCATTATCTACAATATCTCTTGTGCTATCAGCGATAGCTCTGCGTGTGTCGCAAGCTTGTGTTGCAATGTTGTAGTTAAGGTCGCCAATAGCAGCCTTAGTATCGCAGCAGCAAGAAGCGATTTGTGTTGATA
>JAEIGA010005967.1_pt1 | contig 18543 bp, 38 predicted proteins | sample 9270691 | NCBI WGS metagenome assembly JAEIGA01 (sample SAMN17057246, study PRJNA624740) | gut metagenome | biome: biome; isolation source: fecal sample | host: Bos grunniens | place: China: Xizang | collected 2019
ACTACTCCTGTTCCAAAATAATTTAACTCCCATTCATCATATATCCAGATAGGACTAAGTAGATTATTATCGTCTAAAGGCCTAAGCTTGTTTACCCATATTATCAAAAGAAAAAGCCCTCCAGATATGTGCCAGATAAGCAGAGCAGTTATATACCAAGGCATCATCTCAGTTTATCTCCTTCCAGCCATTATCCTGAAGAATATATCTCATATTCTGAACTCCTACCGGATTTGCAGAATGAAGTCTAAAGCTAATATGGCTAAAGTCCATTTTATGAACTCTGGTGAGTCTGTTCATCTCTCGCAGGACATTAATATAATCTCCGCCCTCTTTAGCACAATCACCTGCATCGTGATCAAGATCAATAACCTCAATAAAATCGCTATTCAGTCTGATATAACGCAATGTATCATTAACTGTTCTAAAAGGCAAATAGCCCTCAGGTGCTGGTCTTATATCATCAACCCAAATCTTCATTAACCTTCTCCTACAAACATTATTCTTTTATATTATACAATATATTTAACCACAAATTGACAAAAAGGCAAGAATTTTTATCTTGCCTTCTAATAATTTTAATCAATATAGTCTAACTTTGTTTTAATATCCGCAGGAACATTATCTTCCCAAACATAACTATTTTTAAGGATATAATTGTTATAAGCAGCAGCAGTATCATTCGCTCGCATCTTAGCGTTTTCAGCCCAAGACTGCTTTTCTTCATTATCGCTGTCCTTATACTGCTCATACTTAAGCTTATCCGCTTCGTACTGAGCAATCATAGCACGACAGGTATCTTCAACCTGCTTCCTAGTCTCATACTTTGTGTGGTCATCAACTTCATGCAAGGTATGCTGATAATTATTCCAAGCAGCTCGACCAGAAGGTGTACACCCAAAGTAAATACCGGCAATAATACCTGCCAAAAGAACTATACAAAGAATAGTTACAAGAACAATACCAAGCTTACTCATTAGTGTTGCCTCCTGCTACAGATACTACAGGGTTCTCAACAATGAAGGGAATATCAGAATAGAGGTACGTACCGGTCCACTCAATATACTTACCGTCGGGGGTGAAAAAGAAAATACCGTTATCATTACTTCCGTAAGAACCGTCTACGTCAGCAAGCCAGTTATTTTTATAAGAGCTACCACTTCCAGAATACTCATAATAATCACTATCAGGTGTCAAGAAGCTATTCAAACTAGAAACCTTGCCGTCAACTTCAAAACGACCTACAACAGTATTTCCACTAAAGAGGATAATATAACCAAGAGGACGCTGAATCTCGCAAGGAAGCGTCATAGCTTTTTCACGCTGCCCATTAACCCAATAGGCACGACGAATCAAGTTGTAACGTTCAAGTGAATATTCGATATCTGTAGGTGTAGGCTGGTTTGCCTGAATCTCATTAGCAGCTTCCTTCTGATTCAACTTATCCTGCGTTGACCCGTCTGCTTGATATAAGTCATCACAAGAAACAAAGCAAGCGCAAATGAGCAGCACTGCTACCAAACAAATAATAATCTTAGTCTTCATAATTTAAATCTCCTGTATAAATTTTATTTGGTTTATTTACCTTTAATATATTCTTCTGCTTAGTAACGAGCAAGATTAGCTATATCTACACTAGACAAAGGGTCCTTAATACAAGCTCTAATCTTTTCTTCAAGAGGATGCTCTGCCCTCCAAGCTTCCGCAATCTTTTTCTGCTTTTCGTTGTAAGCCCTTAAATCCTCAGTAGCATACATCCAAAGCTCTTCTTCGTGCTCTGCTCTATACTTTCTAAGTTCTTCTGTATACTGGTTTTCCTTAGGCCAGCAAACAGCATTAGCAAAAATAATACCGCCCACAAATGAAATGGCACCGGCTGCGGCTCCAGCGTAATACCAATCACTGTGAAGACTACCAAGAGTACCAAAAGTAATCATAAAGATCAAGCCAATCAAACAGCCCCAGCCTATACAGTGGAACCCAATAGCTCTCCATTTATCAGCCTGCTCTCCAAACTGTACTTCAGGATCTGTTTCTTTTCTACTATACCTTACCTTTTCAGTAGAAAAATAATTCTTTTCAGGCTCAAATGTGTCCTTTTCAAAATACTTATAAATAGTTGCCATAAAATCCTCCTACTTAATAAATATAATTCAAGTTAGCTTCTCTAAATACCTTAAAGGAATATTTGCTGTGTTCCAGCCGTCCTCTTCTTCCCACTCAACATCAGCTGTGTCGTTTTTACGATCAATATGGGTTATATAACCAATAAAACGCTTATATGCTACTACCATATCTCCAAAATTAAGCTCAGAAAATTCCATCAGTTTCCTCCAGACGAACTTCTGTTACTGCCTTATAAGGAACTGCCAGAAGCTTCTCTTTATACTTGTCGACGAGCGTACCACTACGACCAATAAGCGGACCCGGCCTGTCAGTGTAAATAGTGAGTACTCCCTTTCTCAGCTTATAAAGCATAAGATGGGTTACTTTAGCCTCAGCTTTCCAAGCTCGTAAAATCTCGTCAATATACATACTTCTCATAGTATCCTCCTTAATTGTTTTATATTATATAATACAATACCTAATAGTAAAATTTTACCTATTATAATAAAAATAAGGCATATATTTCAATGCCTTATCTTATTCATGAGTGGTCCAAATTTTACGTATAACGCATTTTAATTATCTGCCTTACAATTTCTATTGCCTCTACAACGGGTGTGATTACAATTAGAAATTGATGCCTCGGTAGCGGTCTCAGTAGCCTTTCCTTCTGTGTCACCACAATTACAGCCGCAGGCATTTAATATAGTCTGCATAACAGTTCCTTGGGTAATATCTTCATCAGCTTGAGCGTCTTTAAAGCAGCAAATAGTAGTTGTAAACCTTCCATCAACAGCATTTATATCAGTTTGATAGTCACTAGAAATTTTATCTCCGCAAAGACTATGCTTAATACCGCTAAGCTCGCTTGAAGTAGAAGTAGTCAACTGAGTGTCAAGCTCATTTATACAAGGAGTCGTGTAATCTTTAATACTGGGCTGAACACAAGTAATCTTATTAGACTGATTCTTATCACACCAAGTACACGGGGTATCTCCTATATAAAGTCCGTCTCTAAGCAAGTTTTCCCTCCAAACACAACCGGCACAGGGGTCTGTTTTAGTCATATCTGGTATACACGGATTAGTAATAGAAGGCCAAGTCTGAAGACGTCCAATACCACCGGGAATTGTAGGATCCTGCACCATCATATTGTGATGATAATCCTTACCACAGGTAGGACAACTTACTTTATCAGAAGTCGCCGAAAGCTTTAAGTCAGAAATTTCATAAGTAAATTCGCAACCGCACCACTTACAAAAGCCGTGAAATTCTTTCTGGCCCGGTTTAGTAATTTTAATTGCCATTATGTATCTCCTTTATTTTGATATTTTTTCCAACAATTATAGCAAAAGGCTCTGTATTTCTCGTCTCCGCCAATATCTACCTGAGCCCCTTCTGTTGTAATGCTTCCATTTACTATTCGAGCATTAATGATTGCAGTATTACCACAATCACACACAACAGGAATATCTATAATCTTACTTGCGAGCTCAAATAGGCGTCTCGAACCCTCAAACAGCTGAGAGCGGAAATCTGTCTTGAGTCCATAACAAAATACTTGAATATTCCCAGCGTCTGCAAGCATCTTAAGCTCCTCAACCTGCTTTGCGGTAAGGAACTGAGCCTCATCACAGATAATCACATTAGTATGAATAGGCGGAATAATTGAATCCGTGCTCGCTACAGCGTCTGCCCAAGCTGAAATACCAATTCGAGACTTAACAAGAGTCTTAATAACCCTGCCGTTATCATACTGCGTCTCTTCTCGAGTATCTGTGGCGGGCTTAATTAGCCAAACATTGTTTCCTCGTTCTCGGTACTGAAAGTTTGCCATCAAGGCTTGGGCTGTCTTAGAACTTCCCATAGGACCGGTATAAAAAATTAGCTCCGCCATATTATTGCTTAGGCTCCTTTATAAAAATCATAGTAACAATACCTGGAACAAAGTAAGTTACAGGTGCATTATAAAGGTGCATTGGTAAGTCTATAGTGTCTCTAGTTCCGCTAACAAGCGAATCAGCCAACGCTTCACCCTCGTCGTCAAATATCGTTAACTCGCTATCCAAAGACATTAGCTTTAAAAACTCATATAATGTTATCATATAAAGTCTCCAATCATAGTTATATAATAATATACAATAAATAAAGACTATTTTCAATTATATATAAAATAAAGACTGGCTTTTATACCAGTCTTTATCAAGTCTTTATTATTTTACTTCTTTATCAGGATGTTTTTCTTCCCAGTCTCTCTGCTGAGCAAACTTTTTCATAAGATGCTTTCTGCGCGCGGGACTGATTGAATCGTCATTAAGTTCATCTTCCCATCTCTGCTGAGTTGCAATAGAAGCAGGCTTATCAAATACCTTACGAGCGACGTCAGCAAGGTCCTCCTGCACAGACTTTTTAGCATCTTTAGCTCCTTTAGTCCCCTCACGGCTAGTTAATACCTTTTTTAACGATTCTTTTGATTTATCGCGGCAGTATAAACATGAACCATCAGATTGAATCTGTCCACCACAAATATTACACTTACCCATCTTGAGACTTGTAAGAGTATTTCCGCAGTATGCGCATTTACAATCTTCAGCCGGGTCAATGGGGGTGCCGCCACAAACTGGACAATCAACCGTAATTCTACCGTACTGCTCACTATCAAAATAACGAGTCCTGCAGTAATTACACTTTACTGTGTTATACTCATCAGCCTCGGGATTAATATCGCCGCCACAGTATACGCACTCGTTTTCATTCTTTAGTACTACTGGTTTTTGATGATATTTCTTTGTAAGAAGTTCAATATAGTCCTTAAAATCACTCTTAAACTTTGCTGCAGTCGTCTTAGGCTTTAGTTGGCCATTTTTCTGCATTTTAATTAATTCATCAATAACGTCTTTCGGTCGATTGCGAGTCCGCTCTCTCTCCAATCTTAGTGTGCTTCTCTGCTTATCATAGTAAATACCAGCGATATTTTTGAAAGAGATGGTAAGCGTGCCTAGAAAATTTTTGAGCCCAGTCTCTCCCCTCTTATCCAACTCTTTAAAAAGAAGTTTCTTAATCTTCTCGGCTTCTTTATCATCAACATCCTCAGTAAGAGCTTCATCAACAACTTCTTCTCCCTCGACTTCCTCGGTAGGCTCTGTCTCTTCGGCAACTTCGTAAGGAGCTACTACTCCAACAATCTTAAAGCCCTTAGCTTCCTCACAGAACTGGCATTCGTCCTCCACATTTACGAGGTCTGTCTCATCGTCAACAACTATGTCAGCTTCATCTTTGATTACGAGAGCGCCGCACTTATCACACTCAAGAATAACCTGCTTAGGCTCATCCCCTACAACAGGATCCTCTGCAGGAACTTCCTCAGTAGGAACTTCTTCGGCAGATGCCTCATCGTCAATGATCTCAATTTCCTCGTCGGCGGCTGCCTCAGTGAGTTCTTCTTTACAAGCTTCCTCCACCTTCTTGACTTCAACTTCTTCATAGAGCTTATTAAGCTCATCAAACGTACTAATAAAATTCATTTTATAAATCTCCTCAATAATTTTTATTTCTAACGCGTAAACGCTTAGTATCAAATAATTTAGCAGTTATTTTATTAATAGTTTTACTCTTTGACTATTTCTGCCTTTTCGCGTTCAATTTGTTCAAAATAGAACTCAATTTTTCTTGGATGCTCCTCTATTAAGTTATATTTTTTACCAATTCTATAAATATAACTATCTCTGTCCAATTTAGCCGGAATCTCTTCTATGTATCTTCTAAAGGTCTCTAATGAATGAGCTCTTTTATAGTGGTTACAGACACGACATGCTGGCATATAATTTTCAAAACGCTCAAGTTGCTCTTCAGTATATTTTCCAAATCGTTCTCTCTGCACTGGAATAAGATGATCTACTTGAAATTCTTTATAAGTTAGCTTCTTTCCGCAGTAAGCACAATGGCCGTCATATTTGTAATAAACAGCCTCACGTACTTTTGGTGATAATGATTTTCTTTTTTGCATTATAATTCCTCACATTCAAAACCGGCTTCTCTAAGCCACTTAGCAACAATATGTCTATGACAAAATTCGTTAGGTCGCTCAAAACAAAGCAAAGTTTTACCTTCTAAAATCATTGCAACTTCTTTTGGGTCAAGACTACCTAAAGTCTGCTGTCTATAACGCTTTTCATAATAATCCTTATTATCTGCTTTTTCTCGGTCTTCTAATGAAAGACTTTTCCACCACTCAATAAGGCTCTCATTCGGCGCAAGAGCTTTAAAAGTAAGCCCAGACCAAAAACTACACCAACGTGCTATAGCAACCCCATCCTCGGGTTTGTACTTTCTCGACGAAAAATAAGACGTATAAATCAAGGTTAAATCCTCCACGAATTATATTTATATACAACATATAATACAATATTAAAGTAAGAAAAGTACTCTATAAAAATAGAGTACTTTACCTAATAACTTACCGTACCAACGTTATGTTTCTACTGCGTCAAAAACAACTACATCTCCAACAACGTCGCCCTCAAAAACGGCGTAGCCATCCTCCGACATATAATCGTATTTACGATTCTCGAGTGCATCCAAAAGCGGCGCTATCACATCATCAGCGTAAACATCATCGGCAGCAGCCATATAAATATTTTCCACATAGCGTTCTGCTTCCGAAAATGTAGCAAAATCTCTAGCAGGCTGTTCCTCTAAGTGCTCGTCTACTAGCAAAATCCGTACGCCCTTGATGTTGTCTAAAGTATTCAATTCTTCAAAAACTTTTTCAAAAGCACCCCGTGTCTTACGTATTTTTCTAGAGGTCATATTTTCATTTAACTTTCTAAAACGTCTATAGCTATTCATATAAGTAAAGCTCCTATAACAATAATTCTTTATATAATTTAGCAATTATTCTAAAGAAAAATAATCATAAGCTTCTACAGCGGCCTGCTGTCTGAGCTCGTAGCTCGCGGGACCGCACCTTTCGTAGGACTTAGCAAAAGCAAGAGCGGCCTCAGCGGGATCCGTCATGTTTAAAAAGTCTTCATAGTCAAAGTCTTCTTCATAAAGCCAGCCAAATGTATTAAACTCCCACTGCATAGTTTCTAACAGGTAGTCTAGCTGTTGCTCGAAAGAAAGCCCTTGTGCATCAGGACAATACTTTTTCGACCACTGGCACAAGCCATAATAATTACCGCTTGGGCTATAAATGGTTGGATTAAGATCTAGAGAGCCCCCAGAAGTTTCTATCATCATATTGCCAATAATTGCACAAGTAATTTCTTGGCTAAATCCTCGCTGTCTAAAATACTCCCACACCTTCGTTGCGTAATAATGTTCTTCTTCCCACTGCTGAATTTTATCAGAATGATCATCATCTTGTTCTGTAATATATTGATAAGGCTCGGGCATAATTAAAATAGCATTGGGTGCGTCAGTATTTCCAATATAAATTTTAGCATTTGCCTCTTTAGCACAACCAGAAATAAGTAAACAAAGTAGCACAAATACAATAATTAAAAATAACTTAACAAATAAATTAGGATGTCTTTTTATCATAAATTTCTTACCTCGCTTTTAAATATTATACAATATATAAGCGAATAATTTAAAGAAAAGAGCGCAGTAGTCTCTACCACGCTCTTAATTTATTATTTAAAGTCTTCCCACTTAATCTTAACAATTACTCGCTTACCACAGCGGTCTCTCATTTCTACTTTAGGACGACCCACTAGACCTTCCATCTTTGCAGTACCCATAGTAGAGTCAGGATGACCTTTTACGAAATCAACGCCTTCCTGAATAGTTCCTTCCAAGATAATAGGAACAATATCAATACCAAAAGCCTTTGCAATATCTTCAACAGACTCTCTAGGCTGATAATTACCCGAGATCAGTACGTCAAAAAGAATAAAACTTGGATCATTTCTATACGCTCCGCCATTCTGAATCTTGGGACCGTAGCCCTCACCGAAAAGAATAACAGGAGTCTCGCCAAACTTCTCTTCAAAAATTTGTTCAACTTCATTGGTCTTAAAGGTAGCTAAAAGATAATCAAGAAGGTTTGTAGGAATCTGAGCTCTGTCAGTGCGTCCGTTAAAGGTTATGGTATGACCGTCCCAGCAGACCGAGATATTAGTACCATCGATCTTCTCTGTAAATTGCCATACATTATCCTTAAGAAATTCTACTGTAGGATTTCTAAATTCGCCCACCAGAAGCTTCTTAGAACCTTCCATATCACGCTTCCACAGGGTTTCAATCTTATGGTACTCTGTCATATCAACGTCCTCCTACAATAATATTAGCGGGCCTCTGAGCTTAGCCAAGCACGCTCTGCGGCAAGTGCTTGGGCTCTAGCATTAAAGCCATAAAGCTGACCTGCAGAAGTTACCCAATAAAGCTCGCTATTATTTACTGAAATAAGCTTTACTCCAAGATCCGCGAGAGTATCAGGCGTCATATTAGCCATAACTACATCATAAATAGTGGCAGGCGGTGCAGCCTTAATCTCCGAGCTCATTACATTAGGCTCTTCTGCTGCTTCAATCTGTACTTTCTTTGCATTCTCATTACTCATAGTTAGTAGTCTCCTTAAAATAACTTTTATTTAAATTTTATTTAAAACAACTCTCTCATTAACATCCATGAGAAAATCATTAATAGCTTTCGTATCAGGTCTATCCGGCAGACTGGTATTAGCCGCCGCGTAGCTAAGCCGTACCTCGAAGTCTTTTACCAAGTCATAAAACTCCGGAATAGGCAATGAATCCTGATCAAGAAACTTACCATTGCGGATTTCCATCAAAAAGGGAATATCATTCTCACGATAAGTATTAATTTCTTCTTTCTCAAGAATGTCAATACACATAAGATAAAGGCGGACAAGATGCATCATATGCTTTCCGAGCTTTCCCTTTTCTATTGCATTCTGATTACGATGACCGATCTTATCATAGTCTGCAATAACATTCTTCATCTCTGTTAACATATTTTTATAATCTCTTAGGGGATAATGGGTCAAATGAATATCCATAAAAATTTCTTTGTCCATATCTTCCTGCTCTGAGTCGTCGAGATATAACTTAATACCTTCGCCTGTCTTAAAACAACCGTATTTATCCGGCCAAACATACGTAGCAGCGGTGATACTATTTAAAATATGCTGTTCCCGGGCTTCTTGGTCTACCGACCTGGCTGCTTTATTATCCAATCTGCGAAGCTGCGAAAAAGCATATCCACCGAAAGATTGTACGGCACGCTTCGAAAGAAAAAGCTTTTTATTGTCAAGCAATTCCTGACCAATTGATGACAAATAAAGATAATGCTCTGGCTTAAGGCCCAAAAGCTCAATAGTATTAGGATTGCAGGAAGTTAATAAGCTGGTAATCTTTCTAAGAGAATAAACAGTAGTATCGGTCTCATTATTCACTACTTGCTCGAAATTAGCTGCGCCGAGAATCTCTTCTTTAGAGTTAAGTGCAACTCCTCGAATATCAATATCTGAGCCTGCCACGTTAGTTCCGTATGCGTGAGATCCACCGAGACCGAGCAAAATAATATTATCACCGAGATGTGGGTTTGTCTTTAGAAACTCATACTCAGGTGTTTTAAGAATCTCTTTAAAATCAATCATTTGTTTCCTCCTTAGCCCTTAACAAGATCATCAGCAAGATCTGCATAAGTATCGATATAGCCAAAGTAATCACTCATAGACGAGTGATGGTGCTGATAAACAAAATTCTCAACAATTTTCGCCTGACGTTCAGTAAGGTTATAATTTTCCAGCATATAAACAACTACATCATAAGTAAGTCGCTCGTCAAGCTCGTGCTGAATTCTGTTCTTATCTCGCCACAGCCGGTCAACATTATCGTTATGCTCCTGTGCAAGCTCACGATTGCGTTTAACAGAAAGCTCTTCATCAAATACATGATCTGGCTTTACTTTCTTAGGAATATCTACTTTGTAAGTGTATACTCCGTTGTTATAATTAACTCTGATCTCATCAATATCAAGTGCCATAACGTTTCTCCTTCGTATAATTAAAAACTCTACTGATATATAATACGATACCAGTAGAGCTATTTTAATAGGTTAATTAATAAAAATTTTGCACGGGCAATTATCATCTACTCTAATCAGCTTATCAATATATTCTCTATCTTCGCCTTTAAAAATAGGAATATTATTATCAATAAACCAATGAGGTCTTTCAATAGCGCCTGTGGTTACATTACCTGCTTCGTCAACATTAGCAAAAGTAGTGCTAGCCTCAGACTTAATGCAACAGCTACCACGTTTCTGATAAACAGGCAGATCGTTCCAGTTGATACCTCTTTCAAGCATCAGCATATCCTGAATCTGATTACATGACTTATTCTGAAGTTCTTTATGACTAAAGTTTGCCTGACCTACCATCTGGATGCTGTTTCTGGTCGCATCGAGCTGGCGCCAGTAGATGAGGTTGCAAACTTCTTCTTTAGGAATGTTAAAACAGCGAGCATCGAACATTGCACCCCTATCGCGAGCAAGGCACATAGTCTTATGGTACTCACCCAGCTCTTCACCGCTCTTACCGGCAAAAAACGCATTAACATTAGTTCTGAATCTCTGATTAAAGTAGAGAGTGCACATTGACGCAGCAATACTACAGACTTTCTGAACCTCATAATCAAAAAAAGCTGAAGAAGTAAGCTTCTTATAGTCTACAAGAATCAAAGTAATCTCATCTGACTGATGATAACCGAGTACGCAACCCTGAATATTTTCACAGAGCTTCTGCATTGTTTCCTGCATTGACTTTATTAGTATTTCATCAAAAGGCTTCTTAAAACCTCGTGTAAAAGAGTGGAAAGCTTTTCCATCAAGTCGAATAGCAACGGGCATTCTACGAACAAGTCTAGTCTTAGGAACTTGCTCATAATATTCTTTCATACGTTTTCCAAGTTCATCATTTATAGGCATAGTATAACTCCTTCTTAATCAATTTGTGTTTCAGTATCAGCTAACACGTCTTTAGGAAATCTTTTAATAAACTCTTTAGTCAATTCCGCCGAGATATAAAGCTCTCCATTAATTTTAATCATATCTAAACAATCAAGACAGGCAATAAGAGCATCTGTATCTACAACATATTTCATAGTTTATTCCTCCACATACTTCATACCGGCAGCCTTAAGTCTTTTCATAATGTCTTCAGGAATTTCAAAAGGTTCTGTACCATAACCAAAAGGCGTTGAGCCTAAGAAATAATAAAGTGAAGTATCCTCATTTTGCGGACGACCGTAATATTGTTTATAATAGTTTAAGTAAGAATCAAAATCATAAATCTTATCAATAACTCTCTTATAAAACTCTTCCTGAGAAATATCAAGGTCTATTTTACCATCAATTGTTCTCTTAGGACAAGACTTCTTAAAATCCGGATAGGAGTACTGCGATACACTATAACTGTCTGTAAAATTAGAAAGCTTTGTTTGATTGTAGATAGAATCAAACACGTGATATTTAATCGGCTTCGCCAACTTTGTAAGAGTACAGTCTCTGAAATCATAGTATCTAGTATGTCTATTAGGATTATTTCCGGGATCAAAAGTATAATAGCGAGTCATTGTTCCGAGATAGACTTCTTCTATAGTAGTAGTTTTAAGAATATCACCAAACTCAAACTTAGAAACCATGCCTGCGCTAATTGTTTTCTTAAGCTCCCTATCGGCAATACATTGCTTATAGGTATCAGAGCCTTCTGCAGTCATACCTACCTTGCCATTCTGAGTAATAAATATAAGCGGGCTCTGACATACACCCTTATTGAACGTAGCACTCTTAAGCAAGTCAAGAAGCATATCAGAGTTAATGCCTATCTTGAAAGTCTTATCATCTTTCCTTACAAGACAGTTCCAGAAAGAAAGCTTACCACCCTGAGATGATCCGCCTGCGCAGTCAAGAAGTTCGAGAGTAAAACCATTATTCTCAAATTCAAACTCTACTGGATCATGCTTAATTTCGTAATCACGAACCCATTTACCTGTAGCATCCTTATAAGAAGGCCCATATTCAGTCCACTTAGCCCAATCACAAGCGGATGCGTGCTGCTTCGTGTTAGACGGGTCTACTAGATAAGCCTGGTAGCAGGTGGTCCCGCCGTTAAGTCCATAGCCGTCCTCATGCTCAGGAACATCTCGACAAACGAGCATAATCTTATCTAGTAGCTTATAACCTTTGTAATCCATAGCTTATTACTGAACACAAACAGTGCCAAGATAATCTACAGCATTGTCGTAGTCAACAAAGACATCATTACGTCTGTAGCGCTTTACAAGACTAAAATAATTCTTCTCGTCTACAACTACTTCGGTAATTGTACTATACTCTGCTGAAGGATTAGTCTTAGTATATCTTCCCTTTTCATTCTTAAGTGCGACGTCATAAACGGTCTGGCCAAGGGTGAAAGGAAACATCTCCTTCATTGCGTTAAGTTCATTTCTAAGTTCTTTCTTTGATGTGCCAAAAATACTCATTTGTTTTTCTCCTATGTATTTTATTTTATATATTATAATACAATATTAATTTCGTGTTTTTCAAACGTTGGAAGCTTTCTTCCACAATATGGGCAAAAATTAATTCCTATGTCATTACCGGACGGAACTTCGATATGCCAACCGGTCAAGGTATTATAAATACAGGTATCAAATACCTTACCTACTGGTTCGTCATTAATAACGTGCTCCGGCAGATCTTCGCAATCAGCACAATATTTACAGCCTTCCATTCTTCTTCAACTCCTTTAAATAATCTTTAGCATCTTCCTCAGTTCTAAACCACTTATAATGCTTCCAAAAACCGGTAGTATGTTTATCGAGTAAAGGATTAACACCAGACTTCGTAATAGTAAGTCTTATAACAGTATCTGTCTCAACAGTATTTCTATTTGATATATAATAAACAGTATCGCCTATCTTCCAAGGCAGTACTCTACAGCCACACGCCGCAAGATAGTTAGCAATACGCTCACACGTGCAACAAGGCCCATAATTACAATGAGCGATACACTCATCTGTCTGGTAGCTTTCACAAATTAATTGAGTAAGTCTTTTTACATCAGTCATTCGGCGCCTCCTCGGTAAGCCACATCTTAATAGTCTCTAAATTGCCTGGGGTGTCCTCAAGATCAGGAAAGAATCTACACTTATGTTCAAGCTCACAATAAGCGCATTCCAAGTCTCCACTATAGGAGCCAAATATATATGGAGTAAAACCGAGCTTTTCTTCAGCATCAACATATTTGCATTTAACAGAATCACACTTTGAACAATAATTTTCATTAAACCAATTCGACCAAGGCGAGTCATCAAACTGGCCATTCCTATCAAGCCACTCCGCAAGCTCCTCTGTTGTCATAGACTGTAAACGTTCAAAATTAGTCATACTGCTTAAACCTCTCATTTAGTTTGTTCTGAATTTCTTTTGCTTCATCTTTAATATTATACCAGTTCCAAAGCCTGCCACTTGAAGCATAATGAAGCGGCACTAAATGATATTCATCACAAGTGCCATTTCCGTCATAATAAAGGTAAACCAAAGGCTCACCAGTTTTCTTATCATATTTTCCTGTCCAAGGAAGCTCTAAAATACCCCACTTAGCCCACAAGAAAATACCATAAAGCTTCGGTAGGCTATCAAGGTAAACTTTTGTCTTAGGAGTATTCTTAAGTACTTTTCTCATTCTCTTTTATCTCCGTATGCACAGTAAAAAGTGCCACTTACTAATAATTTTAATTTACTACACTCGTATGCACCTTCAAACTCATTATAAGCGGCATATTTACAGTGCTTACACGGTACGATTTCGGCAACATCCGCTTTAGGCGTCATAGCAATACATCTTTTTACTGCATATAGCGGTACCAAAAGGTCTCCAAGATCGTCTATAGAACAAGGTAATCTAAAATCTATATCATCTATATTTATATAATACTTCATCCTGACTCCAACTTAATTTTCTTTTGTTGCTATAAAGAAAGCATCTCCGAGCTTCGTCGCTTCACCCTCGTACCAAGCATCATCATACTTCGTAGGCGGCTTGAGACCCTTCTTATAGTACTTAAACTCTCGGTACCAATATCTGGCGGCAGACATAAGCGAAACTACTACCATAAACGGACCATACTTACAGTTCTGCAGAGCATGTCCATGCTCGTGGTTCTTAGTATGTTCTGTAGGTGTATTATCCGTTAGAAATACGGGTCCAAGGTTGACGCCTCCCCACTTATTGCCTACTTTAAAATGCCAGCAATAGCCATGCTTACTTGACTTATAGCCAGTTGCAAGTAGTACCAAAGCAACAACGCAGCCGACCAGGGTCATAAGAATACCCCAAGTAAAAGATAGTGTATAAAAAGCTGTTTTATTTTTAATCATTTTTGTCTCCTTAAGAATGTTTTTGACACCATTGGGTGCACTCTTCATTTGTTTTAAATAGTTTATCTTCCAGGAAGCATCCGATAAAGGCTTCACCGTTATTAACGCAGTAAGCTACTTTGGTCCTTTCAGTGTTAATATCAATCTCTATACTAGTTATTGTATATGGACCAGCTACCTTGTATCCCTTATCAAAATCAGATACAAATACTGAGCACCCTATATCATACGCTGTATTAATCTTAAATTCCATAAGTTAATCTCCTTTTATTTTAATAACTTAAGCTTATTCTTCGACTACCTTTGCTCCACACAGAGAACAGTAATTTTCCATATAAGCAAGTCCACCACAGTTAGAACAATAATGTCTATGCCCAAGATGCAATAATCTACGAGTCTGCTTAACTTCTTCTATTTCTATCGGAGTAAGGCACATAAGCTCACCTTCTACGGTACAGATGCCGTTATAAAAAGATTCTCCGTCATGTTGATAAGCCGGTTCCCTACTTAGCTTATAAAGTATTTCATTAATGTCTTCTTCCTTATAATATCGTGCCATAGCACTCACCTTCACTTTCTTCAGCATCCTCATCGTCTTCGCCGTAATCGCTCTTCAGCTCAAAGCCATTATTACATTCAATGTCATGGCCAGCTAAACAGGAGACAAAACGAATGCCGCAGGTACAAGACTCTCTACAATCCTCGCAGAAGTTTATCATACCTGCGTAATCACATACATTATAATATTCACAGCTATCACAGTAGGTCATTACCTATCACAGCCTTTCATTTGCGCTCCGCACTCGGGGCAATATTTGTAATGCGTTTCCGACACATCAATCTCAAATTCGCACAAAGAGCATTTGCAAGTATCTCCGTAATGTGGTTCAAGATAACTTTTGGCTTGATTTATCCATATCCACTTTCCCTCGCTCTGCTTGCGGTAGCCTTCATCATACAGTTTTTCTACTTTTCTACCTATAGGGCAGTTTAAATCGCAGACTTCATGATTGCATATACAAGTTCCCATGTCATAATGGTCACATAATATTTCTGCAATATCGTCCATTTCTTCAATCTGTTTCTCAGCAGTCATGTCTTACCTTCTTTCTTCTTAGCTGCCCACCAAGTTTTTATTTCTTCTGCACGAGCAAGTGCTTCTCTGTGATATTCCATATCTTCTATGTCGTCGGAGCAATATTCACAAGGCCACTCCTGCTCGACCTTACCCAAAACTACAGGGCAATCTTCATCTCCGTATTTACAACCGTGCCACTTACAGCAGTGAGCAGCATGTACACCAATTTTACTCATTAAATATGTCCTCCTTAAGTTTTTCAAAAGTTTCGAGATACTCATCCCACTTATTCTCATTCCAGCGGACAGTATAGTCTTCCATAGACATAACATTATTGTAGTTTCGATACATAATATCCTGATAAATCTTAGGGAAGGTTTTTACAAAGGCAGCAAAGGTTCCACGAGGTATATCATAAAGTCGCTGACAAGACTTAGCAAGCTGGTTGCCTACCTTACAGAAAGCCTTCATAAGGTTCTGGACCTTCTCAAGCTCTTCTTTATAGTCCGCAGCATAGCAAAGGAATTCTTCTACCTCATTCATAAGAACTACTCTAATCAAATGCTTTCTGGTTATCACATTATTATTACGTGCAAAGTGTGCCATTACGTAAGCAGGCGACTTTACCTTTACTCGATTACCATGAGCATCTGCTACTACAACTCCTTCGGCATCCCAGGGGAAGTTCTCAGTGATCTTTATACAGTGCTCTAGTGAGTTAAAAGGATACTGCTTAGGCAGCTTAAATCTTCCCATACCCAGAGCACCAGCCATTCCAGAAGAACAGTTAAACTCTTCCCCAGTAATCCTATTTCTTGCTCCAAGAAAATAGATAGCGGGCTCATCATAAGGAACTACTACTCTATTATAAGGGCCAACCAGCTCAAACATATAAGTATAGTCGTCATTAAGACCGGATACAAACTCACCGAAGCTGTTGTAGTAGTTTCCAAGCGCTTCAATAAAATAAGTACCAAAATCTGACATCTTAATATCGTTAAGTTCAGCCTTAAAAGCATCTATAGTTCCATTGGTAGAAATCTTCCAAGAACCGTCCCACCAGACTTTCATCAGTGAGCCATCTACTTTCTCAGAAACGAAAGCAGTCGACCAGTCAATTTCAGGAACGTAGGATTCTCCGTAATTTCCGAACTTCATAAAAGGCCAGCAGACGGGATAACAAAATTCATCTTTTCTGAAGATAATACCTCTGGCTTCTCGTACTATAGGATTATTAAAGTCAGACTGAAGCTGATCATAATTAAATATTACGTACGGTCCATCTTCTTTTATTTTAAGAAAATAAGGTTCCTGAGTAAGAAGCTCTCTCCAGTTATCATGCATATAACAAAACAAACCAAGTTCAGTATTAAACATCTTTTAGTCCTCCTAGATAATTTTATACTATATAATACAATATTTGGTAGATAAAAATAGCAGCTACCGCAAAGAATAGCTGCTAATTACTTTTATTAAGGCTCGCTGCTAGTAAATTTAGTAGTCTGGGCCATAAGACGTTTATAGGTCTTAAGTGTACGCTCAGCTTCTTCTGTTCTCTTGTTCCAACGTCTTCTTGCACTAAAATCACATAAGCTGGCTTCGTCCATTCCGACAGGGGTTTCATAGCAGCGAGAGCATTGATACATTACATACTCTTTATGATCCCCACATCTATGTATTCTAGGTTCTCCGCCACAGAAAGCACACTTTTTGAGTGCTTCAGGCTTTCTAGTAAACAAGCTCATTCTTCATTTTCCTCCTCATACGGAATAACTTCTATACAAAATATCTCTTTAAGATTCTTAATTTGTTTTTCAGTAGGTCTCTGCCAACTCATAGTATCATCTATATAAAATGTCAGGGCTCCGCCGCAGAGTTTTATCTCAGCAACTCTCTTAGGTACTCTAAGGGCATACCCTGTAGCATCTGGCCAAATAATTTTTTCTGCTGGCTCAGGCTCTTCTAAAACCATCCTTTGGTACTTACCACAGTACTCTTCACCGTAGCACCTCTGAGTTCCACACAGCGTACATTCTTGTTCTATAAATTCTTCTTTAGTCATAGTACGTCTCCTTAAGTAATATCAAGTTTATAACCTACATACAAAAGTGCTCGGCCAGGAAGTATCTCCAAGTCATAGCCGCAGATAGTATTCGCTGTTTGATTCTTATCTATTCGGTGCACTAAAAGATCTCTAAAGCTCGTCGCTATAAGATCGACAAGATCAAGCGACATAATTATAGTTGGCTCAAAGCCGGTTCTCATTTCAAATAAATCCGCCTGCTGTTGTATAGTCCAAAGAAGCATCTCAGCTTTACGAAATCTTTCAGCATCATTTTTAACAACCGTTTCAATATCAATCATGATAAACCTCCATTTCATTCTGGCTTCCACAATGCGGACAGAATTTGTATCTATGATAAGGAACATGTTTCTTACAGTTAGAGCACTCCATCATAGTAGATGAATAATGCTTCCAGGTTCCTGTCATTTGTTTATGCCAGCCGTCCCGGTCTACCAAGAGCCAAGCTTCTACCTCCGGATCTTTGTCATTATAAGGATTTAAGATATCCCTAATGGCTGTTTCCATTTCTTTAATATCTAACTCTTTACTCATAGCATCTTCGCTCCGCAATTAAAACAATAATTAGCTTTCTCATAATTAGGCAGGTCAGTCTCCTTGCCACAAGAAGAACACTTCCAGCGTACTCGGTCGGGCTCCTCAATAAGTCTATCTGTAGGAACTCTAACCCAACGTCCAGTTCTGGAAGTAATATCAGGAACCTGTTCTCTAGGAAGCTGGGTATAAGAAACAAGTTCATCAATAAGTTCCTTCAAGCTCTCTACAGTATTACATCCGTCATAGTCTACTCCGAGAGCCCAAATCAAATGACGTCTGTTATTAAGATCTTCGACTTCTTTCTTAAGCTCATCAATATCTGCTTCTACTG
>JAEIGA010005968.1_pt1 | contig 18543 bp, 13 predicted proteins | sample 9270691 | NCBI WGS metagenome assembly JAEIGA01 (sample SAMN17057246, study PRJNA624740) | gut metagenome | biome: biome; isolation source: fecal sample | host: Bos grunniens | place: China: Xizang | collected 2019
AATATAAATTCGCACAATAGCACCTAATATTATACACAATAAAGGTGGTATTTGTCAAGGGCTTTTTTAAAAAAAGTTCGGAATATTTAAAAAAACAACAAAATATGCTCAACAAAGTTGCCACAAACACTTGCAATTTTAATGATTTTATGCTATAATATTTGATGGTATATTATATATATGATAATTTTATTAAAAAGACTAAAATAAAAACTCAAGGAAAGGAAAAATATCCTATGCAGCCCTTTGCAGATATATGGAAGCTCACTCTTGAAGAGCTTGTAAAAAAATACGGGCAGACTGTTACAGATCTGTGGTTTACCTGCCTGTCCCTCTATTCAGTCAGTGATTCTCAGGCTGTTATAATATGTGATATGCCTTACAAGTATATCATAATAAAAAATAAATACATAGATTCTATCTCCGATGCTCTTGAAAAGGTAATAGGCTTTTCGGTAAAGGTCATCCTTATTGATAAAACCTATAATCCGGATGAGTATGCCATGTATGTTACTGAATCGCCCTATAAAGATGATGACATTCCGGAACCTACAAACCTTGCGGACAGGGTAGTTACTCCGCCTCGCCTTCAGTCGTTCGGAAACGATTTCGGAGATGATATTCCCGACGATACTCCGCAGGATGTAAGAGACAAGATGTTAAAGCAGAAAATGGCTCACTATCTTGGCGGATACAACGAATATACATTCGATAATTTTATCGTAGGACAGTCAAATAAATTTGCTCACGCAGCCTGTGTTGCGGTAGCAAACGACCCTTCCTGCTATAATCCGGATTCATTTGCTTATAATCCTCTTTTTATCCACGGTCCAAGCGGTCTTGGAAAAACCCATCTTCTTTACGCAATTGTAAATCACATAAAATCCACGAGACCTGAAATAAAAATAGTTTATGTAAAGGGCGAGGAATTTACAAATCAGCTTATTGACAGTATTGCAAAGAAGAAAACCGAACAGTTCCGCGAAAAATACCGTACCGCAGATGTGCTCCTTATTGACGACATACAGTTTATAGCCGGCAGAGATTCAACGCAGGAGGAATTTTTCCATACCTTCAATGCTCTGTATGAGGATCGCAAGCAGATAATTCTCACCTCTGACCGTCCAGCAAAGGATATAAAAACACTTGAGGACCGTCTTAAAACCCGATTTGAATGGGGTATTCAGGCTGATATACAGCCACCGGATGCCGATCTTCGCGCAGCTATCATAAAAAAGAAGGCTGCTTCCATCAACATATCTCTTGATAATGATGTTATTAACTTCCTTGCGGAGAATCTTAAGTCTAATATCCGACAGGTGGAGGGTGCTATAAAGAAGCTTGGTGCTCTTTCGGTTTTAACAGGTGCTTCAATTACCGTAGAGCTTGCAAAGAACTCTCTTTCGGATCTTATGACTGACGGAGAACCCTCTGAGGTTACAATAGACCGTATTTTAGCCAAGGTAGCTAAAAAATACGGAATCACAGTTGATGATATAAAGGGCAATAAACGTACAAAAGAGATAGCATATGCACGTCATATATCAATCTATCTTATCAGAAAGCTTACTGATCTGTCGCTTCCTCAGATCGGAAAATACATGAAGCGCGATCATTCGACTGTTATATCTTCACTTAAAACAGTTGAAAAAGAGCTTGGAGCAAACACTCAGACAGACACCGATGTTAATGAGCTTATAAAAGAAATAAAAGACTCATAATATTGGTCTAACATAATTTTCTACATGATATAAACAGGTTTTCAACAGGGTGTTGTTAATTCTGTGGAAAAGTAAAGTAACTAATCTTTTTTATATCTTTATAGATTGACTTTTCGGACGTTTAGAAATTACAAACATACTGTTGAAATCTTATTTTCAAGCTTTTATAGTAAAGCTTTTCAACAGTGTACTTTATTAGCAGCAAAAGGGTAAAAATATGGACTTCAATGTTATTAACATAATTATCCACATACTAACAGATTTTTTTCCACATTTGTCCACAGGAAAAGTCAAGAAAAATAAACCAAAAAGTTGTCCACATTTTGTAAACATCAATCCAAAGTGTTTTCAACAGTCAAATAATACAATATTTACACAAAAAAGTAAGTGTTTAAGGGAACTTTTAAATTATCAACAATATAAACAGCCCCTACTACTACTTCTACTGTTTAATTATTATATTATTTATTTTATTTATTTTTTATAATTAAAAAAATCACGAGGTTAACTGTTATGAAACTGAGATTTTCAAGACCGCTGCTTCAGGATGCAGTAAGCAGTGCTATGTACAGCGTTTCCAATAAAAATACAATTGCTGCAGTTGAAGGTATACTTATTTCCTGTGAAAATGATAAGGTAGTTCTTACCTCCTATGATCTTGAAAAGGGAATGACAATAAAGGTAGATGCAGAAATTATAGAACCCGGTTCCTGCATAATCAATGCTCAGAGCCTTAATTCCATTATAAAGCTTATGCCGGCAGGAATGGTAGAGCTTGAAGTAAACGAATATTACAGAGCAAAGCTTTCCAGCGGAAGCTCCGAATTTGAGCTTAACGGTATTGATCCCAAGGAATTTCCTACTCTCCCGGATATAACCAATATAGTAGGATTCAATATAAAGCAGGGTGATCTTAAAAATATGATCACACAGACACTGTTTGCGGTAGCTCAGAACGATGCAAGAGCTACATTTAACGGAGCTTACTTTAAAATAAACGGAAATCATATAACCACTGTAGGATGCGACAGCTTCAGACTTGCTGTAAGAGAAAAGGTATGCGAGCTTGAAAATACCTCCGGCGAAGAGCTTTCCATGTCATTTATAGTCCCCGGAAAAACTCTTACCGAAATAATCAAGCTTCTTACTGAGCCTGACGAGTCTGTTAATATAAGTATAAACAGAAAGCAGGTAATATTCAGCTTCGATAAGCGTGAGACAGTATTCTTCTCTCGCCTTATTGAGGGAGATTACATTGATTACGAGCGTATTATTCCTCAGAACAGCTCAATTTTCGTTGATATAGATACCGATATATTCGAGGGTGCGCTTAACCGTGCTTCTCTTGTAACCGATGATTCCGCAGGAAAGAATAAATCTCTTGCACGCTGCAATTTCCATGATAACAAGCTTGAAATAACCTCTGTTTCCGTAAACGGAAAGGTAAGAGACGAGATACCCACATCCCAGATGGGAAGTGATATTGAAATAGGCTTTAATTGCCGCTATCTTATGGAAGCTCTTAAGGCTTCACAGTGCGAAAAGCTGAGACTTTCTCTTTCCTCACCCTACATCAGCATGGTAATAGAGCCTCTTGAAGCGGATGAAAACGATAAATTTACGTTCCTTGTCCTGCCCTGCAAGATGAAATGACAGCCGAAAAAATAAGCTTTCGCAACTTCAGAAATATAGAGTGTGCGGATATTGAGTTTTCTCCCGGCGTTAATGTTCTTATAGGAAATAATGCGCAGGGAAAAACAAATGCCCTTGAGGGAATATATCTTATGGCTTCGGGAAAGAGCTTTCGCACATCCCATGAACGGGATATGGTGAGATTCGGTGAGGATTATTTTGAAACAGCTCTTACCATGACCGATAAAGAGAGACAGCAGGAGCTTTTCTTCAAGGCATACAGTGAGGAAAGCGGAAAACGCAGAGAATGCCGCAAAAACGGTGTTGTGATTCCCAAAATATCCGAGCTTATTGGAGTATTCCGTGCAGTGCTTTTCTGTCCGGAGCAGCTTTCAATAGTAAAAGACGGACCATCCGAGCGAAGAAGCTTTCTTGATATAGCAATATGTCAGCTTCGACCTGTGTATTTAAAATCGCTTCAAAGATTTGGTAAGATACTTACTCAGCGAAATGCGCTCCTAAAACAGCTTTCCGAGGGACTTGGTGACTCGGCATTACTTGATGTTTATTCCGAACAGATTGCAAGGGAGTCCGCGCTTATATATAAAACGAGATATGAGTACGTAAAACGGCTTGATCTTTCCGTAAAAAAGTTTTTTATGGAGCTTTCGGAAAGTGCTGACGAAAATCCAAACGAAGTGCCGGAGCTTAGATATAAGAGCAGTCTTAAGACATATGAGCGTCTATCCGAAATGGAAGCTTATGAAATGTATCTGAAGCTTCTCACAGAAAATAATTCCCGTGAGATAGGTGCCGGAATTACGCTTTACGGCTCTCATAAGGACGATATAGAAATATATCTTAACGGCAGGGAAGCAAGACAGTTTGCGTCCCAGGGACAGCAGCGTTCTCTTGCCCTTGCAATGAAGCTTGGTGAGGGTGAAATATCAATGGAATATTCGGGAGAATATCCCGTGTTCCTTTTTGACGATGTTTTATCCGAGCTTGATCCCAGGCGTCAGAAATTCATCCTTTCACAGCTTGGAGAACGTCAGGTGATAATGACCACCTGCACACCGCCGCCTGTGGAATCGGATGCAAAGTTTATTGACGTTGAGGGCGGACTTTATTTTGACAAAAACTAAGGAATAAAAAATGTACACACACGCAGGAAATAACCGAATTATACGCACGCGTGATATAGTGGGTATATTTGATATGGACACTGCCACGATGGCAATGCCGACCCGTGAATATCTCCGTGCCGCCGAAAAGGATAAAAGGATGGTAAACATCAAGGAAGAAATTCCGAAATCCTTTATAGTTACGGCAAAAAAAGGCGAAAAAGACATGGTTTATGTTTCCCAGATATCAACGTCAGCGCTGATAGGACGCGTGAAATCTGGAATAAGCGAATAAATAAAAATATAGCTTAATGAGTTTTAAACTCATATGAGCTTTTGATATGTAACCGTTTAGAAAGGTATGGTCACAAAAATGGCAGAACAGAACATGAGCAGCTACGACGAAAGTCAAATACAGGTGCTTGAAGGACTTGAAGCTGTCCGTAAGCGTCCGGGTATGTATATCGGATCTACTTCAATAAGAGGTCTTCACCATCTGGTATACGAAATAGTGGACAACTCCATAGACGAGGCACTTGCAGGATACTGTGAGAGCATTATCGTTACTCTCCATAAGGATAACAGCGTTTCCGTAAAGGATAACGGCCGCGGTGTTCCAAGCGGTATTCATGCAAAGAAAAAAATACCTACCCTTGAGGTTGTATTTACGGTACTTCATGCCGGAGGTAAATTTGGAGGCGAGGGCTATAAGATAGCCGGCGGTCTTCACGGTGTGGGTGCGTCCGTTGTAAATGCTCTTTCCGAATGGATGGAGGTTGACAACTGCCACGACGGTGAGCGTTATACCGAGCGTTTTGAGCGCGGTAAGGTGGCAAGACCCTTTAAGCATGAGGGAAGCGCCAATGGGGAACACGGTCTTTATGTAAGATTCCAGCCTGACCCTACGATTTTCGAGGAAGTTGTACTTGACTACAAGGTAATCGAAAACAGACTCCGTGAGCAGGCGTTTCTGAATGCCGGAGTAAAAATAATACTCCGGGACGAAAGATGCGGTGAGGTTTCTGAGGGTGAGGAGCTTTCCGAGGAGGAGCTTGAGCTTCGTAAGCGTGTAGGTCCTGCCGAGGAAGTGCTTTGCTACGAGGGCGGTATAAAGAGCTTCGTTGAGCATCTCCAGAACAAGCGTCGTGTGGCAATGATACACCCTGATGTTATTTACATGAAAGCGGACAAGGGTGATTCCGTTGCAGAGATCGCACTTCAGTACAATGACAGCTATAACGAGGTTATAATGTCATTTGCCAACAATATGCATACAATCGAGGGCGGTACTCACGAAACAGGCTTTACCACCGCTCTTACAAGCGTGCTTAACGACTATGCCCATTCCCACGGAATCATAAAGGCGGAGGAGAAGCTTACGGGTGAGGATACCCGTGAGGGACTCTGTGCGATAATAAGCGTAAAGCTTACTGATGCGCAGTTTGAAAGCCAGACAAAGGCTAAGCTTGGTAACTCCGAAATGAGAACTCTTGTTGCAGGTCTCATGAAGGACAAGCTGTCGGAATATCTTGAAGAGCATCCGAATACGGCGAAGATCGTGCTTGAAAAAGCACTTGCCGCATCCAGAGCAAGAGAAGCGGCAAAGAAAGCACGCGAGCTTACACGCCGTAAGAGCGTTCTTGAAGGCTCAGGTCTTCCCGGAAAGCTCTCCGACTGTCAGGAGAAGCGTACAGAGCTTACAGAGCTGTATCTTGTGGAGGGTGACTCCGCGGGCGGTTCCGCAAAGAGCGGACGAAACAGCCGATTCCAGGCAATCCTGCCCCTTCGCGGTAAGGTTCTTAACGTTGAGAAGAGCCGTCTTGACAAGGTATATTCAAATACCTCGCTTATTCCAATAATTCAGGCTCTCGGATGCGGAATCGGAGACGAGTTTGACCCGGAAAAGCTGAGATACGGAAAAATAATAATAATGGCGGATGCGGACGTTGACGGATCGCACATAAGAATACTTCTTCTCACATTCTTCTTCCGCCACATGAAAAAGCTTATAGAGGACGGACATATTTTCCTTGCACAGCCGCCGCTTTATAAGATAACGAAGGGTAAGAAGAACCATTACGCCTACAGCGATGCGGAGCGTGATGCAATAATCGCCGAGATCGGTGAAGTGGGTACAAAGACCAGCCGCTACAAAGGTCTTGGTGAGATGAATCCCGAACAGCTTTGGGAGACTACGATGGACCCCGAACAGCGCACGCTTCTTAAGGTGACAGTTGAAGATGCCATAGCCTGCGATGAGATGTTCACAGTGCTCATGGGCGATCAGGTAGAGCCGCGCCGCGAATTTATCGAGGAAAATGCGGTTTACGCCACAAATCTTGATATATAAATAAGTTTTCCACAGGATGTGTAAAACCTTGTGGAAAACGGTGTAAAAAGCAATATCAGACATCTTACAAACACCTAAAAAAGCCTTTTGACACCGGAAAAAAACAAATATATACAAATTTAGATAATTTTCAACATACTATCATAAAGCGGATGTTTAAAACCTGTGGAATAAAGGGTTTTCCACATAATAACAGACGGTGAGAAGTATTATCCGTCTCAAAAAAGAGGATCAAAATGAAGAAAAACGATCAAATCGAAAGCATTGAATTTCCAAATCAGAAAATCGTGGGAATCGAAATGGAGGAAGAGGTAAAAAGCTCGTTTATTGCCTACTCCATGAGCGTTATCATGTCCCGTGCGCTTCCCGATGTGCGTGACGGTCTTAAGCCTGTTCACAGACGTATTCTCTACGCTATGTATGAGGATAAGCTGACATATGACAAGGATTTCAGAAAGTCGGCAACTACCGTCGGTAACGTGCTCGGTAGATATCATCCACACGGTGACTCTGCCGTATACGATACAATGGTACGTCTTGCACAGCCTTTCTCACTGCGCTATCCTTTGGTGCAGGGTCAGGGAAACTTCGGTTCAATTGACGGAGACAAGGCGGCGGCTTACCGTTATACCGAAGCAAGGCTTGCCAAGCTCTCAAACGAAATGATGAGCGATATCGAAAAGGATGTCGTAGATTTCGTGCCAAACTTCGATAATACCCACGAGGAACCAAGCGTTCTTCCGGCGCGTTTCCCCAATCTTCTTGTAAACGGCTCTATAGGTATAGCTGTAGGTATGGCTACCTATATCCCACCTCACAATCTTGGTGAGGTAATCGACGGAACGCTTTACCTTATGGACAACCCCGAATGTGAGATAAAGGACCTTATGCAGTTTATAAAGGGTCCCGACTTTCCTACCGCCGCAACCGTGTACGGCTCAAACGGTATCTACGAAGCATATACCACCGGCCGCGGTCACGTTATGGTCCGTGCTAAGTGCGAGATAGACGAGGAAAATCACAAAATCGTGGTAACAGAGCTTCCTTATCAGGTAAACAAGCGTATGCTTGTTGAGGCTATTGCCGATCTTGTTAAGGATAAGCGTATTGAGGGTATTACGGAGATAGTAGACCTTTCCGACCGCTCAAAGGAGGTACACATCGAAATTACCTACCGCCGCGATGCAAACGGTCAGGTAATTCTCAATCAGCTTTATAAGTACAGTCAGCTTCAGGATACCTGTGCTTTCAATATGCTGGCACTTGTAAATAATGTGCCGAAGGTGCTGAATCTTAAGCAGATACTGAAATATTATCTTGCCCACCAGGAAGAGGTTATCACCCGCCGCGTAAAGTTTGATCTTGAAAAGGCGAAACGTGAGGCACACATCTTCGAGGGCTACAAGATAGCTATTGACAATATCGAGGAAGTAATAAAGGTTATCCGTGCATCCGCTTCCATTGCCGATGCAAAGGCACAGCTCATGGAGCGTTTCGGTCTTACGGATATTCAGGCTCAGGCGATAGTGGAAATGACCCTCGGACGTCTTTCCGGTATGGAGCGTCAGAAGATCGAGGAAAGACTCATGAAGCTCTACGAAACAATAGCCGAGCTTGAGGGAATCCTTGCCGACGAAAACAAGGTAAAGGATATTATCCGCAATGAAATGCTTGAAATCAAGGAAAAATTTGCGGATGACCGCAAGACTGAGCTTGTTGAGGCTGAGGACGATATAATCTACGAGGACCTTATCGAGCGTCACGACTGCGTAATTACGCTTACAGGTGACGGATATATCAAGCGTCAGCCGGCGGACACATATACCGCACAGCGCCGCGGCGGTAAGGGAATCATCGGTATGACCACAAAAGAGGATGACGCTATTGCCGATGTTGTTGTGGCTCACAGCCATTCCTTTATCATGATGTTTACCAATACCGGTAAGGTTCACACGAAGAAAACATATCAGATTCCTGAGGCAGGACGTACTGCCAAGGGCTCCAACATTGTAAATGTTCTGGAGCTTTCACAGGGCGAAAAGGTTACGGCTATCATATCTGTTCCTGCTTTTGCCGCCGATGAATATCTGTTTATGGTAACACGAAACGGTGTTGTTAAGAAAACTCTGCTTTCTGATTTTGAATATCAGAGAAAGGGCGGTAAGATAGCCCTTTCTCTTGATGATGGCGACGAGCTTTCATTTGTAAAGCATACCACCGGAAACGACGGCGTGATCATTGCTACGCACAACGGTATGTCCGCACGCTTTGAGGAGTCCGATGTACGCTCAATGGGACGTACTGCACGAGGTGTGCGCGGAATCAGACTTGCCGAGGGCGACTATGTTGTGGGCGCGGCACTTGTTGAGGACGGCAAGGCACTTATTACCATCACCGAAAATGGATTCGGAAAGAGATGCGAATTCTCCGAATTTACAGCACATAACCGCGGTGTCAAGGGTGTTACCTGCCACGGTATTTCCGATAAGACAGGTGCGCTTGCAGGTATTGCCGCTGTATCCGAAACCGACGATATCATGCTTATAACCAATGAGGGAATTATTATAAGAACCCCTGTTGGCGGTATTCCGTTCTACAGACGCGGTGCCGGCGGAGTTATTGTTATGAGACTTGCCGAGGGCGCGTCTATAGTAAACTTTGCAAAGGTGTCAGTGGACAGCGAGGAGATATCCGACGTAGAGTCCGCAGATGCAGAAACAGCGGAAAATGAGGAGAAGAGCAAAGAATGATAAAAAAGATCGTCCTTGCGCTTACATTTGTGATGCTTCTTTCGCTCACCGCTTGTGGTGGGGCGGATGATTCCGAGATTCTCGGAGCACTGAATCAGCTTGCTCCGAGAGCCGAGTCTCTTTACCGCGTAATATATACTGACGCTATCGCTCACGGTGACGTGGGTGAGGACGGTTATGCAGCGGTCAGCCCCACTGCGGAGTTTTCCACAATAGAAGAAATCGAAGCGGCGATGGAAAACGTTTTTCATCCCGATTACTGCAAAATACTGTCAAATACCGCATTTTTGGGTGTTGCGGCAGCGGAGGGTGAAATAAGTGCGAAATTCATCGAAAAAGACGGTACACTGTACGTAAATCCGTCTGCAACGGCACATTTCGGCGAGCCTCGTAAGTTTGACCTTTCAGATGCAAAGGTCATAAAGAAAAACAAATACATGGCAATTGTCCGTATCCCCCACGCGGATGGGGATATAGAGGTGTCCTTACACAACACCGAGGACGGCTGGCGAATAAACAGTCCGATATATTGACGTTTTCCAACAAACCCGTTTCGACAAACAAGCCGCCGGAATGGTGCGGGGCCATGCAGGCGGCGCGAGTAGTGCGTTCAAACGATTTGCAATCGCGATGCCTTTTATAAAAAAATAATCCCCATGTATAAAGTTCTTTGCGGATGCTTTCAGCACATCGCAAGCGATGTGCTCAAAAAAGCGACCGTAATTCCCCCATACAAACAAATCAGCACTCAAATAATACGTGAAAGGAAACAGCACAATGAAAGCAAAAACCAAAAGCAAGCCCGTCCCGGTGAAAATCACGGATGCAGCTGAGAAAAAGAAAGCTATTGAGGGCGCTATAGGTCAGATAGAGAAAAATTACGGTAAGGGAACCATCATGCGTATGGGCGAAGCTCCCGAAATGGAGGTAAGCGCAATATCCACAGGCTCGCTTACACTTGACCTTGCCCTTGGTATCGGCGGTGTTCCGCGCGGAAGAATCGTCGAGATATACGGTCCAGAATCATCCGGTAAGACAACAGTGGCACTCCATGTTGTTGCGGAAACACAGAAGCTCGGCGGCGAGGCGGCTTATATCGACGTCGAAAACGCCCTTGACCCCGTTTATGCCAAGGCTCTCGGTGTTGATATCGACAATCTGCTTGTATCACAGCCGTCCAGCGGTGAGCAGGCACTTGATATCGCCGAGGCTCTTATCCGCTCCGGTGCTATCGACGTGGTTATCGTCGACTCGGTTGCGGCACTTGTTACACAGCAGGAAATTGACGGCGATATGGCTTCGTCCCATGTGGGTCTGCAGGCAAGACTTATGTCTCAGGCGCTTAAGAAGCTTTCGGGTGCTGTTGCAAAATCAAACACCGTGCTTATCTTCATAAATCAGCTCCGTGAGAAGATCGGTATTTCCTACGGAAATCCCGAGGTTACCTCAGGCGGACGTGCGCTTAAATTCTATTCATCCGTAAGAATCGAGATAAGACGCGCAGAGCAGCTTAAGGACGGATCGGATATTTACGGAAACCACGTTAAGTGTAAGATCGTAAAGAACAAGGTTGCGCCGCCGTTTAAGGTAGCGGAATTCGATATACTCTACGGTAAAGGCATCTCCAAATCCGGTGAGATCGTTGACCTTGCAATTGAGCTTGATATCGTTCACAAGAGCGGTTCCTGGTTCTCCTATAACGGTCAGCGTATTGCACAGGGTAAGGAGAATGCGAGAAAGTACATCGAGAGCAACGAGGAGCTTATGGCAGAGCTTGCCGAAAAGATACTCGGCAAAAAGGACGAGATTGCGGCACTTATGGATCAGGACTTCGGAAACGATGACGGTGACGCGGCAGGTGATCCCGACGACGAGGCACTTGATATAAAGATCCTCGCAACTGACGACGACGAATAATTCTACAGCATGGATATAAGTATTACCATCGTAAAGCTTGACGCGCGCCGAATGGGCGAGGAGGTACAGCTTACGGTGAGAATAGCATCGGGAGAGAATGAGGATACAGTAAAGCTTACGGTATCCTCAAAGATGCTTTTTGAGGTAGGAAACATCGGTGTCGGAAGCATCCCTTACGCGCTGACACGCGAGCAGTTTGACTCGCTTGAATACAGCGCGAAGCTGTGGGAGGCCGTAAAAAAGGGAATCGACCTTATATCCTACGGCGACAACACCAAATCCCAGCTTATAATGAAGCTTCGTGCACGCGGATTCGATAAGTACATGGCAGAGGATGCGGCAGAGTATGTAAGGGAGCTTGGATATATTGATGAAAAGGGCATACTTGAGCGTGCTGTTCATCAGCTTGCGGGCGTGAAGCTTTACGGAAAGAGCCGCATAAAGAACGAGCTGTACAAAAAAGGTATATCCCGTGAGATTATCGGCGAGTACCTTGATGATCTTTTTGAGGAAATTGATTTTGAGGGAAATCTTTGCAAGCTGATACAGAAAAAATGCGATTTTGAGCGGCTTTCTGACTGCAAATACCGCGAATCCCTCTATGCCGCTATGTACCGCCTCGGCTACTCCCCCTCGGATACACGTGCCGCCATAAAAGCGGTTATGGAGGAAGAATAGGGCACAAAACTTCGTAACTGTAAGAAAGGTATAACCAAAGAATGAGTAAAAAAATAAAAGTAGGCTTCGTATCTCTCGGATGTCCAAAAAATCAGCTTGACACCGAGGTTATGCTCCGAGAGCTTTACGACGCGGGCTGTGAGATCGTAGCTGAGGATATTGACGCCGATGTTGTGGTTATCAACACCTGCGGATTTATCGAATCGGCGAAGAAGGAAGCCATTGATAATATTATAGATATAGGCTGGCTTAAGAAAAACCGCACTCTTAAAGGAATCGTTGTGACGGGATGCCTTGCAGAGCGTTACCGCGATCAGATTTTCGACGAGCTTCCCGAGGTTGACGCTATTCTCGGCGTTGGTAGCATACACAATATTGTAGACGCCGTCAAAGCCGCCGCAAAGGGTGAGAGATATTCTTCATATGAGGATAAAAACACCGTCGCGCTGGGCGGTGAGCGCATTATTACCACTCCCGAATATTACGCCTATCTGAAGGTTGCGGAGGGCTGTGACAACTGCTGTACCTATTGCGCTATACCGTCAATCAGAGGAAAATTCAGAAGCCGTCCCATGGAGGATCTTGTTTCCGAAGCGAAAACCCTTGAGGAGCTTGGGGTAAAGGAGCTTGTGGTGGTGGCGCAGGATACCACGCGCTACGGACTTGACCTTTACGGCGAGTACAAGCTTGCGGAGCTGCTCACAAAAATCACAGAAGAAACGAATATCCCGTGGATACGTATACTTTACTGCTATCCCGACAAGATAACGGACGAGCTTATAGAGGTTTTCAAAAACAATCCACGTGTTGTAAAGTACATCGACCTTCCCATTCAGCATATATCCGACAGTGTGCTTCGCGCCATGAACCGCCACGGTGACGGGCAGATGATACGCTCTGTGGTGAAGAAGCTGAAGGATATTCCCGACATGATCGTCCGCACCACTGTAATAGTGGGCTTCCCCGGTGAGACGGAGGAGGATTTTGCGGAGCTTTGCCAGTTTGTAAAGGAAGCGAAATTTGACAGGCTTGGCGCGTTTACCTACTCCCGTGAGGAGGACACTCCGGCTTACAGCTTTGAGGATCAGATAGACGAGCAGGTAAAGCAGGACAGATACGATATTATAATGCGCACCCAGAGTGAGATCACAGAAGTGCAGAATGAAGCAATGATAGGAAAAACCGTTACGGTGCTTTGCGAGGAATACGACCCCGTGTCCGAAACATATTTCGGAAGAAGCTATGCCGACGCACCCGAGATTGACGGAAAGATATATTTCCGTGCGCCTAAGGGAAGCATTGCCGACGGCGAGTTTGTAAAGGTAAAGATAACCGAGGCTATCGACTACGACCTTGTGGGCGAGCGTGTAAAATAGGAGGATCAAAATGAATTTACCAAATAAGCTTTCACTTCTCAGAGTTATAATGGTGCCGCTTTTTGTGGCAGTCATGTGTATTCCGTCAGCCGAGGTCTTTTCGGCGTATGAGACCTGGTTTCGTATAATTGCCGCCGCGCTGTTTATACTTACGGCACTTACGGATATGCTTGACGGACAGATCGCACGCAGATGCAATCTTGTAACCGATTTCGGCAAATTTATTGATCCCCTTGCGGACAAATTTATGGTGTTCGGCGCTATGCTTGCTATCCTCTACAGATTTGACTACATTCGCCCCCTGTTTGTGTGGGCGGCTCTTATTGTAATATTCCGCGAGCTTGCAATCACGTCCATGCGCCTTATCGTGGTAAACAAATCCGGAACAGTAGTTGCCGCCGCGTGGCTTGGCAAGGTAAAGACCGTGACCCAGATAATCTGCATAGTTACGGTGCTTCTTGAGCCTGTGGTTATTCCATCCGGCAATTTTGTTTCAGATTATAACATTCTTTCCTATGTAACTATTATTGCAATGACTGTAATGACCCTCTGGTCGGGAATCGACTACATGAAGGCATATTGGCCGCTTCTTGATCCGAATAAGTAAGAAAGGGGTTGTTGCACTTAGGTGCAACAACCCCCAATAAATACAGCTTGTCACCCATCGAGGGTTCCATTTTTGTGTGCTGTGCACACAAAAATCGCTGTATTTGGGCACTTACGCGCCCGGGGCTGTCACAAGTTTTCAACTTGCAACAGCCCCAACTTTTTGCAATATCGTATAAAAATTCTTGTATTATTCTTATCTTCCAATAAGTATTTTAATGGCATCCACAGCACATTTAGATGCTGACATGACATTATCGGATTTCGGCTCCTCAATGCCGGCGCCTGCGCGCTCCTGATTCCAGACGGTATGGAGAACCGCTCCTGAGCGCATACCGAGGGTCGCGCATACGGTGAAAAGCGTTGCAGTTTCCATTTCGGAAGCGAGACAGCCGCCTGCAATCCAAGTTTTCCACTTCGTCATAAGCTCGTCGCCAATAGGCATTCTTTCAGGTGAGTGCTGACCGTAAAAGGAGTCTTTACACTGTACCACACCTATATGATACGGATTCCCTGACTTAATTGCCGCCGAGCGAAGTGCCGAAGTCACATCAAAATCCGCCACAGCCGGAAATTCGACAGGCAGATACTCACGTGAAGTTCCCTCAGCGCGTATCGCCGCCTGTGCGACAACGGTATCGCCTGCTTTGACATCCATTGCCATGCCGCCGCAAGTACCCACGCGGATGACCGTATCGACGCCGATCATGTGAAGCTCCTCAATGCATATTGCGGTGGACGGTCCGCCGATTCCGTGGGAAGTGACAAGCACACGCTCGCCGTCAATTTTTGCCGACCACGTTGTATATTCGCGCTTTGACGCCACAAATTCCGGCTCATCCATAAGCCTTGCGATCTTTTCTACCCGTCCCGGATCGCCGCATATCACGGCATATTTCGCTCCGTCGCTTCTTCTAAGTCCTATATGATACATTGCTTCGTCGTTAAAATTCATAGGTATTTATCCTTTCTTAGTGTAGGGGATTACGGTCGCTTTTTGAAAAAAGCTCCGCAAAAACTTTATACATGGGAATTATTTATATAAAGTCAACATGAGTGCTAACCGTCAGAACGCACTACTCGCGCCGCCTGCATGGCCCCGCACCATTCCGGCGGCTTGGGTTAGCGGTAATCCTTTGAGTGCGCAAAAAGCCTCTCCCTCTGGGAGAGGTGGCACACCAAAGGTGTGACGGAGAGGGTTTACACTGTATGGGGGTCGACTCCCCGGCAACCCATTACTATATCAAACAATTTTCGCAAAACTAGCCTGCGTAATGGTGCGGGGCCATGGAGCAGGCGCGCCTTAACCAGTGAAACAATTTAGTAAATGCTAAGGATGTGGCGTAGCTATTTTTTGTATAAAGTTCTTTGCGGAGCTTTCTTTCAAGAAAGCGACCGTAACTCCTATACACACGCCCTTTCTCACGGATATTATAGCAAAAAAGCCGCAGAAAGTCAAGTCTGCGGCTGTGTTTTGTAGGCGGTGATGCCGTTTATTTTCATAACGCGCTCCGAGAGAGGGACAAAGGCAAGCTCTGTTGTGCGAACACCGCCGCCTGCCTCGGAAGTGATAGTTATGACATTGCCGTCAAGGGAGTAAGCCATATCTCTGCCGTCGAAAACAAGTCTGCCGGACGGCTTAAATTCAAATGTGTGACCGCCGCTTTTCCATGTGCCGACAATATCAAATATAAATGGCTCAGAAATGTCCTCAGACTTGACATTTTCGGTTTCCGCAGCCTCATTTACACTTACGGGCGCGGAGCACTGTTGCGCTTCGGCAGGCAGACAGCTTCCCACAACAGCGGTGCACAAAAAGAATATAGCGGTGGAGATTGAAAGAGCGATTTCTTCAAGCATATAATGACCTCCGAAATGAGATTTCGGTAGTAGTATTTGAAAAAATACCGATATATATGAAAGGTAATTAAATGCTGTGCTTACCGTTTTTCCATTTTGGCAAAAATGCAAATACAACATAAAAAATATCCGCCGCGGAGTCCGCGGCGGATATTTCTATAGATCAAGTCAACGATTAGTCGTTGTTAGGTGCATAGAGATCAGCAAATCTTGTGAGTCTCTCGTACTTAGCCTTTGCATTGATCTCAGCCTGTGCGAACAGAGCCTCTGCGCGCTCAGGGAACTGATTTGCAAGACGGTTGTAACGGTTTTCGGACTTGATGAAGTCGATGTAGCTTGCAGTGGGTTCCTTAGAGTCAAGGGAGAAGGGATTCTTACCCTCAGCCTGGAGAGCAGGGTTGAATCTGAACATCTGCCAGTAACCGGAGTCAACAGCCTTCTTCATTTCGAGCTGGCAGTTCTGCATAGTGCCCTTAATACCGTGCATTTCGCAGGGAGCGTAGCCGATGATGATGGAAGGACCGTTGTATGCCTCAGCCTCGGTGAGAGCCTTGAGGAGCTGGTTGTAGTCAGCGCCCATAGCAACCTGTGCAACGTATACATAGCCGTAGGACATTGCGATCTCAGCGAGATTCTTCTTGCCGATTGCCTTACCTGCAGCTGCGAACTGTGCAACCTGACCGATGTTGGAAGCCTTGGAAGCCTGTCCGCCGGTGTTGGAGTAAACCTCGGTATCGAATACCATGATGTTTACGTCTTCGCCGGAAGCGAGAACGTGGTCAAGACCGCCGAAGCCGATATCGTATGCCCAGCCGTCACCACCGAAGATCCAAACGGACTTCTTAGCGAGGTAATCCTTTTCAGCGAGGATCTTGGGGGCTACAGGGCAGCCTGCCTTTGCAGCCTTCTCAAGCTCTACGATGAGAGCCTCAGCAGGAGCTGCGTTGTCCTTGCTGGAATCCTTGGTATCAAGGTATGCCTTAGCAGCAGCCTTGAACTCGTCGGAAGCCTTATCGGAAGCCATCATTTCCTCTACCTGTGCGATGAGTCTGTTTCTGATGGTCTTCTGAGCGAGGTGCATACCGAGACCGTGCTCTGCGTTATCCTCGAACAGGGAGTTAGCCCATGCGGGACCCTTGCCGCTCTCGCGGTTTACGGTGTAAGGAGTTGCAGGTGCGGAACCGCCCCAAATGGAGGAGCATCCGGTAGCGTTGGAGATATACATGGACTCACCGAAGAGCTGTGTGATGAGACGAGCATAGGAGGTCTCAGCACATCCTGCGCAGGAGCCGGAGAACTCGAGAAGGGGCTGCTTGAACTGGGAACCCTTGATGGTAGCGTTGATGAGTTCGGGCTTTTCGGATACGTTGTTGACAGCGTAATCCCAGGGAGCGATCTGGTCGTCCTGAGTTGCAGCGAGAACCATTTCAATCGCCTTCTTGTCGGTGCCGTCCTTTTCAGCCTTTGCGGTTACGGGACAAGCCTTAACACAGAGGGTACAACCCATACAGTCAGCAGGCGATACAGCCATGGTGAACTTGTAGTTGGTCTTGAGAACGGGCTTTGCAGTGAACTTGGTAGCTGCGGGAGCCTTAGCAGCCTCGTCCTCGGTCATAGCGTAAGGACGGATAGCGGCATGAGGACATACAAATGCACAGCTGTTACACTGGATGCAGTTTTCGGGGATCCAAGAAGGAACGTAAACTGCAACGCCGCGCTTTTCGGAGATGGTAGAGCCCTGCGGGAATGTACCGTCAACGTAATCGGTGAACGCGGAAACGGGGAGGCTGTCGCCTGCCATTGCGTTGGTGGGGTTAACCACAGTGTTTACGAACTTTTCGAGGTCAGCGCGCTCAGACTTGAATGCAGCCTTGGGAGCATCTGCGCCGCAGTTCTTCCATGCTTCGGGAACCTTAACCTCGGTGTAAGCATCAGCACCTGCGTCGATAGCGGCATAGTTGAGGTCAACGATAGCCTGGCCCTTCTTGATGTAGGACTTGTATGCAGCCTTCTTCATGTACTCGATTGCTTCATCCTTAGGAAGAATGTTTGCAAGAGAGAAGAATGCAGACTGAAGAACAGTGTTCTTAACCTTTGCGTTACCGATCTTCTTGGTAGCGATGGTGGTAGCGTCAATGGTGATGAACTTAACGTTGTTGTTTGCAATGTAAGCCTTAACCTTTGCAGGAAGGTTTGCATCAAGCTCTTCCATTGTTGTCCAAGCGCAGTCAAGAAGGAATGTACCGCCGGGCTTAACGTCGGAGATCATGTCATACTTCTTGAGGTATGCGGAGTTGTGGCAAGCAACGAAGTCAGCCTTGTTGATGTAGTAAGGAGACTTGATGGGGTTGTCACCGAATCTGAGGTGAGAAATGGTGATACCGGAAGTCTTCTTGGAGTCATACTGGAAGTATGCCTGGATATACTTGTCGGTGTGGTCACCGATGATCTTGATGGAGTTCTTGTTAGCACCAACAGTACCGTCGCCGCCAAGACCCCAGAACTTGCACGCGATGGTGCCGGGAGCTG
>JAEIGA010005969.1_pt1 | contig 18540 bp, 13 predicted proteins | sample 9270691 | NCBI WGS metagenome assembly JAEIGA01 (sample SAMN17057246, study PRJNA624740) | gut metagenome | biome: biome; isolation source: fecal sample | host: Bos grunniens | place: China: Xizang | collected 2019
AATTTTCCTTGTAACAGTTTGTGGTTGCGGCTCGAAGAGTGTATCCTCTGTCGGCGCTCTTGTCGATGCTCTCGACGACGCAGCCTGGGAGTCTTCCAAATGGATTTCGGTGGTGGACGCGCCCATAATTAGCGACCACAATATAGAACGTGCGGCTGATGGCGCCAACTGGTTCCTTTCGACAGTGAAGAACGAACAGGCGGTGACCTCTGCCAAATGGATGACAGCCGGACTGGGTGTCTTTCAGCTCTATCTTAACGGCTGCCCCGTGGGAGAGGAGTTTCTGAAGCCTGGTTTCACAAATCCCTTTAAGACCAAGCTGTCGTTTACCTATGATATTACCGATGCTTTCAAATGCAAGGCAGGTGCCGAGAATGTGCTTTCGGCACAGGTGACGCCCGGATGGTGGGGCGACAGGATTGTCACTCCCGGCGGAAACAAAGGAATGTATGGTACAAAGTGCGCCTTCCGCGGAGTGCTGGAGCTTACATTTGCCGATGGCTCCACCAAACTGTATGGAACAAACCTCGACGATTGGAAGGCAGGCATTGCTGGCCCTGTAAAGCATGCCGCCATCTTCGACGGTGAGGAGTACGATGCCCGCGAAAAGATGGGCTACGACTGCGCCGAGGCGTTGGCCGTTCCCGAAGAGAATAAAGAGTTCCGTGGCACGATATTTCCTACCAACGGTGCCGAGGTCTATCTGCGCCACGATCTTACGCTGTCGCCCGTAAAGGCCTATCTGTGGAGCGGGGTAGAGGGCGCTGGGGATAATGAATTTGGAAAGGTTGTTGTTACCAGGGAGTTTAAACCCGGAGAGCCTATGACCCTTAAGCAGGGCGAGACGCTGGTGGTCGATTTTGGACAGAACTGTGCGGCTGTGCCTTCGTTCGAGTTCAAGGGCAAGGAGGGTACAATGCTCACCTGTCTGCCCGGCGAGATTCTCAATGACGGTAACGGCGCCCGCAGCCGAGGAATGGATGGCCCCGAGGGTAGTGTGCACCGCGAGAATCTGCGTGCCCAGGACAACTGCTTCCGACTGCTCTACACGTTCGCCGACAGCAGGGATTTTGTAAACTACTACCCCCACTGCACATTCTTCGGTTACCGCTATGTTTCCATCACTGCAACTGACGAGGTTACAATAAAGTCCATAGCTTCAATTCCTGTAACATCCATTGCCAAAGGAATGGAGATTGGCGCCATTGCCACCGGCAACGAACTTGTGAACAAACTTATTTCAAACACCTATTGGGGACAGCTGTCAAACTACCTGTCGGTGCCTACCGACTGTCCGCAGCGCAACGAACGTCTGGGATGGATGGCCGACACACAGGTCTTCGCCGAGACAGGCTCGTTCTTTGCCAATACCGTAAGTTTCTTCCACAAATGGATGCGCGACGTGCGCGACAGTCAGAACAGACTGGGTGGTTACCCTGGTGTAGCACCGTTGGCGCAGTATGGTGGCGAATATATGCGTCTGGGATGGGCCGATGCAGGTGTCATTGTACCTTGGACCGTTTGGAAACAGTTTGGAGATACACAGATTGTCGAGGACAACTGGACTGCAATGGAAAAGTTTGTGAACCATATAAACGATACAAAATACAACCACGAGGCTCTGCGCGGCGAGAACGCCAACTATCAATGGGCCGACTGGCTTAGCTACGAACCGTTGGAAAGCTGCAGTGGTCGCGCCTTTTCGCGTCAAGGTCCTCTGCCCGAGGCTATCGACTATTGGAACTACCTCAGCGCATCATACTGGGCAATCGATGCTTCCATGATGGCTGACATGGCTGCGGCTACGGGTCGCGACGCAGAAAAATATCGTCTGATGGCAGACTCGGCAAGAGTATATATCCGAGAGAATTTCCTGAACCCCGACGGCACTTTCAAGACCGAGATTCTCAATACAATGCAGACACCTGCGCTCTTTGCTCTTAAGAACAATATTCTGCAGGGCGATGCCAAAGAGTGCATGATTGCCCGTCTGCGCGAAAATTTCAGACAGCACGACAACTGCCTGCAGACCGGATTTCTGGGAACATCCATCCTCATGAGTACACTCACCGAGAATGGAATGTCGGACATTGCCTATGAGCTTCTCTTTCAGCGCCAGAACCCCAGCTGGCTCTATTCCATTGACAACGGCGCCACCACCATCTGGGAACGCTGGAACAGTTACATGATAGACAAGGGAATGGGTCCGCGTGGCATGAACAGCTTCAACCACTATGCTTATGGTTGTGTGTGCGAGTGGATATGGGAAACTGCCGCAGGAATCGCTTCCGACCCCGAAGTCCCCGGCTTCAAACATATAATAATGAAGCCTATTCCCGACAAGCGTTTGGGGCACCTCACAGCCGAATATAATTCATCGGCAGGCCTTATAAAGAGCGCATGGCGATACGAAGGTGATGCCTGGGTGTGGGAATTTACAATCCCTGAGGGAGCAACCGCAAGCGTTACTCTGCCCGGCGAAACAGAAGCAAAGCGCTACGAGGCTGGAACCTATAAGGTTACCAAGTGATGTGAATTACAAACAGCGTAGTATTTAAATGAGAATTGTATCTTGCTTGTAACGATTATTATCTCTCTGATGACTCTCTGATGATGATAATAATTGTTCACTATCATCTATTTATTCTATGAAAAAAGATAAAGGTGTTGCACTACTTGACTGGGCATACAAAACAGCTTTGAATGGTATTCCCATGGTCTCGGAGCCTCTCAACGAATTTGTCAATGGCTATATTGAAAAATATGGTCGCACCGAAAAGGCAATAGACAAGATGGTGGCGGCACAGAAAATAAAATGTACCACCACCGGTTTCCTGACAGGGTTGGGAGGACTGATAACGTTGCCGGTAACTCTGCCAACTGATTTGGCAAGTTCGCTATATATGGAGGTGAGAATGATTGTCTCCATAGCCATGTTGCGTGGCTACAAGGTAAATGACGACGAAGTGAAGTCCCTGGTCTTCCTATGTCTGGTTGGAAATTCCATTGGAGATGTTGTAAAGAGTGCCGGCATCAAGGGAGTTCAAAAATTTGCTGCCAAAAAGTTGTTGCCTTTGCTTACAAAGGAGCTGGTAACTAAAATTAATCAGGCTGTCGGGTTTAAACTTTTAGCCAAGGGTGGCGGTAAGGGGCTTGTCAACGCAGGCAAAGCAGTACCTATAATTGGCGGTGTCGTAGGTGGTGTGTGGAACTACTCCGAAGTCCATATATATGCAAAATTGGCAAAGAAAATGTTTAACGAAAATTTTTATGTAGAATAGGAAAGAAGGGCAATGCCGCCACAGCTGCCCGGCTGAATAGATTGCGCATCAACTATATTGCAAGTGTGAAACAATATAGTTGATGCGCAAAATTTATTATCCGTGTTGCATCGTTGCAACTGTCGGTTCTACTTTTTGTCGAAGAGAACTGCATCGGTGACAACCACCTTTGCATCCTCTTTAGGGTTCAGCCAGCGCAGGGTTATTGTATGGGGCTTCTGTTTCATTTCGAAGTTCCAGTATACATCCAGACGACGCTGACGGAAGCTTGCCGGCATGTCAAATCTCTGAGGCTTGCCGCCATCAAGTGTAACCTCAATTTGGGCAACATACTGCTTGTCTTTTGCTATTACTCCGCCGTTTATCACAATTCCGGCGCAGTTGGCATCGATAGTATGGGTGGTTTCCGACAACAGAACCTTTATAGGCATACGCTTGTTGGGGACAATGTCGGGGAAACTCTTTTCGTAGCGTACCGTTTTTGGCTTTTGGCATTTAATTGTAACCTCATCGGCTGTGACTTTGCCACCGCCGCGTTCAATCATCTGCAAGGCGTGGCTGAAACTCATCTTGTAGGTGTCGTTAAGCGAGTAGGGTGTATATGCAAAGTCAATATCCTCGGCACTTTTCAGTGGCTCTATCCACTCGGCAGGAATCTTTGAGTAACCGATGGCAGTAGCCAGGATTCCGGCAGCCGAGGCAGGGTTGCAGTCCGAATCCTGTCCGCAGCGGGTTGAAATGTCTATTGTCTTTGTAAAATCGCCATCGCCATACAGCAGACCGAAAAGCACATAGGCGCAATTTATAGCAGCGTCGATGTTGAGCGGAGCCAATGTACCCTCGCCACAGCCAGCGTCGCTTGTTCCCCAGCGCTCTTCGCACAACTGCCATCCGCGACGCCAGTCGTCGGGGTTGTTACGCCAAATGTCTATCACGTCAGCCATGCAACGGTAGAATTTGCTCTTCTTGGGGATGGTCTTCAGCGCCTCGGTAACAATGGTCTCCACGTCGTCGCAGATGAATGCCATGGAGTACATTGCGCCAATGTATACGCCGCCGTACCAGCCATCGCCATAGTTCATTATGTGTCCCACTTTGTCCGAAATTTTAGATGCTGCATTGGGCATTCCCGGTGACATTATTCCTGCATAGTCGGCCTCTATCTGATAGTCGATGTCGTCGGCATGAGGGTTGTTTCGCCAGTGACCCGACATTGGCGGACGTATGCCGTGCAGAATGTTGTAGCGGGCAGCCTGGTTGGCGTGCCACAGATAGTAGCCTGCATTGGCAAAGGCACCTGCCAGTGAGTCGACGGGTGCATCAAGCCCCAGACGCTCGAACACTCCTACGAATGTCAGATCCATGTAAATATCGTCGTACAGGGTGTGTACCCTCTTCATAGTCGTTGCCACGTAGTCGGTGTCGCCCCAGGGGATAGCTATGCTATCGGGTATCATGCTCGAACGGTACACAAACTCCGTTGGTCCGCCGTATGTGCAACCCAGCACCTGTCCTGCCCATGCACCTTTAATCTTGTCCATCAGTGTAGCGCGGCTCATAGTCAGACGCGAAGGTATCTTGTCGCTTGCTGCCAGTGTGAAAATTGCAGCGAAAGCAATGGCAAGCATTGCCAGTGCTCTTTTGTGTAAATGTATCATCTTCTGTTTATTTTTTTGTAAAGTTACACAAAAATATCAACAAACGAGCGAGAAACATGAAACTTGTTTCAATGTTTCTTACTGCGAGTGCAGTCTATTTTCGATTGTTATGTCAAAAATATCAACAAACGAGCGAGAAACATGAAACTTGTTTTAATGATTCTGTTATTTAAAGAGCCTTTCCTTATGCAAATGAGATAATGGACTTCGTCATTCGTGGTGAAAATTAAAATCCTCTGTGCGTACGCATCGCCAGCATAATAGCCTCGCCCACCAATGCTACATTTCCCAGCAGATAGTGACGCCTGTTGCCACATCCCACTGTGTGACCAGCAATCTCGGCTGTCTTCAAGATGCCACTGCGCACCTGTACATCGCCAAAATATGTGGCAGCACCTGTGAGAAAGGCAGTGCCCGAAGGGCTCAACTCGAACAGGATGAACCCTGCATCAATGTCCAGTCCAAAATAGTAGCAACGGTCCCAATATTCCTTCAGTCCCGTCACCCATGAGTCCTTCCAAAAAAGCCTCTTCAGAGTATCATACTGCTTTCGCGCAAAAGTCTTGTCAATGAAAGTTAGATAGTAGCAGTTAAGTGCCGAATAGGAGCCCTTCACAAAACTGTCATCATATTTACAGCCATCCTCTTTCAGGAACGAAACGAGCAGGCCGCTCCCTTCATCCAGCCACTCTTTTTTGGCTCTTTCCGTCCATCTTTTCACTGTTGCGCGATACTTCCCACCATAAAGATCGGCATACTCGTTCAGTGCAACAATAGCCACAAGCATATCCGGCACATACACAGCCTCGCCTGGGTAGGTTGGCAGGTTCATAGCCTTGCTCTCGCAGATTCTGCGGTTCATCGTGCGACACAGCGAGTCGAGCATCCTGTCATATTTTCCATCGCCGCCAGCCTTTTTGTAGCCGCATATCATCCACGCCAGATGGCTCAGGTACGACACATGACTCTTGTTGCCATCCAATGTCTCAAGCGGGTCCTCGTACCATCGCATACTGTCGTACCTGCGCAACTCTTTGGACATCACAACCCCTATAAGGCTGTCAATCATTTGCAGGTTTTCGGTACGCGTTTCGGGGTAGAGCCGCGAAATGTTAACAAGCGCCTGAGACAGCATGGAGCATGAATACAATGCCCACTCTCCTCTGAATTGCTCGCCAATGGTCGAAGGCATTGCGTCGAGCACCTCCTCGGGTTCAACAACTAGCTTGCCGGTCAGGTAATCCCTGCGGCCGAGCAGTTCCTTCTTTTCGCCATCGAACGAGCCTTGCCCCAGGCACTCCCACGACACACAAATACACTTGAGAGCAATAAACAACAGAGCAATAGCAAACTTTGCTGCAGCACCACCGTATCGGTATCTGCTCTTCGTTTGTTTATACCACCTCTTCACATATTTCACTCCAATGAAACAGCCAAGACCATACACCGGCCATAGCAGACAAAGCCACAGCGACAGCCTCCATTTGTCCACAATGAAACACAATGCAACTGCAATTATAAGATATATCAGGTATGGTGCAAAAATCCATGCAACCCGTTTCTCTTTGGGTACATATTCCCAGTACGCAGCATAGGAAGTTGTGTACAGGAACATCAGCACCAAAAGCCCGTCGCCGTAGATTCCCTCAAAGAAATAAGGCATCAGTGCAAGCAGCACATACTGCAACAAAAACCATTTGCCGACACTCGCAGCAACGTCTATCGATTTCATGCAATCAACTATTTTTTCTTTTCATCACTCTCTTCAGCCATAAGGCGCTCCATCTTTACGAGTCCGAAAAACAGGTTTGGAATCATACAAATAATACAAATCCACATTATTGGGTAAAAGTGCCTTCACACATTTATTTTCTGAAACGTTTGGTTACGGCTGCATATCCGCAACGGCGACAGAGGGGTTCCACTGCAGTGTGTCGGCTGAATCCCTCGTATATGGCCTGTGAACGTGGCGACGATAGAATCTCCTGCATGGGTGTGTTGAACAGATTGCCTAGGTTTATTTCGCCTGCGTGGTCCAGACAGCAGGGTACTACGGTGCCGTCTACAAGAATACCTATCTGGTTTCGGAGTGCATAGCAGAATGATTCCTCTTCGGCATATTCGGGGCGCGTGGCATCGGGCCACTCGAACATCTTGTCGTACTCAAGGTAGATGTTGTCGGCAAGCTTCCATCCGTCGTATCGCTCCTTCCATGGAGTGGGCAGGTGTTGGGCTATAAGGTCGGTGAGCTCTTTGTTTGTGCTTTCGTATCCACCCTGGTTCCAGAAACGCAGCACGACGATTGTACCATTCGAGGCAGCTTTGATGGCAAACTGCATCACACCATGTATATATTCTGCTGCGTCCTCTTTCCTGTTTCCTTCGTGTGAGTGAAGTGATATCTGTATCTTGTGCGGCCGTGCTTCTATAACACCCTCTGCCTTCGACAGCAGTGTGCCGTTGGTGGTTAGCACCGGCACAAACCCTTTTTCGCGCGCGGTCTCTAGGAACTGAGGCAACAGCGGATGCAGCATGGGCTCGCCCATCAGGTGAAAATATAGGAATTGTACCTCATCCCTTAGACGGTCGGTAAGGGTATCGAACTCCTCGAACGTCAGTCGGCGTTTCTCCCTGTCAGTCTTTGGACAGAACAGGCAGTTGAGGTTACATATGTTGGTTATTTCAAGATAGCAACGGGATATCATTTTTGGCTGTGTTGTATATTAAAAAAAAACAATCCATTTCTTTCCGCTTTCAAATATAGTGAAAGGCGAGCGAAAAGAAATCAAGTTTGCTTGAATTTGTTTTCCGAGCCGCATCCTATATTCAAGTTCTGTCTTAAATATACATCAAACGAGCGAGAAATATAAAGCTTGCTTTGATATTTCTCACAGCGAGTGTAGGACATATTCGAGGATTTTCTCAAATATAGTGAAAGGCGAGCGAAAAATATCGAAGTTTAGATATTTTTCGCACGTTTGTTGCTATCTTTGCCGGCCGGTTTAGGGTTCATTAACCGTGGAAACTTGAATCGGTTGCAAATAAACAATATTGATAAATATTATGGCAAAAGTTAAAATTTCAACAACAATGGGCGACATCACCGTGCGCCTTTACGACGAGACCCCTCTTCATCGCGATAATTTCCTGAAACTGGCTTCCGAGGAATTTTTCAACGGAACTCTGTTTCATCGTGTGATAAAAGGATTTATGATTCAGGGTGGCGACCCCGAGAGTAAGGGCGCTTCAGCAGACAAGAATCTAGGAAGTGGCGGCCCCGGCTACAATATACCTGCCGAGATTAAGGCTGAGACGCTTTTTCACAAGCGCGGTGCCCTGAGTGCAGCACGCCTTGGCGACGAGGTGAATCCTGAGAAAGAGAGCAGTGGCAGCCAGTTTTATATTGTTTGGGGAAAAGTTTATAAAGCTCCCGAACTTAAGCAGCTGGAGCATCAGATGAAGATGCAGCAGGAGCAGAACATCTTTAATGCGCTTGCAATGGAACATCGCGATGAAATTATGAATCTTCGCCGCAATCGCGACCGTGACGGCTTGATGGAGTTGCAGGATAAGTTGGCAAAGATGGCGATAGAGAAGAGCAAGCAGGTGGGAACACCCGCTTTTACTCCCGAACAGGTGGATGTCTATACCACAATTGGTGGCACTCCCTTCCTCGATGGCGGATACACCGTATTTGGCGAGGTGGAAGAGGGCTTGGATATTGTTGAGGCAATACAGAATGTGGAGACTTCCGCAGGCGACCGTCCCAAGACCGATGTTGTGATGAATGTAACAATTATGGAATAGCTTATAATACCCGTAAAAGATACAGCAAAGAGGGCAATCCAGAAGTGAAATGGGTTGCTCTCTTTGCTTTTATATTATAGGTGCCGATGGCGAAAAACTCTTTGCGTGTCAATGGAATTTTGCGCGTTGAGCAAGATGGTAACCAAATAATGCAAAAAAAGTTTTCGAAAGGGGGTATTTATTCGATATTTTGTTTTATCTTCGTCCGCGAATTTGTGGTTGTGAGTTCGTTGTCAAACGAATCTTGTAGCCGCATTTTTTTTACAAAAATTGCAACTTATAGTGAAATATTAAAATACACTCTTATGTAATTAAACTTTTTACTGCTTAATGAAGAAACTCTTAACCTTTTTGGTGGCCGTATTTGTTATGGCTGGCTCCACAGTTTGGGCGCAGGAAGTTAATAGTAGTGCGACGCTGCCGGGAGCTTCATCCGTGGAGGATGTTACTATGGAAAATGTAGTTGATGGAGTACCCCAGATTACTCTTGATACGCGCTTTGGTTTTGAACATCAATCCTCCGGCAGGAGGGGAGGTTTCGGCGGTGATGGTTTTCTATTAAATGTTGATGGTAAAATAGGCAAGAATTTTTCGTATAGCCTTAGCCACTCTCTTGTTTCGCCTGCCGGTGAAGATTCAAACATTTTCGATGCTACTAGATGGCTTACACTGAGCTACGATTTGGGTAACTTTACCTTCACTGCAGGTAAGGATGCGCTGATGGTAGGTAGTTTCGAGTACGATGCCTATGAGCTTGATTGCTACTACGAAATGGGCTCAATGTTCAACTACAATATAAACTGCTGGTTATGGGGCGCGTCGGCTATGTGGACTAACAATGCCGAGACTTCTTCATTTGCTTTTCAGGTAGCTAATTCACCCTTTGCTTTTGCTCCCAAGGAGGACAATCTCTTTGCATACAGCCTGGGATGGTACGGCACATGGGAAAATTACGAGTCTATGTGGTCGGTGAACATGATGGAGTATGAGTCGGGCAAGTTTGTCAAGATGCTGGCATTGGGTAATATGTTCTATCTTGGCGATTTCGAACTTATGTTCGATTATATTGCGCGTGCATCAGACCTGGACAACGGATTAGGCAAGGATTACACTATGACCGTGCAGCCTGCATACAACTTTGGCGAGTCGTTGCGCGTGTTTGGCCGTTTCGGTGTAGAGAAGACCGCGGACGATGTACCGTACGATTTTCTTGGCGAGTATCTGCCTTTAGACGACAAAGTGATTGCTAATGAGGAGAATGAATGTGTTATACCTGCATACCTTGCAAACGATAAGGAGTATATCTACTATGGTGCAGGTTTGGAATATTTCCCCTTGAAAGAGAATAAAAATATACGCCTTCACGCAGTGTGGGCATCGAATAACTATACAAAACGCCATATGTTCAATGTGGGACTTACTTGGAAGTTCGATGTGGTAGGTGCCATTAAGTTTTTGGCCAACGAGGCAAAATAGTTAACAGGTTTATTTAATCCCGAATTATTTGATTAAGAAATGAAAGATTCAAATTTCATCATCGAGTTAAGTCATATTTCAAAGAGTTTTGGCGAAAAACAGGTTTTGGATGATGTTAGTTTGTATGTTAAGAAGGGCGAGTTTGTAACTATTCTCGGTCCTTCGGGCTGTGGTAAGACTACGCTGTTGCGTATCCTCGCCGGATTTGGTACTGCCGATGAGGGCCAGGTAAAGATTGCCGGCGAGGACATTACTAAGGTCCCGCCGCATGAGCGTCCCGTGAACACTGTTTTCCAGCGATATGCGCTCTTCCCACACCTTAATGTTTACGATAATATAGCCTTTGGCCTTAAGTTGAAAAAGGTGAAGGAAGACGAAATAGAGGCGCGTGTAAGAAAAGCATTGAAGATGGTGGGCATGACCGACTACGAATGGCGCGATGTAAACTCTCTCTCGGGAGGTCAGCAGCAGCGTGTGGCCATTGCGCGTGCTATTATCAATCGTCCGCAGGTGTTGTTGTTGGACGAACCGTTGGCTGCACTCGACCTGAAGATGCGTAAGGATATGCAGATGGAACTTAAGGATATGCACAAGACACTGGGTATCACTTTCGTATATGTCACACACGACCAGGAGGAGGCACTCACACTCAGCGACACTATCGTTGTCATGAGCGAGGGCCGTGTTCAGCAGATTGGCACACCTACCGACATCTACAACGAGCCTGCAAACTCATTTGTTGCGGATTTCATCGGTGAAAGTAACATTCTGAATGGAGTTATGGTACGTGACCGCCTGGTACATTTTATGAATCGCGACTTTGATTGTGTTGACGGCGGCTTTGGCGAGAATGTCTCAGTGGATGTTGTTATTCGTCCCGAGGATGTATATATCATGGCAAAGAGCGGTTCGGGTATGTTCGAGGGCGTTGTGCAGTCGTGCATATTCAAGGGTGTGCATTACGAAATGATAGTGCTTACCCCCGATGGCTATGAAATCATGATTCAGGATTATAATGCCTTCGAGGTGGGGCAGGAGGTGAGCCTTATTGTCAAGCCTTCCGATATTCACGTAATGCAGAAAGAGCGCACTACAAATACCTTCGAGGGTACTATGGTAGATGCAACACATATAAACATTCTTGGTACGCAGCTTGTCTGCAACGAGCAGCCTAATGTAGCCGGTGGCGAGAAGATTGAGGTTGAGGTTGACTTCGACAAGATTGAACTTATGGACAACAAGGAGGATGGCATGCTGGTTGGCGATGTGCGCTTTATCCTCTACAAGGGCGACCACTACCACCTGACGGTTCGCACCGAGGATGGTGATAATATCTACGTGGACACACACGATGTGTGGGACGACAGAGATATTGTGGGTGTGAAGATACAGCCCGACGATATGCGAATAAAACTGGTCTGACAACTTAATCTATAGTGTGATATGAAGTGGTTGTTTAGGTTTTTTATGAAGAGAAGTAACTGGAGTCTTCCATACTTGATATTCTTGATTATTTTTGTGGTGGTGCCGTTGGTGCTAATTCTCCTGTATGCATTTCAGGATGCTGACGGAAACTTCACACTTTCGAATTTTGCCAAGTTTATTTCGAGTCCCGAGGCTGCGAATACCTTTGTCTATTCAATAGGTGTGGCCATCGTAACAACGGTGCTATGTATTCTGCTGGGATATCCGGCAGCCTATATTCTGAGCAATTCGGAGCTATGTCGCTCGAAGGTGATGGTTGTACTATTTATCCTGCCCATGTGGATTAACATCCTGGTACGTACGCTGGCAACAGTGGCGCTCTTCGACTTCTTGCGTCTGCCGCTGGGTGAGGGTGCTTTGATATTTGGTATGGTATACAACTTCCTGCCCTTTATGATATATCCCATCTACAATGTTATGCAGAAGATGGATCATAGCTATATTGAGGCTGCACAGGACTTGGGCGCCAGTCCTCTGACTGTGTTTAAGAAGGTGGTTGTGCCTCTGTCGATGCCGGGCGTTATAAGTGGCGTGATGATGGTCTTTATGCCTACAATCTCGACATTCGCCATCGCAGAGTTGCTGACAATGAACAACATAAAGTTGTTTGGTACAACCATTCAGGAGAATATCAATAACGGAATGTGGAACTATGGCGCTGCCTTGTCGCTCATTATGTTGGTGATTATCTTTGCCACCAACCTCTTTAGTGACGACGAGGAGGATTGTGCTTCAAACGAGGGAGGAATCATCTGATGAAAAGATTTTTTGCTCAGGTCTATTTGTGGTTTCTTTTGGCAATGCTCTATGCACCAATCCTTATTATTGCCGTATTCTCTTTTACTGAGGCAAAGGTGCTGGGTAACTGGACCGGTTTTTCGACAAAACTCTACACCTCTCTGTTCTCGGGCGGAGTGCATCACTCGTTGCTGAGTGCTATCGAAAATACACTAATCATAGCTCTTGTGGCAGCTGCTGCATCTACAATGCTGGGTAGTGTCGCAGCAGTTGGTATACACAATCTGTATGGTCGTAAGAAGGTGGCAATAAACACATTGAACAACATACCGATGCTTAACCCCGATATTATCACGGGTATATCTTTGTTCCTCCTGTTCGTGAGTCTTGGCATCACACAGGGTTACGCAACCGTTATTCTGGCGCACATCACATTCTGTACGCCATACGTAGTGCTGTGTGTATTGCCACGTCTGCAACAGATGAATCCCAATATCTATGAGGCAGCATTGGATTTGGGCGCTACACCCTCGCAGGCACTGCGTAAGGTTATCATTCCTGAGATTAAGCCGGGTATGATTAGTGGCTTTATCCTTGCCTTCACACTTTCGATTGACGATTTTGCTGTGACTATCTTCACCATAGGTACAGAGGGACTTGAAACTCTCTCGACATATATCTACGCCGATGCTCGCAAGGGTGGTCTTACACCTGAGTTGCGTCCGCTCTCTACGATTATCTTCGTTACCGTATTGGTGTTGTTGATTGTAATTAATGTGCGCTCACAACGCGCTAAAAATAAGAAACAAGCATAATGAAACGACTGTTATATATACTCTTTGCGGTTGTAGCCCTGCTTTGCGTGGGTTGTTCAAGCGACGATTCCCGCAAGTCAATACTCAAAGTATATAACTGGGCCGACTATATCGACGAGTCGCTGCTCTCTGAGTTCGAAAAGTGGTACTTCGAGCAGACCGGCGAAGAGGTGGAGGTTGTGTACCAGCTCTTCGATATTAATGAGATTATGCTTGCCAAGATTGAGCGTGGCAAGGAGGACTTCGATGTGGTGTGTCCCTCGGAGTATATAATCGAGCGTATGCTCAAGAACGACCTTTTGCTGCCTATCAACAAAGACTTTGGCAACACTCCCAACTACTTGAACAATGTTTCGCCCTTTATACACGATGTCTTCGACAAAATTGATGGCGGTGGCAAGAATGCCAATGACTACTCAGTGGGTTATATGTGGGGTACAACAGGTTTCCTCTATAACACCAAGTATGTCACCAGTGAAGAGGCTAACACCTGGAATTCGCTGTGGAACAAGAAGTTTGCTCAGAAACTGCTCATCAAGGATGCTTTTCGCGATGTCTATAGTCCGCTGCTTATTTTTGCCAATCAGGAGCGTATAGCCAAGGGCGAGGTTACGATTGACGAACTTATGCACGATGCTTCTGACGAGTCTATCGCCATTGTTGAGGCACTTCTGAAGAAGGCTAAGCCCTATGTTGCCGGCTGGGAGGCAGACTTCGGCAAGGAGGTCATGACCAAGGAGAAGGCGTGGCTGAACTTGTCGTGGAGTGGTGATGCTGCGTGGGCGATAGAAGAGGCCGAAGCTGTAAATGTGGAGTTGGACTATGTGGTGCCCAAAGAGGGTAGTATCATGTGGTTTGACGGCTGGGTCATCCCCAAGTATGCCAAGAACATCAAGGCTGCATCATACTTCATCAACTTTATGTGTATGCCGGAGAACGCTATTCGCAACATGGACGAGATTGGCTATGTAAGTGTTATCGGCACTGAAGATGTCATGAAGTATATGTCCGAGTCGGCTGCGGAGGCAGGCATTACAGAGACTACCGATCTTACATACTTCTTTGGCGAGGAGGCCGATAGCGTGGTGATAAATCAGGTGATGTATCCCGACCGCAAGGTTATCGAGCGCTGTGGAATGATGCACGATAGCGGTCCGCGCACCGAGGCAATGTTGGCAATGTGGTCAAGAGTCAAGGGCGACAACCTCAACAACTGGATGGTAGTGGTTATTTTCGCTGCCGTAGGCATGCTGTTGCTTGCAGGCATCATGCGCAAGATGAAGAAACGCCGTCAGCGTCGTCGCAGATGGTAATAGAAGTACTGAATTAAAATCAGATCTCGATGAGTTCGGAAAGGATCTGAATGAATCTGCTCTGCTGGCATTGGATGCAGTTGAAAAGTGGAATTCGCGTAACATCGAGCTTATCCGCAGAATAGCCGAAGTGCAACGCTATGGTGGTGGTATAGTTTCCGTCTATAGCGAAGATACCTTCATTGATGGATTGGTGAAATTTGGTATACCGTTGGAGGATGCACGCGAGTATACAAACGACGGATGTTGGGAAGCTATCGTTCCCGGCAAGTCATCGTTCATCTACACTCCTAACGACATGCTTCCATCTCTCTATACCGCTCTGAAGATGAACGAAGAGGCGGCACCTGACTATCCCGATTTCGAAACTCTTTACGCTTCGTTCAGCCAGGCACTGGAAAACCATGTGGCAAGTGTGCAAAAAACCCTGGACGGCCGATGGAAAAACAAGAAGTATCCCTGTATTCTCACTTCCATCTTTACTGAAGGATGTCTGGAGAAGGGTGTTTCCTATCAGGCAGGTGGTGCCATATATCCGATGCACGGCATCCATTTCGGCGGTGTGAGCGACGTTGCCAACAGCCTCTATGTCATAAAGAAACTAGTCTACGACGACAAATACCTTACTCTGGATGAGTTTGTAGATATCCTGAAAAAGAATTGGGAAGGACACGAAACCCTCCGTCAACTGATAAAGAACAGATTCGATTTCTATGGCAACGATGCCGATGCACCTGACCTGATGATGCAACGCGTCTTCAATGATTATGCCGATATTGTTGGTAAGACAAAGGTTCGTGCAGGTCTTATGCGTCCTTGTGGTATCTCTACTTTCGGCCGCGAAATAGATTGGCGAATGCGTCGTCTTGCAACACCGGAAGGAAGCCGTTTGGGCGATATCCTTGCTACAAACTGTTCGCCCACTCCCGGTTCTGACAAGAAGGGCCCCACCTCGGCAATAAACTCCTATTGCAAGCTCGATTTTACCAAGACATGTAACGGCGCCACCCTTGAACTGAAGATTCTTCCTTCGTCGGTTAAAGGCAAGAACGGCATCGATGCATTGTCGGCACTCCTGAAGACATTCCGCGACAAGGGTGGCTACTATATGCACGTCGATGTGGTGGACACTGCCATGCTCATCGATGCCCAAAAACACCCCGAGCGTTATCCCAATCTCCCAGTGCGTGTGTCAGGCTGGTCGGCACGCTTTACCACATTGGGCAAGGACTGGCAGGATATGATTATCCAGAGAACCCAGCAGTTGGTATAAGAATGGGTAGGGTATTTGATATCCAGCATTTCTCTACAGGGGATGGACCGGGAATAAGAACCACAGTCTTTTTCAAGGGATGTCCCTTGCATTGCCTTTGGTGTCACAACCCCGAGTCGCAGAACTCGGATATTCAGGTGTTCTACACCCCATCCAAATGCATAGGTTGCCGTTCGTGCGAGAAGGCTTGTCCGCCGGGTAAGGAGGTCAGGCACTCCGTAGAATGTGCGCAGGTTTGTCCTACCGGTTGTCTTGAACGGGTGGGGAAGGAGATGACTGCTCATGAGGTGTTGGACGAGGTGCTGAAGGATAAAGTATTTTACGACAATTCCGGAGGCGGAATTACCCTCTCGGGCGGTGAACCTCTTTATCAACCCCAATTTGCATTCGACATACTGGCTAAAGCCAAGCAAGAGGGAATACATACAGCCATCGAAACATCGGGGTGTGGTAAAATATCGGACTACATAAAACTCATCCCCGTTACAGACCTTTTCTTATGGGACATAAAGGTGATGGATGAAAAACTCTATCGGCAAATGGTCGGAGGAGCATTGCAGCAGGTTCTCGACAACCTGCGAACCCTTCACAACCAAGGTGCTTCATTGCGTTTAAGAATCATGTTCATCCCCGGCATACAAGACCGGCCCGAGGTGCTTGCTGCAACCCAAGCCCTGCTGAAAGAACTGAATGGGGTGCCATACGATGTCATTCCCTACCATCCCTACGGAAACTCCAAACGAGAGAAACTGGATTTGGAGAGAATTGTTTTCCCTGTTCCAACAGAAGAGCAGGTTGCTGAATTTTGTAGCAAGCTGCAATTAGGCAATCTTTAGGAGATGCAATCGCACCTTTTTTTACCCTTTCAGATAGTTCTTTTTTTTATGCCTGAAGAAATAAAATTTCAGGACATTGTCGAAAAAAGTTTATATCTGTATTACAAGTGGGGATAACCCCACTGACGCAAGAAAATGTTTTGTTTGTTTGATGGACAAATATCATGTAACTTATATTTGAAGACAGAATCCTGTTTTTCTAATTTATACTAAATATTGGACACAGCCTAAATAATTCAGCTATTCTTTTATATTTTGTTCTTCTCTTGGAGAATATATAACTAATTGTATTGCAGTGTCTTTAATTGTTACTAACCTTGCCGTTTGTTGAAGAACTTAGCGGCTCCATGGCAAATGTCATTGCCCGCATGCACCTTATTGAAAAGAGGAATTACCACGCAGCCGAATTCGGCGAAGGAGCAATAGGTAAATGGAATTATAAAAACTTTGTTCCCAATTATACATCCGATAGACAAAATTCTTATTTACAACGAATATGAAAAGGTGGGCAACATTCTGAACGAGCGTATGCGTTTCGACCTTGCATCGTTGCAACCGGAACTGTCAAGCAACAATTTCTGGCAATCCTATATCGAAACACAACTGGAACCGACCCTGAAATAGAATGGATAGAGGATGCTGATACACACGATAATGGTGTTGAGAACGACAAGCAGATGCGCAACAGAGGGTGGATGAAAGCGCCTGACAGCTATTATTATTGTTCTATTAACGATCGCATATCAATAGCAAGAGGTTCGGAAGCATTATTCCGTAAGATTATTCACCGACAATATATTGGCAGGGGTGAACATTGGCTAAGGTTAAGGTTTTTGCCTCCTAACATCGTCCAACCAAATCGAAGGCCTAATTTCTTCCTGGATTACATAGAACTTGTACCTCTGCACATAGTCAGCGACCCCAACAAGCCCGAAGATAGGCACTAATAAAGCTAAAGCCCGCGGATTTTGAACCCTCCTTCCTTGCTCGCCTAACGGCTTGCAACTCCGTGGAAGTACCCACGTAATTTGGGGAGCATGAGTGTCTATTTCTCCTAAATTTCAGATACGCCTTCACTTATAAGAGTTCAACTCCACTAAATTCTCACAAAATTTACCGAAATTTATAAGAATTATTTAAAATTTTCCGAACAAATTCGCAGTTTCAATTGTTTATGGTATATTGTGAAGCAAATATCATATTACTAATGAAAAACGACGAATTCAAGGAGAAATTAATAGGTTCGCTCGCCGGACTGCGACAATACAGCAACAATTTTACCACAAACAGCGACGATGCCGCCGACTTGTTGCAGGATACTATTCTGAAGGCTCTCGGCAAGTGCGACCATTACAAGATAGATGGCAATTTCAACGGGTGGCTGCACACCATCATGCACAACACCTTTGTCAACGACCGTAAAGCTGCAAAGCATTATGCAGATGTAGCGATTGGCGAAAATGATTGCATATCCATCGACACCAGACATAATTACCGCGAAATACTCTCCTTAATCAGTTCGCTGCCCGACATCTATCGCACTCCCTTTGAAATGTGCATTGCAGGATATAAATATTGCGAAATTGCGGAGATGCTGCAACTTCCCATTGGCACCGTAAAGAGCAGAATAAACTCGGCGCGAACAATGCTGAAAAGGTTGTTGCAGTGAGTAGTAGAACTGTCTAGGAGAAAATTTTGAAGCCGTAGGTTAAAAAAGTATCCTGGGAAAACTTTATTACAGAGGTGGTTCATTAGAATTTATATCTACAAAAAAATAATCTCCCATAACTTTGTCAGTTACAGGAGATTATATATGTAATTATCTAACTAATTACTTGCTGAGTGCAGCAGAAACGTC
>JAEIGA010005970.1_pt1 | contig 18539 bp, 13 predicted proteins | sample 9270691 | NCBI WGS metagenome assembly JAEIGA01 (sample SAMN17057246, study PRJNA624740) | gut metagenome | biome: biome; isolation source: fecal sample | host: Bos grunniens | place: China: Xizang | collected 2019
ACCATGAGGTACAACTAAATATGACAAATTATGTTGAATTTCACAATAATAAAAGATTAACCAAAATAGATGGTAAATGATTTACACCTACTGAATATGAAAAAAATTTATATAATGAAAGTGGGCAATTTATTTAAAACCGTCTATTTAATAAATGAGTGAAACTACATATTATGTGTTTTTGTCAAAAACTAAAAAGTTATTATTCACTTTTTTTTGATATCATTTAAAATAATTGATATGAATAATATTAAGTTTGAAAAAAGAGTTGATAAATGACAAAATTATCGTTCTCAAATTGAAGCAGATTCAACTAAAGAATGATTAAATGATAAAAATATTAAATCTATTATTAATGCTGTTAATAGCATTGATAAAAACATCTTAAAAGATATTGATGAGGAAAAAATTGAATTAGTTGAAGTTTCATTGATTAATGGATCTAATGAAAAAGTTCAAAATACTTATCAATCACTAAAGTTTAATATTCCTTCTTTTAATCAAGATTATTTGCAAAATATTGAAGATGAATATAAAAACATTCAAGCTATTAAAAATAGCAATTATATTCTAGATGCTAATGATACAATTTTAATTGATAATTTACCTATCTATAAAGAATTTCAAAACAATGATATTCATAATATCGATAGTTATTTTGTTTCATTAGGAAATGAGATTCAATTTTTCCCAAAAGTGGCTAAAGAAAAAACAATTAAGATTGACGAAACAATTGAACGTACTAGATCAAAACAAAATTTAAAAAAAATTGAGAAGAAATCATTTAAAGACTCCTTTAACTTTAAATGAGTTTTTATGACTTCTTTTACATTGATTGCTATTTTTTTTATCTTAGTAATTTTAGTTGTGGTATTAATGTTAGTATTGAAAGGAAATTTTTAAGATGCAATTATATGTGATTGCAATTGACGGTCCTGCAGGTAGTGGCAAATCATCACTAGCAAAAGAACTTGCTAGACAATTAAACTTTGATTATGTCAATTCTGGTTTATTTTATCGCGCAATTGCTTATTTTATTCATACAAAAAATTTAGACTATTCTAATCCTAATTCATATTCACTAAATTGGTTAGAAGATAATATTAATTTAAAATGAGATGGAGAAACAATTATTTTAAATAATGAAAAACTAGATCTTAACGTTTTACAAAGTTCAACTATTGCCCAAATTGCTAGTACAATTGCAACCTTTGTGTCAATAAGAGAGTTTATTAATAAAAATATTCAAGAATTAGCTTTATTAAGATCAATTATTGTTGATGGACGAGATATTGGGGCAACAGTTTTACCTAATGCTAATGTCAAAATCTTTTTAGATGCTGATATTAAAACTAGAGCCATTAGAAGAATCAAGCAACTAAGAGAAAAAAATAATAAAGAAAATATAACACTTGATATGATGGTAAATGATATTATAGTCAGAGATAACCGTGATTATACAAGAGAGATAGCTCCTCTAACAAAAGCACAAGATGCATTTTTGCTTGATAACTCTAATATGACTTTTGAACAAACTATTGAAGCTGCTAAGAGAATATTTATAGGAAAAGTAATTGATGATGATTGACGAAAGTAATTTTAATGTTAATTCTTTAAAAAAAATCACACCTAGAAAAGAATGAATCTTTCAAGATGGTCACGAAGTTTTAAGAAAAAAATCTAGCCCTGTTTCCAACATTAGTGAACAAGAAATTGACGCTATCAATAAAATGATTTCTTATATTGATGCTTGCTATGAGGATAAGCATTATCAATTTGATATTCGGCCTGGGATTGCTATTGCTGCCCCCCAAGTTGGATTAAATAAAAGAATGATATATTTGCATTTTAATGATGAGCAAGATATTGAGCAAAAATATTTTTTAATTAATCCTGAAATTATTGCTTTTAGTGAAATTAATTCTTATATTAAAGGTGGAGAAGGTTGTTTATCAGTAGCTAAAGATGTTAAAGGAATTGTTCCAAGAAAATATAAAGTCATTGTTAAAGGTTTTAGTTTACTTGATAACAAAGAAATTCAAATTGAAGCAAGAGATTTATTAGCAATTTGCTTACAACATGAAATTGATCATTTAGATGGTATTTTATATCATGATCGTATTGATAAAAACAAACCTAATTATACTGAAAAGAATTGAGTAAAAATTTAATCTTTATTAATAAAATCTAAAACCTTATTGATTTCTTGTTTGTTATCATAATGACTAAATTCATTTGTTAGTAAATTTGTAGCTAACATTTTTTTACCATCAATACCAATAGCCACATTAAAGTTCTTATTATTAATACATTCAATTGCAAACATTCCCATTCTTGCAGCATTATATTTTTCAATCCCTGTTGGTGTTGCTCCTCTTTGAATAAATCCCATTATGTGTAATTTAGTATTGATTCCTGTTGTTTTTTCAATAAAAGTAGTCATCTCATGTAACTCATTATAACTATATAAATTCTCTGTTATTAATACTAAAATTTCTTGATGGTATAATTCACGTTTCTTTTTTATTATCTTTGCTAACTCATTTTTATCTAATTTATTTTGTGGCGTAATAACATAATCAATGTTATTAGCTAATGCAGTGGTTGTTGTTAAAGTGCTACACTTTCGTCCCATTAATTCTATTAAATAAATTTTACGATCAGATTTAGCAGTTGTTCTTAATAAATCTATATTTTTTGAAATTATATTAATAGCTGAATCAAAACCAATTGAATACTCAGTATAATTAATATCATTATCAATAGTACAAGGAAGGCAAATTACATTAACTCCATTTTGAGCTAATAGCTTAGCACCCATATAACTACCATTACCACCTAAAACTATTAAACAATTAATTGCTCTTGACTTTAAATTATTAATTGCCTTTTGGAAATTTTTTGGTTGATCAAATTCTTTAAATCGACTACATAATATTAAAGAACCAGCTTGGTTAATAGATTTATTTATTTTTTTTAAATTTGCTAGTCTAATATCATTTTCACATAATCCAATAAATCCATTAATAACTACATATGATTCAATGTTAAAATTTCTAGCATAATTTACAATAGTTGCAATAGCTTTATTCATTCCTGGTGCATCACCACCTGAAGTTAGAATAGCAATTTTATATTTTGTCATTATTAATCATTTCCTTTATTTTTATTAAAATGTTTTCACAATTAAAACCTAATTTTTGATAAACATTAATACCATTATCACTAAAACCAAATTTACTTGCTTTAATGACTAATATTTTTTTACAAAAATCATTTAATTCATATCAATAATTATCATTAGAAGCTTCAATTGAAACTATTCCAATATTAGCTTTAACAATTTCTTGGATATATGTTTTAGACTGCTTTAAAAATCTTTTTAAACATGGACAAGAAATAATTTTAGCATTTATATTTCATTGCATCTTTAATGCTTTTGCCACTTCATTAGCAAGTTCAACTTCACTACCATTGGCAATCAAAGCAATATCAGGGTCTTGGCAATTTTTCAATATATATGCACCTTTAAAAGCTTTTTCAACATTAGTTTCACTTCATGATTTAGTTGCTTGTCTAGTTAAGATTAAACAATTAGTATTATTTTTTTCATCCAATGAATTTATTATAGCTGCCATTGTTTCCTTTTCATCACATGGTCTTCATACATTGACATTTTCAATTGCTCTTAACATCGGAATTTGATCATATGGTTGATGACTAGGTCCATCATTACCAACTAAATAGCTATCATGAGTAAAGATAAGATTAGAAGAAAGTTTAGACATTGCTCCTATTCTAATAGCTGGTTTCATATAATCACTAAATGCTAAAAAAGTTCCAGCATAACATTTTAATCCACCATGTAGTAAAATACCATTTAAAATACCACCCATAGCAAATTCTCTTACACCAGTTAAAATGTATCCAGAATTAGGATTTTCATTAAAACTACCATTGTTTGTAATTTTACAATTGGTAGTGGAAGCTAAATCAGCTGATAATGTAATAATATCCTTACAATCTTTTAATTGGTTAAAAAAAGTTTTTAAATAAGCTTTTGTAGAATCATTAATTTTAGTAATTTCATCAATGTCTAATCAAGAGGCAAAGTTTTTAAAATTACCATTCATATTATTTAAGAATTCAAATAATTCATCACTATTTTTCTTTTTATAAAAGTAAACAAGTTGCTTTCATTCCTCGTATTTTTTATTCCCTTTATTAAAAACACTATTTTGATAGTAATCATAAATTTCTTCATCAAATTGAAAATCATTCATTTCCATTTGAAAATAAGCTTCTAGTGATTTTATTTCATTATTATCAATTGTTAATGAATGGGCAAAATTAGTAGCTTGTTTAGTTGTTCCTTCACCAATAATAGTTTTGATTTCTATAAAAGTGGGTTTATTATTATTTTTTGCCCTTAAAATACTTTCATTAATTTCTTCAACATCATTTTTACAACATAAATAAATTCAACCTTGAGATTCAACCCTTTGTTTTAAATTTTCAATATTAACATCACTAACCTGAGAATCTAATTGATAATCATTAGAATCATGTAAAATAATTAATTTATTTAATTGTAATTTTCCAGCCAAACTCATGGCTTCATAGCTAATACCTTCTTGTAAATCACCATCACCAACTAAACAATATGTATAATGATTGATTAGTCCTTTTAGATTTTTTCAACGATTTCGCAAATATTTTTCAGCAATTGCCATTCCAACTGCATTAGCAACCCCTTGACCTAATGGTCCGGTACTAGCATCAATAAAATTATTCGGTTCAAATTCAGGATGTCCTGGAACCCTAGGATTTTTATGCCTAAATTGTTTAACATCATTTAATGATAGGACTCCACTAAAATGCAAAATGGCATATAATAATGCACTACCATGACCAGCGCTTAAAACAAAACGATCACGATTAAATCATTTAGGATGCTTGTCACAAATGTTTAAATGGTATTTAAATAATGAATGAATAATTGGTGCTGAACTAATTGCCATTCCAATGTGTCCACTTTTAGCCTCTTTAATCATTTGTGCACTTAAAGAAATTAATGATTTTGTAAATTTATCATACATAAAAACACCTGCTATTTATTTTTATATAATAAAAATTATCCAACTTTGGATAATTTTTATTATTTTTTATTATATTTAAATTTTATTATCTATTCTTCATCAAGAAACTTCTAAATGCTTGTGCAGTATCTTTTAAGAAAGGAAGGAATGTTATAACATCATCATTAATAACTTCTTTTTCTGGATAATATACAACACCTTTTAAGAAATCAACAAAGCGAATAGCTGTTGCATATAACAATTCTCTTTCACCATCTGGTAAATCTTTGGTATTAACAAGGGCAAAAATTAAAGTTTTCTTAATCCGAGAGATTAAAGATTTTTCATCAACAATACTTGGAGATTTAAGTAAACTATCTAAGAAGTCATAAGATAATTCTCTACAAAATTGATCATAAGATATTTTACCGTTATTATGAATTGATTTTGGTGCAGAATAACCTTTTTTACTAGATAAAATACCATCTAAATTAGTTGAGTCACTATTCATTGAAAAAGATGAAGCTTCCATAGTAGTGTTATATGGCATAGGTCTTGCAACACCTGGAGTTGTCCCTTGTGGAGAGAACATTGAACCTGGTGCTGACATTGGTGGTTTTGCAACGCTTGGCGCTCCAAAAGTAGGAGTAGGACCATTCATAGGTCTTGGTGCTCCTGGAGGTGGCGGCATTGAACCTGGTGCTACTGGTGGTTTTACAACACTTGGCGCTCCAAAAGTAGGAGTAGGACCATTCATAGGTCTTGGTGCTCCTGGAGGTGGAGGCATTGAACCTGGTGCTACTGGTGGTTTTGGTGCAGAAGGTTTAACCATTGTTGCATTACTATTTGTTTTTACTTCTTCGTTTTTATCTTTTTTACTAAATCATGCCATTTTTTTTACTCCTAAAATTAAAGTAATTTACATTATTTTGCTTTTATTATTATAACTTTTGATTCATATTTTTGCAATATTATTAATGAAAATACAGCTTTTAAAGAATCAAGATAGCATATTAATATTTACATTATATATTATAATATATATATTAACTATAAGCTTTTGGATAATTATGAATTTTAAAAAAATTAGAAAAATTTTTAATAAGAAAATAAATATTGTACTAACAACATTAGGGTTTTCAATGCTTTTTGCTTCATCTATTGCATTGGTTTCATTAACAACTAAACCAAATACTGTTAATACTGAATCTAGTTTATCATCAGATAATAAATTGCTAGCAAGGAGTAATAATCAGGCAACTCAAGTTCCAAGCAAATACACACTTTTTGGACCAGATAAATTTTTTAATGATTCAGTTAATGGAAATTTTAATTATGATCAAATTTATGCATCACAACATTTTGGTAATGCATGATTGGGGATTGATCAAAATAATGAAGAACATCAAGACGGTCTTCAATATACACTTACTGATAATAATACTAGTGAAGATACAATTACATTAGGCATTAAGAAGCTAGTTATTAGTGCAATCAATAACTTACCAAGCAATAATAGTGATAATCATGAAATTGAATATGAAAATAGTGATAATTATTTAAAAATTAACAAGTATTATGTAGATAATTATTCTGGCAAAATCGTAGTTAACATTACTTTAAATATATATAATAATGAATCTGGTTTATTAGTTGATTGTGTAAAAAATGTTAATAATTTACCAAAAACTCAAGATATTGTACTTGATGGTTTTAAAAAAGCAAGTGCTACTACTATTTCTAATATAAGTAATATAGAAAAAATAAATAATACACCAATAACATCTGAAAATATTGTTGAGTTTGCAAAACCAGAAAATTTTGATGCTTTAAAAGAAGCATATATTAATCAAGGCGGAATTACCAATGCCATTGCAATTGATTCTGCATTTGATCAATCTCAACAAAATTTTAAAACTAAACTTTATAACCCTGATAATATAAATGTTATTGCCTTTCCAGGCATTAAGCAATTAAGAACTAAAATTGGTGTAACTAATTTTTTCAAAGATTCTTATGTTGATACTAAAACATTTAAAATTTATGATGCTCCATCTCCGACAGAATACCGTGAAAAGATAGGTTCCTTTATTTTTGGTGAAAACAAAAATTTAATACAAGAAAAATCATTTGTTGCTAATTATAAAATACCAAATGATAAACCAACTACTTTTATTAATGAAGGTACCTTTGATGCACCACCAAGTTTACGTAATAAGACAGCATCTTCAATAACAGATTATGATTTAAATCAAATTAAAAATACAATTGATAAGGATAAATTAATTCACAATCCTGTTTATAAATTTGATTTTGATAATGGAACACGTCAAATTATCACTGATTGAGAAATAGTGACAAAACCAGAAGAAATTAAGGATCAAAAATTAGCTAATGATATTACAGGTAAACTAACTTTACAAGTTAGGTTAGTTGATAAATATTATTATTTAGGTGAATTACAAGATAGTAGCAAAAATACAAATCTTAAAGGTTTGAATCGGTTATACACCATTACTATTCAACAATTTTATAAAAGTCAACCCACATCTATTATTCCAGACATTGATCTTTCAAAAATTAACAATGAAGACATTTCTTCAAAAAAAGCTTCTGATTTTATTACTGATTTTATTAATGGTAATGAAAGCAAAAATAAAAATAATTTGATTAAATTCTTAAAACAAGCTACTGAACAAAACAATGGTTTTAGAGGAATTCCTAAGAAAGATAATGAAAGTGATTATGATGATTTCTTTAATGATACTAATTTAGAGTTTCAACTTCATACAAGAATTCAGGATGGAATAGAATATTTAGGTGTACCAAACGATTTAGAAGGAACGTTGCAATTAACTATTAAAATTAAAAAATATTATAGTCCTCTTAATGGTTATTTAATTGATGCGACAAAGGATGAAGATAAATTAACATTATCAACAAAAATAAAAGGTTTTCAAACAGTTGATAAGGAAGATAATGCATATTTAAAAAATAATCCTAATGGTTTTTTAATACCACTAGAGTATCAAAAATATATTGCTAAAGAAACAATTGGAAGCTCTAATGATTACCAAGATAAAACATATTCTGGAACAATAACAACTCTTCAATGAAAACAAATTATTAAAGAGTTAGTTATTGGTGGTAATACGAAAGATTTCAATCTTAATGAGAATATTCAAATCTCAACTTTAGATCAAGCTAAAAGTGATGATGATGCTCACCAAACAGACCAATACTTATCATTAAATGATAATTTATCTTCAAATATTTTAGGACAACTAAATTTACATTTTAAGATTCAAAATGTATTAGATAGTAATGATGGTATTAAGATTACAAAACTTTTTGATACTAGTGCATTATTTAAAAATTTTTATAATATTAAAGCTACAAAATTAGTAAATGAATTAACTTTAAATTTTATTAATTCAAACAACATTCCTTTTGCTTCTGATGTTATTGAACAATATAATGATGATGGATCGTTAGATAAAGAAAAACAAATTGATGAATTCAAGAAAATTTTGTTACAACAAGATGGTCTAGGAAATTTAATAAACATTAAATATTTATTTAATGATCAAAAAGGTATTCCAAAAAAAATTAATGAAGATTTGATTGAAAAAGGTGTAGCTTCTTATGAAGAATTATCAAAATCATTTGATACATATTTTGAAATTAAATCATTTGAAACTAATGAAAACTATTATCAAATTGGTAATTTTAATGTTACTCTTGGATTAAAGCTTTACTACAATGAAAATGGTGATTTAATAGATGCTACTAAAACAAATTCAAATAATCCAATCAACTATCAAACAATCACAATTAGAGGTTTTAAACCATCAGATATTACTACTAATATACCAGAAGTGCCATTGAGAAATGTAAATACTAAATATGCATCTGATTATATTGAACCATCTGATTTAACTAGTTTAATTCTAGGTCAAATGCAATCTGATTTTGATAACCAGATACAAAATAGATTTTTCAATAACTTACCAAATAATTTTTTTAATTCAATTGTTAATACAAATGGAAAATTATCTAGTCCATTACTTAGTTGTCGTGATGTAACTATTGATAATGTTAACGGAAAACTATCAGCAACAATAATTTTAAAAGGTTCATATTTTAATGAAAATAACAAATATATAAAAAACGATAGTAATGGAAAACCATTTTTATTTACTTTTTCTGGTTTTAATTCCACATATCCTACAACAATAAACAAACAAATAAAAATTGAAAACCTAATTGATCCTAATGATGCTAACAGTGCAAAAGTTGTATCAAACCAATTAAATGATTGATCACAAAAAGTTGATGGTGTTAACCCAACTAGTACATTAGATTTAGATTTTCTTAAAAAAGTAATTAGAAAAAATATGTTATTATTTATCACTAACCCATATAAAGAATATTTATTTAATGAAGAAAATTATTTTCAAATTACTAATCCTGACTTAAATTATAAAGAGGGGAAAATTACTTTTGATTTAACATTAAATTATTTTTATAATAATGTAGATGCTTATCCAATTAGTCCAGGTATCAATTATCCTGGTCCATATCCAAGTCTAAACAATTCTGCTACTATAACATTAATTGGTTTTGAAAGAAAAAATGCAACTAGTGTTTCACCAGACCCAATTGATATAAATAATTTTGATCAAAATTTAGCTAAATTTTCATCTCAAGCTATGACAAATCAAAAGGATGCTTTAAAATCATCAATTGTTAATAATGTCTCATTTTTAAATAATATTTTTCGTAATTTACCTTCTACTTATAATTTAAATCTTTCAGATAATCCAGAAGTAACTAAAGAGTATATAGATGATAATTTAACAATTAAAATTGAACCTAGAGGTGGTGATGATGGATCTATAAATGTCTATTTTAATTTAAAAAATATTTTTATTGAAGATGAAAAAAAACCAAACACAATTATTATTGGTAATAAAGATTTAGGCCCTATTACTATTAAAGGTTTTAAGGAATCATCACAAACTTCTTTTACTAGTACAAATTCAAATTATTGAGATCTAGACCCTAATGTTGTTGCTAATGAGAAAATAGCTTATTGGTCTGAACAAGATAATAAAAAAGAAACATTAGAAAATATTTTAAATAAAAAAGAAATTATCACTAAATTTACTAACAATTTAGTTTATAACGAAAATGGTGATATTAAATCACGTATTAAAATTGTTGAAGGATCAGATATGGAAATTAAAGCTAAAGATGGAACTATCAAGTGTAGCATATATATATCTCCTTACTATGACAAAAAGGGGGTTGAACAAGATGATGCAAATAATAAATTAGAAAATTTAACATTAAGAAATTTTCCACAACAAAATCCTACTCAGCAAAATAATGCTGTTATTTATACTTCTGAATTAGTTAAAGACAAGAAAAATGATGATGTTCAAGATCCGATATTTGGTAAAAAATGTAATTCATCATTTTTAGATGAGTTACTTGATAAAAATCCAACAGAGCAAAATAAAGTTAAATTATTAAATGAGTGACTAAAAGATCAATTACTAACTACTGCAGGTAATCAATTAATAATCAACAAGATGTTGTTTAATGTTATAGCAGATGATATTTCTATTCCAACAGAAGAAACTAAAACTACTTTAGAAGATATACAATTGATATCATCAAATGATTTTAATGGTTCCTTGAATTTTAAAATAAAAATTAAAAACTTTTTTAATAAAGATGGAAATTGAACTAATGGATCAACATGATTAGATAATGAAACTTTTTCAATTTATCAATTAAATAAAGTTCAAAAAACAAATTTAACAAAAATTGAGGCAAATGTTACTGATGTTGGTTTAGTTTATAAAAATGATTATCAACATTCAACGATTTCTTTTAATCCATCACTTGAAGCGTCAGAATTTTTAAATCAAATTTTTCGTCCTAATGTAATTATCGAGTTTCAACAATTCCTTCAAAATAAATGTGTGATTGAAAAAGGTTTATTTGGAACTAATGCTATTTTTGGTCTTGAGTCTCATATTCCTAATAATTTTAAAAACCTTTCATTAGTAATTGGAGATCGTGTTGAAAATCCACCTTTTGCTAATGAGATTAAGAACTTTATAACAGCTGATGATTCAGATGGAACTATTAGCATAAAAGTTACCTATCAAAATGTTTATGAGAAGGCAAAGGAAACAGTAATTACTGATTCCGGGGATGATAAAACAAGCATTAAATTAATTTCATTAGATGATACTCCAACAACCAAAACTATGGTAATTAAAATTAATGGTTTTAAAAAGAACAACCAAACTAAGGATTTAATTGTTTTAATTTCAATTATTATTGGTTCAATTGGTTTTATCTTATTATTATGTGTATTAATTTGATTTATCATTAAAAAAGCTAGGAGCTTATAGTAATGCAAAAAGAACATAGGATTACCACTGCTATTGTTAGAAAACCGCCTCAAAGCTTTAAAAACATTTTAACCAAGAATCCTTATTTAAACAAACCTGATTGAGACTTAGCAATAAGAGAACATAAACGTTATGTAACTGCTCTTGAAGATGCTGGTGTAGAAAAAATTATTGAAATGGATTTGAAGGAAGATTTTCCATTATCAATGGCTGTTGAAGATGTAGCTATTATTTTTCCTGGTGAATGTGTGATTATAACAAACAATAATGATAAAACTAGAATAAATGAAGCTAACGATATTAAAGAATACATTATGAAAAATTTTCCAAAAGACCAAATTCATACATTTAATAATCGAAGCAAAATAAGAGGCGCAGATGTTCTTATCATTGGTAATAATGTTTTTGTAGGTGTTTCATCCTTTACTAACAGCAAAGGAATTAAATCTTTAACAAAAATTTTAAAAAAATATAATAAACAAGTAGTTCAAATTAATACTTATGATTTTCTTTATTTAAAAGCTGGAATCTCATATATTGGTGATAATACTATCTTGATTGCTGAACAATTAGTAAACAAAAATCAATTTCAAACATTTAAACGGATTATTGTTCCAAAAGATGAACTATATGCTATTAATTCTTTTTCAGTTAATGGAAAAGTTATTATTCCAATGGGATATCCTCGCACTTTAGCTGCAATTAGGAAACTAGGATTTAAACCTATTGCATTAAACCTATCAGAATTTAAAAAAATTGATATTGGTTCTAGTTTACTATCACTAAGATATTAATTTTTTAATAAATAATTCAATTGCAATCATTACCCTAACATCATTCTCACAATATGTTTTTAAATCTTTTACTAAATTATTTCATTCAGCTTGATTATTTTCTTTTTCCAAAAAATAAAAAAATGTTTTGTTTTGACAAATTTGTCCATTACTAATGGCAAGATCATGATAATCAATACATTTTGCACTAGTGAAAAATTCGTGATAATTTGCTTCAATAAAAGGAAGAATTTTTTTAATAGAATAATAACCACCTAATGATTTAATTAAAATTATAATACCTAGTTTACTACTAAATTTAAAGAAATCAGCAAGATCAACTAAGTTATTAACAATTTCAAAAATTTTAGTAGAATAAGCTTTTTCATTTATAAATTTTTCTATTTCACATAAACGAGTTTTTTCAAAACTTTGATTAAATACAATATAGGAAGAGTCATTACCATTATATAAATCATCAATCACTTGTTTATATTTATCAATAGTAATTGCTCGTGGATTAATTACAATATTATTGCATTTAATAGCATCAAAGTTTTTTCAATCATCTTCACCATTAATTTTAATAATTGAACATTGTGTAACCATTTGTGTAAAAGGTAATGTGTTGTCAAAAGAACGAATAGATGAGTTGATGGTTTCAAAATCAAAATAAACTCTTTTGTTTTTAATAGTTGAAAATAAAATTTTTGCTTGTGCTTTTTTCACTACTATTTTTTCTTCATTATTTGTTTCACATAAGGCTACAATCTCCTTTTTTGTATTTTTAGCATAATCTAATACATTAATGTTTTTTTCTAAATTAATTAATCGTTTAGAGCTCATATCAACAAAATTACCACTATATTTAAATAACTTATACCCTTTTGCTAAATATAGATTTTTTAATAAAGGGAAAAGTTCAGAATTTTTAACATCATTTTTATCATTAGGGTGCGGGATTATATTTTTACAAATAAGATTGGGTTGTATTTGTAAATTAATTAAATGATTAACTAATTGTTCAATAACATTTTTAAAATTAGTAAAAATTTTATTAAAAAAAAGCATTGATTTAGATATTGCATTTTTTGCAATTGCATTTTCTTCTAGTTCAAATCTAGCTTCTAAATCTTCGAGTGAATCATAGCAAATGCTATTTATCGATACAAAAGCATCCATTCCATTTGTAGTTGAATTCATTCCAATTTTTACTAATTGTTTTCGTTCAATTGTTCATTCTTTTTTGATGGTAACACTTTTATTAAAATTAAAATAACTAGTTAAAATCAATGGTAATTCATATTTATTAGCATAACAGTATTTAACTAAACATAGTTTAAAATCAAGATCAAAGTCATCAAGGTAAGCAATAGACCTTAAAACTTTAGCTTGAAAATACATATCTAAAGCATGATGTCTTCTAGCAGTTGTAGTCCCTTTGGTTTCAATCAAAATAATTTGATCACCTATTTTAACAATAGCATCTGGTTTAGTTATTAAATTTTCACTAATAAAAACAGCCTGAAAAAGAATAATATTTTCATTTTCTAACAATAATTTTTTAGTGTACTCTGCTTTTTGTTCTAAATCAAAATTTTTTTTAATCTCATCTAAGTCAAGTACACATTTAATATTTTGATATTGTTCTTTAATAAATATTCTTGATTTATTATCAATAAAGATACCTTCTTGAATATGGGGATTCATTAAATCAATTTTTTTATTGTTTAAAAGTAATTCTTTATATGCATCATAATAATCTATATCTAATTCTTCATTTTCTTCTTCTTCATCATCATCATTTGCTAATGATGTTTCTAACTGGATGGCAGTTTCAATTTCAGCATTTGTGAAGAATCATAAACTTGGTTGCTTAGTATAAAAATCTAAAAAATTATATTTATTAATGTAAATACTTTTTTTCATTTTTAAAAGTAATTATTGTTATTAGTAACTGCTGATCTTAGAAAGAGAATTAAAGCAATTAAAGCAAGCAATAATGCTAGAAAGGCAATAATCCACATAAAAAAATGGAAAAACTTGGATTTTGATGTTTGGTTAATTCCTATAATCCAAAAAGCAGCTAAAACAATAAAAGGGGCAACAATAAGCCCAAAAACAATATAAGTTAAAATACTAGAAGCATTTACAAAAGACGCAACATTTAATTGATGTAAATTTTTATATAAATCAGTATTAGCATTTAAACTATTAGAAGTATTAGGGCCAAAATTCAAAATTAGCATCAAAACTATAATTGCAATTGTAAAAGCAACAAACATCACCATTAAAGTGCGAACCCAAGACTTTTTAACTCCTTTTGGTTGGTTTAAAAAAATACCAATATTTTCAATTAACTTAGTTTTCATAATTATTTTTCTTCATGTAATTTTCTTATTATTTTATCAATATTTTTAGCATAATCAATTGTTTTATCAATTTCAAAAATAATTCTTGGTGATTTGTAAGTACTAATACTACTAGCTATTTTACTTCTAAATAAACCACTGATTTTATTTAAGGCTTCAACAACCTTTGGAATTTTATTTCGATCCTGACAATCAACATAAGCTTTTAAGATGGATAATTCATTACTTAATTTTACATAAGTTATACGTCCAAGTTTTGCTATTCTATCATTAACTTCTAAAACAATAGTTCGATTGATAATATTTAAAATTTGAGATTCTAATCTTTGAATTTTAATTTTATTTGCCATCTTATAATATATCCTTTATAAATTGTGGTTCTTTTAATAATAATAACTTATCTCTTGATATATATTTTATAAATAATAATTTATTTTTATAAAAAGTTAATTTATTTTGCTTTTTGTTTAACTTTAATTTTTCAGCTTGTTCATATGAAAGATATAATGTTCTATTAATTATTTGACTGTGATATTCACTAAAATCTACTTCACTTAAAAATGTATTAAATAAATTCATGAAGAAATTTATCAAGTTATTTTTAACTTTTTTACTATTAGGAATCAAATAATAACCAATTCAAATTAAAACAATAATTAAAACAAAAGCTACAAGGGCACATTCATATGAAATTGATTGAAAAGCATTAATATCACTTGATGATAATTGAGCATAAATCCTAGTAGTTAAAGTTTGACCTGGCATTAATAACCCAATAGCACTCGACGAACTTAATCCAGCTGTTAAATATAATGGAGCAGTTTCAGCAATAATTCTACTAACTGCAAATATTACTGCTGAAGATAATGATTTAATTGAAGAAGGAATAACAACTTTTCAAATAGTTGTTCATTTACTACACCCTAAAGCATAAGAATTAATTCTAATATCAATTGGTATACTAGCAAGAGATTGTTGAATAGTTCTAATTAATGTAGGCAAAATTACTATTGAAATAGTTAATGCTCCAGCAAGCAATGATTTTCCCATACTACCTGCAATTGTTAAACCAAATATTTCAATAAAAACAGTTAAACCAAACATCCCAAAAATAATACTTGGACTAGATCCTAAAGAATCAATAAAAAATAAAATAATTTTTTTAGACCTTCCTTCTTTAGCAAATTCATTTAAATAAATAGAAGCAAATAGACCAATTGGGAAAGCTAGTGAAAGTGAAAAAATAATAATGATTAAAGTATTAATAATAGCTTGTCCAGTTGTATTGATACCAAAATTAAAAATTGTTGATCCATTGCCTGTTGAACTGAAACCATTAATTAAAATATCAAGACTTATTCATATCAAAAAGCCAAAAGTAATAAAAGTAGATAAAACTTCTAATGAAATATATCAATATGTTTTTAGGTGTAAAACTTTTTTTTGTTTTATTCGATAAGAAATAAAGTCTTCAACTTGAATATTATTTTCTAAGTTATTAATATTCTTTTTTTTATAAAGTAAATTACTAATATTTAAAGAAATTTTATTAGGGATAAAATAAACTATTTTTTCAACAATAGAAAGAAACTTATTAGTTTTATTTTTACGATTTTTAGTGATGAATAAAATTAGTGTATTTAATAACATTACAAAAATAAATAAGAAGATTCCAAATGCATATAAAACACCTCTAGTTGCTTCACCACCAGTTTCTGAAAACATATTAGTAGCTATAATTGAACCCAAAGTACCTAAACTAGATGATAATGTCTTTCCAATACCGTCATTCAAAATTGAATAACTTTCACTAGTCAAAATCATTGATAAAGCCATTGTTTCACCAATAGCTCTTCCTAATGCTATAACAACAGCTACAATAATTCCACTTCTAGCCTTGCGTTTATAAATTTGATAAATAGCTTTTGTTCTTGTTGTACCTAAACCTATTGGATTAAAAATTAATTCATTTGAAATACCATTATATGTATTTAAAACCATTGCAACTATGGTAGGCAGAATCATAAATGTTAACATAATAATAGCATTGATAATGGAATAAATTAGTTCTACATTAAAAATCTTGGTTACTATAGGACCTAAAGAATTAATAGCAAATAAACCAAAAATAACTGAAGGAATACCAGATAATGATTGAACCAAAATAGAAGCAAATTTTTGATATTTATTTTTTAATCTAAATTTAATAAATGTTGCAGTTTTAATAGCAATTGGTGTTGCTATTAATAAGCTACCTAAACTCACTAATAAAGTTATTGATAGAGGAGCTCAAATTGACACCTTTCCTTCGCTAATGTTAAATTTTAATGTTCCCAACATCTTATCTAATCCATATTGTTGAAAACCTGGAATAGCAGAAATAATGATAAAGATAATAATTAAAGCAAAAATTAAAACTAAGAATCAAGCTAAGCATGAACTCAAATACTTTAGAATCTTATCTTTGTTTTTTTTAATATTTTTTTTAAAAACTAATGCCATAATATTAAGAACTTAGAGCTCCATAGGTAACTTGTTTACGACTCATTATTAATTGATAGTCACTAACTCAAAAGTTACTATCAATTGTCATTGAATTATATTGTTCATTACTAATGGGAATTATTCCTAATTCATTGTATGTAGAATAAACCTTTGAATTTGGTTTTAAGGATTCAGTAATTACTCATTCTACTCAATTCTTAACATAATCATCTACTTTAATTGATGCTAATGTGTTCAATGGTCGATATCAATCATACCCATTAGTTACTGTATCTATACTTAATGAAATACCATTATATGTAGCAATTTTAAAGCCGCTATCTCTAATCTCATTTAAATTACTTAATACAAATCCGCCAGATAAATAAGTGATTGCTCCTACTTTCGCATTTTTAATTTGCATTCAGGTTTCAATGTTAGATTCTTTAGTAGTAATAATTTCTTTTGAATATGAACCACTACTAATGGTTTGAATGGCATTGCTAGTTGCATCATCTTTAGTAAAGTTTAAATTAGTAGACTTAATAAAAGCCTCTGTTGTTCCTGATTTTACAGCCCCACCTGTTCTAGCATATGGTTTTAAGTTAGCACTAGAATTAATATTTTTATCTAAATCATGAAAAGAGATTTGTTTATTTCCAGAAAAAGCTTGAAATAAATTACCAATATTATCATTATTAATATCTAAAATGCTATCATCATTAAGTTTATAAATAATTGCAATTGAATCTCAACCAAGGGTAATAGTTTTAATTTTTTCCTTCTCTCATTGATTAGAAAATTTTCCACTTTGTTTAGAATTATTAGCAAAAGCTGGGGCTCCAGCCTCTTCAACAAAAGGGGTTCTTGAAACATTTCCTAGTTGTTTTTTATTATTTACAATTGCTTCAATCCCATTACCTGATCCTGTTGGTGAAACATTTAGGTCAATATTTGAATTTTGATTTTCTTGCTTATAAACTAAATTTAAACGTTCCATTAATGGAGCAATTGCTGAACTACCAGCAGCATATATAATTTTTAAATTGGTTCAATTAATGCATAAGAGTGTTACAAGTGATATAAAAGCACAAAAACCAAGACACAATATTATATGTATCTTATATTTTTTAATGAAATTTCAAGCCACACTTGTTTTCATTGTTTGGAATTTTAATTAAATTATACCAATTTTAAATCAATATTTTATTATTAAAATAATAAAACGTATATATATAAGAACTTTGTTAAAAAAAATACATTTTTGTTTAATGGACCATCTTTTTGGACATACCACTTCTGTTAATAATTATACAGTAGTTTAATTGCATCTTGTGGAGTCATATATCTATTTGCATATGGAATGTTTTCTTTCTCAAGTTCTGAGTAATAATGGTATCT
>JAEIGA010005971.1_pt1 | contig 18539 bp, 37 predicted proteins | sample 9270691 | NCBI WGS metagenome assembly JAEIGA01 (sample SAMN17057246, study PRJNA624740) | gut metagenome | biome: biome; isolation source: fecal sample | host: Bos grunniens | place: China: Xizang | collected 2019
AGGTTTTGGTAAATTATATAGATTTTTATGTTGTTCATACCAGTTTAATTCCCATTGCCAATATTCTTTAAAAGTAGTAATAGAATAAAAATCACATATATCCCAAGGATTTTGAATTTTTCTAAAATCACCACGAGATATATTTGCATCTAGATTTCTTTTAAACCAATTGCGAACTTTCTCATTTGCTCTACGTTTTTTCCATTTTCCTTTATGGTCGCCACTATAAGGCGTTTTCTTGTAAGACCTACTCATAATTTTCAATCTCCCGATCCATCGCATCTATGCGAACTTTATCAGAATGTTTCCAATTATGAGCTGCCGCATAGTGAAGGCCGCCGCCATTATTAGTTTTATTTCTACACATTTCACAAGAGCAATGTATTTTACCTTTTGAATATTGTCCATCAAATTTATAATGCCAATAATGAGCTGACATTTTCTTTTTTCTTTTAATATGTTTTTCTCGCATTTCACGGAAATAACCTCTATCTCGTTTCATATGCGACTCCTTTCAAAAGATTAAACTCCGATAAAACCTTTTTCTAGCTCAATTTTACCTTCATCAATCTTAAATTGAGTCTCTTCTTTGTGTTGAATATCTTTCATTGCTTCTCCTCCTTTTGAAAAGTAAATGCGGAAATGGGTTGCACGATGTTAATGCCCAATGCTTTAGAAGCTCAAAGCTGGAGTTCTCTCTCCAAGTGTCCCATATTCTTATTCTCTTCTTCCGCAAGCGACGGGGGAGGGATTTGAACCCCCGGGCCCATCTCTGGACCGCTGGTTTTCAAGACCAGTGCATTAATCCAGGCTCTGCCACCCCGCCAAATATAAGTGGTTTTAATTAACAATAGACCACAAACTATTGGTCAAATGCATGACTACGGGTGCCATTAGACCCGCTTTCCGGCTAATATACAAGGCATATTTTTGGAGTTTCTTTTGTTGACTTCGGAAAGACTCCATAAGAACCAGCCTGTAAACTTGCAATATTTGTATATTTACTATCAAAGTTGTTATAGTTTGCAGAACATATGCCTTTAACGACAGCGGGTGGATTCGAACCACCGGACCCCAATTAAGGGGCCACCGCCTTAGCAGGGCGGCACCATAAGCCTCTCGGACACGCTGCCAAAATATATCCGCCTTAGCGAGACCCTTCGGCGGATACCTCTATTCTTTATTCTCGCTTTTGTAAATAGAGTTAATTATACCGATAATACTTTGAAATAAAATTTTCTCAGTTTATTACCGACTAGTGCCCGCGGCAGGTATCGAACCTGCACCCTCCAGATTTTCAGTCTGGTGTGACCGACCTCGTACACCACACGGGCAAAATAAGGCAGCAATGCAGGCACCGCCGCCTCGGAAATCTTTATAGATTTTGTTCCATATTTCTAATTGTTCTTTGCAACTTTCTCACTACTCCCGGTGACTTTACATTCTTTCCATTTTCCATAAGAGTTGCCAATCTGTTTTTCATAAGTGCTAATTTTTGTTCAACTGTAATCATTTTTATCAATCTCCTTTTTAATATGTGACTTTGTCACTAATAGGAATAGAGAGACTCGAACTCTCACACTTTCGTACTAGATTCTAAGTCTAGCGTGTCTGCCAATTCCACCATATTCCCATACGACTCCACTGACTGTGCTGTCCATTCAGTTACCACCGAACTCTGGTGGAGTCATTATAATTCTATAAACTCAAGTATATAATGTAGGTAACCCCATCTGTAACCTACTGGCTTGCCGGTAACCTGTGCGGTCTCGTATGCTTCGACGCTGAACCGCTCCCTCCCCGCTTGCACTGGCGTAAGGCTGATTCGTCTCATTTAATTTGCAAGGGGCACTTGCAACACCTATAAAAGCATTTTTGAATGAGGTTTTAAAATAAAACATATGGCGGCTGGTGCCAGAGTTCATTTTTTCTTAACCAGCATTTCCGCTATTGCTCGCAGGGGCTTTACCCAAGCTTTAAACGATTCGCGAAATCGTGAATAGCTCTCTGTCATCGCCATATAAGGGGCTACAATCCCCTCTCGCAGGAAATCTTCCTGAAGTTCCCCAGCTATTTCGCGTCACATATAGAACCGGGTGGTGGGCCGCCCGCATTAGCGACCTCTATATGCTTAGTACAGGTAGTGGGACTTGAACCCACACGACCAGACGGTCAGCGGATTTTAAGTCCGCTCTGTCTGCCTATTCCAGCATACCTGCATATTAATCCCCCAGACTGTGTGCACCAGCCTGAGTTAAGCTATCTATTTCTCTACTCCGTATTTCAACGGGACCCAGCGAAGATAGCCAACACCGTAACCAATCTTTTTTAAAGCGTCTCAAGGTCACCACGCTTGGCTTAGCCATATGTATACATATTAGTAGAGTGCCGTTCTACTTCCTTAAAAGGCTCGAACTAGGAACTTCTCTACTAAGTCGGGGGGGTGGGATTCGAACCCACTCAGCACATGGCAACGGATTTACAGTCCGCCCCGACTCTCCAACTTCGGCGCCCCCCGTTAATACCTGAAAGTGGATTTGAACCACTGACCTCCCACTTATGAGGCGGGCGCTCTAACCAACTGAGCTATACAGGCATCTATATTACATTGCTTCCCATTGAATATTATAAGTATCTAATGTACCATCATAAATCCAAGCAATAACAACTATACCAGTGTCATATCCCGGACTTTCAAAAAGACACATATTTTCAACAGAAAATTGAATATCAAATTTAGCAAGAACTTCTGATACTGCATCGTCTAATAAAACTTCATTATCATCGTGTTGACGAATATAACTACCATCATCAAATCTTTCTTCTATTAAATTTTCAATTGCCACAACAATATCATTATTACTCATAACTTTATTTTCCTTTTCTTTTTTCTTACATATATATTATATCAAAATTTTTATTAAAAATCAATTATTTTCTTTATATATAACATAGTGCCGGTGGGTCTAGACCCATCAGCACAATGAAAGAAAGAAAGTAACTGTATGTAAAAGATTTTTTTGAAACAGAAAATCTTTTTTCAAAAACTGCGTTGAAAGGAAAAATACGAAAGTATTAAACTTTCTGTAAGTTGCGGTGGGTGGGACTCGAACCCACGAGCTTCAGGTTATGAGCCTGACGACCTTGCCGCTAGTCTACCCCGCATATTAAATAATGACTTTAAGGTCAGTCAACCGCACATGCTTTCCATATCGTTTTCAGACATTTGCTACCTGGTCCGTTCAGCACCTTCATTCGAACCTTATGCTAAAATGACCCCTAGGGGACTTGAACCCGCTACCCCAGCCTTGAAAGGGCTGTGTCCTAACCTCTAGACTAAGGGGCCTGAATCTGCTTTGCTTTATATTAACGAGTAATCAAAGCTGACCTTTTGAAATGGAAACTCGGTTCTTTTAAGGTGGTTGTCTCCACCCCTCGCTACAGATTTATCTCGTTAGCTGTACGCTCCGTCCCTGACTGCTTATTACTCGGGCGGGATGCCGAGAAGTTTATTCCTACGCTTCAATTAAATCGTACCAGTAAAACTTAAACTGACTTAAAAGCACTGGAAGGATTTGCACCTTCGTCTCACAGCTTGTGGAGACCCTCCTCAAACAGTGCTAAGTCTTAGGTGACCAGCCGCACATTTGTTTTCTCTCGTATGGAATTTTTGCTTTTCCTACGCTTTTGCAAAAGAAGTTCGTGCCATAGGATAACCGTCAACCTTAGCTTTTTAGTCTCTAGCGTGACATTCCGCCGAGGACTTTTCGGGCGTTATTACCGAGGGTTGTCGACCCCGCCCGCCGATTTCCCGCTGTTTTAATGAGTTCGTACAGCCCTTTTACTGACCAGTCCTTTTACAGACCGGTGTGGAATTGCACCACCTAGACTTCTCATTAACTTTTGAGTGGGTGTTCACTCACCTAGTTTATCGTGTTATTAGGTAACCACGGCGTTGCTACCAAGGGAATCGAACCCAAGACCACCTGTTAAATACAGGTATTCCATCCTTTGAAATTGTAGCAATTTGAATTGTTATAGCCTACCTGTGCTAAAAACCGGCTCACAGAACCACAGTAAGTTCTCACAATTATAATGTTGATATTCTACTTTGTTTTAGTACAAAGCTGAAATCACAACTTGAAGGCATAAACTGCAAGTAGAACAAGGGACTACCTGCCTCCCCGTGTAAGATTACTCTTGGTCACACTCTTTCAAGAGGCTCAGTGCTATTGCTTATGAGTGCTATCATATTTTTCACTTTTTTCTTACCTTTATCTTACATATATATTATAACAAAAATTTTATTATTTTTCAAATAAAATCTTTGTCGCTATGAAGCGTCCTTCATAACTAACCTTTTACCTTTCCGCAGGTGGTAGTGCTAACCTTTTCACACGACATTTCTGAGACATCTTTTTAGTTTTCTCGTAAACTGGGTGAGGATCAGCAATGCTCGGCAATCTCCCAAACGCTTGTCGCTATACAAGTAAGTGAAGTTTCTGTTAATCCACACTAAAACTTCCAAAAAGACCACTCGCCTACTCACATATTTCTTTTGCAACTTACTCTATGCTTTCCCGAGCTTTTTGAACCTTTAAGTCGGTATCTCTACTCCGTATTGTTGTATAGGAATTTGGTTTCCTGAACGGGACCTATAGGATTCGAACCTATGACCCACTGGTTAACAGCCAGTTGCTCTGCCTGCTGAGCTAAGGTCCCAGTCAAAGTTGCCACACTAGTTTCTTCCTCGGCAGTGGCCGCCCGCCGCTCTTATCCTCATTTTTTTGATAATGGAGAAAATCCGAACAGTAGGGAAAACTCCAAGAATATATGGGTTACATATTTAGTAAAGGGAGTGTAACCCGTCTCCCGCCCTCGTGTGCTTTTTTGATAATGGAGAAAACCTGAAGACTAGATGGAAAACTCCAAGAAAGGGGAAAGGAAATAAGAAAATGAAAAAACCATTTCTTATTTATTACATATATATTATAACAAAAATTTTTTATTTTATCAAATGAGAAGTAGTGGTTGCGTCTTTCCCTTCTCTTGATAAAATATATATAAGAAACGAGGGAGGGTCTACCATGGCACCCTGCTCTAGCTGTTTTATTTTTCTCTGGACATTAGCTCCTTTAGTCCACTTCGTTAGCATTCTCTCTATGATGAACATACCACGAAGTTTTGTATGTTCTCATTTCTTATATAAATATTATAACAAAATTTTTTGAAAATATCAATTATGATATATAAGTTGCATCCATACCATTCTTTAATCTAACTTCTGCGAAGCTATATAGCCACGCTTCCGCCTCTTCAACTGTTTTAAAAACAAGATTATATATTGTTCCAGTCTTAATACTAACAAACTGAAAATTACGGTCAACATTATAACAAAGAAACAAAATGTCAATTTCATTGCTATGACCAAATTTTACAACATAATTTTTTACTTCTTTATAGTTTACCTTTGGTGAACTAGCCATAACATTCTTCCCTCCAATTTGTAGTTAAATGATAACCATAATGAGTTAATAATTCATAGATATTTTTTGAACCAACGGGATTCATAGAATGAACTGCAAATCCTTCAATAGGAAGCTGATTTTCTACAATAAATTTCGCAACATCATAACCTGTTTTACCTAAACCAAGGTCGTGGTCAAAATCAATCCAAATTTGATAATCATTAGAATGTTTTTGTAAATATTCAATGCAATGTTCTGCTGTTTTACAACATACTACATCACAAATATTTGGATACCCAATGATTTTTAATCTCATATTTGAAATTATTCTTTCATCATCAAGCCAAATAAAAACTTTTTTCTTCATAAAAAATACTTCCTTTCTTTTATATAAATATTATAACAAAAATTTTATATAAAATCAAAGAAGTTAAAAACAGGGGCCGTAGGATTCGAACCCACATCTGCCGGGTTGGAGCCGGATATCCTGCCGTTGAACGAGACCCCTAAAATCAAGGCGGAAATGGCTATCCGCCTTTAAAAGTTTGTATTATTTATATATTTTACAAAACAATGATTTTCCAAAAAAGTCCAAAATTTTTAGTCCGCATAATAAACATCAGCATATTGAACGCCGAAGTTAAGGGCTTCTTGGTGTGAGTTAAAGAATACGTCAATGACATTATTTGCCATACTACCGCGGTCTTCAACCACATATACATTACCATTGATAACAATTCTTGTACCAAAAGGTAATGAATTACAAGCAACAGTTCTACCTTGTACGGCATGTGTTCCAGATGCTGTTGTTGCATTTGCATCTGCCCATTTACCGCAACATTTTGAACAAGCACAGTAAGCAGTTAGTTTGAATTTTCCAATATATTTGCCACCTTGTCCTGAGGTATATTGTGTTTTAGCCGGTGCGGACGTCTCCACAATCGGTTTTAACTCTGTTACTTTTTTGATAGTTTCAGGTTTTGTATCAGTTAAATACTTATCACATACATAATACTTTACACCTGCCACTTCAATTGCATCCCATCCGTCGTTGTCTTCAACTCTGGTTAACTCAGAGTTTGGTTCTAATAATCCAACGCGTTTAGAGCCATTCGGTTCTGTCCGAACATTTAAAGAAGTTGTTGTGTATACGATATCTGTCACTGGTTCTTCGCATATAACTTCTTCACTCTTTGAAATGTCTTCGTTAATAGTTTCCTGTTTCTTAGAAGAGGTATCTGTTTCAGAAGTTGTTATTGGTTCGTCCTTCTTCGCTACTACTAAAGATGCCTTGTTACTAAAAATTACACCTGCAAACAATGTAACTGTTAGTAATGTGATACCTCCTATTTTAAGTAATTTTTTGTTTCTTATCATAGGATTTCTCTCTCTTTCTTAGTTGTGAATTATTGCGAATTACTAACAAAATTTTCTTAACATCATTCCCTATTTTCTAATAGTGCATGATTCCCAATAATTTAGCCATTCTTCAAGGGTAAGAAATTGATTTTGTAAACGAGTAGAGTTTTGCCAGTCTTCAATAGCTTGCTCTCTCGACCAACGATAGCACCATGATGAAGACCAGTGCGGACTGTGTTTTTTGTAGGCACTACCGTTAGGCAATTCAACTAGCTTATCATATCTCAATTTTCTATTGTGATATTTAAAGCCGGTTCCTGCTGTTTGAATTAACAATGGAAATTTTCTTTTTGATTTACTCATATAAAACCTCCTTGAAAATTTAAACATAATATTTATAAGTTACATAATGAACAAATTATAATAATTTGTCCAAATAGGAAGCCCGAGATTCGAACTCGGCTTTACCTTGCTAGGGCTTACGGCTTATAAGGCCGTGGCTCTCACCGACTGAGCTAGCTTCCCAAAACTATATCATATAGTTTCTTTTTCTTGCTTCTGCATTTATCGCATTAAATAAGTTCTAATGTATAGCCATAAACTTTTTTATTATTACGAATACCAAAATTAACTCTATGTGCAGCACATTCTATTTTTTTAGTTTGACACATATTATTTTCAATAAAATATTTAGCACATTCTTTTTCACTATTAAATTCTAAATTTAACTCTATAATTTTAACTCTTTTTTTTCCATAATTTCCATAATTTGTATAATCAGTAGGAATATTATTTCTTAATAAAATTTGTCTAAGTTTATAATCAGTAATTCCAAAATGCTGATAAGTTTTTTGTTGATTATGACATTTCTTATAAAATTCAATAATTTCTAATTCATTAGGAATTTTTTGGTATCTATTGCAAGATTGTCCTCCAGATAAAATATTATAACCTTTATTGTCGTTTGTTGAGTCATAATAATCAATCCAAAATCGCTCTCGTTCATCTAATAAATCTATATCACATTCTTCTAATTGTTCTACTATAAAATTATCTTCTCCATATTTTCTTATAGCATTTGCTAATTTATGATTAGATTGACCTGTTCTTGCGTGACTTTTATGTTGGATAAAGCGAGTATTATAATGTTGCACTGTTTGACCAATATAAATCTTATTATTTGATAAACAAGTGATTTTATAAATAAAACCTGTATTCATATTTTCTATCCTTTCTATTATTTTCTTATAATATAAGAAAATTAAAAGAAAAAGATTAATCACATTTTCCCAAAATAGAATGAATGTTTTATATTAAATAATTTTTTTCTCTTGCAATTTTATTAATTTGGTTCTTAAACTTACGCATTGCCGCCTGATCGACCCAAGAATAAACCAATACATTAGTTTCAGAATTATATGATATATAATCAGGCTTGTATTTTTCAACAAGCATTTTAACAAATTCTGCGGGAGAGATATTAAGCATTCGTGCTGGATGATACCATAATCCTGACCCATTACCTAAATCTGAAGTATCGTTGCAGTACCAGCGGCCGCCCGCTCCAGATTCCCATTCTGTCATTTTATATAAATGAGCCATAATATCTCTCCTTTCACCTTTATAAGTTCAAATGTTCCATCATAATACGAACATTTTCGATTTCCGTATCTGTCATTGCTGTTGGTTGATTTAATAATTCTCCAGTTGAAGTTAATTCAAGATTTCCACCAACATTTTCTTTTGCACAAGTCATTGCAATTTTAATTTCAACGGTCACTCCATTTTCAACCCATGGAATACGAATATCCTTATCGTGTTGAAATGCATTTGGAAATGCTTCAAATAATTTTTGAGTTATTTCTTGTTTTGCTACTGCACCTTTTGCCGCCATAACAATCTCCTTTTCATAACTTTTTTACTATATAAATATTATAACAAAAAATTATAAAAATTTCAAATTATGACTCTTTTCCAAATACTAAATCATTTGCCAACATTATTTTGCTCAAATCAGCAAATCTTTGACATAAATTACAACTAGAACCTTTCATACACTTTTTACCACATTTAATTCTTTGTTGTGCGAAAAGATGTGACAGTCCTCTACTATCCACCGGTTCATTAAAATCAATAACCATTTCATCAAGAGTTCCTAACCAACGCTTATTATGTGCGTATATTTCATAATAAGTTTTAATTCGGTCTTCTCTACCAAAAAACTCCATAACATCAACATATGGTTCATATATAATAACATCTTCAGGTCTAATAAAAAATGTTTTTAAAGCGGGAGTGTCGGTTATAGGTACACTACTCTGACATACATTTGGAAATACACGAATCTTAATTCCTGCTTCGTGCAATACCTTTGCAGCTTTATCAAGCTCAAAACAAATATCTTCAACCAAATATATATCACTTACACCCATATTTTTCATAGCATCTAGCATAGTCCAGTCGCTTACAAGGGTGTGGAAAAATGCGGGAATACCGGCCGCCGCACACCATCTAAACATTTCTTTTGAATGTTCATTTTTATATTCAGGTAGTGATATGGCAAACTCTAAATTAGGAAAGCCTTCTTTAAATGCTACGATTCTTTGAACTTCCGCCTCATCAAGCATTTCCGCCACTCTTAAAATAATTCTTTTCTGTCCTTCTATTGATTTCAAAAAATCAAATATTTCAAGGTCAGTATGATGATATTGATATTCAATTTCATCAATTTCATTCATATATTTAAAATTTTTATTTCTTTTGTAACTAATACAAAACTTCATTATAAACCTCCATATACAAATAAAGGCAGGTCATTCGACTCTGCCCTTATTTCATTTAATTTAATTATTTAACCTTAATCTGCAAGGTTGGCAATTAAGCCAACTTGTAAGCAGTTAATGTACGAGTGTCAACTTTAACACTTTCTTTTACAGCTACTCCAGCTTTAACTAATTGAGTTAAACGAGCAGTTACTTTTGCTTTTGTTACTTCAGCAAAATCAACTTGTGCTAAGATAGCATCGATAGTTTGAACTTCATCAGTTAACAAACTAGCTACGATGTCACGAAGTTCATCACCTTTTACTTTTGCTTCAGCTGCTTTTTCTTTAGCTTTAGCTGCTTTAGCATCGATTTGAGCTACTTTCTTGTTAAGGAATTCAACCAATTCTGCCTTAACTGCAGCATCAACATCTGCTCCTTCAACGATTACGATTACCTGTCCAAATAATTCTTTTTGTGTTACTTTTACTTCTGCCATAGTTCTGTTCTCCTTTTAATCTTAATTTTTATTTTTTACTTGTTTTTCTTTACATATATATTATATCAAAAATTTTTAAATTTTTCAAGCTAGGATTTCTTTGCTTGATAGTTGTTTTATAAAGCCTGCCTTATACGCTTTGTTTCTTCTGGAGTTAATTTTGAATAATCCACTCCATTTAATGCGGAAGCTTCAACTATTGCTGCAGCAACCGACTCACCGCTTCTAATAAGCATGCTTGCATCTTTAATAATGTCGGGTATGATATCTGAGTGAGGTCCAAGGTATCCTTCAGCCTCCGCCATATATAACCCGTATGGTAAACTAATCAATGATAACACCTTCCCTCCTTAAAGTGCCAACTAGATTTCCAAGAACAAATGCTGCATTTCCATGCACCATATTAAGGTCTGTGACATCAACATATTCACCATCAACATAAACTTTCATTATACCAGAATGAATGGTAATTTCAATATTTTTATTTACATCAATTTTCATAACAAATACCTTCTTTCTTTCTTTTCTTTATTACATATATATTATAACAAAAATTTTTGAAAAAATAAAGTGCAGATTATTCATCTGCACTTTTACTTTTATTATCACTTAATTTTTCCGAAGCTTCAGTTATCGTATCAATTAACCACTCTACACCATCTTTTGTTGTATCAACTACTGTTTCAATATTGTCTGGAGTAGCTATACTTGCAGCCATCATTTGATAACAAGTTTTTTCTGATGGAACAAAAACTGCTATAAATATACCAATTAAGCCAATGATAAAACATCTTTTAGCATTTTTCTTGAAAAAAGCAACCAATTTTTCATTAGGGTTACGCACATCTTGCTCAGTAGCAAAACAAACTAACAATATTATAGTTGCGATTATTCCTAAAGCTCCAAATGCCATACCTGCACCTGTTAAATTTTCTGATATTCCAATTAAATAAAACCACAAAGGACTTATAATAGGTTTCATTATCTTTTACCTCCTACATATTTAATATAATTACAAATTTCAAACCAATTCATTGTAAACCAATGCCATAAAACAAAAATTATATCTTTCATCACTCCCAATTTCTCCTATCTTTATTAAATTTTTCATTCTTCTCTCGTTTCAAGTTTTTTCTTGCCGGTTGACTACCACGGATCGGGTCATATTTATCACAAGTCTGGCAATCCTTTCTAAACCGACCGCCGCGCCCTTTGCTACAGTTTCCTTCGCAAATATAACTTTTACAAGCTAATTCTCTATCCCTTGCCATAACGATACCTCCCTAGACATTATCGTAATATTCTTCTTCGGTTACCTCTTCCCAAGCAACATACACATCTTCCCAATACCACTCAATAGCTTGATTCACTGCTTCTTCAAAATCTTCTACTGTTGGATAATCTTCTTCGTCATAGCCAGCGTCCGCCAAGTATTCATATGACTCACCAAGTTCTCCTCTTTTTTGTTCTGCAATATCATCTAATTCTTCATCAGTCGTCTCATCTAAAAATAAATCATAGACTTCTTCATTGGTTCCACAAAAACCTGCACTTCCAAAAAATTTAATATATCTCATATTCTACACCTCCACAAAAAAGTAAATCATTCCATCTTCAACACCAATGCCGCCATCTTTTATAAGTTTAAGTTCGCACAACCAGTATGGAATGTCACTAACTTCACCTTCAAATTCAACATAGCCCTCTTCTGTTTCATTAGTATAAACTCTACATTTTTCATCAAAAGAAAAATATTTAATTACATCAAATAATCTCATATAAAATACTTCCTTTCTTTTCTTATATAAATATTATATCATAAATTTTTTTAAAAATAAAGGTTGCTTTATAAGCAACCTTTAATCTTCTAGTCGTAGAATCCTGCATAATCCATTAAGACTGGGAAACCATTTTTATAACCAATATTTCCACTATGCAAGTCGTTATCTATATCATTTTCACTAAGAAACTGAAGAAATTCTGCCAAAGACTCGTCATTGTCTAAAATATCGACTACCGCCGCCAACCATTCAAAATGTACATCTGGATAATATCCGCATTCATGAGCTTTTTCTCTTGCTTCTTTTGAACTTGTTTTACTTTTTCGAGAATCACTTGTAGGACCTATTTCCTCAATCTTCTCTTGAACATAGATTGGATGTCCTTTAATATAGCCAATGCAAAAAGTTTCAAGGAAAAATCTTTCGAAACCAAATTCACGAGCAAGAGAATATCTTTCTACTTCTGTCAAACAATAATCCCAATGACTATCATTTTGTGCATACATAAATCGATCAATACCCCATTCAGGTTCTGCATCATAGTTTTCTTCTCCTGTTTCTTCATCAATAGGCCAAAGCTCAACCTCTTGACCTTCAAAAGGAATTTTAATAACAAAATCACCCTTTTGTGGAATAATAACTAATTTTGTAGCTCCCCATGCCCAATCTTTAATTTTTATAATACTGTCATCAAAATGAGAGATGAGGTCATCAACACAAGCGTCTCCTGCACCAAAGTTTTCAAAATTGAAACCATTCAATGCTCTCATTACATTTTCATATGCTTTGTAATCATACTTCATAATAAGCACCTTCCCATACACATACTTTTTACTTTATATAAATATTATAACAAAATTTTTATAAAAAATAAAGGAAGTTGCTTATGGCAACTCCCCAATAATATCTACACATTCATAGATATAGTCTTTAATTTCTTTAGTTGAAATATAACCTTGATATTCAATTGGGACTTCCGGAAAATAAAATTCTTTCCATTCTAAAATAGTATCGTAGTCAGCTCCACACTCATATTCTGACTCAATGGCAGCCGCCGCCAATATTTCAGCATCTGCAATATCAGAATAATTATACCAATCTAACACTCGTCTTTTGATTGATTTTGTATCAACAGTCAATCTATTTGCTTCATAATATTCAGAAGCAAGTTTGATAGCTTCTTCAATTAAATTTACATTTATCATAATTAATCCTCACTTTCTAGAATATCCCAATCACGGTCAGCATAATCTGGATGAGTAGCTTCAATCCAGTCTTTTACATCTTGGTCAATAACTTCATTAGGAGTATCTATTGGATATTCCATATATTCAAGATAGGTAACATTTATATATACTTTTTTCTTTTGCATAAATTAAACCTCCCATACAAAATGATAATCATTTACATAGTATTTAGTTTTTTCTTTCATTTCCGCCACAGAAAGACAGTTATGAATTAATTCAAACACATCTCCCAAAAGAACTCTTTCTAAACTAGAAACTGTCGACCAGTCAAGCTCTGGATTAATCAAACAAAAGAAATCACCATAACATTGTCTAATTGTAAATAAAACTTCGTCTTTTCGTTTAAATTCACCTATTTTTATCATAATTATTCTACCTCACCAATGGCTATTGCAGCGAAAAATCCCACTAACATTATTGGAAACCAAAAATCTGGTTTTAAAATTATAGCAGTAATAACTCCAATTGCTAAAATGGCGATACTTAATGATTTCATACAAAAACCTTCTTTCTTTTTATCTTATAATTTATTATATCATAAATTTTTAAAAAAATAAAAGTTGCTTTTTCAAGCAACTTTTAAAGGAAGAATGTTACTATAAATTTAAAAAATCCTTCTATCAATATCATATTGGTTAAATAGCAAATCAATCCAAGGGCAGTTAAAAATGTTAATGCCCAGAAAAACACTACTAATGAAATTAATGCAATGCCTGAATTAGGTGTCTTATATTTAATATATGACATAAGTAATGCTAAACCGATTGATGCAAATAAAGCAATTAGAATTGCAATTAAAGTATTCATTTTTTATCACCTTTTTATTTTTATTATATCATAAAATTTTTATTTTATCAACACTTTGACAAGAATTGAAATTTATGATATAATATTTATATATAATGAAAGGAAATATGTTATGGAAGATTTGAAAGAATTAGTTGAAAAATTAGCAGAGGAAAATATTCAATTAAAATATGACCTTGCTTTTGTTGATGGTAAAATTGATAATTTAGTTGGTAGAATAATAGAATTGGAGGCTAGATTAGATGGAAAAGATTGATTATACTGTTGCTATTGGATATGTGGCGAATTTAGAAGAAATAAAAGAAACAATTAATAAACTGCGGGAATCGGTTAAAGACGATATCCTAGATACTGATAAGATAATAATCGATCCATTAGGATTAATGAAGGGAGAATAATTATGAGAATAGATATAAGTCAAAGAGTTGGAATTTGTTATAAAAATGAAGAATGGGCTAAAGAGGTGTTAGATCAAATTTTAAGACAGACACCTGAAAATATGATAGCAAAAAGAATGAAAAATGGTATAGATTTCATTGATGGAAGTTATATTAGAACCTTCCCAGCAAATGATAGTTGTCGAGGCAGGAAACTTAATAAGATATATATTCAAGAAGGCGTTGATGAAGAATATATAAATACTTGTTTAAAACCTTGTATTATACATAAAAATATATTAAGAGAAACAATTATAGACCCAACTGGAGAGGTTTATTTTTGGTAGCGGCAACCTTGCTTTATGGAATCTATGGAGCGACCGCCGCACATTTCAAGTAGAGTATTCAAAATTTCATGGTTAGGGAAAGTTAACAAATTGTGGAAATTACGAAAATAGTACGAAAACCTATGAAAAGTATTCGGACAAAATGCAACAATTTGTTGCTGAAAATATTCATATTCGATATAGATTAAATGAAAAGGAGTGAAACTATGACTTTAAAAGAAGTTGCGTTTACTCTTGGCTTAAAAGAAATTACTTTGCAGAAACAATTTCCAAGAACCCAAGAAACATTAAGAAAAAAAGGTATTTTAATTACTCGTTGGGGTAAAGGAAAAAATGCAGAGTATGAAATCGAATATGAAGAAGTAGAGGAGTAAAATGAAATGACAAAACAAAACAAACACATAATGGTATATAAATTAGATTATGCCATATCTTTAATGGATGCTGGTTTTACGGTTGTTAAGACTATGCCAAATCCGCTAAAGCCTGAATTAACAGCTTGGGTGTTTGAAAAGAGTGAAGGCTTTGATGAAGCTCTTACGAATCTAGTAAGGGAGGGCCGCCGCAATGAGTAGAACTAAGATGGTTGTTATGAGAGATTGGCTTGATCAGGTTGAGAAAAGAGCTAATCAAGAACAAATGAAAGAATTTTGTTATAGAATGATTAAATATGGAATAGATGAAAGGTATGAAGAGAGCGAGGACCCGCTTGTTAATGTCTTGATGGATATGTACTTCCCGCAAATAGATGCTATGCAAGAAGCATATGAAGCTAAAGTTGCACAAGCACAAAAAGGCGGAAGACCTTCTAAGTTAGACCATAAAATGGTTTGGACACTTGCTAAACAAGGATTTAATGGTAATGATATTGCTGTTAAGTTGGGGGTGCCAAAGACTACTGTTTATAGCTCTCCTGGTTGGAAGGGAAGAGATAGAGATTATTACGAATAGTTTTCGTAAAATACGAAAAAGATTACGAAAATTGTACGAAAACTTAATAATAGTTTTCGTAATTTTATTTAATTTTGTACGAAAAGTTTTCGTAATTTTACATAGGTTTTCGTATTTTTTAATTGATTACGAAAACCTAATAAATATATAAGAGTTTTCGTAATTTTGCTTCGCAAAATAAGTACGAAAACATGCTGGAGCTAACGCTCCAGTTAGCAATTTGAATGATTTGCTAAGGAAAATAATTGATTTGAATGGTTGGTTTGAAGATGCGGGGTATTACGAAAAGTTTTCGTAATTTTCGTAATTTTTGGATAAAGGAGTAAAAAAATTGGAAAATGTGACGAATATTATTGCCCCAAATTGTTTGATGGGGATTAAGTTAGATGAAACTGCCATAGGAATACCAATTACAATGAATGGTATACCGGTAGGATATATTAAGAATGTTGATGATAAATTTATATACGGGGCTATCTTTAATAGGGGCCTAGTTTTTGAATATACTGAGGGCGGATTGCCTTTAGAAATAGGGGTGTATTATGGCAGGGATTGATATTATTTTATTTTTAATTGCATCAGGGGTATGTATTTTAATAGGGGTGGCCGCCGCCTATGAGAGGGTAGCTTTATATGATTTTGCTATTGTTATAGGGGTATGGTACGCTATTTATTTATTTGTGCGGGTACCTTTATGGATTGCTATTGTTAATTTTATTATATATTGTATTGTTACTATTGGAACTATGTTAATTTGGGGAGGTCAATGAGATGGGATTTGATGATTTAGTGGATTGTTCTTCTTTCGTTAGTGCTGCTATTGGACAGGTTGGATATAGCGCTGGTGCAGCTAGTCATGCTATTGGTGAATTGAGTAAAGCAATGGGTGGATATAGTCATGCGGAAGGGTATAGTAGTAATGTGCCTAAGGATTTAATTGGTCTTGGTGGTTTTACGAAAGATGGGTATGAATTTTTGAAGGCAGATGGTAGTTGGGAAGAAGTAAAGTTGCCTAAAAAACAGATTACTATTGATAGAATAGTGAAGATGAGTATTGTTAGGAAACCATTGGTAAAGTTTGATGGGACAAAAAGTGTTACTTTTGATGCAAAGATTGATTGGGATATACTTGAAAAGAATTATGGACCATTTAATAGAGGAGATATAGTCTTTTATAAATAGTGGTGATAAATTTGTTAAATAGGGGAGTTGAGGTGCATCGACCGCCAACCAAGATCACTTTTCTATTTCATCGTTATCGTTATCCTTATTAAATAAAAAAAGCTTAGGACTAAAATCCTAAGCTTTTAATAAATGATTCGAAGTCTCCTACAAGACTCTCTGCTTTTGCTTTTGCTTCATCTCCGGTATATACCTTCACAGTCGGCACTGTCTCCGGAACACATAAGTCATACATTTCTTCACATGCTTCCATCAGTGCATATGCTTCTTCGATAGACATATCACTTTCTGGCTCCAATATATTCATATACTCGCACATAGCTTCTGCAGCTTTCTTGCGGGCAGCCGCAACCCTATCTTCTCTCTCTTGTTCTGTGATAATTGTATTCTGTGCGGCGTTCGCCATACCATATAAATCTTCTACTGTCTTTCCGCTTCTAATAGCTTCTTCTAACATTGCTTGTAAATCTTTCATATCAATTCTCCTTCTTTTACTTTATATAAATATTATAACATAAATTTTTATAAAATTCAATGTGTGCGGGCTGTCGTAGATTATTATAGTTGAACATAGATTTTTATTTGTTTTCCTGCTTATCTATTGATCTCACGGATATTTTATCGTTTCAAATAAGTGTGCTAAAAAATCTTAGGCGAAAATAAAAAGGTCTCCCATTTTATTATAACATAATTTTTTATAAAAATAAAGTATGAGCGTTTAACTAATTGTTTTAGTTGAGCCTATTGATTTGCTTGAAATTTCTTATAGTTTGTCTCTTGATGATAATTTTATCGTGGGCAGATAAAAAAGTCTTTTTTTTATATTATAACATAATTTTTTATAAAAATCAAGTAATTGTGGGAATATGGCGGATTGCGGTATGAGAATGAAACACCTAAAGAAAAAGCGCAAAGCAACCCCAGTACCTGGGGTCGGACCTTGCCGATGGCCGGCGGCCCGAGCGTTATATATGGGTCATTCATTTCGGGAAACGGTATGAATCAACTTGATTTACAAACATTCAGAAAAAATCGCGGTATGAGAGGTTTGGTCTGGGGATTCGGATCGCTCGCGACCCGCCAAATCAAGAGCGGGTAATCTATGGCAAAAGTATAGAGAGCGTTTCCGCTCTCTATAAGTCGACCTTATAGGTCTTTCTGATTTTCAACTCTACCGATTTTGGTTTTGTGGGACACACAAATCTGTCATTTCTGACGAATTTTCCTATACCTTCGGCTTGCCACTTGGCTCGGTTACTATCTTCATACCTGTGAGTGTTCTTTGCCGATAGGGGTAAAGTGAAATCATATTCAAAGGTATCGCCCTCTCGAATGGGATTGTGTTTTGCGTTCTTGTAGTATCGATTGTGTTGTGCTTTCCTACGCTCAAGGTTGTTTGTAGTTCCAATCTTAAGAATGTACTGACCAAGCACATCGATGTAATGTCCCACATACAAGAATTCTTTAATCTTGCTCATAAGTCCCCTTTCCAGTAGGGCTTTACGCCCTACTTTTTAGGTTTTCTTTGCTCGATTAGGTCAATTTTGAATGTTTTTTCGCCAATTTGAATGGTCATTAGTTTATTTTGTGTTAAAACTTCGACTTTTCCACCATTATTTAATGCATATCCCTCTAAAAAAGTCTTTAAATTAGCGAATAAATGTTGTTTTTCTTCAGAAATCTTAACAGTTTTAGGTTTTTTATCCTTTTTTTCTTTCTTTTCGGCAGATGCTCCGTGAATTGTAGTCATTATGCCACT
>JAEIGA010005972.1_pt1 | contig 18539 bp, 18 predicted proteins | sample 9270691 | NCBI WGS metagenome assembly JAEIGA01 (sample SAMN17057246, study PRJNA624740) | gut metagenome | biome: biome; isolation source: fecal sample | host: Bos grunniens | place: China: Xizang | collected 2019
CCGGTGCGGAAGCCCCAGGTATCAGGGGTGTGGGAGCCGCCAATGGCATAAAGCCCGTCCACCCTCCATGTGGGTTGCCAGTCCCAGGGCGTGAGAGCCCCAGGCTGGGGAGTGGGAAGATAGTAGGGGGCGGCAGCGGCGCTGCCGCACAACAGGCAGAGGCAGAACAGGGTGTTTTTCATGGTAAGTCCCTGTTTATCACAGCCACGGCTTATGTCCAAGATGTTAGGCCTAACTATTATGAAAGGGGAGCGTCACACTCCTTTCTTATCATCCCACAGCGTGAGATGCAGCCTGTCTCCCAGCCTCACATGGTGGCGCAGGCACATATCGACCACGGCCGGACGGGCTTGTTCCAGCTCTGCCCGGGTGGTTGCACAGGGCATGAGGATGAGCCGCTCCTGAGGCAGCTGCAGAGAAGCAATGGCCTCCCAGTCGGCTTCTTCTTTAACGACGAACTTGAACCAGGCTGCTGGCTGGCTGGCAAAGAAGGCCAGGGCTTCCGGGTTATGGGATTTCTGGCGCAGATTGCCGGAATGCAGCAGCTTGGGAGAGACATTCCATTGATTCACCCGGCGGGTCAGGGCGGGGGAGGGAATGAGGGTGCCATTGGTTTCCACCTCTACATGGAGATGGTTGGGAAGCAGGGTCAGCAGCTTTTCAAGCGGGGCCTGCTGCAGCAGAGGTTCACCGCCGGTGATGACGAGGGAACGGCAATTAAAACCGGCAATGTGGGTGGCAATGTCTGCGGTGGCGCAGAGGATGCCGTTGCCCCAGGAATGCTTGGTATCACACCACTTGCAGGCCAGATTACAGCCCGCCAGCCGTAGAAAGACTGCCGGGGTGCCGCAACGGGTTCCTTCCCCCTGCAGGGAGTAAAAAATCTCGGGGGCAGAATTCAGGCGTGCAATGTTAAGCATGGTGTGGTAGGATGCGCGGTGACATGGATGTACATACCAGAATCGGAGAGAATGGTCAACCGGAAACTGCAACGCAGCCGTTCCGTGTGCTTTTTGTATGCCTGGGGAATATCTGCCGCTCCGTTGCCGCAGAACATACCTTCAATGCCGCTGTTGAGTCAGCCGGGCTGGCCGACCATGTGCAGTCTGATTCCTGCGGTACTGCTGCCTATCATATAGGGGAAAAGCCTGATGCCCGCATGCGCGATGCCCTTGCCCGCGCCGGCTATGCCTATAACGGGCATCGCGGCCGCCAGTTCAGCTGCCGCGATTTCGTTGACTTTGATCTCATTGTGCCGCAGGATGCCTCGAATTACGAGGATGTGCTGGCTCTGGCATCTACCCCGGAGGAAATGGCCAAGGTGGTGCCGATGAGTGCCTGGTTTGCCGATGACTGCCCGCTGCATGAGGTGCCGGATCCCTATTATGGCGGAATTCAGGGTTTTGATGATGTGGTGGCCCTGCTGGCAGCGGCTACGCAGCAGATGGCCTGTGATATTGCCCGCGCAGAATCCTGATGGTTCACCGCTTCAGCAGTCATGATGCAATGAAACCGGGCTTACTGAAAGCGGCGATGGCCGTTCTGGTGCTGGCGGGCCTGGGTTCCTGCACGCAGCAGGGGGTGCCTGTGGCCCCCGGTATTGACCCTGCCCCGCGCACCGGCCCGCTGGAACGCCGTACCCAGGAGCCCCTGCCTGCACGTAAGGCCGATGTGGCATACATTTTTGTGGGCGGTTTTGCAGAGCCGGTGCTGCTGCAGTTCCGCGAAATTTATGAACAGCTCCCCCTGCTGCCCTGTGAAGGAATGCAGCTGCGTGCCTATTATGCCTGGGAGAGCGGTACGGGAAATCTGATTTTTCATAGCACCTGGAAATTGCAGCGGGACTTGCGTGCCTTCCTGGCATTGAATCCTGCAGCGGATGTGGTGCTGGTAGGGCATAGCTATGGTGGTTCTGCCATTATGGATGCACTGCGCGGGGTAGCAGATGTGCCGCATACCGGCAAGGTACTTGTGGTGACGGTGGACCCGGTGAGCCGCCGGGAGCGCTCCAAACCGCGAGAGCGGGCTCCGCAGGTGGATTTCTGGATTAATAGTTATTGCTATCCCTACCGCAACGTGCGCGATGTGGCGGCCAGAATCGGAGGGCCATGGCGGGAGTGTCCGCAGGCAGATGTCAACTTGCGTTTTTCTGCGTTGGCGCGGGATGATGACGGCAAGCGGTACGCGCATGTTTACCCGCGTTCACTGCTGATGGAGCAGCCCATTGGGCAGGAGAAATCAGCCTACCAGCACCTGCTGGATGCTTGCCAGAAACTCGGAATAGGAAAGTTGATAGAATGATGAAACCTTGGAAGGAACTGGAAAAGGAGCGTGAGGAGCTTGCCCGGCTGCAGCCCTGTATTGGTGGTGAGGTAAGCCCTGCCGCGCATGTGCTGGGTGTGCTGGAGCTGGGGGAAGGCTCTGTGGTGCTTCCTGGTACGGTGATTGAGGGGCATGTACGCATCGGACGCGGCTGCCGTATCGGCCCGAATGCCTATCTCCGGGGTGAGACTCGCATCGGGGATGACTGCATTATCGGTAATGCGGTTGAGGTGAAGAGCAGCCTGCTGGGCAACAAGGTCTTTGTGTCTCACCTCACCTATATCGGAGATTCCATCATCCGCGATGATGTCAACGTGGGGGGCGGCTGCATTTTCTCCAATTTCCGGCACGATGCCGGTGAAATCCGCATGCCCTGGCAGGGAGGACTCCATGCTACCGGCCTCAACAAGCTGGGCTGCGTTGTGGGAGAAGGATGCCGCATTGGTTGTAAATGCGTGATTTTGCCGGGCCGCGTGCTGCCTCCTGGTTCGTGGATAAACCCGGGAGAAGTCGTGCGTTGATATACGTCTCACGGCGTGGCCAGGCTTCGTTCCAGGACCAGGCGGAAGCCGATGGTGGGGCGCCGTGTATCTGCCGGGTGCGGCGTGCGGCTGTGCGAGCTGAGCTGCCCCGGCCGGAAGGAACGGTAATCGCCCCCGCGGGTCACGCCATAACGGCGGAAGCTGAAATTGGCCGGGCCACCATATTCACCCTGTACCCATTCCTGCACATTGCCGCCCAGATCGTGTATGCCCAGAGCATTGGGGGCAAAGGAACCCACGGGTGCGGTGTAGGAGAAGGTATCGGTGTAGCGGGGGATGGTGTGGTCTGCCCGGATAAAGGGGATGGCGCTGCTGTCGGCAAAGTTGCCGGTATTGTTGTTCGGCGGCCATTTGCGGCCCCAGGGGTATTCCACGGCATTATGAGCGCGGTGGCGCTGGCGTTCATAGGGGCTTTCGCCGTTGTTGTCCTTGCAGCCTACCATGATGCTCCACTCCTCATCGGTGGGCAGGCGGTAGGTATCTGTTTCCTCAATGAGCCCGTGGGAGCGTTCCTGGCGGGTCAGCCAGGCGGCAAAGGCTTCGGCATCGTGCCGCGATACATTGACCACCGGGTGGTGCTCATTCTGGGCAAATGGTGTGGCGGGGGTATCGGCGGCTCCGGTGTGGCGGCAGTATTGCAGGTAATCAGCCACGCGGATTTCAGTGGCGCATGCCAGCAAATTGGACTGGATGGGGAGCAACTTGATGCCCAGACTGTTGATCCAGTCAGAACCGAAGTTGACCGAATGATTGGGTTCCAGATGCAGATTGAGTACCAGATCCTGGGGAGAAAGTCCGCTGCGGCGTACGATGGAATAGCCGGGAAGACGGATTTCCAGATAATAGGGTGCAAGCGGGATTCGTACTGAATGCAGGGGGGTGATGCCCAGCGGCATACCGTTGAGCATGACACTGGCTCCGGCCGGGTTTGTGTAGATACTTACCGGTGTCTTCTGCACCAGCATGGTGTAGAGGCGGTAGCCGCAGAGGTCAGGCCCTGCTTCTGTGCCGGGTTCCGGCCGGGCAATGAGGGAATGGTCGCGCCCGATGGTGCCTGCCTTTTCGCATTGGCGTGTGAGCCAGAGGGTGAAGGCGCTGATGCTTTCTTGCGAGGTGTGAAGCTGCCCTCCGCTTTCATAACAGGTGAGCTTCTGGGCCGCGGCCGGATCATCGGCCATGAATTCGCGGAACTGCTCAGGTGTAACGGGGGTTGTGGCTTCATGCACGCCGCCGGCCGGGCGGTAGAGGGTGCCCTGTGCGTCGGTCCATTGTTCTCCGGTCCGGGGAGGCCGATAGGGCAGGAGTTCACCACCGAGGGAAAGGAGATTCCCGGCGGGCACTACCCCGCTCGCATGGGTGTCGGCGTAGCCTTCTTTCCGCAGAATGAAGGCTACGTGCTTGCCGGCAGGGGCGGTGATGGGCCCGTAGGGCGTTTCGTCCAGGTAGATTCCATCTTCGGTGTAGATGGATGCACCAGAGGGAACGCTGCCTACAAAGTATTGCCCATGCTGGGGAAGCGGCGGTGGCGGGGCTTCCGGTGTCTCCTGGGGTGATTCCGGGGCGGGGGGCTGGCCCAGTAGCGAATCTCTGGCCATGCTGAGGCGTTGCCCTATGTCGTCCGGCAGCAGGGTGTATCCGGCTGCGGTGATCAATCCGCTTCCCAGCACGGCGATGGCTGAACGTCTGGCGAATTTCACCCAGGAGAAACGCTTCCGGGCGTGTGTGTTGTCGCGCAGTTGTTCAAGCTTTTCCGATAAATGCTTGGCGTTGACAATGGTGTTGGAATGAATCTGCGGGTCTGCTGCGGCGCAGATGATTTTATTGAATTCAATCCAGCGGCGGTGGTGGGTGCCCTCCGGCAGTTCTGCGGGCAGGGCGGGGAAATTCAGCCGGTCCATGCCGGTGGACATTTCGTAGAGTACCTTGGAAAGCGCATAAACATCTGCTCTGGGGGTACCGGGGCCTTCCGGCGGGATGTAGCCTTCTGTGCCCACGAAGCTGCGCTGGTTGCTCTGGGCCACCAGCCCGGCATCTGCCAGCTTGACCCGGCCGTTAATGAAGATGATATTGGTGGGCTTGATATCACGATGGGTCAGTTCCTGGGCGTGGAGGCCGGCCAGCGCACGCGAAAGCTGGCAGCCGACTTCCAGCACATAGTCCAGCGGCATGGCTCGGTTGCCGTATTGCTGCATGTCGCTGGCGAGTGTGCGTGGAACATAGGCCTCCGGGTCGGTGTGGTTGCCGGTATAGGCATCGTCTGCCAGTTCCATTACATAAAAGTAATAGGGAAACTCACCGCCATGCTGTCCGATATGCAGGATATGCACCAGCCCGGGTATGCCGCGGGCGATGGGTTCGTAGCTCAGAATGCCATCGAATTCCCGGATGAATACCTGCTCGTCCTCAAAGTCCTCGCGCCAGACGACCTTGACGGCCCGGTAGGCACCTGTTACTGAGCGGGCGAGCCATACTTCGCCGTATGAGCCGGTACCGATTTTTCGCAGGATTTCGTGGTCCGGGATTTCCGGTTTGGTGTCGACCGGCCGTTGTGCCTGCCGACGCGTCACGCCGCGACGGCTGCGCGTGGAGGGGGGCACAACTGGGCTGTCCGGTGTCATCTGGGCGGCATTATACCACGCGCGCGCGCTGTGTGCAAGCAGCTTTCCACTGAAGTGCAGGGGGGCGAATGGTTCCGTTTAAAAGATTTTTTTGATTTTTTTTACGAAATAGGCTTGCAAAGATAAAAAAGATGTGGTAAACTTCGCCCGCACCAATCGAATGCGCACGTGGCGGAATTGGTAGACGCGCTAGTTTCAGGTTCTAGTGAGTAACATCGTGATGGTTCGAGTCCATTCGTGCGTATAAGTAAAAAGCCCTCTGCTTCACACAGCAGAGGGTTTTTGTTTACCTGCGGGGAATAATGAGAATGCGGCAGATGGTAAATTGCAGCGGCTGCAGGGGTTAGATGTGTGGAAGTTATGTCATTATGGCAGATAATACGAAATATCTGCTTGATTTGATATGAGAAAAGTAGTATTAGTCAAATGTATTTAACCTTTTTATTATGACTGAAAAAACAAAGATTCGCGCATCTTATACGCCTGAGGAAAAGACCCAGATTATTCTTGCTGTCATGAATCGTAAGACAACAATTCAGAAAGTGGCTGCTGAGAAGAAAATTGCTGCTACTCTGGTGTCTTTGTGGAAGAAACAGGCTGAGGATGCTATTCTGGAACGCTTTGCCAACAGCCGTCCCGGTCGCCGCAAGGTGGAGCTGTCTTCTGATGAAATGAAGGTAGAAGTGCGTAAGACCCGCATTGCGGCCCGCACCTCCAAGACCCGCGCAACTCGTCTGGAATCTTCGCTCAAGAATGCCAAGGCCCGCATTGCCGAGCTGGAGGCTGCTGTGCGCGATATGGCTGCGGTTATGGGCTGCAAGCTGGTCAAGGCCAAGCGTTCCCGTGCGAAGAAGGCCTGATGGAGCCCTTGTGGTGTTGCCCGGAATTCTGACATCTGCGTACATTTGGTGACAGAATCGGGCAGATGAGGGGGTAAATTCATGCAGGAAATAGAATATTCCGTAGCATAGGAGACGGAATTTCGTTAAGGATTTTATCGGATATGAAGACTTTTTTCATGAATTGGAGGGTGCGTACGCGCGCGCTGTGCGCGGTGGCGGCTGCGGCGCTGGTGTCGTGTTCATCCATGAGCCAGGCCGAGCCGGATTATGATATCATCGGCAAGCAGTTTTCACTGGTGCTGCAGAATGGGCATTTTTCACGTGCCCGTTTCACGCAGGAAATGTACCAGCGCTTTCTGGACTGCTACGTGCAGACGCTGGATACGCAGCATCTCTTCCTGACCCAGCAGGATGTGGATTATCTGCGCCAGCGCTACGCCGGCAGTTTTGGTGATTATCTGCTGGCCAACCAGACAACACGGCTGGCGGAAGAGCTTTATGCTTATTTCAGCGCACGGGCTCTTCCCCGCATTGCCCAGGCTGAAAAGATGCTCCAGGAGTATGCTGGAAAGATGCCTGCCTTTGAAACAGACCGTATGGTTCCTCGCAGCCGCCGTAAACTGCCCCGTGCCAAAGATACCGCGGAGCTTGATCAGGTGTGGCGTGACCAGGTGGAGGATATGATTCTGACGGAGGTGCTGCGCCGTGAGAATCTGGAGAAACTGGCAGAGGCCAAGGGGAAGGAATCTCCCGTGGCCAAGGAAATGCCGGTGACGGATAAGATGCTGGCCCGCATCAAGCGCATGCGGAACGAGATTCAGGAGGCAGACCGTGAGGACATGGTTTCTTACCTGCTGAATGCGGTGGCGCATGTGTATGATCCGCATAGCGATTATATGGGGGCTCGTGAGGAGCAGCGTTTCAAGGACATGATCAAGGCTTCTATTGTGGGTATTGGTGCCAAGCTGCAGTCGGATGACGATGGCTCTACCACGATTGAAGGCATTGTGAAGGGCGGGCCTGCTGCCCGGTGCGGGCAGCTCCAGCTGGGAGACCACATTGTGGCGGTTGCTTCCCAGGGGGATGATAACTGGACGGATGTGATGTTCCTGAGCATTGATAAGGTGGTGGATCTCATTCGTGGGCAGAAGGGTGTGCCGGTGAAGTTGCGCGTGCAGAGTGCTGACAGCGGTGAAGAGAAGGTGGTTACCATTGTGCGCGACGAGATTCCCATGTCGGAAGAGCTGGCCAGCGGCCGCATTATTGACATGAGGCAGGGAGACCGCACGTACCGCCTGGGTGTGCTGACGCTGCCTTCCTTCTATATTGACCTGGATTCCGGTGAAGTTCATTGTGCGGCAGATGTGAAGAAGATTCTGCGCCGCATGATTCAGGAAAAGGTGGAGGGTATCGTGCTTGACCTGCGCTTCAATGGCGGTGGTTCGCTGGATGAGGTGCGTAAGATGGTGGGCTTCTTTACTGGGGCTGGTCCTGTGGTTCAGGTGAAGGATTCCCGTGCTCATGTGGAGCGTCTTACGGTGAGCGGCCGCCCCTTGTTCACCGGGGAGCTGGTGGTTATCATCAATAAGTTGAGTGCCTCTGCTTCTGAGATTTTTGCCGGGGCTATGGCTGACTACGGCCGTGCTGTCATTGTGGGGGATGAAGCCAGCTTCGGCAAGGGTACGGTGCAGGTTCCCCGTGGTCTGGCTGATTACCTGCCTTACTTCACCTCCCGTGAAGGTAGCGGTATGATTAAGGTGACTACGCAGAAATTCTACCGTGTGGGCGGTGCCTCCACCCAGCTCAAGGGTGTGGCAAGTGATATTGTGCTGCCGACGGTGACGGCCGGACTCCGCATAGGTGAGGGTGAGCAGGATTATGCGATGCCCTATGATGAGATTCCACGTGCTGGCGGTTATGTGAAGAGCAGCCGTATTGCCCGTATTCTGCCGGAACTGATGGCTCGCAGCAATGCCCGTGTGAATGCGGATAAGGATATGCAGTATACCCGCGAGGATATTGCCCGTGCCCGGGAACGCCACGAGAAGAATGCTGTTTCGTTGAATAAGGCAGTGCGTGCGGCTGAGAATGCCCAGCTGCTGGAGCGCAAGAAGACCATTGATGCAGAGCGCAAGGTGCGTTATGAGAAAATGGCTGCTGATGATGCCCGCCAGCTGACAATCTACCGCCTTAAGCTCACGGATGTTAATGCTCCGTCCCTCCCCATCGCCTCCCAGGATGATGATGATGAGTATATGGATGAGAACAAGCATCTGGAAGATGAGCTGACGGAGACTCCTGAGTATCCTTCAAAACTAGACCCGGTTCTCCGCGAGTCTCTGCATATTGTCAGGGATATGATTGATATGCCCTGACGGGTATCAGCCTGTAAGGCCTGACTTTCAGTATTTTACCGGGGCGCTCTGGTGCCCCGGTTTTGTTTTCCTCTCCTCAGGTTCAGCGGGAGGCATAAGGGCAATGCTCACGAATGAGGGTGCGAACGGGCTGTGGCGCTCTGCAGAAATCAGGCCAGCCCTCCGCGGATGAGTCCGAGCAGCGCCACGGTGCGGGCCCAGTTCTCCGGGTGGTCATCGGTTTCCGGGAAGAGGCGGCCTTCCGGGATGCGCGCATAGCGCTCTGCGGCCCTGGAGTGGCTCAGTTCCCGCAGGCCGACACTGAAGAAGGCCCCGAGCTGCAGGAATTCGCGAGCCATTTCATGAGAGCCGTTCCAGGCGTGCAGCAGGATGCGGGGAAGGGTGCCGCAGCGGTGGCGTTCGCGCAGGATGTCGAGCAGCTCGCTCCAGGCCTGTGCGCCGTGAAGGTGAATGATGCGCTCATGCCGGAAAGCTGCCCCCAGGTGGATATGCAGCAGCAGACGCTGGGCATCCAGTGTGCCGGCATGCCTGGGGGAGGCATCGAGCCCGGTTTCACCGACCCCGGCCTCCGGGTGGCGGGTCAGCCAGTCATCCAGCTCAAAAGCAAGTTCGGCCGGGTCTGCCTCATGGGCATGCCAGGGGTGAATGCCGAAGCAGGGGGTCATGCCCTCTGTGGCGGCAATGCGCTCCCAGTCGCTGCGGGTGATGGCGCAGAGATACCCGCCGTGGGGGCTGGGGTGGTGGGTGTGGTAGTCTTTCATGAGAGAATCATGCCGTGTTCCCGGAAGCTGTAGTAGGACTGCTGGCCGCCACCGATGATGATGTGATCCAGTACCGGGATGTGAATAGCGTTGCCGGCGGCGACCAGCGCGCGGGTGAGTTCGCGGTCCGGCTTGCTGGGGCTGGGGTCTCCGCTGGGGTGGTTGTGAGCCAGAACGACGGAGCAGGCATTGGCGATGATGGCTTCGCGGAATACATCGCGCGGATGCACCATGGCGCGGTTGAGCGTCCCCTTGGATATGTTGCTGCGGCGGATGAGGTGGCGCCGGGTATCGAGCATGAGGACAACGAAATTTTCCTGCTTCTCATAGCGCAAATCCCCTGCCAGGTATTCGTAAATGCTTTCAGGGGAGCTCATGTCAATGCGTACGAGCTTTTCCTTGACGGCGCGGTGACCCAGTTCAAAGACGGCTGCGAGTGTGGCCGCTTTGGCGGCTCCGATTCCCTTGCAGCATTTGATGATTTCGCGGGCTTCCATGCGCCCCAGGTCGGTCAGGGAGCCGGCGGCGCGTTTCAGCCGGGCGGCGAGTTCCAGCACATTGCAGCCCTGCAGGCCGGTTCGCAGGAATATGGCGATGAGTTCCTCATCGCTCAGGGCGCTCCGGCCTTTCTGGAGCAGCTTTTCACGTGGGCGCTCCTCTGCGGCCATGTCCAGGAGCCTGGGGTTGTTGAATTCGCCAGCTGTTTTCATTTGCCTGCTCATTCTACACGAAAAATGATGCGCTGTGAAGCTAAAACGATTATCTGTGAATTATTTGCTTGCGCTGGGCGAGCCAGATGTGTAAAATGGCCGCGGCTCATTTTCGCTGTTATGCGGTGATATGGGCTGTGTGGAGCAGGAAGCACGTGATTCTGCTCCACGGAACCAAAGGAGGCAACGGCCGGTTCCGGCCTCCGGCGGTGCAGATTGGAACCGGCATTAGAAGAGTAAAATAAAATGAGTATACATTCCGTTACTTGTGCCGTTGGCACAAATCCCATCACCATTGAAACGGGCAAGCTTGCCCTTCTGGCCGATGGTGCCGTTACTGTCCGTTGTGGTGATACCGTGGTGCTGGTCACCGTTGTGAGCGCTACCAAGATTAAGGAAGGCCAGACCTTCTTCCCCCTCTCGGTGGAATATAAGGAAAAGGCTGCTGCTGCGGGTATGTTCCCCGGTGGTTATTTCAAGCGCGAAGGTCGCCCCACGGAAAAGGAAATCCTGACATGCCGCATGACTGACCGTCCGCTGCGCCCCATGTTCCCCAAGGGTTATTTCTATGATACGCAGGTGATTTCCCTGCTGATGGCTGCAGACGGCGAAAATGAGCCTGATATTCTCAGCATCAATGGTGCTTCTGCTGCCTGTGTGATTTCTGACCTTCCCTTTGCCGAGCCCGTGGGTGCCGTGCGCGTGGGTCGTATCGATGGTGAGTTCGTCATTAACCCCACCAACTCCCAGCGCCTGGAGTCTGACCTTGACCTGGTGTATGCCGGTTCCAAGGATCAGGTGATCATGATTGAAGGTTCTGCCAATGAACTCCCGGAAGAGGATTTCATTGCTGCTCTGCACTTCGCCCAGGAGAATGTGGCCAAAATCTGCGCCGCTCAGGAAGAGCTGCGTGGTATCTGCGGCAAGCCCAAGCGCGAGTATGAGCTGACTCTGGCCAAGCCTGAGCTGCTGGAAATCGGCTATCAGGTGGCTGGTGACCGCATTGAGGAGGCTATCTATGCCCCCAACAAGATTCAGCGCCAGAAGCAGACCGGCGCTCTGCGCGATGAGGTGGAGGCTGCCATCAAGGCCGCTTATCCCGAGGCTACGGATTTCGACGTGGAGCAGGTGTTCGAATACATCCAGAAGAAGGCCTTCCGTATTTCCATCATGGAGCAGGACAAGCGAGCTGATGGCCGCGCCATCAAACAGCTGCGCCCGCTGGAGGCTGAGGTGAACGTACTGCCCCCCGTGGTGCATGGCTCTGCTCTCTTTGCCCGCGGTGAGACCAAGTCTGTGTGCCTTGCCACGCTGGCTCCCATGGAAGAGAAACAGTATCTGGATAACTACACAGGTTCTGTGGATGAGAAACGCTTCATCCTGCACTACAACTTCCCCCCGTTCTCTGTGGGTGAAACCGGCCGTTTCGGTGGTCAGAACCGCCGCGAAATCGGTCACGGTGCACTGGCTGAGCGTTCCATTGCTCCGGTGATTCCGGATGAAAACGACTTCCCCTACGCTATTCGCGTTTCCTCTGAAATCATGGAGTCCAATGGTTCTACCTCCATGGCTTCTGTTTGCGCCGGCACCATGTCCCTGCTGGCCGCCGGTGTGCCGCTGAAGCGCCCGGTTTCTGGTATCTCTGTGGGCCTTGTGACGGAGTTTGAGAACGATGGTGACCGCGAGCCCAAGCGCTACAAGACGCTGCTCGACATCATTGGTTCCGAGGACTTCTACGGCGATATGGACTTCAAGCTCTGCGGTTCTTCTGTGGGTGTAACCGGTTATCAGCTTGACCTCAAGCTGCCCGGTATCCCGCTGTACATCCTGGAAGATGCCATTCACCTGGCCCGCAAGGGCCGCCTGGATGTGCTTGATACCATGAATGCCTGCATCCCCGGCCCGCAGGCCATGAGCCCGAATGCTCCGCGCATCGAGTCCACTCGCATTCCGCAGGACCGCATCGGTGAGCTCATCGGCCCCGGTGGCAAGAATATCAAGGCTCTGCAGGCTGAGACCGGTACCGATATCAACATCGAGGAGGATGGCACTGTGCGTATCTACGGCAGCCGCCAGGAGGGCGTGGAGCGTGCTCTGTACCTGATTGACCGCATGTTCAAGGAGATTGAGGTAGGTGAAACCTACGAGGGTAAGATTGTTTCCACCAAGGAGTTCGGCGCTTTCATGGAAGTGCTGCCTGGTAAGGATGGCCTTATCCACATTTCCGAGCTGGCCGAAGGCCGCACGCAGAAGACTGAGGATGTGGTGAAGGTCGGTGACATTGTGACCGCCAAGTGCATTGGTATCGATGACAAAGGCCGCGTCAAGATGTCCATGCGCGCTGCTGCCCGCGACCTCAAGGCCAAGGAGGCTGCCGAGCAGGAGTAATCTTCGCTTTGATAGGAATTTCAAGCCGCCTTCCGGATTGTCGGAAGGCGGCTTTTGTATCAGGCGGGGAAGAAAGGTGAAAAAAAGCACAAAAAAATGCTGCCGTGGGATTTTTTTGATTGCATTTAGCTGCATTCTGGTATAGATATATTAGCGAACAGCTGCAAATTTTTAACTTACACCATGTGGAAATACATCATCATCGCCGCCGTCGTGCTCTTCCTGGGGGCATGTTTTCTTTTCTTCAAAAATAACGAAGCTCTCACCGGGCCTGAAGGCGAGGTAGCAGCATTCCAGACTCAGTTTGAGACAGCCAAGAAGAAGGTCTCTGAGATTGAGAAGGATAAGGCTATCAAGCGCTATGCCGAGCTGCGTAAGTCCTACTTCGCCCAGCAGACGGAGAAGTACAATGATGAGCGCGCTGCTCTTGAGGCGGAAGATGCTCCTTATGAGCAGGAAATTACCAAGGCTCATGCAGACCTGGAAACAGCCAAGGCTGATTTCAAGCGTTACAGAGAGCAGTTCCAGACATTCCAGAAAGGTGCTACTGAGGAAGTAGGCGTGGAAGCTATGGATGATGAAGAGGCTCTGCAGATGGTGGGCCAGCGCATTGCTGAAATGGTGGCTGATAACGAAGCCCTGAAGAAGAAGGTTGATGACACCAAGGAAGAGACAGAAAAGCGGAAGACGGCTGCTGAGCGCACGCAGGCTATGATTGATGCCGCCAAGAAGCTGGCTGCTGACCGTATGGCTCGTCTCTCCCCGCCCGAGCTTAAGTGCACCGTTGCTTCTGTGGATGCTGACTGGGATTACGTCATCCTTGACAGTGGTGTTGACAAGGGTATCGTGATTGGCTCTCGTCTGATTGTGATGCGTGGTGAAGCTAAGGTATGTGAACTTACTGTCACCCTTGTAGAGAGTAACTCCTCCAGCTGTGATGTGGTTTACAGCACCATGCGCCCCGGTGACCGTGTCCGTCCCGGCGATACGGTTGTGTCTGCCAATAAGTAATTCCAAAATTCTATATACAACTTCTTGATATGAAAATCTCTCAACTTCTTGTTTCTATTCTGGTGCTTCTGGCTGGTGGTGCCGCTATCATGTACTCTGCTGACCAGCAGCAGGTGATGGATGTGGTGATTGCTACTCATGGCGGCGGTCAGCAGGTGGATGCCAGCTCTGCAACGGGGTTGCGTAAGCTGAACCAGGATCTGGATGCAGAACGCGGCACGGTTGCTTCCGAGCGTTCCTCTGCCATCAAGGCTGCTGAGGCGGCCCGTGTCGAGATGCGCGATAGTGCCGTCAAGCGCGATGAAGCCCAGACCAAGCTGGACGATCATAAGGCCTCTCTGGATGGCGTGCGTGCCGAAGTGAAGGCAATGCAGGCCAGCGTGGAAACCCTGCAGGAATCCTTCAACAAGGCTATGTCCAGCATCAAGTCCTCTGAGGCTCTGACTGTGGATGCCAGCGCTGATTTCGGTACTGTGCTGGAGAGCATCAAGTCGGTTGTGAAGGAGCAAGGTGAGCTTTCTACGAAGTATAATGAAGAACTGAGTGAGGCCGAGGCTGCCTACAAGGTGGCTCTTGATGACCTTGCGGCCAAGGAGGTGGAGCTGAACCGCCTGACTGCCATTAACGAGAAATTCTTCACCGACTATACCAAGAACGACGATGAATACCCGCTGCTGGCTGTGGATGCCCGCTGGAAGTTTGTTGTGTTCAACGCTGGTGCAGAAAGCGGCCTCGTGCCCGGTGATGCCACTCCGGTGCTGGTGAAGCGCGGTGACATGGTGATTGCAGCTGTGCGTGTGGTGACGATTTCTAACGGCATGGTGGTGGCCGAGTATGATCCCAAGAAGCTGACTCCCGGGGTGCGTCCTGAACTGGGTGACCGCGCTTTCCGTGTGAAGCCGCTGGGTAACTGATGCTCTGCCGCGCAGGCTAAAAGTGATTTTTCGCCGCCTGCCCGGTTTGGGCAGGCGGTTTTTACATGTTAGAGTAAAACGATGAAAATGATGCACAAAATACTGCTTCTGGCACCGCTTGCAGCGGTGGGTATGACTTCCTGCCAGCGCCCTATGCCGGCCGTGCCGCCGAGTAATCGCGAGGTGGTAGGCCCCCGTGGCTCTTCTGAGGCGGTGAAACCATGGAACAACACTACCCGCAAGGAGGGTGAGGCTGTCCTGGGCCCGCTGAGTGATATGAACCGCCGCTGAGTTGTTGTTGTGAGACGCGCTGAGCGAGCGGCTGTTGTGCTGGAGGAGCTGGAGCGGGGAATACCGGCCCCGCAGGTTCCGCTGCATCACCATAATGCTTTCACGTTGCTGGTGGCGGTGATGCTTTCGGCCCGCTGCACGGATGCACGGGTGAATCTGGTGACTCCGGCTCTGTTTGCTCTGGCTCCGGATGCTGCCGCTATGGCAGCCTTGGAGTGGCAGCAGGTGCAGCCTCTCATTGCCACCTGCGGGCTTACTGAGATGAAGGCACGCCGTCTGGTGGAAACGGCGCGTATTCTGGTGGAGCAGTATGATGGCGAAGTGCCGCAGAGTTTTGAAGCTCTGGAAGCACTGCCCGGGGTGGGGCATAAAACGGCCAGTGTGGTGATGAACCAGGCATTTGGTTACCCGGCATTTCCGGTGGATACACACATTTTCCGCCTGGCCAGGCGCTGGAAGCTTTCCCGGGGGAGTACCGTCGAGGCGGTGGAGGCAGATTTGAAGAAATGCTTTGACCGGAGTGTGTGGGGGAAGCTGCATTTGCAGATGGTTCTGTGGGGGCGTCAGTATTGCCCGGCGAGGGGATGCAGGCCAGCCTGTGCCGTGTGTGCGCGGCTTCTGACATAAAAAATACCTGCTTTTCCCTGATTGTGCTTGACCTTTGCGGGAAAAAGTAGTTTCATTGGCGGTCGTCCGCATTTTACTGTCATGCTAGTTTGCCAGCTTAAATCCAAGATTCATCGCGCTATGGTCACCCGTGGCGATGTTGAGTATGAGGGTAGCATAGAGATTCCTCAGGATCTGGTCGAGGCCGCCGGGCTGTGGCCGGGCGAAAAGGTTCTGGTTGCTTCGGTGACCAGCGGAAATCGTTTCGAGACTTATGTGCTTGTTGGCCCTCCCGGAACAGGGCAGATTATCGTGAATGGTGCAGCTGCCCATCTTATCGGCAAGGGAGAGCGCATCATCATCATGAGCTTTGCCTGGGATGATAAGCCCATTACACCCAGGCGTGTCATCTGCAATGAATTAAACGAAATCATTGCCTGATTCCTTTACAAACCTCTTCAATTACGATATAATCCCCGCCATGCTTAACGCCGCTATCTACATTGTTTTTGCTATTCTGCTGATTGTCTGTGCCTTGCTTCTTCTGGTCGTGCTGATGCAGCGCCCGAAGCAGGAGGGTCTTGGTGCCGCTTTCGGTGCCCAGATGACAGACCAGGCCTTTGGTGCACAGACTACCGATGTGCTGAAGAAGGGTACGGTGCTTTTTGGTACGCTTTTCATGCTGCTCTGCTTTGTTCTGGGTGTGCTGATGACAGCTCGTCACAAGGCTTCCAAGTCTGACCTGAACGTGAAGCAGGTTGAGGCTCCGGTGGCAGCATCTGCTGCTGTGGAACAGCCTGCTGCTCCCGTGGAGAATCTGGAGAATCTTGCTCCTGCTCCTGCGGCAGAGGGTGAGGGCCCGGTGCCTGCCCCGACTCCGGCTGTGGATGCCGCCCCGGCTGCGGAACCTGCCCCGGCTTCTGCCGAACAGCCTGCTGCTTAATTGCTAACCACTGAACAGACTATGCAGTTCGGTAGCACAACAGAGTTGAACGCCGAGGCTGCAACAGCCGCGGTGCGCGGTACCTTGCTGGCGCAGGTGACCCAGAAATCCACCCGCACCACCAAGACTGGCAAACCTTATCTGGAAATCGTGCTGGCCGATGCTGCCGGCACGGTTTCGTTTAAAATCTGGGAAACTTCCTCCTGGTACCAGGATTTTGAGCTGCTGGAGACTCCAGCCGGCGTGGCCGTGACTGGTACCTGGCAGGCCAGCCAGTATGGCATGGAGCTGGCAGAGGCGTATCTGCGCCCGCTTACCCCTGAGGAGGAGCAGCAGGTGCTGACCGGTAGCCCGGAGCTGGTGGAACGACAGCAGGCTGACTGGGAGTGTATCTGTGCTTTTGTGGATGAGCTGAAGGACCCCCGCCTGGCCGGTGTATGCCGCTTGTTCCTGGAAGAACATGGCGAGCGTTTCCGCCGCGCTGCGGCAGCCCGTAATTTTCACCATGCCCGCCGTGGGGGGCTTGTGGAGCATATTGCCAGCGTCATGCGAGTGGCAGCGGCGCTCTGTTCTGTTTACCCCGACCGTCTGAACCGAGACCTGGTGTTGGCAGGTGCATTGCTGCATGATTGCGGCAAGATTGTGGAGAATGATTACGAAGAGCACAGCCTGGAGATGCCCTATTCGGAATCCGGTGAGTTGCTCGGGCATATCCCGGTGGGGATTGAAATCATCAATAAGCTCTGGCGCGATATGATGACTCCGCAGCAGCGTGCGGAATGGAAGCCGCTTGTCCCGGCATCGGAGCAGGTGCGTCTGCATCTGCTGCATCTGGTGGCATCGCACCACGGGCTGCTTGAATATGGTTCGCCGGTGCTCCCCAAGGTGCCCGAGGCGCTGATTCTGCACCATGCGGACAATGTGGATGCCAAGATGGAGATGTTCCGCGCGGCGTATGAAAGTGCAACGCCGCTTTCGGCGCGTGTGCTGCAGCGCAAATCCCCGATGCAGACGAATGTGGTGCTGCCGTTGCCGGAGGTGCAGGGATGATGGAGGCCATACTCAGCCTGGTGGTGCTGGGGGCTTTGTTGCTGGTGTCTCAGCTCAGCCCGGGGCCGGATGTGTTCTTTGTATTCCGTACCGCGCTGGCGCAAGGTTTTCGTGCGGGAACTGCCGTAGGCGTGGGAATTGCTACCGGTTTTCTGATTCAGGCCTCACTTGTGGCTTGCATGGGTGGGTGGCTGATGCGCCAGCCCTGGAGTTGCTGGGGGCTGTATGCGGCCTCCGGCTGGTTGCTGTACCTGGCCTGGAAGATATTCCCATTGAAACGGGTGGTGGTGCAGCAGGAGTTGATGGAAACGACAGAGCGGGTTTCATTGCCGGTATTATTCGGGCAGGGTTTTCTGTGTAATATCCTGAATCCTAAGTGTACGCTCTTCATCTGCGGGTTATCCATCGGCCCACTGGAGCGCTTCGGTACTCTGTATGCCTGGTATGCACCATTTCTGGTGCTGGTTCTTACCGGAGCCGGTCTGCTGGGCTGGGTGTTGTGGAGCGCGATGCTTCAGTGGCGGCCGGTCCGGTATTTTTATATGCGCCACACGACAGGAATAGACGCTCTTTTTGCTGTTCTTCTGGCGGTCTTTGCCGTTTTGCTCGTAGTGCGGTAAGAATTTCCCCTCATGCGGCTGTTTGGGGCTTGCTTTTTGGGGGTATTTGCGGTAGAGTAGTCCCGCAAAGACGTTATTGCGCATATGAACGATATTATCACGACAGCATGCAAGTTCGTCACGTCCTCGATTGGCCGCAAGATTCTTGTGGCCCTCACAGGTGCGTGTCTCCTCCTGTTCCTCGTGGGGCATCTGGCCGGTAACATGACCATCTATGGTGGTGATCCCGGTAATGGTGTACCCTCCTGGATTGATGCCTATGCCACTGGGCTGCACACCATGCCCGCCTGGCTGCTCTGGGCTATTCGTCTTGGTCTTGCCGCCATTCTCCTCATCCATGTGGTGCTGACTCTGGCTCTTAAGATTGAGAATGTGAATGCCCGCACCCAGTACCAGAAGGAAGGTACGCTCAAGGCTACGCTTTCCTCCCGTACGATGGTGCTGACGGGTATCATGATTTTCTGCTTCCTGCTGTTCCACCTGTGGCAGCTTACGGTGAACGGTGACCCCTCCGATTGCTACGGTCACATCGTTGCCGCTTTCTCC
>JAEIGA010005973.1_pt1 | contig 18536 bp, 38 predicted proteins | sample 9270691 | NCBI WGS metagenome assembly JAEIGA01 (sample SAMN17057246, study PRJNA624740) | gut metagenome | biome: biome; isolation source: fecal sample | host: Bos grunniens | place: China: Xizang | collected 2019
CGAGCCGCAATATCAAGCTTGCCCTTCAACGTGGAAGCTCCGCCAAGATTGACGAGCTGGGGATTCATGGAGAAGGTGATGTACTTGTCCTTGTACACGCCGGGAAGCTTTTCCGCGAAATAGATCGCCAGTGCATGGGCGACTTCCCAAGCAGCCACCTGCGTGTTACCAACCTTTGAGGTCATGGAGCCGGAACCGTCCGCAACGACAATGGTTCCCTCTCCATCTTTCACCGTATTCGGCAAAGCCTTCCACATGGCTTCCAGCGCGGCGTCATAAGACTTTGTGCGGAAGCCCCATCCAAAACTTCCGTATTTGTGCACGATATCATGAGGGAACAGCACAGAGGAATTGATCTTGGTTTCGCCTTTCTCCAGTTTGCTGAGATATTCGCGGCGGCGAGCTTCGTCATGGCGCAGGAACGCGCTGTTGTAATTGAGGTTGGCGCGGGAAGGAACGGCCTCGTACTTGATCTCCTCCCACCGATTGGCGCTCATCTTGCGCTCCGTTACATCGATATAGCGGCGGAGGGCGGACAGCATCTTACGGTACTGACGGGGAGTGATGCCCAATTTCTGCCGAATGATTTCAGCCTTGGCGCATGTGTTGGCAGAAGAGGTGTTGAGACTCGGCATCCACTTCCCGAGCAGGGAAATACTTTTTCCGGCTTTCATGTTCGCCATGTCGCTGGCAAGCTGGTTCTTGACGATGGCAATAACATAATCTTCAAGCTTTGTCTGCATCAGGCAGAACACATCGTCCCATCTCCCGTACTCAGCCACAAGAGGGATGAGATTTTTGATTTTTTCGGGGAACTCATTGGCGAGATACTGGAAGCAGACACGGAAAAGCCTGCGCTCGCCAAGCCCCTTCTCTCTGTCTCGGGCAAAAAAAAGCCACACAACAGCGGTGTTGAAGTCGTCGCCCAGCGCGGCGGCAAACATCTTCTTAATCTCCGCTTCCGTCTTGGAGCGCAGGGAAGAGACGGCGAAGTTCAGGTCGAGCAGTTTCTTTCCAGTGGTGCGGTATCCAAGCGCCCCGTTTTCCGTGACGGAGCGGTTGGAGGAGGAATTGGTCAGGGTTTCGTTGAGCTGGCTGTAAAAGTCTTTCATATGAATTCTTCCTTTCTAAACATTTTGCCTTATCCAGAGGCATTTTTGTCGGAAAATAAATTTGCTGTAAATGTTTATATCTTTATGCCGCATGGACGCGGTAAAAATTCTGCAATCTCTTTAATGCCCGCGTCATAACAACATCCGTAACGCCCAGATCGCGGGCGATCTCCCGGTTGCGACTGCCTTTCAGCTTCATCACAATGATTTTCTGATCGTCCTCGGGGAGCGACGCAAAGAAATTTTTGAACGCGATCTCGTCCAGCGTATCGTCGAGCGGTTCATACATCTGGCTTTCGTCCCATTCGAGCTTGGATATATCCGCTTTTCCAGCAACGCTTTCCATTATCTGCCGATAATTGGTTGTGCGTTTCGGATACGAACACACCTGCTCCCCGAGCACGCAAATGCACATCGCATGAATCATGTCGCGTGTTGGAATTTTCCGTATGTCATCCATTGTTTCGCAGGAACGGATGTGCTGGAGGAAAACCAGCACGCATTCGCTGTGTAAATCCTCTCTGTCATCGTATGTGCTGAACACATCATGTCTCCTGCGCCTGAAACGATGCACAATGTTCCAAATGAGCCTGTCATACTGCATGAGAAGCTGTTCTTCCTGGTTTTTTGTAAGCTTCATGTTACACGTCTCCTTTTTTAATGTCCTATGAATCAGAGCTCGTGCAACGTGAATTGTTTTATTGGTTTAGAACGGAAGATCATCCTCTTGTTCAGAAGGATTCGCCACCGCTTGCGGTTGAGCTTGTGAAGTTTGTGATGTTTGGGAAGTCTGGGAGCGTTTTTCGCTCAGGAACTCCACGTCCGTAACGTTTACCTGCAATGCGGAGCGTTCCTGGCCCTTTGTATCGGTGTAAGTCTGGAATACAAGATCTCCAATTACATTTACTTTGTCTCCTTTATGGAGATACTTGAGGCAGTTGTCACCAAGTCCGCGCCATACCGTACAGCGGTAGAAGTTGGTGATATTGTTTCCGTCCTTTCCCTTCGTCCGCGTATCCGCAGCGACGGAAAATTTTGCAAACGTTGTTTCGTTATAGGTGCCTTGCTCGGGGTCAGCAGTCTACCGGCCAATGATGAAAACCTTATTCATAAGGTCGCCTCCTTTAATTGTTTATAAAGTGTTCATACAGCAGTTTGAGTACATCGGGGTCAGTTACGGAACGGTAATTCGCGATGCCGCCCGTGATATTTTTGACTTCTTCGGCAACCTGCTTCTTTGCCTCTGGTGTTGCTCCGGCACAGCGGGCCTTGATCGCATCGTCAACCATGTCCATGGTCACAGCGTTGGGGTCGGGAGCGGAAGTCGCGTGCTCTACTTTGACAATTTCAGGCTTCGGAGCGGGAGCGGGTGCGCCGGACGAAAGCCAAGCGTAAATTTCCTTGCCAGTTTCGGGAGAGATCATGAAATACTTGCCATCAAACAATCCGGTACGGTCTTTGGTGGCGTTGGCAGTATGATCCTGATCGAGCAAAAATACCGTTGAAAAATCGAATTCGCTTCCTTCACGGAACTGGAATCCCAAACCAACGTTTTTTACAACGGTCTTCCCGTTCGCGTTCTTTTCCTGTGTGTATTCCTGCTTCGCTCTCAGGTTACAGATGATGTGACTTTTGCTCTGCAAAATGACGTCCATCAGGTGGTTGAACTTGGGAGTTACATCCCGCCAAGCGGTGTAGCTGTTGCCAGTGCGAGCCGCAATTTTTCCTTGGACATCCAATGCGCCTCCCTGGCCTGCCCACAGGTGTGATAAGCTGTCAACGATAATGACTTCCATTCCCGCATTTTCTGCGGCAAGAATCGAGTTTTCATAGGAATCAAAATCATATGGAGGAGCCATAGGGATAGTGAAATATTCGCCGAGACGATACTGTCCAACAGACGAACCAACATACAGGCTCGCACTGCCGTTTTCTGTATCAATGATGCAAATCTTATCCCAGCACTGTTCGTCGTTCCATTCGGGGTGCGCGGCTTTCACCAAACCAAACGCCAGGAGCAAACTGCTCATCGTTTTTCCGCTGCCGCTTACGCCGCCAATGGCCAGTTTGATCTTAGCCAGGGTTCTTTTCGCCTTCTGCAACTGGATCATTGTGTTTATCTTCTTCCTTTCAAATCATTCTTCCGGTTTCTCCGGTCAACAATAATAGGGCCGTCTGATTATCGTTTTTTCATGCAAATAAAAAAATCAGAAAGAAAAATTTCCTCCTGATTCGTGTGACAGAGAGTATGATTGTGGATTATAGCTTTACAATAGGGGCGTCAACAAGTTCTCCTTGCCAGAACGCTTCCCAAAATTCCATATCTCTGTATCTCCCTTCGGCTTTGTGGCTTGTTATGCAAGCAGGTTTACGCTTTCCGCCGCCGTGTCAAAATCCACAATGCCGTCGTTCATTTCGGCATAGATGATGTAAAACTCATTCCGGCGCTTCTTGTCATGCTCTGAAAGCCTGCCCCAGAGGGCTTTCGCTTCTTCGATTGCCGATTCTTTATCGGCAGCGTTCAGGACGGTTTCAAACTGATCGCCCATGTTCTCAATCAAAATCCAGTTTTTCATGTATATCCTTCCTTTCTTTTTCCTCGATCCACGCAATCTGTTTAAGGTAACTTTCATTTCCCCAGAACTTCATGGGAAAGCTCAGGATGGGATTTGAGAAGATGAAGTGCCCGTAATCAATTCCATCCTCCGTCACAGGGAACTTGATGGGCTTCCAATAGAACGAGTCCGTTTGATGATGTCCGGCAATCATTTTCTTCGCAACGGCGTCCGCCATGCGCTGGGTTTCGTCGTGTTCAAAGAACTGACCGTTTGCACATGCATAACAGGTTTCTCCTGTATCAACGATACGGATATATGAGCCGTAGCTCTCAGACTTTCCATCAGGCTTTAAGCCAAGAAGCCTCGTTCCTTCGATAATCATCTGCTCATAGGTGTGTTTCATAATTTTTCTCCTCATTTCCAAGGCAATGCGTTCACCGCGCTGGCAATTTGCTGCGGCGTAGTGTGAGAATAACGGTTGGTGACGGTCATGGACTTGTGATTGGCGAAATCTCTGGCAACAGCGGCACCGAACCGGTTTCCGATTTCAGAAATCGCCGTATGACGGAGAGCATGAGGGCCTGTCGCGATCCCAAGGTCGTTCTGCTTGTGAGACAGCGCCTTATAAATTTGTCCACGGGTGCAGGGCTTTCCGTGTGTCGTGATGAACAGTGGGCTGGACAGTTCCTTCCCGTCTTTTCTGCTGTTGAGATAGGCGTTTACAAGACCGATGGCCTGGTTCGCAATGTGAACATCGCACCATTTTCCGCCTTTGCGCTTGACGGTAATCTTTCCATCGGTCATTTTCCTGAACTGACCCACCGTCAGGGAGCATACTTCCGAAACACGGAGGCCGGAGAAAAAGATGAGGCCCATGATGGCACGGTCGCGTACCTGATTTTTGCCATGATTGCCCCACAGAAGCTCGTGAACCTGTTCTTCCGTGTAATATTTGTCCTTGGGGCGTTCATCGGGCGGAAGCTCGTCAACGTCAGGGAGAGGGAGCGTATGGAGCACGTTGGAATAATCGCGCTTTATATACGGAACGCCGTCCTTATCCATCGTAGCCGCCCAGCGGAGGAATCCGTTGAGAGCAATCACGTATCCGTTGACCGTCGCAGGTTTCAGCTTCTTTTTCAATGCGTTCATCCACATCTGCAGCTTCTGCGCGTCCAACCCATCGATTTCCTCCTCCTTCATCTGGACGCCATAATTCGTTTCCAATTCGCAGAACGTTCTTTCCAGCAGTTCTCCGTAATGAGCCGCGCTTGCCGCAGAAATCCTCCCATCGGTGGACGCTACATAGAAATCGATCATCACATGCACAGGCTGTTCCTCCTTTCGTTACGGCGGGCAACAATGCGCCGATATTCGTTGACCACTTCCTGAATCTCAGCGTTGTCGGGATATACCCACACGGTCAAGCCGTCAACGTTTTTATGCCAGGACATATGCCTGATATCGTGCAGGAACAGGAACTGCTCAAGAGGACGGCAGGTGGTTTCAAAAACGCGGGAGGAGTTGATGGCGCTGGCGGACTTCATGGTGTTCTGGTTCATATGATCTCTCCTTTTCAGTAAATTATTTTTTCAGCCTCCTTCAAGAACAGTTTGATGCCTTGTCGGATGGCTTCGGATTTCGTGATCCCCATGTAGGAGCAGGCGATGCCAAGCTGTTCGTCCAGGTAGGGTTCCAAGCGGATCTTCCGCTCAATACTTCTTGACTGCGTACCTTCTTTCGGTCTTCCAACAGGACGGTTTTCTGGAATTATGTGTCCCATAATTACACCTCCTGCGAAGATTGTAGCAGAAGGCTTGGGGTTTGTCAAGCACGAATTTTGTAACAATTGGTAGTAAATTTTACCAATTTACTCAAACATCTAAGCTCATGTGCCGAATGATAACAACACCTGCCTTTGTACGCTTCCAATGAATGAAATTGGAGAATGGTTTGCCAGTACAGTCATACGGGGAATGAATTTCAACCCGCAACTCATCGATGGAGCGCTGCATTTCTTCGTCGGACTCCTCCTCAAAGTCCGGCATGATCGTGTATTCACGCCAACACTCATAATCATCTTTGTCGTAAACCCTTCGCCACGGGTCTTTTCCGCAAAGCCAGAAGTCTTTCCACCGATGGTCACGGAGTGAGGCTGCGAGAGGATCGCAGTTGTTTACTTTGATGGAGCGCCTGTATCTGCGCTTTGTTTCGGGAGCCAGGCAACCGGGATTCATGTGCATGAGGAAGAAATAAAGATCGTTCATGCCAAATCCTCCTTCATCAGGAAATAATCAGCACCCTCGCGGTATTTCTGGGCGATGACGTTCTGGATAATCTGCTCTTTGGATACGCCGACATCCGCAAGCTGCTGCAAATCCTGACCGTCGTACATGTAATAGGTGACGATGTATTGTCCTTCCGGCAAATTTTCCTCCTTCTGCAGTTGATCGACATATCCCGTCATGTCATTCCAAATGGCAGAGCGTTTGCAGGAATGAAATCCAACCTCGTCCACCAGACGGAGAATGAACAGACAGTCATCACGATGAATGTCAACGCCCCATTCTGGATCATCCACGAATCCGTATGAAGGTACGACATCAATTTGATACACGGCTCGTTCACAGTCTACAACGCTCATTCTTTGCTCCTCCTTTTCACGGAAATAGTTTCAATCGGGGGATTCCCGCCATAATACTCGTCGATCATGGGAAGGAACTGTTTCTCCGGGTAGATGAAAGCGCAGTTGATGCAGTGCGAATTGGGACGGTTGGGGTGAAGCACTTGGAACAACTGAGCAGCCTGCGTACAATCCTCCGCTTCGACAAGAACGTAATCGTTTATTCCAAACGGATACTTGAGGTCTGAACCAAAGGTGAAGTAAAATTTCCGCATACGCACACCTCCTCAAAAATGTATCAACATATAAAAGGGGAAGATAAAAGGAGATTTATATATATATTATATAATATCTTATGTACTGCGGGATTCAATACAGCTCTTCGATCATCTCCTTGAAGAACGCTGCGGCTTCCTCCATAGAACAGTCAAAGAACTCAAACGTGTTGCTTTCGTGCTCCACGACGATTTTGTTTTTCTTCTCGTCCTTCATCACCGTGATTTTCTGATACGCAATCATTTTCTTTGCCCTCCTTGAATTCTTTCAGCGTTTTTTCCCAGATTTCGTAAAGCTCCTTTCCATAGTTGCGGCCATGCGTGTTGCGGTCGCAGTAATCTTTGAAAGAATATCCATGTTTGTGGTACGCCATCATGTCGCTGATGACTGTCGGGAGAATTTTTTCAGGGTACGTGTGCGCTGACATACATTCCTCCTTTTCTTTTCTTCTGTACATAAGTAACTTACTGTAGTTTTTGGGTCAAATTTCGTTTGAATGGGCGAGGACGATATCTTCTTCATCCTTTTCAATCGCCCGAATTTGAACTGATTTTCTCTGTTAATTACTTGGGTTCAGAACATTCCTCAACTTCGATACATTTTGCTCCATAATTGACAACGTTGACTCTGTTGAGTTCTTCCGCAAGATTTTTTACATTGTCCCGCCCCGCTTCTTCTGCGAGAACTGCGGCTTCATCCTCATGAACGGCATCAATATCAAACTCAACGACAAGGGCTATTTCAACGCGGGCTTTGTATGTTTTTTCCTCCATGCTCACGCCTCCTCAACATCGAGGATGTAAAAATCACTCGCATCCAACGTTTCAGGAATCTTTTCCATGGCTTCTTCCTCGCTTTCCGCTTCGATATCGAGAACGGTTTCCAACGTGATTCTGTAAAGCGCCATGTTACATTCCTCCTCACTCAACGTCGATGTAGTACCAGGTTTTGCCGTCGTACTCGTCATAGGTTCCTGTTGTCGCGACGTCATAGCCAATCAGTTCAAGGAAGTCAGCGACGATTTCTGCGGCGGCGGGATTGTCGCACAGTATCATGTCGCCGTCCGTTCCGAAGTGGATGCCGGACTTTGCGTGATTGCCGCATTTGTCGTGAATGCTTTTAATCATGTGAATCCATAGAGTTCCGTCATTGATGATATCCATTGCTCATTCCTCCTCGCCAATATCAAGCAGACCGTGCTCATCGTACAGCCAAGTCAGATTGATCTGCTCAACGTCCTGTTCTTCATACAGCGATCCAACCAACGCCATGATTTTATGCTTGACCTCGTATCCGGGAACACATGCACAGGGATGAGAGGTTCCTGTTCCGGGATACGCGATGGAAATGTCGTACATTACGTAATGCTCCGTAACAGTGATCCAGTATGAATCGTTCACATCCTTTCCGTAAGCATGAACCTTTACCAATGACGGAATTTTCCGCATATCACTTGCCCCTTTCCTTTAGCACGGCTTCCCACAAATCACAGCTTGTGGCAAGCTCAGGTACATGTACGCCTCTGTCTCGGAGCTCCTCGAACCAATCCATACACTCCTCTTCGTTCACTTCTTCTTCCACCCAATCGGGATCAACAATTGCTGTTGTCCGCACTATATCACAGGCCCAATCTTCAACCTCCTTCTTTTCGGATGCGAGTAATTCTCGTTTCTCATAATAGATGATATCCCAACTATCAAAGTCATTGGCACGATCCCACTCAATCTCTCCGCATTCCTCCATTTCCTGAATTTCTTGGTCTATCAGAGATTCATCTTCAATATTCACGTCAACCCACTTGGAATAGACCTCACGAACCTTCACACGATAAGCTTCCTTCATTTGCTTTCTCCCTTCACTTCACAAATACGGGGCACATAACCGCCGAGAACAACTCCCTGCTTTACCTGATCCGCAATCGTTTCTTCCGCCTGCCTTTTCGCATTCTCCCTGTCTGTCGCATATATCCTGTACTGGCGTTCCACCGTAACGCAGAGCGTTACATCATACGGATGTGTTGGAGGATAGGTCTCAATCAGTTTCTTTTCGGCATAATCTGGAAGCTGTCCCCAGAAATCATCTCCTTCCTTTTCGTACCATTCCACAAAGTCAGCGGCAATCTGTTTGCAGTCCTTGCAGTATTCCTCCATTTGGTTATTTTGAGGGTCGATTTTGTTGCTGTGCTCCATTTCACAGGCGATGCGGTAGATCTCCGCATAGGCAACGTCCAGCATCTCGTCGAACTCAACTTTCTTGCCCATGTTTTTCCTCCTTAAAATTCCTGAAAGTCGCAGACAGCGGTGGCGTATGTTTCGTAATCATACTCAAGATCATCGCCGCACCGGACGATAAGGGCCCTGTCGATGTCCGTTATCTTTCCGAACTGTGAAAGATAGGCTTTGGTTGCTTCCAGCGCGTCAGGATAACACACGACGGATACAATGTTTATGCCGGGATAATTGGTGACGCTCACCATTTCCTCATTGTTCCTCACATTGTTAAATATATACAGAAAATCCAGCGCATAGTTCTGAATATCTTCATTCATCTTTACGGTAACTTCCCAGCCGGAAACCAATTCCATCCGTTTGTTCACGATTGACGTAATCATTCTTCAATCCTCCCATTCTTCCAGCATTGTGATCAGTCCATCAAAATCCTCGTTGGACCCAAGCGTGTTTGCGGCACTCACAACCGCGTCATAGGGAACTCCGTATTCGACGGAAAGCTGATACAGATAATCCTTGCGGTTTTTGTACCCCTTCTCTTTGTAAATGGTTTGATCCATGCGCTCACCCCTCCTTTACATATGACAAGTACCGCTGTCAATGAAAAACTTCATTGCTCCGGGGCGTATATGTTCTGCTATAAAATTCCCGGACTTTGGTTGTCACGTAGCCGTTCCACGATTCCGGCTTCGTGTCGGTTGCCGCGCTTTCAATCAGCGCCAGCATGTCTTTATATGCTCTGCGGCGGAGACGGCAGGACTTCAATTGCTTGCACAGGTGAGCCGCGTTGCCTTTCGCGCCGGACTCAAACTCGATTTTGTGCAACAAATCCGTCTGAATCAAATCCTCGCCTTTGATTCCCTGTTCGCACTTGGCTTTCATGCTCTGGAGTTCCGCAATCGTGTCCGCCATATGCGAGAAAGAGGAGAACATATCGTCAAGTTGCTTAATCCCAGTCTTGCCGAGCGCAAAAGCGGGTGTTGCCTGTATTTTTGCATGCTTCTCGATGACGGGCTGCGAAACTTCTGTGATTGGCGTGGGTTTGGGTTCTTCGCCGATCCACATGGCGACATACCCTTGCTTTCGCAGGGCTTTGGGAAGACTCAGCGCGGCGTTTTCAGCCTTTTCTTTCTTTGGCCAGAGCTTTGCCAGATATTCCTTTGTGCAAGCCGTATACATTCCGTTGTAGTGCGCAATATAATACAGGCCGTTAGTGAGAACGTAACCATAACGAGATTCCATAATGCATTCCTCCTTTATTACCGAAGCCTTTCGTTGATGTAGTAGCTCCCGCCTTTGTGATAGCACTTCTGACATTGAGCGCAGGAGATTCCCGCGCACTCTGATTTGGGGTTATACTTTATGACATCAGGGTAAAGGTCTTTATCCCATACGGTGAAAACATGGTCCACGTATTTCTGCATACGAGGATACACACCATCCACAGAGTTCACGTACATGGAGGAGTGAACGTAGGTGCAGTTCCGGGGCTTGCCCTCCTTGTGAAAAGCCGCCAGCCAGATGCCCCAGTTCTTCGACCAGATCCCGAACTGAATCCATTTGTGGGCGCGGATGATGCGGATGTAATTCCGCGCCTGAATGACGTTGGCAACATCGCCGAAGGATTCGATGCGGGCAATCAAAGAGGTAACGGGGACAGCGGCTGCTTCTGTAGGCGTAAGGAGACGTGAGGTCAGCTTGTTAAAGTTCTCGGTCAGGCGCTCGTTCAGCGACTTCCGCATCTTGCACAGGTTGGCGGCGTAGCAATGGGAGCAGATGCCGCCGCATACCTCCTTCCGGCGCTGGCAGATGGGATTGACGAGGGAAGTGGTTCCGATGGACTGGATGCCAGCCATTTTCGTGCCGGGATTGTGGGTGGTGACATGGATTGTGGTCATGTGTTATTCCTCCGTATTCTGTTGTCAAAATACTTGCGGAATCACAGGATGCGTGGTACAATACGGGTGATTCCGCGTGTGCTTCATGGGCGTCGTGGATTCAATTGCCGGGTGGAGGTGCGAGCTCTGCCCGGTTTTCATTCAACGAACATTTCGTCTCCTTCCAGATAAATCGTGTCATCGTCATTGTCGCACCATTCTTCTTCGTACACCATATCGGGATACGTTGTCTGCTGTCCTGGCATCCGTCTTGTGAATTCGATCCCGGCGACAATTTCGACTTCCTCGCGGACCATATGTTATCTCCTTTCATGCATATTATTCAGTATAATTATACATATTTTTTTATTTATATTCAAAGTTTGTTTCAAACTCAACTCCTTCTTTCTGCAATTGCCTGACGATTTCCATGGCGTAATCCCTTTGGTCGAAACGATATGTAGAAATTCCGTTTCCGACCTTCACGTAGATAACATATTCTCCCATTTCATCCCTCCACAACATTCATGTATATGTCGTACAGCATGTAGGAATCCTTCACCTTCACAGGCCAGACGCGCTCGGGGTCGATCTTATCCAGACGGTAAATCCGAATCGATTTAATTCCTTCTTGTTCCGCCTTGAGAAGCATGGTTTGGAGTTCGGGCCAGGTTTTGATGCTCTTGAACCGCCTATCCTGAATCACAAGGTATTCGTTCACGGTTTCACCTCCACGGCTTCAAATTCCATGGTGTAATGCGTCCTGAGTTCGGCAATGCATTTTTCAGCCGCCGCCTTTGTGGGGAACCGCTTGGCGTATTTGCTGGAATAATCCATCCGAAGCTTGCGAGCCGTTCTCCTTTCCACATACATCTCCTGATAAATTCCCGTTGCTGCCATGACCGCCCATTTCCATTCCTTGCGCTTTTCGATAGCGGAGCCGTCCACGTAGGTGATTTTCCAAACAGTCTGCTTTTCGCATACCTCTTTCGCCTTTTCCAAACTGTCGAAGATGATTGCGTTCTCGATCAAAGGGCTACATCCAACCCCATGACAGTCAACGCGGCAGATATAATTGTTCTTGTACTTTGCCGCCACCTTGCCGAGCAGGTTCTTTCTGACCGGGATTTTGATGGGTTCGCGCATCCCCATATCCACGCAGAACCACGGGCCCCATTCGTCGTTGCGGCTTTCCTTGAGCTCCTTGGCCTTGCGCAGCCATTCATCATACTCTGCCGTGGTTTCAACGTAGGTTTCCAGCCAGTAGCGGCTGTCGTTTCCAACCCACGTATGGAGCCGACACATCATCTTGGAGCGGTGCGTGTATTTCAACACCTCCTCGATGGTCACGGCATTTTTGATGCCGTTCTCGACGAACCGAATCCATCCAGCATCGTCCACCCATTTGCCGCCGCGCATGAAGTGCTGGTTGTAGTTGCTCGGAACGTAGCTGTATGCCTTTTCCATCAATTCCTCTTCGGAAACGCCCGCCATATTGCACAGCGGGGACCAATGGCGTTCGCGGCGCTCGTGACACTTGCCGTCCAGACCCCAAATGGATTCAGTACAATTGTTGGAGCCCACCAGCCACATGGGGGTGATTCCCATACCGGAACGGATGAACACGCGGTCGTAGCAGATATCGTAACTCATTGCCTTGCCCTCCCGTGCAGAATATCCATGAGCACATCTTTCGGAACATACCGGACAAGGTACTCGTTCATGTTTTCACCATCCTCAATAATCGCATCGAGTTTCCCAATCCGGGTTTTTCAGCATTTCGCTTGCCTTATCGCAAGCCATCATCAACAAATTCAGCGTTTCATGTCCTTTGCTCGTCACGACGATGGCATATGCAGAAAGATATCTGAGCTTTTCCTGTCCAATCTCATAGATGATTGCCGCATCATCTTCGCACAGGCATTCGGAAAGGTTGAGAATAAACTCTTCATAATCGGGGTCGGCATCGGGGTCGGCATCGGCTTCCTTGGGGTTTTCCTGATAGCCAGCAATTATAGCGTAGCCGCCGAACGCGAAGGTCTTATTGCCTTCCCTGTCTTGCGCTTCCCAAATATCAATGTGACCGTCATACGTGATGACATGCTCCATCATGTCGCGGAACTTTTCCTCATCCTTCACATGAAAGTAATTCGTTCTGGTGCTTCCGTAATAGTTTGCCATCTTAATTCGCCCTCCTGTGCGGTTCCTTTCGTTTGTGCACAACGGATTTTTTCGGAAATTTAATAGTCGTTCAAATCAACCTCCTCTCCATCGTCATCAAAATAATACGTGATTTTGCCCGTCGCTTCTCTCACCTTCCCTCCTCTCACGAACACGGCAAACGGCGCGGGTTCGCATTCGACCTGAACACTGACAAACATGCTGACCTCAGGATAGAGCGAGGCGAACTCGGTCAGCGTGGTGTAAATCCGTTCATAAGCGCCGATGGAAGTTGTCTCGCCCCATCCGAACGCCTTGCCGCCCTGCTCCCATGTAAACTCTTCCAAATCGGATTCATTGAGGGCGACCAAGCACTCAATCTGCTTGCTCGTCAATGGGCTTCCGTCATTGTTTTTGCCTGAAAACTCCCAAGTGCGATATACGCCCATTGTTTATTCCTCCTTAACGGTATCTTGTTCAGTGAAGCGATAACCGACCTCCCTGTATGCTTCCGGTTTGAATGCTGTAAACTCAATCAAATCAAAAGCCCAGGTTCCAACCTGATCAAAGTCCGGGTGGTTGCTACGGTAATCACCGCCTCCGCGATTATTTCCGCAGGCAGTCAGCAGGGGCAAAGGGTTAATGCACGCATCCCATTCCTCTGTTTTACCAGTCCTCCAATCTTTGTAAGCTTCGCGCCACTTGTTGCGCTGCCCATAGGCTTGCATGGAAAGATAAATCTTCTGTGTGTGGTTTACCAGATACCATCCTGTAAAGTCTCCAATGTCCTCGAACATGGAAAGCGGTTTGGGGCGAATCTTTAACTTATCCTCCTTTTTATCGTCGCGATCAAGTGCCCACACCTTGTCGAAAATATCGACAAACTGGTGATAATCCAATTTCTGGTACGGTTCCACGCCCCAATCTTTCTTATCATCTTTGGAATAGTCACCGATCCATGCCACCTTCATGGGATGGTGCAGGATTTGGGACAACACAGCGTTCACGAAAGAATTGCCGAGATAGCTGTGTTCCATCAGTTTCATGCCGTTATGGTCATAGTCGCGTGAATACAGCCACCGGACGCCGCCGCGAGGACCGATCAACGTCGGTTTGTAATACTGTCCCATATTCGTACCTCCTTATAATCCCAATTCAATTTCCCTTCTGACACACATCTTAATAATAGCGCTGTATTTTTTAGAAAACACCGTACATTCCGGGTCATCCCGCAAAGCATCATAAGAGATTTTATCCAGCTCCTCCTTTGTCGTAGCGTGCTTAATCATTCCGCCGTATACAGCCAGAGACTTAGCTTTCATTGAATCCATCCTCAAAGTGCCATTTTGACATACTCTTCCTCTTTAATCCGTTACATCAATGTCGTCCAGCAGGATTGAGCATGTTTCCTTAAGCACGACATATGCCTGGTTGTTCATTGTCGTTCCCTGATACTTGGTGATTATTTCGGATTCAAGATTCTGCAATGCAACACCGTCCTTCCGCGAATGTGCTCTCATGAGCCGTTCAATCATGTCTTTGAACATATCTATCGTAAAAACACGCTCATTCATCGGCGTTATCTCCTTCCGCATCAATGTTGATTTCCGCAAGCATACGGTCGAGGTCCGCTTTTGTGCCGCCCAACTCCAGGGTGAGACAAATATCCTTGATTGCCCCCTCCTGCAAATCCTTGATCTTCTGGATTTCTTCGTTCCTTTTGTCCGTCCAGCCCATCTTAGTCCTATAACTGCTCGGAATGTGTTCCGTGTGATCGTTCATCAATGATTCCAAATCTTCCGGCGAGTAGAAAGGAGCAAGGTACTTTGCCCAAACCTCCTTGGCCTCCTTTTTGGCGGCTTTGACGGCTTCGTTGTAAGCTCTCTCGGTTTCTGCGTACTTTTTATTCGCGGCGTTCTGGGCGGGGGCGAACTTCTTGGCAACGGAATCTTCGATGTATTCACGAACAAGTTTGGTGATCCTCATTTTTACTTCCTCCATCCATGCACAATGGCAATTTCATCAAATTCTGCCGGAATGCTCTGCGCATCCCGAATCATCTGCTCATACTGGCGGTCAATCACTTCGTTTGAAACGACACGATCTCTCTGCGCATTCCTCCTCTTGCACTCCATAAGCGGCGTGTTCATATAGACGGCAACGTTTTTGTGACAAATCCCCTCCATTCTCTGCAACAATTTCTTTCTTGCGGCAGGAGTCGTGTTCGTTGCGTCAAACACAACATCAAATACAGCGCAAAGCAAGTTTTCTGTGCTTTTGTACGCCAGTTCAAACACCTTCCCGTGGTCTTTCTGGCAAGCCTCGTCTCCGAACCACTCCTTTCTCACATTATCGGGAGACACACGGCATGCCCACGGGATGTTTTTTGCAAACGTTGTTTTCCCGCTTCCTGCGGGGCCGATCATGACATAGAGTGTGGGGTTATTCATCGGCTATACCATCCCAATCAATTCCCAGACTCAAAACATCGTCCTCCTCAATTCCCATATCTTCGTCAAGCTCAATGCAGTTATCCATATCCGTCGTAATCTGCTTGAGCGCGGCGGCTTTTACATCTGCTTGTGACGTTCCACGGGGAACGCGGACGTAAGTGCGATAGAAACGGGAAATTCTCGCTTCTACTGGAACAATTTGGTATTCTTCCGGGATCCTGCAATTGGCGAAGGCTTCGAGCTGTTCGTTGGAGAAGCCCATGCCCTTGAGCATATCGGCGAGCATCGTTTTTTTGGCGAACGGGGACAGGTAGCTCCGGTTCCATATTGCGGTAATCACATCCTCAACAAGATTCCGGGTTTCCGCACAGTATTCTGTTGCGCGGCACAGATAATCTCCAAGCTTGCTCATTCGTCATATCTCCTTTCACATTGCATAGGCGTGATGGGCTCTTGCGTGTACGGGAATCGTTGTGATGCGCGTATCGTGTGACGCATCTTCCGGCATTCCTTCAATCACGAGGGTTGTTGCAAGCGGCGCGGCGTCCTTTGCCAGTGCCGCCATCTGCTCACGGGACATTCCCAATCGGCGGTTCATGTGTACGGTGTCTGCCATGTAATATTTGGCGCGGCTCTGTCCAGGATTGTACGGCTGAATAACGGCGTTCCTGTAACGGTTTTCCAAATCGGGGATGTTATCGTAGTTCAGAATGACACGGGATTCTGCGGGACACATCGGCTTCACTCTCCTTTACAATAAGTGTTGTAGCGTTCGTTGGCGGCCTTGAGTTTTTCGGTCGCGTCCCTTGTGCGTTTGGCAAGCTCCGCTTTACATACGGCAAACACCTGTTTTGAGATCGCCGCTTCCGTGTTTTCGTTCCAGCGGGAGAGGATGTTTTCGCGCAGGGTTTTTGCAATATACGAGCTTCCGTAATTCGTCAGGTTGTATCCGTAAGCAAACCCGCCGGGCTTCACGCAGAGGATTTCGTCGATTGTACCGCTCCCAATGAACCACCTTCCGAACCACGCCCTTATTTCTCCGTCATAATTCCGACGGAAGCACAGCCCAATGTCGCGGCGGTGAGAACCGCATGAGTTCGGCGTCCCTTCCCAATGGTCTCCGCAACAGGAAAGCTTGATATCTCTTCCTCTCTGGATATTTGCCGTCCTGATTACATCGACCATTTGGAACACAAATTCTGCGATGTGCTTTTCCTTGCCGGAAAACTCTTTCTGCACCTCCGTTTCAAGGTTCTTAACGGCTTCGTTGGATTCAGTTTCCCACGCATCAACCTGAGCGGACAGCTTCTTGAGTTCTTCCATCATGTTTTCGTACATTGCGGTTCCTCCTCGTAATTCTTTTTCTGGTACTTGCTCCTGATCTCCATTGCATCATCTCCTTCTATGAATATTAGGAACAATAAAGCGCCCCGTTTACTGGAGCGCTGTCGGCTGGAGGGTTGCCAAATCCACGAGGGGGAAGGTGATCTTGGCCTGCGCGGCCTTCTCGATCACCGGGGTCTGATGGGCGATCTCCGCTTCCATCTGCGCGACCTTCGCCTTGAGGGCGTTATGCTCCGCAACCTTGGCGTTGTATTCGCGGATGGGCTTGTTGAGAACGTATTGCTTGCGGGCGGCGTTCTTCTGGGCGCGGATGTGAGCGGCCATGGCGCGATTCTGGAGAGAAAGCTCGGGGTCTTGCGGGCCAAGGTCTTTCAAGACCGTAAAATTACTGCGGCCAACAGCTTTCGCAATTTCCGCATTGGAATATCCCATTGCACGCAGTTCTTTCATACGCGCAACCTCCTCTTCTTTCGTGCGGAAGTTTCCATTATGCCAGAATTCATTGCGTTCATGGTAATGTTTGCGTGCATGCTCTCTTTGGGCAATAATTTTGCATTCGTGGCAATACTTGTGATAAGAACTGTTGGAAACGTAGGCTCTTCCGCACTTCGCGCATGTTCCCACGTGAGAAGTCTGGGCAACAGGAGCTCTGTTTGTACGAACATACCCCATTTCTTTCGCCGCTTTGCGCACAGCCTGCACTTTTTCGCCATTATATTTAAAGTTCGGGTTCAGGTAATTCCTCACAGTGTTGAGAGATACACCGAGCTTTTCCGCAATATCTTTCTGGGTTATGGTACGAACGGCGGCAACCTGAGCAACGGGGTTCATGATAGTGGCATTAGACATATTGATTTCCTCCATTTTTCGTGCGTTCTTTGTGTGTTCGTGATTTCGTGCGGAGGAAAGCGTATTCTTTAAGCATCACACTCCTTCATAAGTTAAAGTCAGTCAAATTACAGGGATAAAAAAGCACTGTCGATTACAGGCATTGCATCCCATTCCCTTTTCGTGATCGGCTTGAGTTTCCTGTCGATCCTGAAAGAGTTGACCTCCCTCATTGTGTTTTTGTTGGTTCCACGCCACAGCCGATAAAATTCTCCTTTCTTGCCGATTGCTGCGACGATTGTTCCCGATGAATAAAGGACGCGCTCTCCGCGTCCTCCAATCACCACCTGCACACGGTTCCCAAATTGTTTTCCTCCGTCATAACATTGAAGCGTGTACATTTTTTACCATCCTTTTTCTGATTCAATCAATGTTGAGCCAGACGAGCACTTCCTCAGGTGCCCATCCCTTGAACTTGTCATAATTGGGTGCGTTGCCGATAAAATCAGGTTCCTCCTCAACAATCGGCTTCTTCAAACTCTTCTGCCGTTCCGCTTCTTTCTCGCCCGGATAACGATGTTTCCTGCGCTTCTCCATGATCATTCCTCCCTTCCCATGATTAAGTTGACGGCTTTTTCCGCCTTGCCCGCCGCCGACACAATCATTCTGCTATCATCCTTGAGCGCCTTGAGCCAGTTCTGAACATATGCGGCGCTGTTCTTGAACGAGGAATCCGTTTCAATTCCAAGTTCATTCATGATGGTTGCGGCCCCAATCTCTGCGACCAACTCCTCCTTGCTGTATTCTTCATTCCCGAACCATGCTTTCTCGTCGATTCTGTTCAGGCGTTTTGCGTGTCCGGTGCTGTGCGTGGCTTCATGGAATGCGGTGCTGTAATATTCTGCAACACGCTCAAATTGCTCACGTAACGGAAGGTGAATCTCGTCAAGAGAAGGGGAATAATATGCGCGATTCCCCTTCTCGTTGATGATTGCGATGTGTTCCCGCAGCGCGTATTCCTCAAGCGCCCTTTCCGCTTTTTCGATAGGGTTGAAGTCCGGCAACTGCGGCTCCTTGTAC
>JAEIGA010005974.1_pt1 | contig 18535 bp, 17 predicted proteins | sample 9270691 | NCBI WGS metagenome assembly JAEIGA01 (sample SAMN17057246, study PRJNA624740) | gut metagenome | biome: biome; isolation source: fecal sample | host: Bos grunniens | place: China: Xizang | collected 2019
GTTTGATGATGTTGCCAGCTTTAGCATATTGACCACCGAAAATCTTAACGCCGAGTCGTTTGCTTTCCGATTCGCGTCCGTTCTTAGAACTACCTACACCTTTCTTATGTGCCATTTTCTTAAGATTTTAGAGGGTTATGCGACTACGTCTTTAATCACTACTTGGGTGAAGCATTGGCGATGGCCGTTTTTACGGCGATAGCCTTTACGTCTTTTTTTCTTGAAGACGATAACTTTTTCACCTTTTACGAGGGGACGTTTTACCTCGCAAACTACTTTCGCTCCTTCTACGGTGGGAGCACCAACCTTAACGGCACCGTCGGCATCAGCGAGGAGAACACGGTCGAATTCTACTGTGTCGCCTTCTTTAACTTGCTCGCCGAGATAGTGAACATACAAGAACTTGCCAGCTTCAGCTTTGAATTGTTGTCCTTGAATTTCTACGATAACGTACATCTGTTAAATAAAATTATTACAGGTTACATCCGGTGGGCGAGGTGCTAAAACTATTGCACACTGCTTAATTCTTGCCCATTACGGAAAAATTGCATGCAAAGGTATGATTTTTTTCTGAAACTGCAAAATAAAAAATGGAATACACTGCAATCAAATCAAATTTTGTTCAAAGTGCAGGCTTAATTAGTGAGTAAGAAAATTAGGAAGTTTTTAGTTTTAGCGTTGAATTGTATAGCCTCCAAATTCGTTAGGACCATACACGTGATATTGTTTTAATGCGTATTTCTTTTCGGCTGCAGGACCTGATAGTGGGTAGCCGGGATTGTCAAATACATCAAATACGCTACCACATTGAGGACATACGGCTTGGTGGTTTTTATGGTCAATAGATATTCTAATATTATTTTTAGCTTCGACCGGACAAGCCAAGTCATACGCTAAAGGAACATTTATGATATTGCTTACAAGTAATACTCCTCCAAATCCGGTATAGGTTAAAGCTGTGTAAGGATAGTTTGATGGTGTGAGTTGCTCTTTGATAAATTTTTCTGAGTCAAGGGCATGTGTTACTCCACCACATGATTCCCAAATTCCAGCATTTGAAAATTCGATATTTACTGCAAGAGGAGGAATGCGGTCATCGTTAATTGATTCGCATGATGATGCGAATAAAAACAAAAAGCAAAGTGTGCAGAGTAGCAGATGCTTCATCTTTACGAATCAAGATTTTATGAGGCTGTCAAATGCGTTATGATAGGTCTCAAAATCAAATTGGCTCAATGTGTTGTTAAATAATTTTGTAATTTGATCGTTGCAAAGGTTGCCTATTGAGCCTTCGTGGGTGTGTTTGATGTCGTAGCGTGGTTCAAAGTTGCCTGCTTCGATTTCAAGCCCCACTTGTTTGTATGAATCGCGGAAAGGCGTGCCTTCTGATACTCGACGATTTACCTCTTCAACCGAATACATAAGTTTGTATCGAGGATCGGTTGCAATGTTGGTGTTGACTTTCACTTGTGATAACATTGAGTCAACCATGTTAATAATATCTATGATTGAGTCAAATGCAGGCAAGAAATTTTCTTTTATTAATTGTAAATCACGGAAATAACCTGAGGGGAGGTTGTTTGTGATTAAGGTAATTTCCATAGGTAATGCCTGCAATTTGTTGCATTTTGCACGAGTCAATTCAAATACGTCAGGATTCTTTTTGTGTGGCATGATTGAAGAACCGGTAGTGAATTCATCGGGCAACTTAATGAATCCAAAGTTTTGAGAATTGAACATGCAAGCATCAAACGCAAGTTTTGATAATGTTGCGGCAATGCCGGCGATAGCTTGAGTTACTATTCTTTCGGTTTTTCCACGACCCATTTGGGCATATACCACGTTGTAGGCCATTGATTCAAAGCCAAGCAAGCGAGTGGTCATCTCACGATTGAGTGGAAATGATGAGCCATATCCGGCTGCAGAGCCGAGAGGATTGCGATTGGCTACTTTATATGCGGCTTGAAGTACGGTTAGGTCGTCGGCAAGGGATTCAGCGTAAGCACCAAACCATAATCCAAAAGATGAAGGCATCGCAACTTGCAAATGGGTATAGCCTGGGATTATTACGTCTTTATATTTGTCGCTTTGAGAGATTAGTGTTTCAAATAAACGTTTAACAGCCATTGCAACATCTTCAATTCGAGAGCGAGTGAAGAGTTTTAGATCAACTAAAACTTGGTCGTTGCGAGAGCGTCCGGAGTGGATTTTCTTTCCAATATCACCAAGGCTGCGGGTTAGCATCAATTCAACTTGGGAGTGAACATCTTCTACGCCTTCTTCAATGACAAATTTGCCACTAATGGCAATGTCGTAGATTTTGCGTAGCTCGTTTAATAATAATTCAAGCTCATTGGATTCGAGCAAGCCAATGCTTTGAAGCATAGTGATGTGTGCCATAGAGCCAAGCACATCAAACGGAGCGAGGTAGAGATCCATCTCGCGATCAAGCCCCACGGTATAGGCTTCTACATCGTGATCAACTTTAACGTTTTTCTCCCAAAGTTTTGATGCCATAGTGAATTATCTTTATATAGTTCCGTTGAGTTGGCTAATCATTTCTCCAAATTTGTCGGCAGCTTCTTGCATTTTACCTCCAATTAGAGGTCGCAACATTGCTGGTATTTCAACATCAATTGCGGTAACAACATTAGATGAAGTTGCATCAATAGCAGTGATGTCGATAATCATCGATAAGGGAATAGGTGACCCAACCGCAGAAAAAACAATGTGTCCTGGGGCTGTGCGTTCAGTAACTTTGAATTTTAATTGTCCAACTTGAGGAGTATTGATGCAAATAGCATCGGCTTCAAATGTAACGTCGCCCATTTTGGCACGATGTTCAGTGGGGATTTCTTCAATTCGTTTTTGGAATGAAGATATATCACTGAAGCGGTCAAACAATACTTCAATAGGTTGGTTGACCGCAACAGGTTTGCTTTTGTATTTAGCCATTTGTTTAATTAAAGTTTATTCAGCGTTAGGGTTTGATGGAGCCCAGTTAGCTGGATCTTTGCGCCATTCTTTAAGTGTTTCTATGTCTTCGGCTTTGATGTAGTTTGTAGCCAATGCTGCATCTAACATAGAGTTGTAGTTGCTCAAAGTGCGAAGAGTAACACCAGCTTTACGGAAGTTTTCGACTGCTACGGGGAATTCGTAAGTGAATATTGCTGCCATGCCAATTACGTCACAGCCTGCAGCACGAATAGCTTCTACAGTTTTCAAACTACTGCCACCGGTTGAAATTAGGTCTTCAATAACGACAACTTTTTGACCTGGCATTAGATTTCCTTCAATGAGATTTTCAAGACCATGATTTTTGGGAGTTGCACGAACATATACGTATGGAAGTCCCAATGTGTCGGCAACAAGTGCACCTTGTGCGATTGCTCCTGTAGCAACACCGGCAATTGCATCAACTTCGCCAAATTCTTCCATGATTAAGCGACAAAGTTCAACTTTGATAAAGCTGCGAATGTCGGGGTATGAAAGAGTTTTGCGGTTGTCGGTATATATTGGAGAGTTCCAACCAGAAGCCCATGTGAAAGGATTGTCGGGTTGTAATTTAATCGCACTGATTTTTAATAGCTTTTCAGCTAAAAGTTGTTCCATTCTGTCCATATTCTAAATAGGTATTAATTGATTTATGGCACAAAATTAATGTATGCAAAGTGTAATTGCAAATTATGACTTACGATTTTTATAATTAGAGAGTAAAAAAAAGAGTAAAATTGCAGAAAATATTATAAAATTGGAATAAAAGGGCACTTTTTGGTGAAAAATTAAACCATTTTGAATTATTACGCTCTATAAAAGAAACGAACCAGTTAAAAATATTTGTCATGAAAAGATTTTGGAAAACAGTATCGATCGCATTGATATGTGTAGCATTAGCATCTCCACAAATAGATGCTCGTGGAAGGAATAACAATGGTAATAATCGCAGTGTAAATGTTTCGGCATCTCAAAGTGGCAAATCTCGCCCAAATGCAAATAAAAGTAATGCTCCAAAACCAAGTAATAATAACTCACGTCCTGGAGGAAATCATGTGGGTAACAACAATACTTCAAAGCCTGGTAATAACAATGCACACCCTGGAGGAAACTACGGCAATAATAAGCCAGCAAAACCAAATTATGGACATGCTAATCATAAGGCACCAAATCATAATAACGTAGTTCGCCCACATTGCCCACCTGCACGTCCATATTATCGCCCAACGCCCCCACCTACATTCCGTCCATATAATGGATGTCCGGTTTTGAGGAGTGTATTTAGTATCACATTTGGTACAGCGATTGATATTTCTCTTGATTATCTTAATCGTCATAGCTACAATGTATATCACTATGGTAATGATGTAATATATCTTCGCAATGTAACTGAAAATGGATATGTGTGGCCCGATGCAACCCTATATTTTGATGCACATGGATTGACCGGCTCTCAATTTATATATTCAACCAACTATAATAATCGCAGTCGTTACAATAACGTATATAATACATTATACAACCAATATGGAGCACCTATAAGTATGCAAAATACTAATAATGGAGTAATTGCTACATGGTGGGGATATGACGGACAATACATTTCACTTGAATATAGCCCTAATTATACAAATAACGGTCAACTCCGTTACTTTACAACCTTATCATTCGGGGTGTAAATTAGTCTTAGAATCAAATTAAGAAAAAATGGCTGTGCAGAAATATTTTTAATGATATTTGAATGCACAGCCTCCTTTATATAGATTAATATTATTAATCTAAGAGTATAACTGATATATCTTTACACCCACGAAATTGAGGCATTGATGCTCCAACTAATGCATTGATATAAGTGGGATCACAAATTACAAATTTTTTGCCATTGTGAATAAAATTGTCTCCTTTTACATCTGTTGTGAAATGGATTGCTGTTGCCATGTGCCCTGGATAGTAAACCAATGCAACTTCAAGGTTCAGTAGATCGCGAATTAGGCGAGAAAATAAAATTGAACGATCTTCACAATCACTATATGGATAATATAGAGTTTCATCGGGAAAAAATGCTCGGTCTTCTCCCCAGACATTCTTGTCAGATTTATAATCAAAGGCAGTTTGTACGAAGTTTAGAATTCGATCTGCTGCTTCAAGTTGACTAACATTTTCAATAGCTTTTTTTAATGTGGGATATAATGAGTTTTTTGCATTTTCACTTAGTGGGGTGTTAGCATATATAGCCCAGCGAGTCATAAAATTGTCGCCTATTTGTGAAGATGGATATGTATTATAAAAATCAATTAGTTGAGTATTTACTGATATGGTGGCTTTGGCTTGTGTGTATTTGCTTGATTTAAGTTCTCTCCCAAAAGATGTTGTTTTACTAAGTATAGGGAGTTGTTGCATGTTGAATGATAATGGTTGTTCGTTGGGGAATGAGCCTTCACAAATATTTAAGTTGTTGCCATTATACTCGAAAGGATAGAATTGAGTATTGTCAATATAAAAATAAATAGAACCGTATATTGTATGATTACAAGCATATAACATATACAATTTACTGCCATTGGTCGCAAGTCGCATTTTATATCCTGATTGGCTGTAAATATATGCCATTAGTAAAGTCGCTTCGTTTGACCCTTTGGCTGTAAAAGTATTTGCTAATTCTTTAAGCATTAGTAAATAAGCCCAATCACAGAGATTGTATTTATCTCTAATTTCTAAACAATCATTTATAGCATTATTATATTGCGATGATGATAGCTTTTTCCATGCAGTTAGAATTGAAGAATTTGAGATATTTGGCAATACGAATTTTTGGGAATCTCCAAGTCTTACATTAAGATTGCACCCATAAAATATAAATGAAATAGAGTCATTATATTGTGGTTGTTCTTTAATTGGTTCGATTGGGCTTGGTCGTGGAATAGAAATTGGTAAGGAATTTATGTATTTATTAATAGGTGTGGTACGATCTTTAATTGGCTCGTTATTATATGGCTGAGGGGGTGTCGGGGTTTGATCTTGTTTTGTTGGAGTTTTTGAAGCGGAATACTTTTTCCATGTTTTTTTAATGAAATTGGCATATTCGTCATTTGCTTTTTCTCGAAAATTTTCATAATCCTCATTCGCTTTTTTTTGAAAAGAATTATAATCATCGCTTGCCTGTTTTAGAAAAGTATCATATTCTTGACGAGTTCGTTTTTCAAACTCTTCAAAGGAATTTTGTGCATTTGAATAAAAAGGTAATGCACAAATCATAAATGAAATAATAAGCAATGAATGTCTCATAATGTTAGTTCCTTTTTAGATTTAATAATCATAATCTGATTAATGATTGTGCTATTTTGTGCTTTTAAGAAGTCAAAAGGCGATGTATTCTTTTGTTACATCGCCTTTGATAATTTAGTTTATTTAATAATCATTTTCGATGTTTTATTACCTTGGCGAGTGATGTATAAGCCGGGTGTGAGGTTATCGGCATTCACTTTTACTCCTTGCAGGTTATAGTATTCAATTGGCTCTAATGGGGAGGGAGAGTTGTCAATAATATCTTCTAAGCCCACGATATTTACATCTGTTACGTCGTAGGCACATAATCCACAACCAGGGACATATAAGAACAAACGCACACAATTGTTATCCATTTTGCGATAATCGGCAGAACAAGCGTATGTTTCGCTCCATACACTACCTAATCCGTTTTCGGGTAGAACCCATAATTGCTTCATGCCACCATAGGTAAAATCAGATGTTGTTTTTACGAGATTGAATTTATGGCTGTCGGAGCTATATGCATCGTCATAGGCATACGCTACATATCCATTGTTGCCGATAGTGAAGAATGTACCACCGTTGGTTAAATCGCTATTTGGTGCTACTGATGGGTTTGCCAAGAAAGAGCCTGAACGAGTGGCGGTAGAGAATGTGTAGCGAGTTAGTGATGTTGAAGCACAGTCAACAAACATGTCGTCGGCAGTGATAGGCAATACAAACGGAGCTGTGCTGAAGTTTGTTGCTGAAGTAGGATAGAATGCACTGATTGTTTTTATCTCTTCAGTATAAGAACCATTTGCAAATGTCCAGCGAACAATATATTTGCTATTGGCAGGTACGCCTAATACAGTGAAGTTGCCGGTTGTGATATCACCTACTACTGCAATGCGGTCGAAACGTCCGCTTGATATTTTAGAGTTAGATGATTGTATGCGTGCTATTTCAGTTACTGCACCTGTTTCGAGGTTTACAAGGTGAAGAACTAACGGTTGACGATTCATCATCACGAGATTGGAGATGCACACGTTGTCGTAGGAGTCTTTAGTAACATTATTGCAAGGGAAATATCCCATTGTTGCTTCGCTTCCAAGGATTAAACGACCGATGTGTTCGCCGGTAAATGCACTATATTTTTCGAGGAATGCGGTAGCTGAAGATGAATTTTCCATGCGACCTGAAAGGTAAACATAGTCTCCGACTGCTACCATTGTACGGTTGAGAGACCCACTATTAGCAAACGACATGTTGTTAAATCCGTTTTTAACAGAACGCATCCACACACTTTCGATAGCGATACCGTCCTTGTCGCTATAAGAAGAGGGATCAACTTTGATAGTGTAACCACTTTCATATTCACCTACACCAATAGAAGTTACGGTAAATAAACGAGTAGCTGATGGTGTGTCGGTATATATGCCACCTTTTGCAACAACTCTCCAATAGAATGTGCCTTTACCCACTTCATAAAGAGGAACATTTACTGATGTTGTGCCATTACTTTGCTTTATAATATCTTTAGAAAGTGTGATATTATCAAAGTTTTCACGGTCGGAAATTTGAAGGGTGTATGATGCTACATAATTGTCGGTCAATGACCAAGAGAATGTTATTTCAGAGTCTAATTCCACCCCATTATTAGGGCTAATCAAAGTAGGAGCCGGAGCTGCTGAGCGTACAGGAGCTTTGAATGAAGTAGCATCGCTTGTCTCTTGCAATTTGCCGGGTTGAAGCGAAATCACTCTCCAATAATATGTTTGTCCACTTGTGAGATTTAATGTTGTGAAGTCGATAGAAGTTGAATTGGTTGTTAATCCGGCAACATTGTAAGTAATTGAAGAGAAACTGCTATTGTCGGAAATTTCTAATTCATAAGTTCCATTATCGATTGCACTCCACGAGAATGTTTGCGACCAAGATGTTGATGCTCCATTGATAGGAGCAACAAGAGTCACTTTTTCGGCATTTCCTTCGGGATAGTTGGCATAAGCCACAGAGTGTTCTTTCCCAAATCCGTCATATACGCACACTGCATACCAATAACCCGATTGTTTGTCGGTAGGAACAGCAAATGAAGGAGAGTATGTAACATCCATTAGATATTGACCGTCAATGCCATCATCGGTCATTGCTTCGTCGTGTGACACGGTCAAAGGCACAGCATATGTTGAATAGCGAATAATGGTGTTTTTGTGAGGACCGGTTACGGCGTCCCATGAAAGTGTGCCATTTGTGCAATTGAGATTTTTAACAGCACCATAGTTGGTCACTGTTTTCCAATCGATTTCGGGAACAAGTGCCTTTGTTGGGAAACATTCTTTAGCCACAAAGTCGCCATGCTCTTCATATTCACCACAGAAGTATTGAATGCTATAGAAGTTTGAACCAAATGCTTTAACACCATTGTCGGCAGCAAATTGGCGTGATTGTTTCACATTATAAACGTGCTCTTCCCAGTGAGCTTGAGTGTTTTTGAGGTCTTCTTGGTAGCCCATTGCTTGTGCAAGGTCGTAGATGTTGACGCTGATGCTACAATGCACGTTTTTGAAGTGTTTAGCAAGGCCATACCACCAGTTAGAGATTTTGCCAAACGATGCCATAGAGTGGTCGTTGTGCCAGTAGATTTGTGGCGACATGTAGTCAACGATGCCTTTATTCATCCATGAAAGAGGATCGGAGTAAAGCGAGGTGTATTGAGTGTCGTAGCCACCGGGCCATATTGACAAACCATATTTGCTTGCCGATGCACCAGCAGTTCCTGGAGGCGCAAGACCGAAACGCACCTCAGGGCGAGTTTGTTGCACCATATTATACACGTCGGTGATCATGTTGTCAACGTTCAAACGGCGCCAGTCGCCAATAGAGAGTGATGTGCCACTATTTTTCCATAATTGATAGTCGGGAGCGTCAGTGCCTTCAGATGTGCCACCTGTTGGGTAGAAATAGTCGTCGAAAATCATACCCTCAACAGGATATTTCTCGATAATCTCTTTACACACCTTCACGATATGTTCGCGAGTGGCATCAAGCCCAGGGTTAAGCACAGTGAAGGTGCCATTAGTGATGAGCCAACCGTCGTTTTTCACTTGAGTGTCAAAGTCGGTGTTCCATGTGCTGGTGGTTCCTGTGCTTGACCAACGATAAGGGTTCACCCATGCATATACCTCAAGACCACGTTTGTGACATTCGTCGCACACAAATTGCAATGGGTCCCAACCTGGGTCTTTGCCACGAGTGCTGGTGAGGTAACTCGACCATGGCTCATAACTTGATTTATACATAGCATCACACATGCTTCGCACTTGAAAGCAGATTGTGGTGAGATTCATTTCTTGCATACGTTCAATATAGGCAAGTAGGTCGGCCTTTTGTTGGGTGATAACAGTTGCAGAATTACCTTTTTGCTTAGGCCAGTCTATATTTGCTACGGTAGCAATCCACACTGAGCGGAATTCGCGTTTAGGAGCTGTTTCAGCCCATAAATTATTTGAGATAAACAGAGATAGTAGGGCTAAAATAAGCCATTTTTTTGTTTTTTGCATGGGTATGATTTATTTATATTTATATTTATTTCAATTAATGGTATTGTTTTAAGTGTATTTTATATTATGTGTTGACAAATGTTACACAAAAATAGTAAAAATAATCCAATACGTGAAATTTGAATAGTTGAGATTGTATTCAAAAAATCTATATAAAATCATCGGGGGAATAGTCGTGAGAGGCTATAGTGCCTATAATATCGTCCCATTTCATAGGAGATATTCCCCCTCCGGGTCGTTTTACTGTGATATTATCTTCAGTAAAAATATCTCCGGTTTTAATGTGAGAGGCTGCTACGATACTTTTGCGAGCAATAGTAATGTTTTTACGCTCTGAATCCGAAATACGTTTTACTCCATCACCAAGAGATTCTTCTATGTGGCGAATCGCATTAACCATTGCTTTGAGTTGAACTGGTTCAAGCGATGCTTTGTGGTCGGGTCCGGGTAGGTTGTTGTCGAGGGTAAAGTGTTTCTCTATTACTGTAGCACCAAGTGCTACAGCAGCAATAGGCACTTCTATCCCTTGGGTGTGGTCGCTATATCCAACAGAAACATTATATCGTTTGGCTATATCGTGTATAGCTCGCAAATTGACATCTTTCCAAGGTGTAGGGTATTCGGTATTACAATGTAATAATGTGATGTTTTCAATTGGAGTACCATTTGAAGTGAGAACACTTAATGCGGCTTTAATATCTTCGTGGCAACACATGCCGGTTGACATAATAATTTTTCCTCTTTTTTGTGCGATGCGACGCAAATATGGAAGATTAGTGACTTCTCCTGATGGAATTTTCCATAGGTCAAGATTTAGAGAACTAAGAAATTCAACACTTTCAAGGTCAAACGCAGTAGAAAGGAATTTGACGCCACATTTGTTACAATGTTCGATTAGTCGAAAATGGTCGTCTTGCGATAACTCGAGTCGTTGCAGCATTTTGAGCTGAGAATCATCGCCAGAAGTTGTATTTTTTTGATATTCGGCTTTTGTCGCATGGCAAGAAACAAGTCCTTCTGATTTGAATGTTTGAAATTTCACGTAATCAACCCCGGAATCAGCTGCTTTTTCGATAAGTTGCAGAGCCATATTGAGGTCGCCGTTATGGTTTACACCGGCTTCGGCAATTATTAATGTTCTACTCATTTAGCTTTGATTTTAAGTATAGCAGGATTGCCTGAATATATCCCTTTAACGTTGAATGATTTTCTCACCAATGAACCGGCACCTACAACGCAGCCGTCGCAAATTGATGTCCCATTTGCCATTACTGATTGACTACCTAAAAATACATCATTCCCAACTATACACCCACCATTGACCATTGCTCCTGTTGAGATATGGCAATAATCGCCAACTATAGCATCATGTTCGATGTTACTATGAGTATTGATTATGCACCCTTTGCCTATTTTGGCATCGGCATTAACCATTGCAAAGTGCATGATAACCGACCCTTCGCCAATCGTAGCACGTTTTGACACGTAGGCAGTAGAAGCAATCAACGTGGCAAGAGTGCCACCGGCTTCAGTTATTTTATCGTGTAAGCGTTTGCGTAACGAAGGATCCTTTATGCTACCTACTGTTACAATAAATTGTGCGTCTTTGATATAACGAGCCATGTCATCATCGCAACCAATGACTTTGTACCCAAATATCTCATTACCAAATTCTGAAGGACGGTCGAGTATGCCAAGGATATTATAACCGCATGATTCGGCAACTTCAATGACCGATTTGCAATGCCCTCCACCTCCTACGAGAATCAGATTGTTATTCATATATGTCGGCGTTATACGTTGTATATGTTTGATTTGTATTTTTTTAGATTTTCATCATTGGTAAACCACTTAATGGTTTCTTCAAGCCCACGACGAATATCATATTCAGGTTCAAAGCCGGTGAGGGATTTTATTTTGGAGTTATCTCCCCATAGTCGGAATACTTCTGAATTTTTTGGACGAAGTCGTTGTGAATCTTCAATGAATTTTACATCTTTTCCCATAATGTCGGCAATGAGATTGAGAGTGTCTCGCATGGAGATTTCGTAATTGCTGCAAATGTTTACTTCTTGACCTATTGCCTCATTACAATCTGCAATTTTAATAAATCCACGACATGTGTCTTTTACAAAATTGAAATCGCGAGTGGGTGTGAGGTCGCCAAGTTTAATTTCGGTTGTACCATTGGCAATTTGTGTGATTATTGTTGGAATAATTGCACGAGCACTTTGACGAGGTCCGTATGTGTTGAATGGACGCACGATAACTACAGGCAATTCAAACGCGTTGTAGAAACTCATTGCCATGGCGTCAGCTCCAATTTTTGTTGCAGAGTAGGGCGATTGAGGTTGTTTGGGGTGATTTTCATCAATAGGTACGTAGCGAGCTGTCCCATAAACTTCAGAGGTTGATGTAACAAGCACTCGTCGCACTCCATTTTCTTTCGCAGCTTGACAAATATTGAGAGTCCCTTTTACATTTGTGTCAACATAACTATCGGGAGCTATATATGAGTATGGAATAGCAATTAATGCAGCCAAGTGGAAAATGGTATCTACATCACGCGAAATGTGTTTGCAATAATGAGGATCGCGAACATCTCCTGTTACAACTTCAAGGTTGGGGTGATTGATTCCTTCGAGCCAGCCCCAATTGTTAAAAGAATTATATTGAGAAAGTGCACGCACTTTATAACCCTCTTCAAGAAGCATTTCGGTCAAATGAGAGCCAATAAATCCATCTGCACCTGTTACAAGCATTATTTTACTTTTGTCCATTGCTATTATGTAGTTTTTGATTAATCAATTACAGTTATGCCCATCGTTTGAATTTATAAATATATTCCTTTCCATCTTCCGAAATATATTTGAGTGTCAATTTTGAATTATTTAATTCAATGATGTCGAGTGTTGAAATTGTAGCTTTGGGAATGTATGTTTCGGGTAGGGGAGAATATTTATTACTACCAATATTGGGATTTCCGTTATCGGTATGTGTGAAGTTTATAATCAATTGTGTCTCATCATTGGCATATTCCCATGATCCCCAGCCTTCATTTCGATTATGTGTTTCGTCATTAGCACGAATCATGCACATAACAGATGCTTGGAATTTCCAGAAAACATTATTTTGGTAGGTTGAGTCGTTTTCTCCATCAATAGTTATGGATTGTAATTTCCATGTGCCAAACAAGTCGCCAATATATCCATTGTTATGAGTACAGGCATTGAAAGAGATACATAGTGCGATAATTAATATAAGATGTGATAGTTTTTTCATTTTTTACCAATATTTAGAAGTCCGTTATAACTTACGGTTACGCAAGTGCCAAAATTGTTTCCATACATTGAGCCTTGATCAAACGCTACTTGAGCTTTAACTGCAAGACCTTTGATTTTTGGTGGTGAATAGTTTATTTCTGCCATAACAGAAGTGTTTTCAACGGCTTCAACACGAGGAATACGACCATCTCCCCAAGCTTTGCGATAGCCTCCAAGCACTCTGTATTCAAGATCTTTGTTGATATTTCCCATTACACCAACGTGAAATCCTCTCACAAGGTTATCGATATATTGTGGATATCCATCAAGATTATAAATAGGAGCCGGCAAGAAAGGAGTGCCGATTGACATGCCATAATGTGCGTAAGGATTGTAGAATGCGTTATTATAATATTCATCACCACCGGTAGCTTCATCGTTGAGTGTAGTGCCGGGGCTATCTCCTGTTGCCCAATGGAGTGGTCCAGATTGATTAGTAAAGTCAAGATATTCTATAACTGCACCATTAAGCCAACCCTTTTCAGCTCGTTGGTATTCAATTCCCCAAAGTCCGTCAAATCCATTGAGCTTGCCGATACCGGAGCCATCTTCCCAAGGCCATTCAACGTATGCTTTTATCTCGTCATTGTTTTTGAAACGATATCGAGCCATGAGGTCCCAAGTGCCAAGGTGGTTACCTGCAACAAATCCTTCCTTTTCACTTTTTAGAGGAATGAGCATATCAAACATGTCTTTAATGCCATTGGTGCGATATTCGGTTTTATATAATTCGCCATCTTTGTAATAATCAGTATGTCCTCCGAATATTGCAACGGCTTGAGCTCCGAGTGATGCCGAAAATGGCTTTTCGGGATTAGAACGAAATGAGAATCGTTTATAAGAATAGCAGGTGTATTGTGCGATATGGCTGTTGAAATAGTTGTAATGTTTTCTCCACCAAGAACTGTCTGTAAACTTACCGTATGAAATTTCGCCTGCGATTTGAAGCCATTTTTTAGTGAAAGGAACATTTTGATAATCAATAAATCCTGCACGAAGTTCGGGGATTGGACGAGAATTACCACTCTCTATCAAGTCACCACTGGATAGAGAATTATTAAGCATTTTTGATTCATGCTCTTTAAGACCATAGGTTATAAATACACCTCGATATTTAATTTCGCCATATAGTTGTTGAATCCATACGTATGCCGGGTGTTCACTATGTGAATACCATTCTTTAGTAGATGAATTATATCGCATATAATCTACACTGGAACCATATCCGGTAATGAAATCACCACCAAAACCATAGCTGAAACGGGTGTCGGTTGATAATGGTTTCCAAATACTGGCTCGAAAAAGAGCATTATCACTTTGTGTGATAATACCATGATTAAGCGATGAAATATAATATGGAGCAAAGTCTCCATTGCTAAGAGTGCCTATTACGGCTCCTTTGTAATTGATGGGAACTTCTGCATTTAATGAAGCAAAAATGCTTGATGCTATAATAATTGCAAAAATTCGGATAGGTTTATTAATTATCATTTATGTTATTGATTAATATGTTTTTGATTTAGGCTGTAAAGATAGTAATAAAAAATGGGTGTATTATAAATTTGTGAAATAAAAAAGCTATAAACGTTGATGTTTATAGCTTTTTATAATTGTTATGTTATCATAATGATGTGTTTAGTCGCGTATTAAAATGAAAAACAAATAAGCAAATTATAGACAATCCAAATATCCATAAACAAAAGTTAGATTAAGATAATGCAAATTTATGTTTTTTGAAAAGAAACGCCAAATTTTCACTCAAAAAAATGAGTGTTGAAAATTGAGCGTAGATTTAATGGATTTGTTTAATTATTATTTGTGATGGTTATCAGTTGCTTTTGCTGATTTGTTTTTCCTAAAACGATGCATAAAATAATCAATTGCATCTTTTTGAATTTGAGATCGAAGCAAATAATTAATGAACATATATATTGCCAATCCTATTAATGATTGGGTGATTAACAATAATAATGCATTGTTAATGAGATAAGATAATAAATACATTGGAATCATGATTAATACTACTTGAATCAAGTAAGGTACTAAATCAATAATATAATTCAAGATTGTGCGATGTGATAATGGTGCAGTTACAACCATTGTAACAACCCAACAAATGGCCGATGCAAAAACTTGTCCCAAAAGTAAAATTTTTACGCCATAAACCGGGTCATCGGGGAGAGTGATTGCGACAAATGGAATTGTTGCGAAAAGGGCTATTAGTGCAACTCCATCGCGAATTAATTCCATATAGACTACTGTACGAGCCTTGCCGAGAGAGATTATATAATTATTATATAATGAGTTTAACACAGTAAATATGCCTCTCACTAACAATAATTGAAATAGGATTATTGATGGATCCCATTTGGTGCCAAACAATAGGTGGAAAATAGGAGTTGACATTGCAATGAGGAATCCTATGGCAGGGAAGAGAATATATGCAGTGAATCGATTCATTTTTGCAGTTGTGCGTGAAAATCGTTCAGGGTCATCTTGCACTTGCGATAATACCGGAAGAAATGATGAAGTGAGAATTTGTGAAATTGACATTATTCCCATCTTACTCCATTTATCTGATTGAGTATAGTAACCTAAGCTCACTAATCCCACTCGATTGCCTATGAAAAATGAATAAATATTTTGAAATAAAGTATTTAGAAATGAAGTAATCATCATTCCTGAACCAACATTAAAAAATGATTTTAATGCTTTCCATGAAAAAGCAATAGAAGGTAGCCAATGGCTGGTTAGCCATAAAATTAGAGATTTAATTGATGCAAGTGTGATGGTTTGCCACACCATAGCCCATGCCCCATATCCTGTTAATGCAAGAGTAATGCCTACTATCCCACTTAAAAATAATCCAATTGTATTTGAGATGGCAATCATTTTGACGTCCATTCGTTTCATCAAACGATTTGTTTGAACAATAGCTGTTGCATTGATGATAAACGAAAGGAACATCACTCGCGATAGAGGAATGATGCGAGGGTCGTTTTGAAAACACCATGCAATCATAGGTGCACAAAACCATAATAAAATGTATATGATAGATGCAACCCCTATATTAAACCACAGGACAGTGCTATAATCGAGTTGAGTGGGGTTCTTTCGTTGGATTAAAGCGTATGAGAATCCACTATCAACAAACAATGCCGCAAAAGCTTGAAAAACTAATGTAGCTCCGACTAATCCAAAATCTTCTTGGGATAACACACGTGCAAGTACAATGCCGGTAACCGCATATAGCACTTGCGAAGAAATGCGATCAATAACATTCCATTTAATAGTGCGAGCTGTGCGAAGTTTAAGGTCGGAAGTATCGCTCATTGTAGGTATAGTTTACTTTGTTGTGATTTTTCCGAAACTATTGGCATTGATAGATAATGCCGATTTATGTGATAATTCAGTTGCATCAATATTGCCTGAGTTATTTGATGTGAGTGTTGCTTCGTTTACTTTGCCCGATAGCTTGAAGTTGCCACTGCCATTTGTGATAAAAGAAGCCTTGCGAATGAGTAAATCGCTAAAAATCATATCACTATTCCCATTTATAACAAATGAGCCATTAAACGCTTTTATGGATTTTAGTTTAACTTCTCCGTTACTGTTATTTACTGTTGATAGACGACGTGATTCGACATTGCGAGCCAATATTTTTCCGTTGCCATTATTGACGATACTTAAAAAATGAGCCTGAAGATTGCCAATCTTTATTGCTCCATTTGCATTTTGAATAAGGTGGAAACGCTTTAAGCGTGGAACTTCTTTTACAAGGATATTTCCTGAACCATTCACTATTAATGCTTTCAATGAATCGTTACAAAATACAACAATACGTGATGCGACATCATCAGTTGCATTATTTCCTTCAATAATCAATCGGTTGCTGTCGTTGCGACAAATGATACGCTTGTCGGAGTTTTCGGTGGTGTTATACACAACGTAACGATATAGCTCAGGTTTGAATTGGCATTCGACAGTAATATCTCCATTTACTAATATCTCATCAAAATCTTGAGCGGCAACAAATACTACACGATTTTCTATGCCAATTTTTTCTTGTGCAAATGTTGCAATAACACATATTGCAATAATGAAGAATAATGATGAAAAACGTTTCATAATCAACAATTTTTAGATGAGAGAGATTGTATATTTGGTATAATTTCAGTTTCTACGCGATGAAGAATAGCATCAAGTTCGGCAAAATTGTCAGCACGAAGCATTGCAATGCGAGTGTCGCGGAAAAACGGAATGCCTTTGAATAGGGGAGATGCTGCCAAGTGGCGGCGAATATGAAGTATTCCACGATACTCGTCAATACGGTCAATACTTTCGGTAATTTGTCGGCGTAAAATTTTGAATTTCTCGGCAATCGGTAATTCTTTGCCTCGTTCTCCGGTAAGAAGCATTTGTTTCATGTCATGGAATATCCACGGAGCACCAATTGATGCACGTCCCACCATCACACCATCTACACCGTAACGGTCGTAGGCTTCGACAACTTGATCGGGAGTAGTGATATCTCCGTTTCCTATAAGAGGAATGGTTAATCGGGGATTTTCTTTCACTCGTGCAATCATTTCCCAATCAGCATTGCCTGTGTACATCTGTGAGCGTGTGCGACCATGCACAGTTAATGCTTTGATGCCACAATCTTGCAATTGTTCGGCAAGTTCCACGATGATTTTGCTATTGTGATCCCACCCGAGTCGAGTTTTTACCGTAACAGGTATTTTCACGGCATTAACCACAGCACGAGTAATCTCAAGCATCTTGGGTATATCGCGAAGCATACCTGCTCCGGCTCCTTTGCCTGCAACCTTTTTTACAGGACAACCGAAGTTGATATCGAGAATGTCGGGACGGGCCTCCTCTACAATCTTTGCAGCTTCAACCATAGCATCAACCTCACGACCATAGATTTGTATAGCCGTGGGGCGTTCTCCCGGGTCAATATTGAGTTTGCGTGTTGTTGAATTTATATTGCGGATAAGAGCCTCGGCCGATACAAATTCGGTATATACCATATCAGCACCCAACTCTTTACATATCAAGCGAAACGAAAGGTCGGTAACATCTTCCATAGGAGCCAACATCACCGGACGATTTCCCAAGTCTATATATCCAATTTTCATATAGTATCACTAATATAACCACGAAGATACTAAAATTATGGCGTTATATCACGATTTTAAGTTTTTTTGGATAAAAAATCAGGTAATTATGTTCCTTTTGTCAGTCTGTCGAAAAAATCAAGAACAGAAAGTGATAAGATTCCAAATAAGTAAACCACATAAAAATGTTAAAGAATGTAAAATCGGGGGGGGGGTAATTAATTATATTTATTTTTGTAGATTATATGATAATCAATAATCTATAAATATTAACGATATGAGAAAA
>JAEIGA010005975.1_pt1 | contig 18529 bp, 14 predicted proteins | sample 9270691 | NCBI WGS metagenome assembly JAEIGA01 (sample SAMN17057246, study PRJNA624740) | gut metagenome | biome: biome; isolation source: fecal sample | host: Bos grunniens | place: China: Xizang | collected 2019
AAACACAGTAAAAGAACTTAATTAGGTTTAAGAAGGAATCCCTCTACGAATGATTCGTAGGGGGATTTTTGTATTGAAGCAGAAGTATGTTGTGGTATAATTGAAGTAGACAAATTTGAATTCTGAGAGCAGATATTTATAGCAAAACAATAACTGTTATATCTTATTATCAAATTCTTTACCAAGCCTTGAAAATTCAAACTTTTAGGCAGTTAGCGCATTATCAAGACTTGTATCGTGTTATATCTTCTCTCTTGTCATTATGACATCTGATAAGGGAAAAAACAAGGGAAAGAAAAACTAGTAAAACAATATAACAAAATATATTTGAACAGTTGGACTGAAAGAAAATGCTGAAAAATAAAAATTGAACAATAAAGTTGTTTTCAAGTTGTTTCAACTATGTTAAAATATGCATTAGTAGGACTCAATGTAAGGACTGTGCTAAAAGGCACAGAAACTTGTGTTGGGTCTTTTTGCGTCTTCACAAGGTAAAATTACTCAACACAAGTTCATGAAATTAATCTAAGAAAGGAAGTGAGAATAAATTAAATTATCTTTAGTTTTAAAGCAACACGAACAAATAAATTTATCTTAGAGGAGGTAGCAAGGTAATGAAGAAAAAACTTACTAAAATTTTGGCATGCATATTATGTATCAGTACGATTGTTACGTCTATTCCGATTACATCAAATGCATCCCAATCGAAAGATGTCAATATGACAACGGAAAATGAAGTTTTAGATGTAAAACAAGACAAAGCAGAAATTGTCAGCGAAATAGAATCCGAGCGTACTGCTGATACCAAAACATTTTTAATGAGTGACGGAAGTTATTTGTATGCTGTATACCCGGAACAGGTTCATTATCGGGAGAATAATGAGTGGGTAGACGTCGACAACTCTTTAGACACAACTTCAGATGATGATGGGAATGCTGTGTTGGAAAACAAGAAAAACTCTTTCAACATTAAGTTCTCCAACAAAGCTAAAAACAAGAAACTTGTTTCGTTAAAGTCAGGCGAGTATCAAATTGATTGGGCGCTTGCGAATGCGAATAAAGTGTCAGCGGAAGCAGTTGAATCTGCGAACGATGCTGCAACTGATGTTTCATTAAAGAATGTAAACGGTGGGGTTGTATATAAAGAAATCCTTCCGAATGTAGACTTGCAATATGTAATAGACGCCAGTTCTGTTAAAGAAGATATTATATTGAGGTCAAAAACGGCACAACATGAATTTGTTTTTGATTATCAAATCAAAAAATTGGTATATGTAGATAATGGTGATGGTTCTATTTCATTCTATGCAGAAGATGATTTAGACAATGCAGTTTACACAATGGATAAGCCATTTATGTATGATGCAAACGGTGAAACCTCAAGTGACATTAATGTCGTTATTGAGGAAACTAACAAAGGGTTTTCTATCAAGCTTGAAGCAGATTCCGAGTGGTTAAATGCTCGTGAGCGTGCTTATCCAGTAACGGTAGATCCAACCATTGTTACACAACAGTCCGCAAGTGTGGTAAAAGATGCAACAGGTGTTATTTCATCTAAAACAGATGAGCTATACAATGCATTAGAGGCTGATAATAATGATTTATGGTTAAAAGTTGGTAGTTTTTACAACACATGGGCCTATGCATTGATCTATGTTCCACTGCCAAGTGATATTAGTGAATCATGTCGAATTATTGAGGCTAAATTAAATGTGATTAGTTATCGCGCTGGTATATCCACCTGTTCAAGCAATTTGGCAATATCCGCACATGAAATTACTACTGATTGGAATCAGAATGATCTATCGCAAAATACGGTGATTTATGGTGACACTTTGCCTGATTATGAATATGAAGATACAGATTTTATGATTTTAAACGATAGTTCAACAAGTACTCATAATCAATTGTATTCATTTGACATCACAGCTATTGCGCAAAAATGGGCAACTGGCGAAAGTGTAAACAGAGGAATTATTTTAATGGGTGAAGATCTTCCGGAAACCGAAAGATATATGAGATTTTATGACAGTGATAATTCCCTGAGAAATTCGGATCCTTGTTTCACGTACACATACAGAGATACAAAAGGTGTTGAAGATTACTGGACCTATACTACAATGACGGCTGGGCGCAACGGAACAGCTGCTGTTAACAACTTTAATGGAAATTTAGTTGTGACGCAAAATATTACTGGTATCTCAGGAAACCGTATGCCAGTTTCAATATCTGCAATTTACGATTCGAGTAGCCGTACGAGTAATTCGTACAATTTGGGACTTGGTTGGAAAACGAATTACAATATGAAAATATGTACTTCGGCATTACCAAAATTTCCATTTTATTTAATTGATTCTGACGGCACAGAACATTATTTTTATGGGGAAACTACTGCATCTGAATGGAAGGATGAAGATGGACTTGGTTACACGTTAAAGAAAGACTCTACCGTATATTCTGGTGGTTACTTATTAACGGATAAAAGTAATAACAAGACTTATTTCCGTAGTGATGGTAAACTTGGTCGAATGGACGATACTTTTGGTAATCATATTACTGTAAATTATGATTCAAGTGCAAGAATTGCTAGTATCACAGATGGCGCAGGCAGAGTATATACATTTAACTATAATTCATCAGGTAATGTAAGTTCTATATCAAATCCGGCTGGTAAAGTCGTAACTTTTACATATGATGGAAGCGCAAATTTAACTAAAATTCAATACCCAGATGCTAAAAACACTACGTTTAGTTATGGAAACAATGGTTTGTATCAAGTAACAAGCCCTGATGGAACATATACTAAAATGACATATAATCTTGTATCTAACCATTTGTACACCAGTTCGTTAGAATACTATGGAAGCAACAACACATTAAACAGTGATTATGATTTTGTGTATAAACATAACAACACCGTAATCACAAGCACATGTGATAACACGATAAACCATACATATCAGTTTGATAATTACGGAAAGACAATAGGAGTCGTAAATAACATTTCAAAAACTGCTGAATACTATTCATATGGTGCACCAGGTGGAAACGGTGATGGCGATGAAAATAAATTATTGTCAGCTTCTTCGACAATACAGTCGCCACATAGTTATATTAATGACAATGATAGCTATAGTAACTCGTCGAAGTGGTATCTGAAATCGAATTCAACTAACACCACGATGACCATAGATAGTACATATGGAAGAAACACTGCACCTTCGTTAAAGGTGGAGCAGACTAACGAGTATGGGGGATATAGTGCTGTTGTATACGACGTAGGTGTATTGACCGGTGGTTACGACTATACATTTGGAGTATTTCTTAATACGAAAGACCAAAAACTGCTAGCCCAAGATGGAATAAGCTTAACTGTTTACTATCAAGATCCGGATGCAACGGAACCAGATTATGGAAGTTTGGAAGGCGCAATTACAACTACTTTTGAAGACGATTGGCTCCTTTCACAGTCTAAACTTGCACTTTATGAGGAACAACATTGCTATGTTGTAATCGGTGGTTATTTCGATGAGCCTGCTACATTCTGGCTTGACGACTTACATATTCAATTAGGTGATCCAAATCAAGGTTATAACTACATTAGTGATAACTATTTTATGAATCAAGGAACTAATTGGACATACAAACGTAATGATAGTGTGGCAACAGACGATTCTGTCACTTACTATCAAGCAAGTTGTTGTTCCATTTATGGTTCGTTTTATGAAAAGCGCAGTGTCAGCCAAACTGTAAATTGTGCTGGAAAGGCTGGCGATTCTATTATATTCGGTTCATGGGGAGTAGGCTACTCAGTCCCTACAGGAGAAACTAAGGCAGGTGCTAGTGGTGAATCTACCTTCAGAATTCGAATAGAAATGGAAGGTCCGAGCGGAAAAGCCACATTTGCGAACAAATCAAATATTGTTGATTTCAATTGTGCGATAACTGAGTGGCAGTTTGTCAGCAGCAGTCTAATTGCTCCAATTGATTATACAAGTATCACACTCTATTTTGATTATGACTATAACGCATGGTTTGGTATGTTTAACAGACCATTTATATGTAAAGAATCCTTTGGACAAAGCTATACATATGATAGTAATGGGAATGTGGTAAGTGCAAAAGACCTATCAGAAACAGAAGCTACTTTTGCATATCAAGACAATAATCTTTCGCAGATGTTGGACCCTAGTGGAACGAGGTATAGTTATGCTTATGATGAGGAAACGAATGCCTTGATGTATGCAAATTCTTCTTACGGACAGTTGTACTCATTTGTATATGACGAATATGGAAATGTCACTTCATCCACTGTGTCTGAATCAAAAAATAGTACACAGGTAAGTGCCGACAGTATCTATTATATAAGAAATGTTACAACTGGTAACGCTATGAAGGCATCAAGTACTGATTTGGTTAATGGAACATACGCAACTCAGAACAATACAATTCGCTGGAAATTGATTTCTGCCGGAGAAGAAGATGTATATTACATACAGCCACAGAGTGATACAAGTAAGTATTTGACTGTTGAAAATGGTTCGACAGCAGATAAGACGAAAATAGTGCTATCTGCATGTTCTTCATCCGATAACCAGAAATTTAAAATACAATATAATGATGATGGAACATTCTACATTCTAACCAAAGTAAGTAATTATGAGAAAGCAATTGATGGCCGTGATTTGAACAATAGTTCCAGCACAGCGCTAAACAAGGGCATGGTACAAAATACAAAGGACGCTACTTCAGGCAACCAGAAATGGTATTTTACACAGTATGTAGAGAATCCGATTGCACAAGCTACAATAACTACAAATAGCACATATTCAACAGATGGCAATTATTTGAGTTCTACAACAGACGAGCTAAATAATACAACTAACTACAACTATAGTAGCGGCGGAAGTTTACAAAGTATTACGGACGCAAATGGAAATGTAACTACTTATAATTATGATGAAATAAGTGGTGATCTGAAATCTGTTTCAAATGGCAATACCACAAATTCATACACATACGAAAATGGTAAGATTAAAACAATCGAAACGCCAAATGGAACAATTTATACATTTGTTTATGATGCTTTTGGTCGAAATACATCGGTTGAGGTGAATCGCAAAAACAGTACAGCCACACCACGAACTTTATTATCATACATGTATCATTCGGAGGCTACAGACTTTGCGTCAAATGGCAGTGGCAATAATCTTTCTCAAGTAACATATGGTACGGGAGAATTCTATAATATGTTCTATGATACTTCGGGACGATTGTGTGGAATCAATGACACTTACATAAAATATGATAAGAATGGAAACATCATTCAAAGAGCTCCAGGAGGCTTTTATGAATTAGGTACAATTCATTATAAGTATGACCTGTCAGGAAGAGTAGTGAATAAGACCATGATACCAGATTTCAGCCCTGGAGTGATGTATTCAATTTCCTATAAATATGTTGACCAAAAAAATCTACTAGAGAAATATCGTTTTAATACTTACACGGAAGATTTTGAAACATCATTCCTCTATGGAGATATTAACGAGGGACAAATGCCAGATGCTGTATATGGTGTGAAACTAGATGATGTTCTGAAGATTGGGTACGATTATGATGGTTTTGCACGACAGAATTTAAGAACATTGTATACAGGTAATTCTTCTATCACAACATCTTATGAGTATAAATCTCTTAATGATGGTTTGACAAGTTGTTTAGTTGACACTGTTACTGAAAACGGATATATTTATTCTTATACGTATGATGCGGTGGGAAACATCACTGCTTATACCAAAACTAATGCTATAACCAATGAAGTTGTGGAAACCTACTTATATCAGTACGATAGTAAAAACCAACTAACATACGTAGGCTCTGACTTAACAAGTGGAATCAGTTATACATATGATGCTAACGGCAATATTCTTACAAAGACAGACCATAGCACTAACATAACCATTACTTATGGTTATACTGATTCGACATGGGCTGATTTATTAACCTCATATAATGGGCAGACAATCACCTATGATGCTATTGGAAATCCGTTGCAGTATAACAACGGAACAGCCATGAGTTTTGAGTGGATTTTTGGAAAGAATCTTTATGTTATAAATAAAGGTGACTTAGAGATTTGTTATGCATATGACCAAAAAGGGACTCGTACTTCAAAAAGTTATGGAGACTATTATACGTCATTCCATATAGTTGATGATATTATGTACGGGGAATCAACATATGGTCCAGATGGTTCAAGACAGATATACTATTTCTATGATGACAATGATGTAAGGTACGGTTTTTCATATAATGGAACTCTATACTATTATCAGTATAATTTACAAGGTGATGTAACCGGTATCTATGATGCAGATGGACAACTTGTTGTAGAATATAAGTATGATGCATGGGGAAAAGTTCTTTCCATTACAGGTTCATTGGCAAGTACAATTGGACAATACAACCCTATAAGATATCGTGGTTATTATTATGACAGCGAAACAGGATTTTATTATATCTCTAGCCGCTATTATGATCCTGAAATAGGTCGTTTTATAAATGCAGATACAACAGAAGTTCTGTCGGTTTCGCCTATGTCAATGGCAGATAAGAACTTATTTGCATATTGTGACAATAATCCAATAGTGCGTGTAGATATTGAAGGAAATGTTTGGGAAACTGTATTTGATGTAATATCCCTCGGAGCTAGTGTTGTTGAAGTTGCAGTAAATCCAACAGACCCATGGGCATGGGCTGGTCTTGTAGGAGATGCGGTTGATTTAATTCCATTTGTAACAGGTGTCGGCGAAGTAACTAGAGCTGTAAAAACAGTTGATAAAGTTAAAGACACTGTACAAATTGCCAAAGCGGTTGATTTTACGGAGGATGCTGCGAACATAGTCAAAACACTTGATAGGAGTAGCGGATTTACAAAGTCAACAGTGAGTGCTGGAAGAAAAATTCACAAAGGATATAAGGCAACGGATAACTTTTTAAGTATTGGGAAAGAGTATAGTAAAATAAAAGGCATTCGCCCAGACTACATTGATTTTGCTACAAAAACGATATACGAATTGAAGCCTATGAATCCAAAGAGTATTAAAAGTGGTATTCGTCAGTTACAAAAATACAACAAATATCTTGGTGGAGGCTACCTTCTTAGATTAGAATTATATTGAGGTGACAATGTGGATAAAAAAGAATTTAAGCAATTTTGTATGGCAGAATTCAAGAAACGAGGATTTATGAAGATAAAGAACACTTATTATCTTGAAGGGGATGAAGTATTATGCGCAATAAATTTACAAAAATCTAATTACGGTAATATATATTATGTCAATTATTATTATTTTATTGGGAACTATAAAGAGTTAACTACCTACCCGACTTATTATGATAGTGACATAGAGGGAAGAATTGCAGTGATGTCGAAAACACAAACTTATCAAGGGAAACATTTTATGACAGCACAAGTCGAGTATGAAGAATATTCTGCTGATGAGTTGAGGCCTTTTTTTGCAAAAGAGTTTGAAGAAAAAATCCTACCTCCAATCTTTCAAGGGAAAAAGTATATTCTAGAAAACATTAATAAATTGTATTTCTTAACCTTGAATCAAGACGAAGTTATGCGTAAACTGCAAGGATGAACAATTAAATCAAGTCTCATCTTATAAAGATACGATGATATTGCAATATAATTCTTCATTTGTAACTTATAACAAGATATGGAGTCCGGGAAGGAGATATTTCGATGATCTGTTTATTCGATGAAGTTATAACAGACAGCAAGATTTTACAGAAAAGGTATGTGATTCGTAATGGATATGTTTTTACATCAATAGATTATCCTGCCAATGTATATGATGCAATAGTAATAAAGGAACCTGTTGATATTACATGTTTTTCATCACAAATAGAAGGCTCCCTGCATAGCTTAGAAAAACAAATTGATTTTATTAATGAGCAGGAAATAGAAAAGGCATTGATTATAGCTGATAGAATAGACTTCATTACAAAGTGTCCGACTCTGAAACATTTAAGAATCATCCCTGGTGATAGTATAGGAAATGGATTCGATTATTCGCCTTTATACGCAGTGTCTGGGCTGAAAAGTCTTCAATGTTTAACATCATATGGTATTAGAGATGAATTTTCAACTACTATAGATTACTCGCATATGGAGAATATAGAGGATGTTCAGATAAATGGATTAGGCCATAAAAACTACACAAGAATCAAAACACTAAAATCCTTAGCAATCTCTGAATATCAAGAATCGGACTTGCTAAACTTGTTTGAAAGCTCAATTCTAGATACACTTACACTCACTCGGTGTAAAATTAAATCGTTAGATGGCTTACAAAACTCAGAAAGGATGCAATGTTTGTATCTTTATTACAATCGTTCTCTACATGATATAACTGCTTTAAAAAAGGTGAAAAAGACTCTTAAGGCACTTAGAATTGAAAACTGCCCCCAAATTAATGATTTTTCTGTGTTAGCTGAATTAGAAAATTTGGAATTATTACAATTGACAGGCAATAATAAACTGATGAATCTAGACTTTTTGAATAATATGAAGAATCTTAAAACATTTGTTTTTAATATGGATGTATTAGATGGGGATTTATCTCCTTGTTTAGATTTATCATACGTTTATTCGGAACGAAATCGTAAGCATTATAATCTGAAAGATTCGGATCTTCCTAAAGGTGAATATGTACGGGGAAATGAGACAATTGAGACATGGCGACGTCTGGAGTAGTCTATATTATACGAATACAATTGTTTAAGTGTGAATTGAGGTGAAAAAGAGTAGTGAAAAAAATTACGATTTTATTACTGTTGGTATTGGTTATGACTTTTGCTGGGTGCTCAAAAAATGATGAACAATCTTTAAAAGTTGAGTCAGAAATAAAGGAAAAACTTTCTGAAGAAGCCAAAATGCAAAATGATAATATAACTAATAACCCAGATAAGACTACTGATAAAGACAATATTAGTAGAGAAGCAGAAATCAGTGTAGACGATGGAGAAGGTAACCGTAAAGCTGTTACTGAAACTTACCACTTATCTATACCTGATTCGTTCACGCGAGTAGATCATAATGACCACATATATATTTATGATTCTAAAGGAAATAGCCTAAATGTTTCTAATCAATCAACTGAAATAGAGGTTGATGAATTTTCAGAAGGAAACTATCATAAATTGATTTCTTCTAGTTATAAAAATGTTGAGTTTCAAAAACTTGAGCATATTACAATTGATGAAATGAAAGCGATTTACATCGAGTATACAGGAAGTAAAAAGGATAAGAACTATTTGAATTGTCGTTACTATATTGAAAATGGTGAGAACACCATTTTGATGGACATACAGGCAATTGATGAATCAAATTACAAAAAGTTAAAATCAATAGCAGAAGAGATTAAATTTTAATTTAAAACACGCTCCGTTTCGGTGTGGAATGGGGCGTGTTTGATAAAAGATTTTCTTCTTTTTGATGGGAACATGTACTACGTTATCGCTCAAAAAGAACAAAGAGAAATAGTGGCGAACGCCTACAAATGATGTTACGTTTTCTATTTTATTATCGGCTTTGGACCCTTTTCGATGGCATATAATCCACAAGGGGACTATTCGGTTGTTGTAACTGTGATTTTGCTTGTTCACTGGCAAGAATGCTATCCACAATCTCACTATGCTCCCGTCGCGGTATCTTCATTGACAATTCGCTGTCCGTGCATTTTACTGCTTCTTTGAAAATCATATCTTGAAATTCATCCCCGTAAAATTCCTTCAAATCCTTGCGAGTTTTTTCGTCTTCTATCTTTTGGTAAACGGATTCTTTTGCAATTGCAGAATAGAATTCGTCTTTACTCATAGAGGCAATTAACTTCTGACGTTTTTCTGAATCTTCATCCAGATTTTTGTGCAACACTTCCTTTTGTTTTTGAAGATGGGAAATTGCTTGGTCTCTATCCTGTAATAAAGCAACTATCTGTTTTACTTCTTTCATCGAATAGACCTCAGCCTCATAAAAGGCTTTGAATAAGTCTTCTCTATAATCAGCAATTCTGTCATACTCGGTTTCTTTTTCAATCTGCTGTATTATACGATAACATTTTTGAATCGCCGCCTCGTTATAGTGCAGAGAAGTTTTTAATTGTGCTTCTTTTACATCGTTACTGATATCCTGATACATGGTTGTAATGAATCGGGAACGAATGCGAAGTAATAAGGTTGTAAATTCTTTTACCTTTTCATCAAATGCTTTCTTGGCAGCCACCTTTAATTCGCCCATTTTAATTTTAATAGAGCGTAACAAACGATTGTCTTCTTTTATCTGTCTGTTTATCTTTCCTCTTTCTGAAATCCGTCCTTTTTTCTCCATTTGACTTGCTACCGGACCAAGATGAATTGTCGGTATCTGTTCAATGCCTTGTCTTTGATAGGAACGGTGGTCTACACGCTCTTTTATGCCATCCATCATCAAATAATTATTCACACATTCAGCCCATGCACTGCGCCATTGTTCACATTTGTATGACTCGTTCCAGTCAGTTGTCGGAACGGTTGTACATTTATATTGACGTTTCTTTTTGTCATAGATTTTGTTGCCGTTTTCATCAAGAACATATACTTTTTTCTGTTTCTGTCCCCAACTGCCATCCTCGTTGATAGGTCGCATTGTCAGCATAATATGTGCGTGAGGATTCCCATCTAACTTATCGTGAAAACAAATATCTGCACACATTCCTTCGTTTACAAAGGTCTGCCTAACAAACCCAATAACAAGTTGTTTCTGTCTGGAAAATGGCAGTTCTCTAGGCAAAGAAATTTCAATGTCTCTTGCGAGTTGGGAGTTCTTTACCTTTTCTACTTTTTCAACTGCATTCCATAAAACGCTTCTGTTATAGTATTCTGCTGGAGCCTGTGGCGGAAGCAGAATCTGTGTGTGAATAATCCCTCGTTTTCTTGTATAATCGTGAACAACACCGTCATAAGCATTTTCGATTTTTTCACCACTGCGATATGCGGCAGCACCGACAGCAGATTTCCCTTTGCCCCGTGAGATTACTTTCACGGATAAATGAAATATTGCCATAGTGTTCACCTCGCCTTCAATATCGTAAATATAACCAGCCTCGCAGAGCGCACATACCACTGCGAAGCTGTGGTATATAAGTGCGCCCTTCGTATGCTCTCAGGGATAAACTGCTAGAGAATGCTGCCATAATATTTTCTGAGATACTCCTTGACATACGGAGTTTCTAACGCATAAGAAAGAATCTGTTTCACATCATCATTTGTCAGCGTATCGGATGCCGGGATAAGACTTTCCAGAATCGCACCACGTTCAATCAATCGTTTGGTGCGTGCTTTACGTTCTTCTGCTTTATGCCTTTGGGTGATTTCACGTTTTCTGTTCTTTAACTGTTCAATTTCCAAATCAATATTTGAAATCTTTTCCTCATAACTTCTAGCCATCAATTGTGCCTCCTTTCCTGTGTTATCAAATTTTTCGGTTGATAACTGACAGAAGCACATGCTATAATCTAGTTGCGTGTAGGTATATCATGGCTTCGGTCAGATACATACCGATTGGGCGGTTTGCGAATCGCCCTTTTTAATTTGCTGTTTTTCGTGTCACAGCTTTGACATCAGACTTATCTCGCAGGTTTCTTCCTTCGTTTGTCGCAACAAATGTTTCCAGAATGTCCTTTTTGATAAGCATTTTTCTTCCAACCTTTAAGACCGGCAGTTTGTTCCATTCAACAAGGTTTCTCAAGGTGTTTCTGCCAATGCCTGTGTATTCGGAAGCTTCTTCAATTGTAAATGCAATCTTTTGTCCTGTCATAAAATATCACTCCCTTTCTGTTGCATTATGCAACTTTTCTTTGTTTTTATTATAACATTCCAATATTTTGTGTCAAGCATTTTGCAATTTATGCATTTTCATAAAGTTGCATATTGCAATATTTCTTTTTATCTGTTATAGTGTTGGTATACCGAAAAGGAGGTTGCACAAGGATGAAGGATAAAGAGTTACGCAAACTCATCGGAAGCAGAATTAAGAGCAGACGATTGGAATTGAATCTAGGTCAGCAATATATCGCCGAGAAAATGGATGTAAACAAATCTACTATTCAGCGATATGAAGCCGGAACAATCGACAATTCCAAGAAACTGATTTTAGAAGGTCTTGCAGAAATACTGCATGTATCTGTGGAATGGCTAAAGGGCGAAACGGAAGAATATGAAACTGATATTACGGATAAAAGAGATTTACAAATCCGTGATGCAATGAGGAACATTCTTGAAAGTTTTCCTTTGAATATGGCTGATACAGATACTGATTTTTCTAAAGGTTTACTTTTGGTAATGCTTCGTGAGTATAGCGCATTTAACGATTCATTTAAATTTGCCTGTGATAATTATAAGGGAAACAAAACCTACAAAGAGGTTGCAAAGGTGGCAGGCTTTGAATCGACAGAAGAATTCAATGAAATACTTTTCCTAAGAGAAGTTACCCATACCATTAATGCGTTTAATGAAATGGGTGAGATTATCCGAATGTATTCAAAGAATCCGGATGTAGCAAAGTTAAAACTTCAGAATCTTTTGGAGGATAATTCCGAATCGGTATAGTGAGATAATCGGAGTTATGATATACTTACACGCAGGCATTGAGCCAGCACCTCGTGACTATGTCACTCTGTCGTGGCTATCGCCATATATGTATAAGTCTGAAATTGTCTTTATGAATGCAAGCATTCAACAGCCAATTCCATCTTATCCATGCATGGCTCAATGCTAACACGCATATCTTTCAGTCCGATTGTCTTATACGAAAGGAGTTTTTATATGGCAAAAGGATCTGTTAGAAAGAAAGGCAAGAAATGGTACTACCGCTTTTATGTGGAAGATGCCAGTGGTAACTTAATACAGAAAGAATATGTAGGTACAGAAAGCAAAACGGAAACGGAAAAACTTTTAAGGCAGGCAATGGATGATTATGAGAAGAAGAAATTTGTTGCCAAGTCCGAGAATATTACACTCTCCGAATTGTTGGACGATTGGGTCGCAGAGGAACTGAAAACCAGCACGTTAAGTAATGGTACGGTTGCAACTTATATTACTGCTTTGAATCAGATTAAAAAACACCCTATCGGAAACCGCAAACTAAAAAGCATTACAGCGGAACATTTGCAAAATTATATGGACTTGCTTACGTTTGGTGGCACTTATCCAGACGGTACAGTTAAAAAGGGATATAGCAAAGACTATGTTCACAGTTTTTCAGCAGTCTTACAGAGAGCATTCCGATACGCAGTTGTCCCAAAAAATCTGATTACCTTTAACCCTATGCAGTATGTGGTGTTGAAACGAAAAAGTGAAGAAGTAGATTTGTTCGCGGATGATACGCAGGCAGATATGACTGCAAAACCGATAGACCATCATCAGTATAAGATTTTAATGGACTATCTGGAACAGAAAAACCAACCTGCGATTCTGCCAATACAGATAGCATATTTTACAGGTCTCAGACTTGGCGAAGTATGCGGACTGACATGGCAGGACATCAATCTCGAAGAACAACATCTGACAGTACGCAGAAGTGTCCGTTGCAACAGCACAAGGCATAAATGGGAAATTGGTCCTACAAAGCGTAAAAAGGTGCGAATCGTGGACTTTTGCGATACGCTTGCAGACATTCTAAAGAAAGCAAAAAGAGAGCAAAATAAACAGCGTTTGCAGTATGGCGAACTGTATAGCCGAAACTACTACAAGGAAGTTCGAGAAAAGAACAGAGTTTATTACGAACTCTATCACTTGGATGGTACAGAGGATGTTCCAATGGATTATAAAGAAATTTCCCTTATATGTATCAGACCAGACGGATGCTACGAATCGCCTAGCACAGTTGAAATTGCTTGCAGAACTGCAAGAAAAAGAATACCCGAACTGGAAGGCTTTCATTTCCATGCTTTAAGACACACCTACACGAGCAATCTGTTATCGAATGGAGCTGCACCAAAGGATGTGCAAGAATTATTAGGTCATTCGGATGTAAGTACCACAATGAATGTATATGCCCATGCTACAAGGGAAGCAAAGCGGAGTTCCGCAAAACTTCTCGATAAGGTAGTCGGCATAGATTGACAACTGAATACAAATTTCCCTTGTTCTTCCCTCATAAGGGAAAAAGCAAGGGAAAATGATACATAAATTGATAATGAAAGTCTGAAAAGGCTTGAAAATCAAGGAAAGTTAGAGTGATAACTCAATAAATTTGAATTTGTAGGTGAATGTATGAGGACGCAGATTGCAAACATAATAACAAGCAGCCGAATTTTATGTAGTATTTGTTTGTTGTTCTGTCCGGTCTTTTCCATTGCTTTTTATATTATGTATCTGTTTGGTGGAATTACAGATATGGTGGACGGAATAATTGCAAGGAAAACAAAGTCTGTTAGTGAAACGGGAGCAAGATTAGATACTGTTGCAGACATTGTATTTGTAGCAGTGTGTTTTGTGAAGATTCTACCACTAATAAAATTTCCAACTTGGTTATGGATTTGGATTATTGTTATAGCAAGCATTAAAATAGGGAATGTTTTTTGGGGATTGATTTGTAACAAAAAGTTGGTATCCATGCATACCATTTTGAATAAAGCTACGGGATTTTTACTGTTTCTTTTTCCTTTGACACTCAGTTTTATTGAACCAATGTATAGTTCTGTGATAGTGTGTTCCTTGGCAACGGTGTCAGCAATCAATGAGGTATATTATACAAGAATGGGCAGAGAAATCTTTTAACAAGCCAATTCCGATTTGTAAAATAGCTAGAAAACTTGAATATGACGAGGTGATTAAGATGATAGATATTACTACTTGGATGAATGACTTTTTGCTAAAGTTAAATCATAAATTTGAAAACCGTGTGTGGTTCGTTGGTTTGCAAGGCAGTTATGGCCGTGGTGAAGCAACAGAAACAAGCGACATTGATATTGTTGTAATTCTAGATGAATTGTCTGCTATGGACATTCAAACTTATAATGATATGCTGGATACCCTGTCTCATAGGGAATTGATTTGTGGTCTCCTTTCAGGCAAAAAGGAAATTATGAATTGGGAGCCATCTGACCTGTTCCAGTTTTGCCATGACACCACACCAATTAGGGGAAACCTTGACGAGGTGATGGCAGTTATTGACGAAAGTGCGGTGAGCAGAGCAATCAAAATCGGTGTCTGTAATATATACCACGGATGTGTTCACAATATGCTCCATGAAAAAAGCGAAGATATTTTGCGTGGGCTGTATAAATCTGCCTCTTTCGTTGTACAGGCAATTGCTTTCAAGCAAACTGGAAATTATATCAGCCATCAAAAAGAATTGCTCCAAGTTGTATCTTCAGATGAACGGGACATTGTCGAAACCTTTTTGAATTTGAAAAATGGCGGAACGGTAGATTTCAATTTGATGTCCGAAACAATGTTTGTTTGGTCAAAGAAATGGATTTCTGAAAACAGTTAAACAAATCCCAATTTGTATCTCTACTTTGCGTAGGTAGTAAATAGTTCTTTCTAAGTTTATTATATTTTTATTAGGAGGTAAACGAGAATGAACCAATATGTAACAGGGACAGTTATCAAAGAATTGCGGGAAAAATATCATTTTACCCAGGCTGAACTTGCTCAAAAATTGAATGTTTCAGATAAAACAATTTCTAAGTGGGAGACGGCAAAAGGATATCCAGATATTTCTTTACTTGAACCAATAGCAAAGACTTTTGGCATATCAGTTACAGAGCTGATTTCAGGGAATGCTGTTAGTAATGTGAATATCTCTGCCAATATGATGCGTTCAAAATTTTATGTGTGTTCGGTCTGTGGAAATAGTATTCATAGTATGGGCGAGGCTGTTATTCAGTGTCATGGCATCATCCTTGCACCATGTCAGGCAGAAGAAACAGATGAGAATCATAAAATCTTTATTGAAAGAGTTGAAGATGAATATTATGTTCGTATTGAGCATGATATGACGAAACAGCATTATATTTCTTTTATAGCGGCATTGTCGTCTGATAAACTTCAGATGGTAAAATTGTATCCAGAAGGGACTCCGGAAGCAAGGGTAAAGATGAATGGAGTGAAAAAGATTTTATTCTATTGCAATAGAGATGGATTGTTTTCGGTGTCTATCCCTTGGTCTACAACCCACCAAGCTGTTATTGCTGACAAGTAGTACACTGGAAACACAGTAAAAGAACTCAATTAGGTTTAAGAAGGAATCCCCCTACGAATAATTCGTAGGGGGATTTTTGTATATGTAAGAGAGAATGTTTGTGGTATAATAGAAACAGTTGAAGATGAATTTACGGAGGTAAAAATGATAAAGATACTTGCAATAGGAAACAGTTTTTCGCAGGATGCCACGTACTATTTGCATCAGATTGCGGCGGCAGATGATGTGGATATTAAGGTGGTAAACCTGTATATTGGTGGTTGTAGCTTGGAACGACATTGGAATAATATCCAAAGTGGAGCAGAGGAGTATTTGTTGGAAGAAAATGGATACTCCTTGGAAAAATATGTTTCGATTCAAAAAGCATTGTGTATGGAAGAATGGGATTATGTTGTGACGCAACAAGTCAGTGGTGATAGTGGAATTCTAGAAACATATCATCCGTATTTGGATTATATTATGAAATATGTAAAAGAAAAACTTCCAAAAACTGAGTTTATATTACACGAAACATGGGCATATGAAATAGATAGTTTGCACGCTAATTTCCACAAATACAAGCAAAATCAACAAGATATGTATGAGAAATTGTCGAAAGCATATAGAGATGTAGCAGAGCAATTTGGAGTTCGCTTGATTTTGTGTGGAGATGTTGTTCAGGAAATAAGAAAAAAAGAGCCTTTTGTATACGGTCATGGAGGTATGTCGATTTGCCGTGATGGTTTTCACATGAATGTAATATATGGAAGGTATCTGTTGGCTGCGACTTGGTACAAAACACTTACAGGAAACTCTGTCTGCAATAACAACTATATTCCATATACAAAATTGGCACCATATGCTATTTGCAATGAAAATATTTTGAAAGTGGTTAAAGAAACTGTAGATGCAATGGTATAAATTAGAATTTAACGGTCAATTTTCACTCTAACATAGGTTTACATTTCCTCACTAAACCAATGGTGGGTGTATTTAATACGAAATAGCCGTTACACTGTATGCGAAAGGAGGCAGCCTATGAATCAAATAAAAATCGGAAGATTTATTGCCGAGTGCAGAAAAAAGGCAAACTTAACACAAATGCAGTTGGCAGAAAAACTTGATATCACCGACAAAGCAATATCCAAGTGGGAACGCGGCTTGGCAATGCCTGACACTTCGATCATGCTTGAACTGTGTGGTATTCTTTGTATCAGTGTAAATGACTTATTAAGTGGGGAGAAAATCAATATGGAAAATAATAATCAGAAAAAAGAACAGCTTTTGCTTGATATGGCAAAAGAATTAGAGAAGAAAAACAAAACAATTTGGTCTTCTATGTGGGCAATCATGATTGTAAGTATGACAGCCCTGATGGCAGGTATCTTTATCGCTGCATTTTTGATTCCCGAAGGAGTGTGGCAACTCGTCACAATTCTTGGTGTTTGCGTAGTGTTTTTGATACCGTGCTTTTATGCATTAAAGCTTGAAGTCAGTGTAGGTGCTTATAAATGTCAAAATTGCGGTTACGAAATTGTGCCTACCTATAAAGAAGTAATGATGGCAATGCACAGAGGTTTTACCCGTTACTTAAAGTGTCCTAAATGCAATAAACGCACTTGGTGCAAAAAAGTATTGAAGAAGTAAATTCCAATTTATTGACGTTTATATTAAAGTTATAACTTGAATGTGTAATGTAATAGTTCTACAATCACAATAAGTAATTGCTAGGAGAAATGATATGAAAACATATACGATTGTTGCAGGTGTTAATGGTGCGGGTAAAAGCAGTCTCACCGGTGTGCTCCGCACAGAGATTACAAATCTCGGAAAGATAATAGATGTTGATAAAATTATTGCAAAATGTAATGGCAATATGATTGAAGGTGATAAAAAATCAATCGAATTAATTGATGAGTGTCTAGATAAAGAAATTTGTTTCACGCAAGAAACAACATTGTCTGGTCATAGGGTTTTTAACACTGTAAAAAAGGCAATCGAAAAAGGATATTATATTCGTCTTTATTATATTGGTCTAAATACTGTGGAAGAAAGTATTTCACGTATTGAAAATCGCGTAAGAAAGGGCGGTCATAACATACCCGATGAAGATGTAATACGCAGATTCAATAAACGTTTTGAAGATTTGTCAATGATTCTTCCTTATTGTGATGAAGCAACATTTTATGATAATGAAAACGGTTTTGTTGCTGTTGCAGAATATAAAAATGGCGAAATCATGCAAATTGGTAGTGTACAGCCAAGTTGGTTAAAGGAACTTATGGAATGTGT
>JAEIGA010005976.1_pt1 | contig 18525 bp, 16 predicted proteins | sample 9270691 | NCBI WGS metagenome assembly JAEIGA01 (sample SAMN17057246, study PRJNA624740) | gut metagenome | biome: biome; isolation source: fecal sample | host: Bos grunniens | place: China: Xizang | collected 2019
ATATTTCTCGCACCATACTTTTGAGAATAGGATTTTTCCGCTATAAAATTAAGTGTAGCATCATTCCAATATAGCTTAGTTCCGTTTTCTATGAGGTGCGCTTTAAGCTTCGTAAGCATAATATCCGCAATCTTAACAAAATCGCTTTTATCAAGATGACGGAAGGTGATTATTTCGTCGATACGGTTAATGAATTCGGGACGCAAGAACGAGGCAAGTGCTTTCTCTGTTTTTTCCTTTGATTTTAACTCTCTTTGCTCAGCAAAACCCGAAATTGACGATGAGCTTTCACTGCCTGCATTGGTCGTCATAATTATCACCGTGTTTTCAAAATTAACCTGACGTCCCTGCGCATCTGTTATTTTACCATCATCCAGAACCTGCAAGAGAATATTGAGTACATCGGGATGGGCCTTCTCTATCTCGTCAAAAAGAACTACAGAATACGGTCTTCTCCTGATTTTTTCGGTAAGCTGTCCTGCCTCGTCATAACCGACGTATCCGGGAGGCGCTCCAACAATTCTCGATACCGAATGCTTTTCCATAAACTCAGACATATCAAGCCTTATAAGCGATTCGGGCTGTTTAAACAGGTCAGCAGCCAGAACCTTAACCAGCTCTGTTTTACCGACACCTGTAGGTCCGGCAAATATCATTGAAACAGGGTTTTGCCTGTATGAAACACCCGCCCTTTTGCGTTTTATGGCTCTCACCACAGCACTGACTGCTTCATCCTGTCCTATAATCTTCGAGGAAATGCGCTCATATAGTCCGTTAAGCTCGGAAACCTCGCCTACGCTAAGCTCTGATGCGGGTATTCCCGTCCAGATTTCAATAACCTTTAACAAATCATCTGCTGTGAGATGAAGCTCATCAGCTACAGGAGATATAATCTTTTGCCTGGTTTCAAGTCTGATCCTCTCGGACTTCAGATCCGCAAGCTCCTTATAATTTTCCTCCGTTTGTCCTTCCGGCGTCTCGGTTTTTGACTCAAGCTCCGCGCTTCTTTCGGATATTTGCGTAAGTCTTTTATCGTTTCTTCTGCGTTCGTTAAGCTCGGGAGAGGAAAGAGCTGCCTTTGCACACGCCTCGTCTATAAGATCAATCGCCTTATCCGGTAAAAACCTATCGGTAATATATCTTTCCGAAAGTATAGCGGCAAGTCGCGCAACATCGTCGGATACATCAACCGAATGGAAGCCCTCGTAGTATTTTTTTATTCCCTTTATGATATCAACGGTCTCCTCTACCGACGGCTCCTCTATCTTGACAGGTTGAAATCTTCTTTCCAGAGCGCTGTCCTTCTCTATACATTTTCTGTATTCTTTCAAAGTGGTCGCGCCGATAACCCTGATTTCGCCTCGGGATAACGCAGGCTTCAGCAAATTCGCGGCGCTCATGCTTCCGTCAGAAGTTTCGCCGGCGCCCGCAATATTGTGAACCTCGTCTATCATAAGGATAATATTGCCTGCCGCCTTTATTTCCTTTATAAGTCCTAAAATACGCGACTCAAACTGACCTCTGAACTGTGTACCGGCAACAAGCGCTGTGAGATCGAGCTGCCAAAGCTCAAAATCCGAAATGGCATCTGGTACTCTGCCCTCTACTATTCTGACGGCAAGCTCCTCAACTATCGCGGTTTTACCTACGCCGGGCTCTCCGATCAAGCAGGGGTTGTTTTTCTGACGGCGGCAAAGTATCTGTATCATTCTGTCTATCTCGCGGTCTCTGCCTATTATTCTGTCAATTTTGCCTGCCATTGCTTTTTCATTGAGATTTGAACAATAGGTCGAAAGAAGCTTCCTTGAATTGTCTTGCTCTCGGGAATCCTTTGATTTGCGAGGCGAGGCTTTTTCATGATTCGGATTCATTGGCATGCCAAACAGCTCTCCAAGATTAAGTGTAGGAACCTTTCCTCCTTCACCGTCATCCGCTTCACCGTCATCCGCTTCAACAAGTCCGCTCTCCATTATACCGTCTATTTCAGCCGACATATTCTGTATAGCCTCGTCGTCTATGCCCATTTTTTTAAGCATATCGTTTACGGGTCGTATACCGAGCTCAGAAGCGCAAGACAGGCATATGCCCTCGTTAATTGAATTTCCGTTTTCAAGTCGGGTTATAAAGACCATCGCCGGTCTTTTTTTGCATTTTGCACAAATTTGAAATTTCATTTTTTATTTACACCTGAATTATTAAAAGAATTATTGCTTGACTCCTTGTTAAAAGCTGAGAAGAAGCTCTATGGGACTATAAGAATTAAAGAATCCGTATAGGAATGTTCCCTCGAATTCCGAAACCACAGCATTTCCCTCAAACATAGGCAGATGTATCGCATACTCAAATACAGAAACGAACACCCATGCCGCGATTACAGCGAGACAGAGTCCGAATACCGTGCCAAGAAGCTTGTTTAAAAATCCGAAAACACCACTCCGAAAAACAAGATTCAAGAACCAGAGCAGAACCGAAAGTAAAATTTTCGAGATAAAATACAGAAGAACGAATGAGATGATGACCGAAACCACGCTTATAACAGGCGATGTCAGACTCTCAACTATCGAATCTAAAACGTTTGTAGCATTAACGGCAACCTCATCAATATCGATTCCAAAAATAGCCGCGGAAATTTTAAGAATTGTAGGCAGCTCCTCAGACGCATTGGACGCGGTAAGGCCTTCACAGTTTGCGTAAAGGAAATCCTTGATGTAATTTGTGATGGGAGCTTCGATAATATGATAAACAACAGCGCTTGCGAATACAGAGCATAGGCTGAAAGCTATAAAAAGCGCAGCAAAAAATTTAACCGGCTTTGCCGCAAGAGATATAAATCCTCTCTTGATACCGATGATTACTCCTGCAATAAATATAGCACAGATGATAATGTTGACGATAATGTTTAATGCCATTTTGAAAAATTCCTTTCATAAGTAATATGGTTTGATTGTATTGCAATTATTTAATTCATTTTTATAACTGCGGTTTTATTTAAATATCACGTTCTCTTCCGAGAAAAGCTGTGAAAGCTTCGATAGCACCTTTTCAGTAGGATTAACAGACGCGCCCTTTATAGCCGAATACTTTTTTGTGCTTTCGTCATAGACGATTATGGGCGTCTGTCCTCTGTTGAGCGCACAGATTCTGTATATAGTATCTATTCTCCTATCGGAAAGGGTTGGCAGCTTTATGAAAATACGCTTCTCTTTAGGCTTTTCCTCGCTCTTTTCCACTGATTTAGCAGGAGCGCGTAGCAGAAAATCAGCATTGCTCTCTAAAAGCTCGGCAGAAGAAAGCAAAATTTTAGGTGCTTCGCCATCCTCTGTTGAGATTGTGCCTTCAATAAGCAGTGCGGCATCCTCCGAAAGAATATCGGAAAACTGCTTATACTGCCTTGCAAACACAAGGATTTCAATCTCGGAATATTTGTCCTCAAGCTTGATAAATGCCATGGTATCTCCGGATTTTGTCAGCTTTGTCCTCTTGGAAATGACCATACCGACAACTGCAACCTTATCCCTGTCGTTATACTTTCTCGAGCAGCTCTCTAATGCTTCCTCTGATAAATCATTTAAAATATCGGAGATTTCGTCATGAGTTAGCGTAGAAATATGCTTTGAATAATTATCAATCATGTGGCCGGAGAAATACATACCCGAGCTTTCCTTCTCAAGTAGGAGAAGCTCCTTTAGCGGAAACTCCGGAGTATCTGGATATTCGTATTCAACCGACGAGCCGGACGAGGACACGGCGGCAGAAAACAAATCAAGCTGTCCCGATATGTTGTTTCTGATTTTATCGTGCTCGAAATCGATAATGCTTTCATAGCAGGAAATCAGAGCGCTTCTCGGGACGGACAGGCTGTCAAACGCACCGCATTTTATCATATACTCGGTGGTGCGCTTGTTTATGTCGGAGTCTATCATACGGCAAACAAAGTCATAAAATGATTTGAACTTACCGTGCTCGCGTTCCTTGATAAGCGCCTTAGCGAACAGTCTGCCTACGTTTTTTATAGCTAAAAGTCCAAATCTTACATCTTTACCGCTTACCGAAAAGGTTTCCTTGCTCGTGTTTATATCGGGCGAAAGAACGGAAACGCCGAACCGCTGAGCGTCAACGATGTATTCCTTTACCTTTGCTGTATTGTCAAGGACGCTGGTCAGCAATGCAGAAAAGTACTCTGCCGGATAGTGAGCTTTAAGATATGCCGTGCGATACGAGATTATACCGTATGCCGTAGCGTGACTTTTGTTGAACGCGTATTTTGCAAATCCAACCATCTCGTCAAATATCTTCTCTGCCGCGTCTGCGCTGACACCGTTATTTATGCAACCGGTTACGAAATCGGAGCGCTCCGCCTGCATAGTTTCTGTTTTCTTTTTTGACATAGCGCGGCGAACGTTATCAGCCTTAGCATAAGAATATCCTGCTAAAAGTCTGCATATCTGCATTACCTGCTCCTGATATACTATACAGCCATATGTGACCTCAAGTATAGATTTGAGAGACGGCGTTTTGTACTCTATACTCTCCTCGCCGTGCTTTCTGGAAATAAATGTATCAATTGAATCCATAGGACCCGGGCGATACAATGCTATACACGCAATTATATCCTCAAGACAGGTCGGCAGAAGCTTTGAAAGCACCTGCTTCATTCCGCCTGATTCAAGCTGAAATACTCCGTCGGTCTGAGCGTTTTTGAGCAAAGTAAAGGTTTTCTCGTCGTCAAACGGGATTTTGGTAATATCAAAATCGGGAATCCTCTCCCTTATAGCTTCCTCTGCGTCCTTTATAACCGTAAGATAACGCAAGCCGAGAAAATCGAACTTTACAAGTCCGAGCTTTGCATCGGTGTTCATGTCAAATTGAGTTACAACGCCCGTTCCGCTGTACGAAAGCGGTACGTACTCATAGGTAGGCTTTTCGGTTATTACAACTCCCGCTGCATGCGTAGATGCGTGTCTTGGCATGCCCTCAAGCTCCATGCTCATATCAAGAAGCTTTTTAATCTCCGGATCTTCAAGGTATAGCTTTTTAATCTCCGCTGTGTTAATAGCACTTTCGATGCTTGTGCATTCCCGCGGAATAAGCTTGGCTATCATATCCACCTTTCCGTAAGGCATATCAAAGGCTCGTCCCACGTCACGCACAGCGGCGCGCGGCGCAAGCGTACCGAAGGTTACGATCTGCGCAACCTTATCCTCGCCGTATCTTTGCTTAACATAGTCAATAACCTCCTCACGGCGGTTGTAGCAGAAATCTATATCAAAGTCAGGCATTGATACGCGCTCGGGATTTAAAAATCTCTCAAAGAGCAAGTCAAATTCAAGCGGGTCTACATCTGTTATAGAAACGAGAAAGGCAACAAGGCTTCCCGCGCCCGAACCACGCCCCGGACCGACAGATATACCGCTTTTTTTGGCATAAGCTACAAAATCGCTTACAATAAGGTAATAAGCATTAAAGCCCATTTTGTCAATCACTGAAAGCTCATACTCGATACGAGCCTCATATTCATCACGTGAATGATGCGAAAAATCGATCCTGCCGGTCTTAACAAGAGTCTCGAAGCCCCCGTACGCATTATCACGCAAGGCGGTACGGTGATCCTTGCCGTCCTGCGAAGTAAAATCGGGCAGATGAAGCTTATCAAACTCAAAATCAAAATTACATTTATCTGCTATCACGGCAGTGTTTTCAACGGCGCCCTTAAAGCTTGAAAACAGCGTCTGCATCTCTGCTGTGCTCTTGAAATAGAACTCGTCGGTTTCAAATCCCAGAGGTCTCCCCTCTGAAACAGAGGTGTTTGTCTGTATGCACATAAGCGTTGCCTGCATATCGGCGTCTGAGCGCTCAAGATAATGAACGTCATTGGTAGCTACCATGGGAATGTTGCACTTTTCGCTTATCAGGCGTATTCCGTATGCAACCTTACGCTCGTCGTCAAGTCCGTGATTTTGTACCTCAAGATAAAAATCGTCACCGAAAATGGATTTCATTTCCAGCGCGCATGCTTCGGCTTCGTTCATGCTTCCCGCAAGTATGAGCTGAGGTATCTTGCCGGCTACACAGCCGGAAAGCGCTATAAGCCCCTCGCTGTGAGAGCGAATCAGGTCCATATCAATCCTCGGACGGGAATAAAATCCGTCAATAAAGCTCTCAGAAACCATGTAGCAAAGATTCTTGTAGCCGATTTCATTCTTACAAAGCAAAACGAGGTGATTTCCGGATGAATCCTGCTTACCCTCTTTGTCGAATCTTGTCCGCCTGGCTACATATACCTCACAACCGATAATGGGCTTAATTCCCTTCTCTTTAAGCGCCTGGTAAAACTCCACAACGCCGTACATAACGCCGTGATCGGTTATCGCAACAGCACTTTGCCCCTCGGCTATAGCTTTGTCTGCAATGGAGGATATTTTAGTAGCTCCGTCAAGCAGGCTATACTCGGTATGAAGATGTAAATGAACAAACTGCCCCATTGTAGACTCCTTTCTGTAACTCTGTTAATTTTATATAAACTCTTAAGTAAGAGGTAATGTCATATTGCCATGCGGTATTTCAGGTATTTCTGCGCTCAAGAAGCTGTGTACCGAGTTCTATAATCCTTTTAAGTCTGTGAGAGAGTCCGGGCTTTGATATTTTTGGTATAGAAATAGCCGCAAGCTGTGAAAGCGTAAGGTCTGCGTGGTCCATTCTCAGACGTGCTGTTGCTTCAAGCTCCTCCGGAAGCGATGAAAGTAGATTTGCCCTATCAAGCTCGGTAATAACCGCAAGCTGCTTTCCGGCGGCATCAACCGCCTTAGTTATATTTCCCGTTTCGCAATTTGCAACTCTCATTACATTTTTTCTTATATCCGCGGCAGCTTTTGCATCCATAAACGCGAACATAGCCTGATTAAGCCTTGCAAAACCAAAGAAATCCTCTATATCCGAGCCGATTTTGACATATACAATCCGCTCAGTCTTTCTTTCGTGAATTCTTGCTCTGATTCCGAGTCCTGAAAGAAAGTCACTAAGCATTTCGCATCTTTGACCAAGAGAAAATTCGAGAAGAAACTGCTTTGCGGGGTCGGATATTCTGCCGGAGGCGAGGAATATTCCCCTGAGAAAGGACGAAAGGCAAAAGTCACACTTAGTGATACAATAATTATCGTTTGCCTGAAGCTCCGTAACGTATTTTACAAGCGATTTGGATTTGATGCTTACCAAATATCGTCTACCACCGCTTTCCGATGTATGAATCTCGGGCGCAGCATTAAAAATTTCCGATGCAATATTGCCAAGAAATTCTGCATAACAGCGCTTCTCCACAGATATTGATACCGTATTGTTTTCTTGTCCCCCCTTGGCAAAAGCCGCTCCGTAAAGCAAGGCTCTTTTGCAACAGAGGGATTTATATATTTGAGTTATGATATAATCTTTTTGTTGAGAGGAAAAAGACATACAATCTCCTGTATTCAGAAAATTTCTATTTCCGGCTCGAGTAAAACGCCAAAGCGCTCGTGAACGGTACGAGTCACGATGCTCATCAGCTCTAAATAATCGTTTGCTGTACCCAAGCCTAAGTTCACGATAAAGCCTGCGTGCTTTTCGGATACCTGCACGTTTCCGATACGCAGGCCCTTAAGGCCGCACTCGTCAATCATTTGTGCGGCAAATCCGTTTTCCGGGCGTTTAAAGGTGCTTCCGATGCTCCGCTCGCCATAAGGCTGTGTGGCTATGCGCCTTTGACGAAAATATTCCATCCGGTCAAAGACATCGTGCTCTGCAAAGCATAGCTTAAAGGTGGCGAACAAAATTACATATCGGTCGCCCTGAAAGATGCTGTGGCGGTAAGAAAAATCGCAGTCTTCAGAATGCAAAACCACGCTCTCGCCGTTTTTCTTATCTAAAGCTTCAATTGCTTCTATAAGCTCGGATATTTCCACGCCGTATGCACCGGCATTTGAACGGATCGCACCTCCGACACTTGCCGGTATTCCGGACAGTTGCTCAAAGCCTGCTAAATTGCGCTCCGCCGAGAGACGCGCTATACGAGGAATAGGAGCGCCGCATTCAGCTATGACCGAGTCGGCACTAAACTTTATTTTATCAATATGAGACGTCGCGACGATAACAAATTCTATTTTGCAGCTAGCGAAAAGAATGTTCGTCATTCTGCCCACGATTTTATAAGGGAAATTTATTTTTTCGAGATATTTAACGAGTTCTACAAGCTTCTCTATGCTATCGGGATACACTACAAGCGGAGCTATTGCTCCTATTCCGAGTGAGGAAAGCTTTGACAGATTTACACGTTCCTTATATTTAAAATCCTTGTCCTTTAAGAAGTCAAAGATTGATTGAAGCAAAAAACGCCCTCGCTAACATTAAGTAATCGTTATGTCCACCCCGAGAGATTGAACTATGGAGTGTAACAAAATGCGGATTCAAACTAACGCGCCTGCACCTCTGCTACTTTAAATCAGAAAGCATATCTATTGCTGCGGCACGCTGTGCGTCTGTAATATCTATACCGCCGAGTATCCTCGAAATCTCCGCGACCCGTCCCTCGTAGTCAAGCTCTTTTACCTGAGTTTCGGTAGCACCGTTAACATCGCTTTTGCTTATGAGGAAATGAACGTCGCCGAGAGAGGCAATCTGTGCGCTATGAGTTACACAGAACAGCTGCGCAACGGAGGAAAGCTCGTGCATTTTTATGCCGATTTTTCTAGCCGTTTTGCCGGATACTCCCGCATCTATCTCATCGTAAATTACAGTCGGTATTCCATCCTTGTCAGCTATTACGCTTTTAAGCGCAAGCATTATGCGCGAGAGCTCGCCGCCGGAGGCGATTTTGGAAAGTGGCTGCGCATCGGCGCCGCGGTTTGCGCTGATATAGAACTCGACGATATCGTATCCGTCCCTCGAAAGCTGCTTTCTCTCCCCGGAAATCTGTTCTTTGAGAGAAACAAAAAATACAACCTTCGGCATATCGAGGAATTCCAGAGTTTCCTTTACCTTTATTTCCAAGTCCTTACAAACCGCGCATCTTCTATCGTGCAGCTTCGTTGCAACAAGGAGTGCTTCGTTATAAGCGGCTTCTTCTTTTTGGGTAAGAGACTTTATAAGCGCATCCGAGTTTTCGAGCTCGGAAAGCTCTCTGGCGGCTTTTTCTCTGAACGCAAGGACTGCTGATACGGTAAGACCGTATTTTCTTTTCAGCTTAGAAATTTTATCAAGGCGTGATTCGATTTCATTAAGAGCGTGCTCCGGGTTATCAGCAGTATCGTCTAAAACGGCATATACCTCCTCGGCAATATCCTCAACCTGATAGAGAATGTCCCTGAGTCTTTCAGAATATTCGCTATAATTAGGAACAACGTCGCTTATCTGAGAGAGCGCGGTAATGCTTCTGTCAATGAGATAGGATACACCGCCCTTTTCGCTTCCCTTTAGCGCCTTAAATACAAACTCTGAGTTTTTAACAATTTTTTCGCTGTTCTTGATTTTTACTTTTTTCTCAATCAGTTCTTCTTCTTCACCCTCGTGAGGAGAAACCGCGTCTATATCTTTTATCTGATATTCTAGAATCTCTTTAAGTCTCTCGCTCTCGCGTGCCTTTTCCGAAACCTCTTTAATGCGCTGTCTTATCTCCGAAAGATGAGCAAAGGCGCTCTCATACTCGGAGCGAAGCTCTTTGGTAGAAGCATAGGTGTCAATAAGCTCCAAGTGATTTTTTGAATCTATGAGAGCCGCAGTATCGCTCTGACCGTGTATTGTGACTAGAAGCGGTGTTATACATTTAAGCAACGACAGACTTATACTTCTGCCGTTAAGGTTGATTTTTGACCTGCCGTCCTCGCTCAAAACACGCTGAACCAGAACAGTTCCCTCTTCGTCGGGAGAAACACCAAGCTCGGAAAGCTTTATCTTAACAGAATCAGAAAAATTACCGAAAAGACCGCTTACCATAGCGTTTTTCTCGCCGGTTCTGATAAGTTCTCGCTCCGCCTTTGCGCCGAGAAGCAGATTTATGCTGTCTATTATGATTGATTTTCCTGCTCCGGTCTCACCCGTCAGAACCATAAATCCATCCGAAAAATTAAAATCAACGCTTTTAATGACAGCTATATTTTCTATATGCAATGATAATAGCATAAAAATCTCCTAAGCGCTACATGGCGCAGAAAACATTTTATTTTTTACCAAACGTGCCCTTAAGCGTGTCAGCCAATGTATCGGCAACCTCGCTTGTTTTTACAACAAGAAGTATCGTATCGTCGCCTGCTACGCTGCCAACGATATTATCGTGAAAAAGCGAGTCAACGCATACCGCTATCGCATTTGCCATACCGGGAAACGTTTTTATAACAACAATATTGCAGGCGGTATCTATCATAGTAACCGAATCCGTTATCGCGGAGTTTAACACGGGTACTGCGCTATCGCGCCTTACCTCCGGTGCAACGTATTTGTATGTTCCCTTTGCCGTAACACCCTTAACAAGGTTAAGCTGCTTTATATCGCGAGATACAGTAGTTTGGGTGACGTTGTATCCTGCCTCGGAAAGCTTAACTATGAGCGTTTCCTGTGTATCGATATCGTACTCCTTTATCAGCTCGAGTATCTTCTGTTGTCTTGAGTTTTTCATATCTATACTACCTCGTATTTTCATTATACTAATTTTCGAAAACCCTGATTTTTCTGAACAACGCGTTGAACATATTATTTTCGTTGAATGTTATCATTTTAAGCTTATACGGTGTACGATGAACTCTGCATGACTCACCCTTTTGCATAACTGCAAAATTTCTGCCGTCAATGCTTATATTCAGCGCAAGCTCTCCGGTATTTGTAACTGTAATGCATTCATCGGGCTCGTATACTATTGAGCGATTGAAAAACGAATGCGGACAAACCGGTGTTACGGTTATTGAATCGAGGTTATGAGCAATTATAGGACCTCCGGCGGAAAGCGAGTATGCCGTAGTTCCAACCGGTGTGGCAATAATTATGCCGTTTCCTCTGTAATTTACCAGCTCTTTTCTGCTGTTCTCTGCACTGAATGAAGCAATCCCGAAATATCCGTCCTGAGATATAACCACGTCGTTTACGGCGTAGCGCTCGGAAGATACTATTTCACCGTTTTTCGTTTTCAGCTCAGCGGAAAGTAGCATTTTGCTCTCAACGGTATATTCACAGCTGACAAGTCGGGAAAGCTTGGAAAGCGCCTCAGGCTCTACCTCGCTCAGGTAGCCTACCTTGCCAAGATTAACTCCTAAAATCGGTATATCAAGCTGTATAGCGAAAACCGAAGCATCTATAACCGAGCCATCACCGCCAACAACCACAATCATATCGGCATCGGTTGGCAAAGTATCATAAGCAAAAACTCCCGCCTTACCCGTTATTGAATAAGAGCTGTCAACATAAACCGATATGCCAAGTGAGACGAGATGAGCGATAATTTTGAGCGTCACGCAGAGTCTCTCGTCACGTGTTGGGTTGGGAATAACTATAATTTTTTTCATTATATATCACCTTTTCTGAAATGAACAAGATATTCAATATTGCCATCTCCGCCTTCGATGGGCGAGCGCATAGTACCAAGTACCGAAAATCCACAGTTCTCAGCAAATCGGCAAACGCGCGCGAGCGCTTCCTCACGCAAACGTGCGTCCTTTACAATACCGCCCTTTCCAACCCCGCTTTTTCCTACCTCGAACTGCGGTTTTACAAGGCAAATAAAATCACCGCCGCACGTGAGGCATTCATAAACTCTTGGAATAATTAGCGTTGCGGAAATGAAGGATACGTCCATAACAGCAATATCGGGGATATAATCAATATCCTCGCGCTTCAGGTATCTGGCATTGTAATTCTCTATAACAGTTACTCTCGAATCCAGGCGCAGACTGTCAGAAATCTGGCCCGCGCCTGAATCTATAGCAACAACGTGCACAGCGCCCCTCTGCAAAAGGCAATCCGTAAATCCACCGGATGAGGCGCCTATGTCCATAGCTAATCTGCCGAGAGCCGAAACGCCGAAATTATCAAGAGCGCCCTCGAGCTTCAAGCCGCCGCGGCTGACATATTTTTTTGACGACCTGTCAACGGTAACGACGGCGTCGGATATGTCAAATGCCGGCTTGGTAATGACCTTGCCATTAACCGTAACAGCGCCGGCGACGATGTATCCCTTTGCCTCTGTACGGCTTACGGCGAAATCGTTTTCTAAAAGATATAAATCAAGTCGCATCTTCGTCTGTCAAGAAGGGGGCGTCGGTAACTAACCCGTCCTTTCCTTCTGTTAAAATACGAACCTTGCGCTCTGCGCCCTCCAGCTTTTCATTGCATACCTTTACAAGCTTAACGGCATTCTCAAAGGCAGAAAGCGCTTCGTCGAGCGATAAATCGCCCATCTCAAGACGTCTCACCTCATCCTCAAGCTTTGACATAGCACTCTCAAACGTTTGCTTTGTGCTCATTTTATAACTCCTTTATCTGCTCGACGAGAGCCGAAAGCTCCGCATCCGAAACTCTTATCGTTATTTTTTCACCGAGATTAACATCGCTCACTGAACGAACAATTCTATCACCGGAGCGGACTATCGAATATCCGCGTGTCATTATGGAAAGCGGGCTCATAGCGCTTGCCTTTTCGGAGCTGAGGACTAAAGCGGATTTTAACCGCTCAATTTTATCTTTTATAAGTCTTATTGATTTTTCGGCAAGATACTGTGTGTTTTTTCTGTTGTTTTCCAAAAATGAGAATAAAATTTGAGGCAGATTTTTGCGTTTCAAGCTTTCAAATCTCTCTTTTGCCCGCAGAAGCTTATTATTAAGTCCGCTTTGAGCTCTCTGTTCCATGCTAATAACACTCATACCTAGCTCGCGAATATCGGGGACGGCCATCTCCGCCGCGGCAGAGGGCGTCGGTGCTCTGAGGTCCGAAACAAAGTCGCATATAGTAAAGTCGGTTTCGTGTCCGACGGCGGAAATTACAGGTACGGTAGCGGCAAATATGCGTCTGGCCAACGCCTCGTTATTAAACGCCCACAAATCCTCGATTGACCCGCCGCCGCGGCCGATAATTACGACATCGACACATCGGCTTCTATCAAAATAGTCAATACCGGCAATCAGAGTTTCTGCCGCGCCCTCGCCCTGCACAAGCGCCGGATATACGTATATGTCTGCAAGCGGATAGCGTCTGCCGGTTACGTTTAAGATATCCTTTATTGCAGCGCCTGTCGGTGAGGTAATAACGCCTATCTTTCCCGGATACCTTGGCAGCTTGCGCTTATGCATATCGTCAAAGAGCCCCTCGGACGACAGCTTTGACTTAAGCTGCTCATATGCAAGGTAAAGCGCGCCTATTCCGTCGGGCTCCATTGTCGATACGTACATCTGATATGAACCGTCGCGAGTATAAACACTAACAGAGCCGTGTACTATAACCTTCATTCCTGACTCGGGAAGAAATTTGAGCCTTGCGGCATTTGTTCTGAACATAACCGCCCGAATCTGCCCGTACTCGTCTTTTAACGAAAAATACAGGTGCCCCGAGCTGTGGTTTGTGAAATTAGAAATTTCGCCCTTTACACTGATAGCAGAGAGCGTTCTGTTGCTTTCAAAAACATTTTTGATATAATTATTTAGCTCGGAAACAGTGAAAGCGTCGGGCTTTACTCTTTCTCGCAGCGAATTTATATCCATCAGTTGTTCTCCATTTTATATTTTCGCATAGCAAGAGCGGCTATGCCTACCGCGTTATCCGCTGACATTGACGGCTCCGCAAAGTATGCTTCCCTGTTCTCGGAAACCATAGCTTTGATTATAGAGTTGCACATAACTCCCCCGGCAAAAAGAAAGGGTGAGCTGCCGTGCTGCTCAGCGTATGCAAAAAGCATTTTACATATGGTTCTGCCGATATAATCAAGAACGAAATGCGCGGTATAGGCAGAATCCTTTGTTTTGGTATAAAGATTTATCGCCATATTTTCCGCACCGGAAAAATTAGCATAAGTAGAAGAGATAGCGAGCTTGGTTTTTGTGAGCGGCTTCGTATTTTGCAACGCAAGATTTTCTAAATGCGCTCCCGAGGGAAACGGCAGTCCAAGATATACTCCTACGCGGTCGATAAGTTGCCCCGCGCTCAGGTCCTTCGTGCCGCCGCATATATCGGCTAAAAATTCACCGTTCTGGTATTTAACCTTTAAGATCTCGGTCGTCCCCCCTGACAGATGCAACGCGCAAAACTCCCTATCAAGAAGACTGTACTCCCGTGAAGAGTAAATTGCCGCCATTATATGGCCGCATTGGTGGGAAAATCTATATAAATGAGCTCCTGAAAATGCCGCGATACTCTCCGCCACGCTTATACCCGCCAGAAAGCAAGGCATATACGAGCCCTCAACGTTTCTCGGACGAGTACTGACACCGATTGCCAGCGGTTTCATGTTTTCAAGATACTTCTTTGCCTCATTCATAAGAGGGGGAATGTTAACCGTGTGATTGAAAAGCGCATCGGATTGCCTTAATCCGCGCTCTCCCTCCTTGACCGGAAGCGGCTTCTTAAGATTTGCAACAAGCTCACCTCTCTGGTCAAGAATCGCCAAGGAGGTGGTATAGTTGCTCGTGTCTATTCCAATATATACCCCATTACTCATTTGAAGATGATAGCTCCTTAGCTACTCCGTTGAGAACGCCATTCACAAATGAATACGACTTTTCATCATCATATTTTTTGGATAGCTCTATTGCCTCATTGATTGAAACGCGTGAGGGGATATCCTCCATAAACATCATTTCATATGCCGCCAGGCGAATAACCGCTCTGGATACGGGCGAAATTCTTTCCTTCTTCCATCCCACCGTGTGCTTTGAGGTCATTTCATCTATTATCTGAGCATTCTCCTCCGAGCCAAAAAACACGCGCTTTACGTAATCATCATATTCAAGATCACGCACCTCGGTAGCCTTAAGGAAAATTTCCTCTGCTGTCTCTTCGTTTTTGCATAATTTCTCAAAAATAAGAATAAAAGTATTTTCTCTGGCTGTCTTTCTCTGCATTTTTACGCCTCGCATGAAGATTTTATTATATAATTATACTATTATTTTTAAAAAAAGTCAACACTAAACGAATAATAAGTATCGGATTATTGAATTTTTATTCTACTTTCGCGCTTTCTTTTCTTATACTGGCGTTTTTTAAAATTTGGAACTTAATTTCTTAAAATAAACTTGAAAAAAGAGATAAAGTATGCTATGATATATTTGGAAAATTATGAAAAGGTATCTTCAAATGAAAAAAATTAAAAACATTCTTGTAAATGCTTGCGTATATACTGTAGTTTTGCTTGCTGTTTTTTTCTTATTTATCGCAATTGACAGCGGCGCCAATTCTGCTATAACGCTAAGCTCGTTTGCGTCAATATTTTGTATTGGCTGTATAGTTTCTCTCTCTAACCTGCTCTTTGCTATCAAAAAGCTACGCTACCCGTTGAGAGTTACTGTCCACTTTTTTGCATTGCTTGCATCTTTATTCGCTTTGCTTATGGCTACTGGATTTCTTGCCGGCAAAACGGCATCTTCCTACATAGTACTTGTATTCGCCTATGCGATAGTTTACGCTATTGTTTTTGCAACTTGTCACATCATCCGCAGGGGTACTATGGCGATGAGCAAGCGTCATCCCGAGAAAAAAAACGAACAAGCAGAAAATAACAAAAACAAGAAAACCGAATACAAACCGCTTTACAAATAGGAGAAACTTTATGCTCCCTAAAAAATTCTCGCAGGGCGACAGCTTGGTTATGAAAAAAAAGCACCCCTGCGGCTCTGATACTTTCAAAGTAGCGAGAGTCGGCAGCGACGTCAGAATAATCTGTCGGGGCTGCGGACGTGATATTACGTTTTCGCGAGAGAATGTTGAAAAAATGATAAAAAAGGTGATTTTTGCCTCAGACTAGATTGGAGTATGTATGTATGTATTATTATCTTAAAGGCGATCTTGCATATATTGATGCTACAAATTGCGTAATTGACTGCGGCGGTGTTGGATACAAACTCACCGTGAGTCAGATTACCGCCTCAGCTCTCCACACAAAGCTTGATAGTAAGGTCAAGCTGTTTACGCATCTTGCGGTCAGAGAGGACGGAGTTGAGCTGTTCGGCTTTGCTTCCGTGGAGGAGCGCGAATGCTTTAATCACCTCATCAGCGTCAGCGGTGTTGGTCCCAAAGTTGCTATGAGCATACTTTCGACTATGACACCCCAAACACTTGCGCTTGCGATTTGCACCGAGGACATTAAATCCATAGCAAAAACTCCGGGTATAGGTCCTAAATCCGCGGCGAGAATTGTCCTTGAGTTAAAGGACAAGATTTCAAAGGATATTATGGCTTCCGCCGCGGAAAATCGCAGCACGCCCCTCGCTAAATCCAAGATAAGCGGCAATATCGCGGAGGCCGCAGAAGCGCTGGCGGTTCTTGGATATGATAAGAACACCATTCTTGCTGCGCTGAGGGATGCAGACCCTGCACTTGACGTAGGCGAAATAGTAAGAATATCTCTCAAAAAGCTGACGAGATAACCGAAAGGACAATCAATTTTATGATGGAAGAAATCAACGAGTTCGATTTTGAAAATCGGATCGTTTCTAACGAATACGACGCCATAGAGGACGGAGAGGTGGAAAACTGTTTACGTCCCAGAACCCTTGAGGAATACGTTGGCCAGGAAAAAGCGAAATCCAATTTAAAGGTATACATCGAGAGCGCGAAGCTTCGTGCTGAGCCGCTTGACCACGTTTTGCTCTACGGCCCTCCCGGTCTTGGAAAAACCACGCTTTCTACTATTATTGCCAATGAAATGGGAGTTAGCATACGCACCACCTCAGGTCCTGCTATTGAAAAAGCGGGTGATCTGGCGGCGATACTTACAAATCTTGCGCCCGGCGACGTTCTGTTCATAGACGAGATACACAGACTTTCAAGAGTTGCCGAGGAAATACTCTATCCGGCTATGGAAGATTATGCGCTCGATATTATTATCGGTAAGGGTCCGAGCGCGAGAACCATTCATATGCCTATTCCAAAATTTACTCTTATCGGCGCTACCACCAGAGCCGGACAGCTCACTACCCCTCTGCGTGACAGATTTGGCGTTCTTTTGAAGCTCGAGCTTTATACCGCAGAGGAGCTTGCAAAAATAGTTAAGCGCTCGGCTGCGATTTTGGAAATCGCGATAACCGACGACGGTGCGTCATCTATAGCATCGCGTTCAAGGGGAACTCCCCGTGTCGCCAACCGCCTGTTAAAGAGAGTGCGCGACTTTGCGCTGGTCAAGGGAAACGGCACTATAACCTCGGAAATAGCAAATTACGCTCTTGAAGCTCTCGAAATAGACCATCTCGGTCTTGACAATGTTGACAGACGAATGCTCGAGGCTATTATAAAGTACTATGGAGGCGGTCCTGTCGGACTTGATACTCTTGCTGCAACCATTGGCGAGGAAGCTATCACCATAGAGGACGTTTACGAGCCGTATCTTATGCAGATCGGATTTCTCTCCCGAACACCTCGCGGCAGATGCGTTACAAAGCTCGCCTACGACCATCTCGGTATTCCGTTTCTGCAGGGGGCAAATTCATCAGTTTCACTTTCAGGACAGCGCGTTATGGATCTTGATAATTGATTTTTCTGTCTCTTACAGAAAAGTTTGATAAAAATCTTATAGAAAATTTCTTAAACTAAATAAAAACCCTATGATAACATTGAAGCCTTTTCTCTGCTATCATAGGGATTTTTTATTAACGTTAATACACAAAATTGATTTGGTCAAATCCAAAACGCGTCTTAGACGGAGACGGAGCGGATTTCCACTGCGACGCAATAGAATTCTTGTCAAAGAAATCAACGTCGCCAAAAATAGGTCCTTGGCTTGAATACTGTTCAATCTCGAGCAGCACCTTACCAAAATGTTTTTTCCTGTCAACAGAAAACACTAACGGGTATGCTATTGCCTCGCCTATCGGTTCACCGTTGATTAGAACACGAGTGTAAAGCGTAGTGCCTTTTATTTCAATTGCGGTCGCTTCTGCCGGAATATTTACAGACGCCTTGAAGACGACCTTTCCGTAATCAAAAACGGAATCGCCCACTGTGTATAAAGTCTTTCTCTCCGAGAGCTTAAGCGAGCATATTTTGTCGCTTTGAGCTGTCCCGAAAAAGTCACCGACAAGCAAAACAGACGGAAGATATTTAAAGTCATTTTTGGCTTCTATTACGTGTCTGCCTTGCTTTAATACCATGCTTTTGGAAATTTGATACAATTCACGCATTCCGTCCGGCAAAACATCAGAGCATAGCTCAGTATCAATTTTACATCCGTCAACATATGCATCGACATCGCGCCTTACCGCAAATAAAAGATCACGGTCCTCATCCGTTTCAAGACAGAACGCGGTGGCGTCGTTTATGTACATAGCGCGCGCGATATTGTGCGTAGGATACTCAAGCTTGAGGGAAGAAGCAAC
>JAEIGA010005977.1_pt1 | contig 18525 bp, 24 predicted proteins | sample 9270691 | NCBI WGS metagenome assembly JAEIGA01 (sample SAMN17057246, study PRJNA624740) | gut metagenome | biome: biome; isolation source: fecal sample | host: Bos grunniens | place: China: Xizang | collected 2019
AACTTGCGACAACCTTATAAATTCCGCTTGTTGCAGTTGTAACACCATTTAATACCCAATTTGAAGAGGGTAAAGGCGTTGTTGTTCCTTTTGTTGTGCTTTTAATTGTGTAAGTTGGTGTTAATTGATAAAAACGCCCCGACAATCGGCTTTGTACAATGCTTTCAAATGTTGCCTTGTCAAGCGGTGTGCCCTCTTCTGTCGGCTCGTCTGCCCGTTCCATTATGTAAACATTATCTTGTCCGCTTACGGGGATAAGTTTTACACGCCCTGCGTGTGTTGGTACTCTGTCTTTAAAATCAACTTCAATCATAATATCACCCCTTTATATTTCGCCCGCAAAAACATCATTACAGAAAAACCGTGCAGCGAGCATATTATTTATGAGCGTTTCAACATCAAGTAAAATCTTTTCAATGTTGTTTGCCTCGTCAATGCTCAATGCCCCTGTGTCTGTCGGTGCGGGCGGTGTGTTTGTAAACACTGACAGCGCATTTCGCACGTTTGATACACATTTTAAGTAATATGTCAAATCGTCCGCCGTTGGTATACTTGCCACCGTCCAATTTGTTTTTGCAGTAAAGTTTGTTTGATATGTTATATAGCCCGCCGCCGTGAGCCTGTCACGCAGATAATTAAGAGCTTCGCCCACTCGGTTTAAATCGCCTTTGTTATATGCGCCTTTCATATCCCCTGCGAGCCATTCCGCCCGCTCTGTGTCGGTCATATTAAAAAAGCCTTTATCCCTTAAATGTTCCCACCGCTTAAAATCTGTCTCGGTGCGGTCTGTTACAAGGGTTGTAAAATCAAATGCCATATTATAACCCCCTTATTCATCAAGTAACATTTCTGTATCTGATACAGTAATGTTTGACGTTGTAACGGTCATTTTGGTTATATGCCCGCTTGCCATTCCGTCCCACGGTAAAGCCGCCGTTTGTCTGCTTGCCACCTGTTGCCCGCTTAAAACGTGCTTAAATGCGTACTTATCCCGCCTTTGATAATATGCCATTATGTTATTTGCTAAAGTTTGAGCGTTTGACAGATTAACCAAATAGCATTTATCAAACTTTTTCACATTTTCGGGGTCGCTTGTAACCGTGTTCGGGTTGTATGCGTGTTTTGTCTCGGTGTAATACTTATATTTAACCCCGTTAAACTCAATGCTTGTATCATCGTCACTGGGTCGCTCGTCACTTATGATATACGCCGTTACGGTTACTTCTGTTACTGTGTCGCTCGTTGTGACTTTTCCGCCTGTGTAGGTCTGCTTTTCGGGTATGTGTGCAGCCGTTCCCGTGGGTGGGGGGAATATGCGTATTTTATTTGTACCGCTTGTATCTACTACCGCACCCAACGCAAAGGCAATATGTTGTAATGCTTCACGCTGTTTTATATCGGGCTTTATATATCCCCTTAAAGTGCTGTTTTGATATACGGGGTCAATATCAAACTCATAAGCCCCGCCGAATACATCATTTAACATTGTTGTTAATGGTGTATCTGTCAGCCATAAACCGCCGCCATATGGTACAAGGTCTAACAAGCCAATAGCATCTTTACAAGAAAAGCTAATATCAAGCCGCCCCGTTCTTTCGCCCTTGTCAATGTAGTACACGCCGATTAAATTCCCGTTGTCGGTCATTTCTACGGGCTGTTTCTTTTGGAAAATATAATCCACTTCATCACGGCTATGCACATCTACGTCAAGTACGTTTATAGGCACTGTGTTTGATATTAAATCTATTTCGTGTATTGCCTTTACTGCTTTAAGTTCCTTTGTGCTAAAATCACGCACAACGCCGATTATAATATTTTCAATCTTGCACCGTTTACGGGGTAAGTTTGTTTCGTAAAATTCAAATACAAGCTTGTCAAACGCCTCTACTGCTTTATTAAGAACAAAAAGGGGAGAGGAAGGCTCATATTCTGCCTGTTCCTTAATAACTCCGTCTTGATACCAATAAACCGCAAATTTACGGCAATAATCAAACGAATTAGGCGCAAATTGAATTGTCAGCCCTGTTGTTGTGTATTGCTCTGTAAATTCAAGGGTTATTGTGGGGACGGTTGCAAAAATACAATCGTCCCCGCTCTGTGTACTGCTCCAAAAAGCAAAGGCGTGTGAGTTATTCCGTGCTTTGTAAGCAGGGGAGAGACCCCACCCGTTAAGCTCGCACGTTGCTATAGCGGGCGTATTTACCCCAAAGGGTATTTTCGAAACATCAGAAAAGGCGGTTTTTGACGTGGTTGTAACTGTTGCGTCATTATCTGCACCAAGCGCAATATCTTTGTATCTTACATTTACGCTCATTTGTTACACCCCCGCATTGACAACGGTTTCAATGCTTCTAAATTCAACCGTTAAATCGTCCCAGCCTATAAAATCGGTTTCTTCCTCGGTGTCAGCGTCTTTCTTTTTTGAGATATAAGCAACACGCCGCCCGCCTGTTGAATATGCCGCCTCATAGCTTATAGTCTGTTGACCGTGTACCACTTCAAGCATTACGCTTTCACGTATATTGTCAAAGAGATAACTAAAAAGCTTGTCAAACAACTCGGGGGCTTCGTCATTCGGTGAAAATGTGATTGAATGGGCGTATTTTATGCCCGCAATATCCCTTATTTCCCGTTGCTTATAAAGTGCCGTGCCGCTATTCTTGCCCTCTACGATTGAGGGCTTTTCTTCAATAGCTGAAACAAGCACATCATAAACAACACCGTCTATTTTTACTAAGTCCATATTTATGCCCCCTTTATGCCAATACAAGGTTGGCGCCTGTTCTCTCGGTTTCCGTTCCACCTACGTCAACAACAGCCCGTCCCAATTCTCGCTTATCAAGAATTATAGGGATTTCTACTTTTGTATTTGAGCCTTTTCGGTATTCGCTTGCAAGGCTATTTATGCCCGCCGTCTGCATTCCTACAGCTTGCGCAACTTCTGTAAAGCCTGTATCTCTCACACCAACACCCTGCGCCATTCGTGCATTTTCAAGGCTTACAGCCGTTTTTATGCGTGCGGTTATGCCCTGCATATCTGCCGCCATTTTACCTTTTATAGCGTCCATTTTGTCAGCCCAACCAACGCTTACGCCCTCGGCTAAGTTTGCGCCGACTTCTTTTTTCATAACCTTTGACGGGCTTGCAATTCCTGCCGCATCTTTTGCCGCCTGTATTGCTCTGCGTACTGCACGGGTTACAGCGTTTGCCACCTCGGGGGACTTATTCGCTATACCCGCAATTACACCGCTCATTAAATCCTCGCCCGCCGATGAATAATCGTCTATTTGTGCAATGATTTCCTCATAGCCGCCCTGTCCTGCGTCAATCATAGCCTGTTTAAGCTCTGACATAAGGATTGCGCCTTGTTCTTGATATTCCGCCCTTAATGTTGCGTATTTATCAAGTGCCGCATTTGTCAACTCTTCAATTTTTGCCTCGGTTTCAGCTTTTAACGGCTCTAATTCCTCAATAGCTGCATTTCTTGCAAGCTCGTTTTTCTTTTCCCACAACTCAACATAGGCGTTTAACTGTTGGTCTGTCATTTTTGCAAGGGCTTCAATTTCACCCGTTGCACCTACGCCCATTTCTTTAAGGGAATTAACAAACGCTGTACTTACGTTTCTTTCTTCAAGCCGTGCTATAGCGTTGTTGTAATCGTCAAGCATTTCAACTTGTGACCGCAAATTACGCTGTAACTCAATACCGCTTACCTTGTTTTTGGTTGCCTCATTCCACAAATTCAAAGAGTTTGCAATGCTCGCCGTTCTGCTTGCTAACTGATTATCATAATTAGCCTGTAAATCGGTTATAGACTTGTCAAGGTCTTCCCAAATCTTTTTTACATTCTCTTTGTAGGTATCTCCAAGCGAAACAAGCTCCTGCATTTTATCCGTTATGGTCTTTTGGATATTGTCAAGGTTAGTTTCAATTTTGCTTTTTGTGCTTAAATCTAAACTGTCAGCCTTTTCAATGAATTGCTCGTTTATTTCTTCAACCTTTTTAGCGTACTCTTTATCAAGCTTGACCTTATCGGCGTTTTTCTTTTTCTTATCCTCAACGAGTTTTTCTTCAAGCTCTGCAAGTTTTTCTGCCTTTTCTTTTTCGAGCTTTAACATTTCCTCGTTGTGTTCGTCTGCAATTTTATCAATCTCGTTGTTGTAGTCTTTGACGGTTTTAATGTTTTTCTTTTGCTCTTCCTCAACTCTTTTGCGGATAGCATCAAAAACACCGCCTACAGCTTTAACGGGTTCGTTCAATGACTTTTCAAAGCCCTCTGCCAAACCTTCGTTTACATATACCGCCACTTGTTCAGCCCATTTAGAGGGGGAATGTTCGTCAAAGCCGTCTTTTCCTGTAAACCAACCTTTAATTTTATCGACTACGCCTTTTACTTTGCCTTTTAGCCACGCAACAGTGTCATTGATACCGTTCCAAAGACCTTTTAAAAGGTCTTTACCTATCTGCACCATATTGGAAATATTAAAGGCACTTTTGATTTTTTCCCATATCTCACTAAATTTCGCTTTGATATTGGAAAACGCTGTCACAATAGCATTTTTCGCCGCTGTGAATTTTTCGGAAAACCACCCTTTGACAGCCGAAAAAACGCCTTTGATTTTTTCCCAAACGCCGCTAAAAAACGAGCCTACAGCCGAAAACGCATTTTTTATACCTTGCCACGCCGCTGCGAAAAAGTCTTTTATTTTTGCAACTGCGCCTTTCAGCCATTCAATGGTTACAGCCCACGCATTTTTAAACCAATCTGCAACGGCTTTTGCAGCTTCTTTGATGATTTCCCAAAGGTCTTTCCAAAACTCCCTAAAGCCCTCGCAATTCTTCCATAAAAGCATAAAGCCCGCTACAAGGGCTGTTATAGCGAGAATTACTAATCCTATGGGGTTTGCGTTCATAACGGCATTTAATGCCGCTTGCGCTACCGTGTATGTCTTTGTTGCCGTTGTTACAATAGTTTGTGCGCCGCCAAAAGCGAGCCACGCCGCTGTTAAACCGCCCACAATAACCGCAACTGTAGGGATATTGTCTAAAATCCACTGCCACCCCTTTTGTAATGCGGGTAAGCCTGTATCAACAAACCACTGCATTGCATTAGCTTTTAAGTTCGTCCACGCCGTTGTTACAGGCTCAATCGCTGCACCAAGAGCCGCCTGCGCTTGTTCCATATTGTTTGTGGCGTCACGTGCAGTCTGTGTGTTTGCGGTCAATTTGTTGTATTCTTCCGCCGCCGCCGAATACTCATTATTGAGTGTGCTTGTAATGAGTGCCGCCCTCTCTTGTTCACTGTTGCACTTTTCAAGCTTTTTATTAAATTCATCTTCACTTATTCCAGCCCAGTTAAGTGCGTCTGCGAGAGGTCCCGTTACTGCTCCCACTTTTGCGGTTTCGTTTGCCGCCTCTGTCAATCCCTCAATAGGCAAACTGTCACCAAAACGGGCTGTAACACCTGCGCAAATCGTTGTCCACTGCGCCAATTCTTCCTCATTCTTTGTCATTTCTGCTAAGTGGTTGACAGCCTCAACAGTTCTATCGCTTTCGCCAAGTATTTTATAAAAACCGTCATACGCCTTTTGTGCCGTTTCGGTGCTGTGTCCCGCACTTGCAAAAGCACTGTCAAGCTTCGCCATATCTTCTCTGTATTCCCTTGTTTCATCTGCAAGTGATACAATAGAGCCTATAGCTTCGCCTACTTTGCTTATAAGTGACGATATGCCGTCAGAAATAAAAGTGCCTATTGCAACATCAGCCGCACCAAAGCTTTTTTCGTTTTCGTCAAGTGCAGACGATAAATTTTTCGCCTCGTTTGCGGCTTTGCTATACATCTCCTTGTTTTTGGAAAGTTCTGTATTAAGAGATGCCATTTTATCCTCAAGGGCTTTTGCTTCTGTTGAGCCTTTACCAAAATTTATTAAAGCTTCTGTGTACTCGCCTTTAAGGTCGCTTAATTCCTTAGTTTGTCTGTCAATAGTTTCAGAGAGTTCTTTAAATTTGGTTGTTGTTTTTTCGGTTTCTTTTTGTGTCTCTTTTTGCTCGTCGCCTAATCCCTTTAGGCTTTCTTCGGTTTCGTCAAGTTTTTGTTTTAATTCGCTATCATCTGCGCCAATGCCGATTTTTACACTTCCGTCATTTGCCATATATTCACCCCCTTATTTGTTGCCTCTGTTTTTCACATAATCAAGCATTTGTTTGTTGCGTTCTTCAAGGGTTATTTTGTCGCCTTTTTCCGTTGGCTTTATCTCTATTTCTTTACGTATCGCCGATATTCGCTTTTGCTCTTTCTTTGGTAAGTCCTTTAAATTGCAAGTTCTATAATAAATTCTATTCTTGAAATTGCTGTCCTCGGGTAGTCCCATTAAAAGGCTGCGAAAAGTCCACCAATGCAAATAAACTTTTGATAAATCAAGGCTATAAAAACGCCAAAAATCAGCATATATAGCCTCACTGTCAACATTAAAGGAATATGACGGCTTTTCTTTTTTTGTGGGTGCTTTTTCCTCTGTCACATCGCCGCCACGTAAAAAATATATAACCGCCTCTGTAGCTCCTATAATGTCAAGGGGCAAGCCCTCGGGAAAAAACGGCTCGCAAAGTTTATAAGGGTTTTCTTCCCCCGCCTCAATCATTCGGTAAAATGAAACGCCCGCCCGAAAATCTGTGTCAAGTTTAAAAGACGTGTTGCCCACTTGAATAATTGACGGCAAGCAATCCGTTAATATGTTCATCGTCTGCCGCCTTTGGTTGTTGCCCTGCGTGTTTCCCTATTCGGTATATGTGCGGTTTTCTTCATTTCGTCAAACACTGCATCATACTGTGTGCGCCATTCGCTAACAATGTAATTAACAACGCTCAAAAGTTCCATTGTCCCAGCGTGCGCAAAACGGCTCATTATGTTCTCTGCTGCGCCCTCGCCCAAAACCTCGTCAATAGCGTCCATAACATTGTTATAAAAGGCGTTTATCTCTTCTATTCCCTCAAATTTCGGGGGCATTACCTTATTTGACAAGGCTTTTTCTATAAGTTCCGCCGTCTGTTCGTTCAAGGGTAAGTTATATTCAAACTCGCCAAACTTCAATTTACATTCATAATCTTTATATATAAACTCTGCCATTTTTTTCACTCCTTAAAAAAATAATGGGGGCATTAAGCCCCCACCGTGTTTACTCTGCTAATGCCGAATATGAAAACTCTGCGGGTGCTGCACCGCTCTTTCTAAGTTCAATATCAATTTCCGCACTGTTTCCTGCCTCGCCGCTACCGTCCGAATTAACAATAATTGAACATTCGCCGCTTTCGCCCTTGCCTGTAACGATATTAAAGTATACGTACTTTCTTACAACGCTCTGACCTGTACCGTATTTAATAGCGTGTGACAATGCGAAGTCCTGAAATTCATCGCCAACGTATCTGTCACCCGTAACAGAGAAAGAACGCTGATTGCCTGTCTTTGTTGTACTCTGTCCCGCACGGATATATGTTTTATCCTGTGTAATGGGGTTGAGGTTACTGTCAAGCCCTGCAACACCAAGCTGTACAACTGCAAAATCGGACGCTTTTGTAAAATCGGTTGCGGGTGTTTCGCCACAATCTACAGCAAGAACAAAATCATCATTTGTTACAACGCCCTCAAAATCGGGGTTAATAACTGCACTTGCCATAAGTTCAGATAACTTCATAAATTAAACACTCCTTTTTTGATAATATTCTAATCTCATCTGTATTTGGTAACGTGCTTTCCCGTCCTCTGATACGATAAACGGGTAAGCCGTGGAAGTAACAACAACTTTTAAAGGTTGCCGTCCGTTATCCATTGTTGGAAGTTTACGGGCGGCGGCTTGCTTTTCAACCCACGTTGTCAAGTCCTCAAAAAATTGTAAGTTACTTAAATTTTGTTTTATGTTTTGCTCGTAATAACGGCGGGAAGAAACAGCAAATTGAAATTGTTTCATTTTTCCCCCGTCTTTATATCGCTTTAATACTTCCTCGCAAGGGATAGTATCAACGCTGTATGTGTCTGCGTTTTCGTCCAAAAAGTCAACATCAAGCCGACCATTAAGCCCGCTATAGGTTTTAAGCCATTTTTGAACGCTCTCCATAACCGTCATAAGGTCAGCCCCCTTTTTTGATATATGCTTCTACGCTTCTTTCAAGGTCTTTCGACTTATCCGCCAACATTCGCTTATCCCATTCTTTACCCCTCATAGGTGCACCGTGATAATCAAGCTCTTTACCCGTGTACTCTTTAGGCGCACGCCCTGCCATTACCTCGCCGTAATACTGATAATGTGCATAAGGCTGTGTATAGACAATAAAAGAGCCGTCCCCTGCAATAGTGACATTGTTTTTCAAATCGCCCTGTTGCATAGGTACATACTTGTCGCAATAATTCTTTACTTGACTTGCTAGGTATTTTTGCACCTTGTTTGTTCCGCCAAGTCCAAGCCGTTTTAATATCTCGGCTTTGTTTATATCGACTTTTACGCTCATTGTCCGCTCACTCTCCAATGAGGCAAGCCGCCACGCCTGTTGTCCCCGATTGCAGTTATACGAAAATATTCGCTGTTTTTGAGGTCTGCGGGCTTTTCTACGTTGCGGATAGTACCTTTTACCACATAATCACCTAAAGCGGGCTGTACCCCCGTTAAATCGCCAAATAAGCGCACTTCAAAAGTATTAACGGGCTTTGCTCCGTCTGCAGACGTTGAAATTGTTGTTTTTGAAAACCAAGACGCATTTTTTACAGTGTGACAAATATAGGTATCATCATCATTTTTGATATGATGTACAAGCGTTACTGTTTCGGTACAACCTAACATAAGCCCACCCCCTTAAATGCCACAAAATAAAAGATTGGTATTGTTTAACCACGTAAAAGCCGCCGCATCTATTCTTTGTCGTGAGGATTTCGCAACAACCCCCGTTGCATAGCTTCGGGAAATGCCGTCATTGCTCTCGCTTGTTACGTCACCGCTGCCACCTAATGATTGATAGGACAATTCATCAATAACAGCACATTCCGCCATTTTGACAGCTTCTAACGCTTCCCCCGTTGCGGTCTTTGCTTTGTTTGAGGTTATACGGTTAATTTCAGCCGTTGCACGGACAGAAAAGCGGATATATTCCGCCTCTGTCAATGCCCCGTTGTATGTGTCCTTATAAAAGGCATAATCACCATACATTATTTATCACCCTTTTTAGGATTTACAGGCTTAGAGGCTGCCACATTGACAGCCTTATAACCTTTTGCCTCATATTCGGCTAACTGCTTCTCTGCGATATTTCTTGTAATAACACCATTTGAAACAATCATTTTATCACCCCTTTATCAAGCTTTTGTGTGCACGTAAATACCCTTTACCTTGTTTTCGTATGCAAATGCATCGTGGAAAAGTCTGTACTGGAACAGCCAAGCGTCCTTTTTCTGGTTTGTGTCGGGGTCAAACACTTTAGGAAGTGCCATTTTTGCCGCCTGTACTACTGCCGACTTAGAAACAACAAGGAAATTAATATCCTTTGCATCTGCGCCCTTTGTATAGCCCCAAGCTTCCGCACCGCTGTTCAGTGTAATATCAGAGTAGAAACGTGTCTGCGGTACTTCGATAATGCCCGCAAATCTCTTCATTACTTCTTTTGACTTTGTTGTGTCAAGGTCGTCAACAAGCCCCTTGTTTGTGGGCGTGATGAAGAGGTATCTGTCCTCTGTGGGCACTTCTGCCTCGTCCATTGCTGTAATTGCCACACGTAAAGCCTTTGAAACTGTTTCACCGTCAGCAAGTGCGCCTGATGCTTTACCTATGCCGCTTACCTTTGCGTATTTTGCAAATCTGTAAGCGTCAACTTCGGGTGCTACATTTACACGGACAAATTCCTTTGTAATTGCACCAAAAGCCTGTCCAAGAGCTTTCATATTTTCCACACGGTCAACAGAGAGTTCGGCGCTTCTGTCCTCTTCAAGCTTCAGTGTTTCCCAATCAAGGGTTGCGTTGCCCTGTGCGTAGCCGTTTTCTTTTGAATAGTCTCCAAGTCCTGTGGTAGTTACTTTCATTACTTTAACAGTTCCAACACCGTCAAAGTCCTTTGTCTCTGCATCAAGTACAGATGTAAGAGCCGCCTTTTTGTAAACGCCGTCAATAACGGGTACAAATTTTTCTGCATAATTAATTGTTGTTACCATTACTTAATCACTCCTTAAAAAATTATTTGTTTTCTGCAAGTCCTGCACTTTCCATCATAGCCGCCGTGAAATCGTCAACGTTCCCCGCATTGCCGTGATTGCCCCCTGTGCTGAAAAAGTGTGCGCCCCCTGTTTCTGTCGGGTCGGCTTTCGTTTCAGCTTCAAACAAATAGCCGTCCGTTTCTTTCAGCTTGTCAAGCTGCTCTGTCAATCCTAAAAGGTTTTCGCCGTCCATTTTGATTACGGACATATCAAGAGCCGCCTTTGCAAGCTTTGGATTTTTCGCCCTTGCTGCAACAAGTGCCACATTTACAGCACTGTCAAGCTTAACCGCCGCAATGTCTGTGTTGTATTTGTTTTCCCAATCTGTAACAGACTTTTTAAGCCCGTCAAGGTCAACACCGTCAAACTTTCCAACGGTTTCTTTCAGCCCTTTAATGGTTTCGTTAGCCGTGTTAAGCTCTCCAACCTTGGTGTCATATTTGCCCTTGTCTACGTAGCCACCCGCCACAAGGTTTGCAAGCTTGACATCTTTGTTGTCTTTGAGCTTTTCCTCTAACTGCTCAAACGTCAATGCCTCTGTTCCGAAAAGTGCTTTTAACTTATCCATTTTGTTTCCTTTCCCACGCTCTAAAGCCCTTTAACTTATAAAGCCGCTGTGTCGGTCAGCGTTCTGCGTGTATATGCGTTTAAATGCCTGCATATTCGGCGTATTTTGTATTAAAAAAGCCGTTGCATTTGCAACAGCCTTTTAACCGTGTTTAATATGATTTCGTGGTATTTGTTGTGATTTAATACGATTTAGTGATATTTGATAATATTTGTTATCTTTTTCAATGCCTATAAACTTTCGCCCCGTATTCATACAAGCAATACCCGTTGAGCCGCTACCCATACAATTATCAAGGACGGTTTCGCCCTCGTTTGTATAGGTCTTGACTAAATACTCAAGTAATGGTACGGGCTTTTGTGTCGGGTGCTGTCGCTCTGTACTATTTACCCCATCAAACTCAATTAAATTTGCAGGGTAATTTGTATAATGCTGTGGTTTTGGTCGCCCTCTGTATGCGTATATTTCGCTTTTTGATACCTTTGGTTTTATGGACTTGTTAAGTCTTTGTAATCCTTGCGGGTTGTATGTTGGCTTATGCTTATAAAATACGCATATATCCTCAATACAACGCATAGGCTGTACTTTTGCAAATGCCCCACCCGTTTTGTTGTTCTTCTTCCAATACCAACAATAGCGAAACTCTTTGATATTGCTCTGTATCAGTTTTGTTGTAAATGGTTGAATAGAAAAAAGAGCTATTGCCCCATTCGGTTTAATAACTCTTTTGTATTGCTCCCACAATTCGGGGAATGGTATTATATTATCCCATTTGCAACTTGTAACACTATACGGCAAATCGCATAATATAAAATCAATGCTTTCTGCCTGTATGTCTTGCATTACCTCTAAACAATCGCCGTTATATAGTTTATATGGGCATTGGTAACACTCCTTTATTGTGTGTCTATGTTGCTACCTTTGTTCTTGCTGTTTGTTTCTTTAAGCCTGTTTGTTCGGTAAAGTCGGTATATGCCTTATTTGCCTTTCTAAGCTGTGTACGTTCTGCGCTTGCATCACCGCCGCCCGCTTCAATGGCTGCGACTTGCCTTTTTAATGACCTTATATCTCTTTCAATGCCTCTTTGTATCTGTGAGGCTTCATATTCGCTGTAGGTTTCCCCGTTGTAGGATATATTCTTTTTGTCAAGGTCTTTTATTTGCTTATCGCTCCAAGTACGGGGCGCACCGTGTACATACGGGTGAAAGTTATGCCGACAGTTCCAACCGCCCAAGCCGTCGCCGTGTCCGTATCTTGTAGCCGTTTCAAAGTCCTCATACACAACCCCGTCAATTACTTTACGCCCTTTTCTACTGTAGCATTTACCCTGCCATTTTGCGTGTGCGGGTCTTGCTCCGCCGTGTGCCGTTACTTCTACAAGGTCAACGCCTAATTCATCGGCAAGGGCTTCTTGTGTCTTTGCCGCCGTTTGGTTTGCTCCTGTTACTACAGCACGCCTTACAGCAACTTCAAGAGTGTCAACGTGTCCGCTTTTGTTGTACTTAATAGCACCGTTTGCAATCTGCCCTTTGCTATTGGTAGCATTTAAGCCCTGTTTTGCAAGGTCTTTAATAGCTCTCTGAATAGCCGTGTTATAATCCATTCCACCAACATTAATCTGCGTCCACGCTCTGTCGAGGGCTTCTATAAACTGTATGCCGCCGCTATTGGGCGTTGTCTGTGTGATATTCTTAAAAGCCTGTTGAGTTTGTAAAAGCCCCGCATTTAACTGCTTATATAATGCCTCTGTGTTTATTTCATCGGGCTTGTAAACGTCCGCCGCTTTGTAATATTCCACATCGTCAGCAATAGCCATTTCGCCCGCCTCTGTCAAAAGGTCAACAATCTCTTGTTGTGTCTGTCCTGTCATACTTGACAAAGCCTCAATAATATGCTCTTGCACCATTCCCAATTCCTGCAGCTTTTGATTTTGATGTAAAGCCGCAGGAATGAAAAAATCATATGTTGATATTCTGCGTGCCATATCTTCCAAAATATCAATCTCTACAAGTGAATACATATTAACAAGGGAAGAGGGGAGAGCATCTAAATAATTCGGGTTTAAAGCCATATTAAAGCCCCCTTATTATGCAAAGCTAAAAGGGTTATTTTGTGCGGTCTGCATTCCCTCAATAGCCGCCTTTGCTTCTTCCTCTGTTTCCCCGTACCATTTAACACGGTATTCCCAATGCTGTAAAATACCGTCCCTTATATCCTGTCTGTCATTCTCACGGGCTGCAACATCGTCTATTACAAAGCCGTCTTCAAACTGAATTGATATGGGTGTGTCGGGGTCAACATCTGCACCACAAAAAGCCTTACCGATATACAGCAAAGCTTTACAAATTGTTTTTAATGCACCTTCTAATACAATAGCGTGCCTGTTTGCGTGTTGCACAAGCTCTTGACGTTCCCCGTTATACTCTGTTGCGGTCTTTACACCGCTTGCGCTGAATTGGTAACGCTTTGTACCCATTCCGCATTTAAAGGAAAGATAATCTAATTGAGCCTGTACACCGTCTTTATTCTCTGCAACTCTTAAAGACGGGTTAAACTCCTGTACCATTTGTTTAGCGTCAAAGTCCATACCGTCCCCGACCTGTTGAAAAAGCTGTTGTGCCACATCATCAGGCGTTATGGTTTTACCCTCGCTATTGGTCTGTAACATTGCTTTATTATAAAACACCTTTTTCCCGCCAAGTTTAAAATCCTTGACAAAGTTATTATATGCAATGTCTGTTGCTTCCAAAATGTCAAGGGCGTTTGCGTATACACTCATACCCAAGCCGTTGCACTCTTTAATATTGCACGTGATATTAGGATATACAAACGAAAACCACGGTAGGGGAGAGCCTGTATCTATTTTCGGGGCTATGTTGTCGGGTAGGTCTGTTTTTTTCATTTCCATACCGTCTAACAGGAAATATTCATTTTCAATGATATAGTTTCCATTATCGCCCTTTGTGTGAGTTTCAATATAAATATGAGTTTTACCCCTCTTTGTAAACTCTGATATAAAAGCCGCCTCGGTTATACGTGATTTTTCAACGCTTAAAGGAACAATGCTCAATGCGTCTATGTACTCAATAGCCGCTTTACAGTTCGGGTCGGGGATAACTGCCCCGTTATCATTTACCTTTGCACCGTCAGCACGTGCCACAAAAGCCCCTGTACCATATGCAAAGGCTTTTTCCAAAAGCTCGTTACCCTCCGCCCAAAAGTTACTACCACCAAGAACGCCGCCCGTGCCTTGTTCGCTATCTGCACCCATAAGCCAAACAGCCGAATTGTTATGTTCTGCCGTTATTGTTGTTTTCTCATTCAGCAATAACGCCGCCCAATCCTCTGTAATGCGTTTAGCCATTCCCAAGCGGTAAAGCTCCCGTTTGCGTGTTGTCCCGTCAACGCCTAATTCTCTGTAACTGTGTACGCTGTCAACATAGCCCTCCCACCATTCACGCCAAGTTCGTATTTTGGTGTAGTATTCTGTTGATATATTTGTATTGTATTTTTTATTGAGGTAACCAACCGACAAGCCGATTACATCTGTTTTAAGTGTACTATCCATTTTCACACCCTCTTATTTTTATGCTAAAGTCCAACCCAAATCGGTTATATATTCCGCCCACGTATTACCGTTTGGGGACGTTGCGCCCTCTGCTTCAAGTAATTGCTTTGATGCACTACTTAAAGTAAGTGTGTATGTTTTTGTTGTGCCTTGTTCCGCCCAATTGAATAAATGCGTTATAAGGCTTTTTAAACTTTCTATCGTGAGCTTTGAGGAATGCGACAAATTCATAGGCGCTCTTATAACTCCCGCAAATCCCACATTTTCAAGTGCATAACAGTAATGAAACGCATATCCAGAGCTATCATAATACAGCGTTGAAAATGTTAAATTTGTAATTGTTTTAAGTTTTTCGCACTTATAAAACATACTTTCAAAGCGTCCCACTTTAAAATCTTTAATATTTATCTCTTCTAAGTTGGTACAATTGCTAAACATATATCTACACTCAATACTATTTTTAAAATCAAAAATATCCCCAACTCTTTTTAATTTTTTGTTATACGCAAACATATACATTCCGCCGCCGTATGATGATTGCAATATAAGTTTATAAGGGGGATTGATTTCTTCAAAATTTGAATAAAAGAAAAACCTTTCATATGTTTTGCGTGTGCCGTTATCTGTCAGTATGTCCCACAACTGTTTTCCACCGTTTTCAAGTCCTTTATCGTACACTTGATTTATTGCTTCTTCCATTTCATCAAGTGATAATTCATCTTCTCTTCCAGTTTTGCTACGTATAATATCTGCAATCTCTGTCATTTCCTTATCTACATTTCTTGTCTCTTGATACGTAGTGGACATTACCATTCGCCTCCCAGGATAGCCTCTTCAACGTAGGCTTTGATTTCGGCTTTATCCTCTTCTGTCCAGTAGTCCTTTCCTCTGACGGGGGTATATCCGTCTGCTCCTTTTTCACCCGTATCGCCCTTTGCGCCGTCAAAGTAGTCAACACCTTTTACGGGAGTGTAACCGTCTTTCCCGTTAAATGCCCCGTTTTCTGCCTCTGTTCTTACTGCGTTTGCAATCTTATATGTTTCGTTACATACGCTTAAAATCTGTGTGTATATATCGGGTGTCGGGTCGCTCGGCGTACCCTCTGTTATAATGCCCTCTTTGAGATAAAAGCATATAGGCTCTGTTGCTCTTTTGCTCCCCGTTGCGTCAACACCAAACGCACCCACATAAACAATCCCGTTTGTCTGTGATACTTCGGGGGGAATTTTGCAAGTGTAAGTATCATCAAAGGCTATTAAAACAGCATTTTCTTTTTCATTTTCTCTATAAAATACAGCCGTTTTTGTAAATCCGTCCCACAATTGACAGAATTGAAATTTTATGCTGTCAATGTTGACGTTTCCCGAATGTATTTCCTCGGGGTTTTTAGCCCATTTCAATTTTTGGTTTTCGCATATAACCTCTAATGTTGCCATTTCTTCACCTACTTTAACGGCGTAAGCCGTGAAATAAATCTTGATATTGAATATTCAAAAGCGTCACACGTGTCAATGTCCGTTGTGAAATCGTCTTTTCGTTTGTCAATGCCCTTTTCTGCTGCCTTTGCGTCCCACATTGCAGAACGTAAAGCGTTTATTACTTGACCGCACGAATTTAATATATAAAGCCTGTTTGTATTCAACAGGGTATTTACACATACAATACGGTCAATAATCGTTCCTTTTTCACTGTCACCCACTGCAAGCCCTAATCCTGCACTTTTGACAGCGTTCTTTATTCCCGTTATCAGATACGTTTCGGCACAATCACAAAAAGCGTACCGAATAGGGGAGGTTTTATACTCTGCCTGTAGCTCCTTGACAAATCGCACAAACTCTGTATTGAGCCTGTTTGCGTCAATCGTTCCCTTTGCCCCGTCAAGCTTATAATTTTTTATAACGCCTATTCGTTCAAAGTTCCCGTGTACCGCTGTAGCAACAAATGTTGTCTTTGAGTTCGTACCGCCAAAGTCAACGCCTATACTGATAAAGTTTATATCCTTTTCTGCTTTGTCCTTTATCCACTTTGTAGGCTCGTTTGCGAATTGCTCAAAACATAAGCCGTCAGCAACTACCCATAAACCCAAAATAAAGCGTTTAAAGAAAACGCCCGTATACATTGCCCTATATCTCTGCTTTACCTTTTCCGATAAACTTAAATTATCGTCCATTGTAAAATGCAGATATAAAAGGTTTTTTTCTTTATACTTTTTTACCCACTCCACATAAAAGAAGTGTTGCGGGTTTTCGGGGTTGCAGTTAAACCAAAACTTTGCACCCTCTACACTGCAACGGGCTGTAGCTTGATTGACAAATGATTGAGGCATTAACGCCACTTCGTCAAATAGCATACCCGCCAACGTGATACCCTGTATCAAGTCTTGGCTTCTTTCGTCTTTACCGCCGAATATATAAAAATAGTTTTCAACATCGCCCTTTGATATTGTTATAAGGTTATCCGCTCGGCTGTCCCTTATCTCATAGCCTCTTGCTTTTATCATTGTTTTAAGGCTTGCTAATACGTTACGGCGGAATGAGCCGATTGTTTTTCCTGCCATTCCAAAGTTTTGCCCGTTGTATGTATGCATAGCCCATAGAACAAAGGAAAGTGACATTGAAAGAGTTTTACCGCTTCTTATTGAGCCGTCTGCAATGATACCGTCATAGTCTTTAACGGGGGAGTTATCAGCCCACCACGTCAATATTTGCAGTTGCTTTTTGGAAAAGGGCTTAAACTGGAATATCGCCTGTTTCTTCATCGTCCCACACCTCGCCAGCTTTTCCGTTGAGTGCTTCAATAAATCCGTCACTCTCTCGCTCTGTTGTTTCCTCTGTAACCTCGTATATATCGTTTAATTCTTTTACGGCATTTATAATAGCTGATACATTCGGACCGCTCATTGAGTTTGTTTCGTCCATTTCTCGGTTTGCTCTATCTATCAGCCTTTTAAGCTCGTTTAAAGCGTCCTTACGTGTCCATTCTGCCTGTTTCATCATTTCCGCTTTAATTTCGTCTTGTAGCTCTTTTATCCTTAGTAAAATCTTATCGTCAGCCTCTAAACGGCACGCCGCCACATCTACAGAGTTATCTTGCATTGTTTCTGCTTCTTTGTAGGCGGCTCTATATGCTTTTCTTTGTGACATCTTTTCTATTGCTCTGTTTTTACAATATTGCTCTTGTTGCGGGGTAAGCATATATACACCCCCTTGCGTGTTTTTGCGTTACCGCCTCTTTTTTTGGCACGACAAAAGGGACACGGTAAGCCCGCATCCCTAATGTCCCGCTAAAGGAATTGATGAAATATGAAAAAAATAGCTTACACGCAACCGCAGGTATCCCCACACCTGCGAATTGCCCTCCGCACTTTCTCACAATACTATTATATCACTATTAAGGCGGTTTTTGTTCCCGTTTTTTTCCCATTTTGTCACCCGTCCATTTTTGCCCCGCAATGGCAATAAGGGAAAAACTCTTTTGGGTTTTGTGTTGCATCTTCTATATGTCTACCACATACAGAGCAATAAAAAATCCTTTTGCAATACATATTTTGCCGCCAATGCCCGTGTCTTACTTCTGCAATGTCTGCAACGGGTATTTCGCCTAAACATTCAGCTACTTTCAACGCATCAATATGTGTAATTCCGTGTCCTACAACTTTTATACACGCAACTATTGCCTTTTTTATTGCCGTGTCTCTATCAATATAAGGCACTATGTATCAATCCTTTCTCCGTAACTGCAAAAGTCATTATCACGGCAAAATCTACCTCCATTTACATTCCTTTTTGAACAATAATGCCCTGTTATATAGTCCCCATCGTCTTTACGGTATTTGCATTTAGAACACCTAACCACTTCCACAACATCGGCTGTGGGTTGTTTTGTTATAATCTGATTGACTAAAGCTGTGTAATGTTCGGGAGCGAATTTATTAAGATTTTTAATAAGGTCTTCTCTGTCGATATATTCAGCCATCACTTTTTCCTCCGCTTCCTATTTTTTGCTCTTAACCTTTTACTTTTAATCTGTTGCGACCTTTTGGGAATGTATACTGCGTTGCAATATGTTTCCTTTGAAAAGCCTATGCGTGAGTAGGGTTCTAATGTAAGCATCACTCCGCACCTTCTTTCTCTTTAATTAGCGATTTTATTACTTCGT
>JAEIGA010005978.1_pt1 | contig 18524 bp, 15 predicted proteins | sample 9270691 | NCBI WGS metagenome assembly JAEIGA01 (sample SAMN17057246, study PRJNA624740) | gut metagenome | biome: biome; isolation source: fecal sample | host: Bos grunniens | place: China: Xizang | collected 2019
GCATTCTCCCGCAGCCACTGCGTATACTTGCCAGCGCTCTTTTCGCCGTATTTCATGGCCAGCTTTACCGCCAGCACGCGGCCGTTTCCGCTTTCCACAACGTTGTCGGCTCCAACAATCGGCGCGCCGTTTTGCACATCCACGCTCTCGCCCAGACGCACGGGATTGAGATTTCGCGCCATATTCCACACCTGATCCCGGCTCGCCTGACGCTGGCGATCGCGCGGCTGCAGTTCCTGCGGATACGCTTCGTTCACTTCAAAGGCTTCCGTATTGCTGGCTATCAGATCCTCTGCGTTCACCAGTTCATAGTGATAATCAATCGGCTTCTGATCCGCTGTGTACGCAACACCGCTTGTCCCCCGGTTCCTCTTTTCATACAGCATCGCACGTTCTTTTGTTTTGGTTCCCGTCTGCTCTGCCGGTACAATCCTGACAACGTTTTCCGGCTTAACAGAAGTCTCTTTTTGCGTGTTTTCTGCAAAATCCGTATCCTGATTTACATTTCCACCCAGATTCTGCCCCGCTTCCTCCAGCGCAGCATACCACGTCTTACGCGCGTTCTCCCAGGTTTCCTTGCTGTTCATCAGCAGCTCGGCTTCCTTCGTGCCGGCACGGATTCCTTCCACCGCCGCTTTGATGCTGTCCACAAACTGAGTGATCCACTCGCCAATCTTTTCAAACAGCGTCTTGTCGGTGCGGGCAATCTCACGCATGGCGTCGATATCGGAAAACATCATTTCACTGGCGTCTGCCACCACTTCTTCCATGGCCTGACTTTCCGTCAGCACCACGTCATTGGCTTTGGCTTTGTCAATCTGCGCCTGCACCAGCTCGCGCAGCGTGTTTTTGCCCGTGGAATAATAATACTGTATCAGCATATCCTGATACTTGCCGTACTTCTCCGGACTCCACTGTTTGAGCACGTGCGTCAGTTCATGCGCAGCCGCTTTCATCATGGCTTGCTCATTGCCCTTGCCAGCGAACACATCCAGATAAACCGTATTGGTTTCGCTGTCATAAAAGCCGTTCACGCCCATGCGTTCTCCCTGATCGTTCGTCGGCGATTCAAAGTATGCCATGTTGATGTGCATCTTCTCCGCCACGCCGCGAATCGCCTTGACCGCCGCCTGCTGTTTATCGGAAAGCACGCCGCTGAAAGCGCGGATGCCCGTGTCCTTGAAGCGCTGCAGCTCTTCCTGACTGACGCTGCGGAAAGTACCCTGACGATTTGCCACACCCTTGCCCGCGTTCAGTTCCTTCACGCGTTTGATGTACTGCTGCTTTTCCACTTGCCGTGCAGTCTCTCCGCGGGTGTACTCAAGGCTTATTTCATCGCTCATTTTCACGCCGATGCTGTCAAGCGTTTCGCCCAGTTCCTCCAGACTGCGGCCGGATTTGCCATATTCAAACGCCGTCGTTTCGCCGCTCAGATCCGTGATACGCTCGCTCTCAGCGTCCGTATTTTCGTTTGTGAGCGCATTTTCTTCTGCCTGAGCATTTTCCTGCGCCGTTTTCCTTTGCAGATCCTTCTCAAATTCTGCCAGCATTTCGCTGTATTTCTGCGCGCCCGTTTCCTGCTGCACCCTGCTGATCACAGCGTTTGTCGCTTCCGCGCCGCCGGCCATCAGGCCGCCCGTCAGGCCGCCTACCAGCATCTGCCGTCCGATCTCCGGGCTGATGATCGCATTATCATCCGTCGCAGAAATAATCCGCTTGTCCGCATCGATCAACACCTTCTCCGTCAGGCCGCTGACAATCCCCTGCTCCAGTTCTTCCAGTGCTTCATCGCTCGCAGAATCAATGATGCGTCCAAACGCGCCAATATCCTTAGCCGCCACAGCCTCCAGCGCACGCACGATGATGTTTTCTCCATCATCTGCCTGATTGATGCCCTGAATACCGCTCGTTCCGCTTCCGCCGATTTCAATGCCGGCGTTCACAAGGCCGGAAAACATGGAATACAGCGCCGCTTTCACAGGGTTTCCGCTTTTTTCCAGCGCGTCGTTGTAATCGTTTCCCACGGTCTGCGAAAAGCTCAGCCAATACTGCGGATTGGCAATCAGCTTCTGCACCGCCTGCAAAGACTGTTCCTTTACGCCCTGCGCGGCCAGCTGCGATGCTGTCTGCGTGACCGCCTGCGTGCTGGCCATGCCTGCGCCCGCCGCCGTCATCGCCTGCTGCGCCGCTGTCTGCGTGCCCGCAAGCCCGGAGGCTGCCGTTGCGCCGCCCGTCAGATACGACAGTACCGCATTGGGAATATTCTGCACCAGCCCGCTGATCACTTCCTGGCCAATCTCCCACGCCGTGCTGCCGCCCATGTTCTTTACCGCGTCATCCGCTTCCTGCACATACTGCTGGTTCACCTTTTTGTATTTGTCCGCCCATCGGCTCAAAGGATTGCGCCAGTCATCGTCGGTATCCATCTTGAACACCCTCCCGATCGCATTCTTTGCAGCGTTCACAACATAGTCAATCGGCTTGCCCAGCACCACATCATAGGTCTGATACGTCGCGTTTGCAAAATCCGAAAAGCCTTTCATCAGGCCAGTTCCGACATACCGGTCAATATGCCGCTGCGGCTCCAGCACATCATATTCCGCCTGCAGATTTTCCTGTTCAGTAAGCAGCGCGTCGCGATCTTCAATCGTCAGCGGCTGTCCTTCTGCCGTGTATCCGCGCTGCAGCGTTTCTTCAATTTCCGCCATGCGGTCATCCGTCTGCTTCGCGAACTGCTCGATATATCGGTCGGCATAATCGCTCTCGTCCACTTTCTCATAAGAATTGATCATTTCCTGCAGCTGATCCACGCGCCTGTTCAGCGTCCCCGTCGGATCCACCGCGTCGCGTTCATGCAGATATTTCTGCGCGCCGTCCATAATGCCCCGCTGCAAGGCCGCGCTTCCACGCGCGGCGGGCTGCATCCTGCGGCGCACCATTTCGTCTATCAGCGCCCCCTGCCGCTCGATCAGTTCCTCCTTGGTATACGGCGCTTCGTCCTTGCGCCCCATGCCGTAAATATACATATCCCGCGTCAGCGCATCATCTCCGCTCTCCTTCGCCAGCTGCATATTGCGCTTGTAGGCTTCAAAGCCGTCGGTCGTGTCCTGCAGATACGAAAGGTCATCGTCATACCGACCCAACGTCGCCTGTTTTTCATCCATCAGGCCGCGCACATTTCCAAGCGCATAATTGCCTTTGAAAACCTCAGAGCGCGTATGCAGATCGCGTACATTACCCAGCGTCTGCAGCTGACCGCCGTGTTCATACAGCTGCGTGTAGTCATTTTCAAACTGCTGTTGTCTCGCCTTCACCTGGCTGGGAAGTTTCATCGCGCCCACAGTTTTCCCAAGCTCGCTTACGCTCTTCTGAAAAGGCGCGATATCCGTTTCGTCCACCGGCACGTCATAATCCTGCGCGATTCCGATCCTCTCGAGAAAAGCCTGCGCGCGCGGATTTCTGATCGCCGTTTTCTTCAATTCGGCAGACGCGCCGGGGCTATTGCCCCCGCGCGCCGTGTCATCCATTTCATTCAGTTTTTTCAGAAACGCATTCAGCCGTTCTTTTGCCATACTTCCTCCTCATCAGTCAGACAGGTACTTATTGGCAAGCACCACCGCATCGAGTTTCGAGATTTTTTTCTTCTGCAGCGCGTCAGTGATGGTGTTTTCCACATACGTGTTGTACTCTTCCGTACTGCCCGCACTCGCGTTTGCAATAGACGATTTCGCCGGCAGTATTTTCTTTGTCGTTTCCTTCTGCGCCGCATAGAACGGATCCTTCGCTTTCCGGTCTGCCTCCCACGCTTCACGCGAAAGAACAACATCGCTCGTCGTTCCCGTTTCCTCACTCGCGTTGGATGCGCTTTTTTCCGGATTGTTCACGACCACTTTCTGCGTCGTTTTCTTATCCGCGCTGCTCTTGCTGCCGCCGCTGCTCTTGCTGCTCTTGTACATGGCCGCAATCGCCTTTGCATCCTCTGCGCTGATGCCGGCAGCCTCCAGCAGCATGGTGCTGGGCATCTTTCCGCCCTGCAGCATCATCAGCGCCGTGTTGTACGCATATTCCCGGTCGGCATTTGCTGCGCTCTGCTGATCCATGTACTGGCCATACTCGCGCTCATACATGGCATTGGCCGCCTGCTGGGCGCGTTCCACATCCGCGTTGTACTGGTTTACCTTGTCCATGTAACGCGCGTACGCTTCATCCTCGCGCCCGGCCGTCACATTGTAGCGATCCAGCATATCCGCGCCCTCGCCCTGATAGCGCGTGTATGCCGCGTTCATGTACTGCGGCGCCAATTCGCTCAGATCCTGCATATACGTTCCATACGCCGCCTGTCCGGCGCCCTGCGCATAGCTGTTTCCATAGCCGCCCGTCATCGACGCGGCCTGACCCATCGCGTCCTGCATGGCGCGACGGCCCATCTGCACGTATCGGTCGCTTGCCTGCTGGAACATCGGATCCGTTCCCACATCATAGCTGAAGGGCTGACGGTTCATGATGGCGCCAAATTGCTGCTGCAGCTGCTGGGTAAAGGGGCTTTCATACGCTCCGGGCTTTTGCGCCTGCACGCTTTCCGCATACTTCTGCGCCTCAACCAGCTGCTTGGATGGCGTATAACCGCCACTTCCGCTCTGCTGCGTGCCATACAGCGATCCAAGCGTCGTATCATCGGCCACGCCGTCCACCGTCAAACCATAATCCTGCTGGTACTGCCGGATCGCGCTTTCCGTCGCATCGTCAAAAATGCCGGTATTCGCAAGCGAATATCCCTTTTTGTTCAGCGCCGTCTGCAGCGCGTTCACCTCATTGCCCGTGCTGCCTCTTTTCAGCTGGGTATATGTGCTCGCCACGCTTTCTCCCTCACTTCCGGTTCAGATAATTAAAAAGATCGTCGCTGGCGTCCTTCATGGCTGCACCGTTGCCGTTGTGCAGCTCATGCTCCAAAAGCTCGCGTACGCCAGCAATCAGCACGCGCTCTCCCTCTTTGCGCCGTTCCATCTCTTTCCTGAGATCATCCAGCTGCCGCTCCAGCTTGCCCATGCGTTCGTCATCGTTACGGAACATCCGCGCGCATTTTTCCTGCTGCGCTTTCAGATCCGTCGCATCCTGCTCTCTGGGCCGCTTGTGCTTCTTCACAATGTCAATCACCTTGTCCACCGTGATGACCACGCCGCACAGGCCAATCAGCACAGCAAACGCTACCGCCAGCGCCTCATACGGGAGGATCGAAACCGATTCCGTTACCGTCTGCATTCCCCCATCCCTCCCGTTACGTTTTGCTCATGGCAATGGCCTCGTCCAGCAGCACGCGGATCGCCAGCAGCTTGTTGTACAGCGTCTCGTCCATCTCCTGCACGCGCACCAGATACTGGCTGTCAAACACGCCCTTGACTTCTCCGTGCTCCACCGGCACAAAGCCCTTGCCGTCCGCAGGCCCCGTCACCATCAGTACCGTTCCGTCGGGCACCAGTTCCAAACGCTTGGTCTTTTTGTTGTCGCTCCAGATGCCTGCGCCCTGGCCCTTCTTGGTTTTCACAAACGCTTTGTATTCCACAAAGTTCGCCTCCTCTTTTTCATACGCCGCCCACGCCTCAATACCGTCTGCATACGCCGTGGCAATGGCGTCCGTGTTTTCATGCCACCACTGCGCGTCCTGCGCGTTGCTGTTGGCAAAGCAGCCCTCAATGTAGATCGCCGGACACTTCGGGTTGTTCAGTTCATAAAAGTTGTAGGTGCAGCTTTTGATCTTCTTGGGCAGCGGATAGATCTTCGCCACCTCGTCGCACACCCGCTCCGCCAACTTATAGCTGCGGTTCACGCGCGTATTTTCTCCGCGGTTCTTGGCAATGGCCGGATACCCGATCCGCACGCCGCGCACGCTGGCGTTGGCGCTATTGGTGTGAATGGCAATGTGCAAGTCCGGCTCCCACGCCATCAGTTCTTTCATGTCGTTTCTTGTGTTCTGGCTGGCCGCGCTGTCCGTCAAAGCCTTGCGATACTTCTTGTCGCCCATCTTCACTTCATGCCCGCGGGCAAGCAGAATATCGCGCAGCTTTTCTCCGACTTCCCAGCAATGCTTCATCTCGCAGCAATTCCCCTCCGGGCACTCCGTTTCACATCGCAGCGGCTCGCCCTTGAATTTGCTGCACCAGCTCATTCCCGCCCATGCGCAGCCTTTGCTGTGCGGCGCGGGACGAATGGTAATTTTCATTCGCTTCCACTCCTTTCATTTTGGTGGAATCAGGCGGCAACCGCTGTCACCGCCTGTTTGTGGGTGGGGTTAAGTCATAAGACTAATTGTCCCATAACGCCATTCGTTTGTGCCGTCAGCCTTATAAATATAGAAATATTTGTAGGCTGTAGTGTCCGTCAATTGCCGTGTCCCCTCGAAGATAATAGTTCCGGGGTCAAAATAAGATACAGGATAATAAACTTCTCCGGGTGCAGCAAACACCGTTTTACCGCTTTTAATGGCGGCCATAACTTCCTCAAACGGCGCGCTAAAGGTACATTGATTTTCTGTTTCCTCAGTTACCGACACGTAATAAACGCCACCGCCGATGTATTCAGACGGTAATGCGTGCATAACTTCGCCCTTGATAGACAACGTAAAAGAAGCTACCTCGTCCAAAGGCATGGCAACTGCATAAATACCCCATGCAGCGGCCTGTACCGGCTTAAAAACCATAATAACGAATGGTTCTTCTGTTGCGTCAACTTCCAATCCCATAGCGGCGGCATTGCCAAGAAAAAGCCCATCATCGCCATCGTCAATTGCGGGGCAGGCATATTCCACACCGTTATAAACAACCGTATAACTCTTGTTTTTCTTAATGCTAATGGGTGTTGATATCATACCCCCGCCCATTTCAGCGTCAACTGTCAGCGTTGTTTCGGGCATAATCACGCCATTCTGTTCAACGCCCCAATCAGGCTGGGTGTACTTCGATGTGCTGCCGCCGCCCTCGGGAATGTTGACGGTTACAGCGGAGCTGCCGTCGTAGGTCGCTTCCACCGCGCCGGTGAAGGTGATGCTATTGGGGTTGCTCGCTTTAGCTGCCTTTTCCGTTCCCTTGGTAATGATGTTGCCGACCTTGAACTTGATCGTATTGCTGACCATCTCGCCCGCTGTCGTGCTGTTGTTCTTAAACCGCGTGAACGTGTAAATGCTCGGAACGCCGGAAACTGCGGTAACGTCCGTCAGCGTATACAGCGCATTGTTTTCTGTCTCATCAATGACGATCGGTGTTTTTTTCTGGCGCACAGCCGAGGTTATTTCAGTTACGGTTTTATCAGCCGTGCCGTCAGCTTTATAGTGGATTACAAAGATATCCGTTTCCACGCTATCGCTGCTCGCGCCCGTGTCGCCCTTACTGCCCTTAGAACCGTTTTTGATAGTCAGGGTCGTACCGTCGGAAAAAGTGACTACATTGTCGCCGCCGTCTTCCGTGCTTTCGGTCACGCTGGTAACGGTGACGGAAGTACCGGCAGCGCCTTCGGGGCCTTGCGGGCCGGCAGCGCCTTCGCTGCCTTTGGAGCCGTTTTTCACAGTCAGGATTGTTCCGTCAGAAAAGGTAACGACGTTGTTCCCTCCGTCGATCGAGCTTTCGCTCACGCTGTTTACCGTGATCGAAGTACCGGCAGCACCCTGTGGGCCTTGCGGGCCTTGCGGGCCTTCGGGGCCGGTATCGCCCGTGTCTCCTTTTGGACCTTGAGGGCCGGTCTCACCCTGCGGACCGGTTTCGCCCTGCTGGCCGGTTTCACCCTGTGGGCCGGCGGGGCCTTGCAGATCTGCCGAGGATGTGCCGGACGCGCTGGTTACTTTCAGCGTAGTCCCGTCCCACTCGTGGCTGACAGACACCACATCAATTCCGATGTTGTCACGCGCCTGCTGTTTTTGTTCGTCAGTCAGCGTCTGCTCTTTGTTATACAGCACCGCCGCAATGGATGCCGCCGTGCCCGGCAGATTGTTGGTGTTTGCCGTTTCCGGCATGGTTGCGCCAGCCTCTTCCAAAACAGTGTATGTATTGGCTACATTGGCGTTGATGCGGTCAATCTCGCTCTGTACGCTCATGATCGTACCTCCTTAAATCGCAGCAAGCGCGTCCTCGATATCGCTGGTCAGGCTGACGGTACCGCCCGTGGTATGTCCCGCGGGAATCGTCACGCTGGTGACCGTCAGGCCGTCAATCAATTCGCTGATCGCGCCGTTGTTCGGCATGGCGCCGTTCACCAGATCGCCTGCAGCGTTTACAAAGTCACTGCCGATCAGCACCGTATCTGCCGTGGCCGTAACACCCGTGACATCCTGATACTCATCGGGAATGGCGAGAACGTTTACGCGGGACAGCAGTTTTCCGTTTGTCGGCGCGATAATCTGGCTCGTTTTCTTGGGTGTCGCGCTCTTCGTTTCTGTGCTGACAGACACCTTGCCGCTTCCGCTATGCTTGCCGGCAGGAATCGTATAGCTCTTCTTGTTTTCACTCAGGTACTCGGCCACTGTTCCGTTATCGGGCATGGTACCGGTTGCAACCGATCCGTCCGCCTGCACAAAAACCTTTCCGGTCAGCACGTCGCCCGCTGCCGCCGTTGTGGACGAAACATCCTGGTAGTTTTCCGGGATCGCCGCCACATTGACGCCACTCAGGCCGTAGTATCCGCTGTCTGCCGTGATGGCCTGCGATTTCTTGGTGGGGGTTACGCTCTTTTCCTGAAGGTTGTAATTTCCGCCGCCGGAAACACCCGAAACAACGCCGGATCCGTTGTGATAACCTTCGGGGATGGTATACGTTTCGCCCTCGCGCACTTGCGCATTGATGGCGCCTTTGTTTGCAATGCCTTCAATCGCCGTCGCGCAGGCGTCCAGCGATGCCGTGCTGGCAGCAAGGCCCAGTCCCACCAGCTTTGCACGAATCGTATTGCGGGCAGTCTGAATTCTGGAAATCTGAGACGATACGCTCATTTTGTATTCCTCCTTAAATCGTGCTCAAAAGCACTTCTATATTGCCAACGGTAGTATATACGGCTGCCGATGTGATGGGCAGCGTGTTGTTCTGCATCACATCGTTTGCCGTGTTCACAGACAATACGCCCTCTTCTGTCAACTTCAGCGTTTCGTCTGTTTTGATTATCAGCTGCCCTTGTTCAGCGCGCTCGGCTGCTTCTTCCGCACGCTTTGCAGCAGCATTCACTTGCTCGATAATACCTTTGTGCGGATCGTCCGGCTCTTCTCCCAGGCTGTCAAGGCCCTGCATGATCGTGCCATAGAATACATCCGTATTATCAATGGACTCTCCCTGCTGCAGCGTGATCATGCATTTGCACATACCTTCGATGGCAGTGTCTGCCGCAAGCAGCGGTATATGCAGCACAGGCCCGTCCAGCGTCCAGATGTGCGCGTACTTTTCACCGTCTGCACGTTCAAATGCGACCGACGGCTTGGCGTTTGGCCACACTTTCAGCTGCGCGCTGAGATCATACGTCAGATCCACGGCCATGTTTTCCACACCGTTTGACCATACCTCTACACGCCCCGGGCGCAGCGGGACATACTTGATCGGTTCCATATTTCTACTCCTCCGCCTTACATCGCCCGCAGCTGTTCAAGGATATTTTCCGTGATTTCGTCCGCTGCAGCTTCCGCTCTCGCAACCGCTTCGTTGATTTGCTCAATCACGCCCTTCAGCGGATCCGGCGGTTCTTCTCCCAGGCTGTCAATGCCCTGTGAAACGCGCCCGGTAAAAACCACCGTGTTTGCGCGGCCGTCGCCCAGGTGCATCGTGATCATGCATCTGCAGATCCCGGCCGTCGCCGTGTCTGCCGTCAGAATCGGAATATGCAGCGTGTTCCCGTCCCGCTCCCATGCGTGCGGATATTTTTCTCCGTCTGCCCGCTCATACGCAACGGTCGGCACAGCGTCCGGCCAAATTCTCAGATAACTGCCAAGGTCATACGTCAGATGTACCGCGCAGTTTTCCGCACCGTTTGACCAGATCTCAGCCCGCCCGGCTTTCAGCGGCACCAGTTTGATCGGTTCCATGTTTCCTCCTTTTTTAACCGGCGTACATCTGCACCGTGCACGCCTTCCATCCGGCCTCACTGGTTGATTTTGCCGTCAGCGAGCAGGAAATGGGCGAGTGCGAATTGACGGTCATTTTCTTATAACCGGAAAAATCCACACGCATATAAATCTTCTTGGCGTTGCCCAGCCACACGTCGCTCGTTACCGTCGCCTTGTAGGTGTGCTCTCCGCCGTCCGTGAAGGTCTGCGCGCCCATGTTGATCGTTTTCGCGCCCTCCGACGCACCCAGATATACAATGCACGTGTATGTTTCTTCGTCGTTGAACGTGTGGAATATGGGCACTTTCACCGTGTAGGTATACGTTGCATTGCTCGGCGCCTCGCCGATGTTCGCGCCGCTGAGCACAAGATCGTGCGGATCCTCCCAGGGTCTGGATGAAAAAGCGTCATGCTTCCATGTGCCCGTTGCCGGGATCGTGGACATATCCGGCTGCACCCACAGCGTTCCTTCCTCCGGTTCCTCCGGCGCCACCGTCGAAACGACAATGTTTCCTTTATGCCACACGTCATTTCCGTCAACCGACAGCTGGCCGGCAATGCGCGCGTTTACAGCGGACATTTCGCCATCAGCATTGATGCCAAATTTCTCGCTTTCAACTTCAAACGTGCCGCCCGTTTTGATCTTGACGCCAGCCGCCCTGACTTCAACCGTCGTGGTGATAAATTCCTCCTGCCCGGCAATGGCGTCGCCCACGTCTTCCTTGGTCGGAAGCTCTCCCACCTTTTCCGTCAGCTGAATAATCATCCTCCGCGCGCTGGCGTACAGCTGCAGCACTTCTCCCTGGTCGCTTGTGATTGTGCGGTTGATCGTTCCCGCCAGCGCCTCGGCGCTCACGCCCTCTTTGGATATGTTGTCATCGTCAATGTGCGTCAGTTCATACCTCAGCTGCTCGTTGAGCTGATACAGATAACTGAGGATCTTCTGCAGCTTCACATCGTCTTCCAGATCCTCCATCGTGATGTCCGGCAGTTTCAGATTAACGGCTGCCACTCTGTCCGTCACCTCCGTCCGCCAGCTTGCGATAGATCGAATAGATCTGCACGTCGCCCCTTCCGCGCAGGCGCATTCTCCAGTGATCGCAGCGTCTCGGCCGCACCGGCAGAAGGAACGTGCGGATCGTCGGCGTTTCGCTCTTCATCACGCCGCAGGGATGCCAGATGCCGTCGGAATCGTACTCGATTTCCATTGCGCACCATGCGCCCGCTTCTACCTTCGCGCGGATGTTGTAACGTGCTGTCGTTTTCCTCGTTTCGTATTCATAGCCTTTGAGCGCGCTGAGTGCGTGCCATTCAAAGTCCGCCTCGCGTACGCCAGCAAGGCCATTGACGGTAAACAGCTGCCCTTTGACACTCAGGCAGTACAGTTCCCCGCCATGCTCGGCAAAGGCAACAGCCTGCGTTTCATCCTCTTTGTGCCATGTGCTGTTGACCGTGTCATACACATACATTTCCCACTCGTCCGTCACAGCGTCCTGCATGGAAATGTAGTACCGCTCCCGCAGTGCACCGGCGACGGCGTTTTTGGCGTTCACATCGCCCAGTTTCCGGCTCATGCATACCGGCAGGCTGCCATCGTATGCCACAATATCCGTGGGCGACTTATAAAATAGCGTGCCTTCCACAATCGCAAGGCTTTGGAAGCTTCCCAGCTGCACGCCGCGGCACTGCGTGGTCATCACCTGATAATTGGCCGGGCGCGTGCCGTAGATTTTGTGGATGCACTTTTCCTTGAAAAATGTGGGATACCCGCCGTACGTGACAGCGCCCGTGAACGCGCCGTCGCTGCCAACGCTTACCGCGTAGCTGTCCATGCTTACATTCGCATAGCTGCGCCAGTTTTTGAAATCCCCCTGCCGGCAGGCGTAAATCTCGTTGAGCGTTTCCCCGCTTTCGGTTTTGCCGTAATAACAGCCCCACAGGCGATTTTCGCTCTCAGTAATATAGTCCATCTTGGGCGCTTCCCGCCTGACGGTAATCGCTTCCGTCTGCTCATGCACACCGTCAATCAGGCCAACAACCACAATGTAATCGTCCTTCACGTCGTAAATCAGGTGCGTCGTGTTCAGGCTTTCAATCTGCGCTTTCAGCGTTTCGTTGTCGCCCGTATACACAAGCCCGCTCACTTCCACGCCGTCATCCACCCGCAGATCCTTGCCGATCCCCGCTGCGCTGATGCGCACATACACCGTCGTAACCGTAGACCATGCGCCCATCGCAGTGGAATACACCTTCAGGCCGTGGCCTTCTTTGGTCGTGTCCAGCCAGTACGCATTGTTTTCGGGATTCTCCGGCGTCTCGGATCCGATCGTCACGTTTTCGTAATCACTGCCATCTATGCGACAAAGCGCCAGGGAGACTGTCTCTCCCCCGGCGCTTTCGTTGCTGGCATTGATGCTCCCCTTGTCAGCAGGATCCGCAGTGTTGAAATATACCGCATCAGGCCATACAATCACATACGCGCCCATCGAAACAAGCTGTCTTGGCACATCGCCCGCGGTCAGTTCAAGCCCTTCCACAGCTTCTCCGTTGTAATACAGCCTGTTTCCGTCCACATAGCACAGCTGCTCTTTTGCAATAAGCCCCAGGGGCTTTTCCAACACTTTCACCAGCCCGCGCTTTTTGCGCGGCGCCAGCAGCGGATACTGCGCACCCGTCATGTTGCGCATATTTTCAAACTCGCCATCCCCGGCCTTTGCGCTGCGGTTGATGCCGCCAAACGCTTCCGTCGCAAGGCTCTGGCGGTTTTTCCCTTCCAGCCACGGGAGATATGCCATATTTCCCCTCCTCAGATCAGGAACGCCCTCACCTGAGTGCTGGGCATTCGCGTGCGGTTTACATACCGCTTGTACGAAATGTATTCGTTGTCAAACAGCGTGGTCGCATCCTGCTGCTGGCTTGCATCGCCGTCCGCCCTGGCGATCTGCGCCTCCAGGTAATACTGATAAAGACGGCTGAAAGGATCGGGCACCAGCAGCACCGTTTCTTCGTCGGTTTTATCGTCATAACCGACAAAGGCGTCTGCACGCTTTTTCTCTTCCTCGCTCATCACGTGGGTATCAAACACCTCGATTTTCACCTGATGCTCAATTTCATTGAGCCAGCCAACCTTCAGCTCCCGGCTCCAATCGTTCGCTTTGATTTCATCCACACGCGCAAGCACTTGTTTCAGCTGCATGGACGCTCCCTCCCTTACGCTTTGTCGGGCGGTTTGGCCGCCTTGTCCTCGGCCTTCTTAAACGTCATTTCATACACGCCCATCGCAGAAGTCGATACAATAAAAGCATTGAGAATCACAAGGCCCACGCTCTCCCAGCTGATCGCGCCACTCACAATATCGGCAGCCATCAGCAGCATAAAAGCGATCACATATACAACCACGCGCGTGGGGATCTTCCACACCTTGTCAAGCGGCGCCTTGATGTACTGCACAATGATCAGCACCGCCGCTACCGCACCAGCCATCGTGCCGATGCTTTCCCAGGCGAAAAACTCACCGGGAACGCCCGGCACCGCTTCTTCTGCCACGCACAGCGCAGGCAGCATCAGCAAAAGCATCATGAACAGCAGAGAAATGAACTTTTTCACAGGATCACTCCTTTCCTTACGTCAGCGCACCGCCACATTGGCCGCGCTCTGTTCGTACTTTTCGGCCTTTGCGCGGGCGTCATCCGCCATGCGCAGCGCCTCGCGTACTTTGAAGGGAACCATCACGTCCACGCCGCGCATCACCTGAACGCCGCGCTGGCCGTTGCACACGTACTGCGCATTCTCTTCGTCGCTGTTGCCCTTTTCCAGCCGTACACGGAATTTCTTTTTGGTGATGTCAAAGGGCTTTTCCATCTTTTCTTCGGTTTTCGCTTCATTCTTCGCCATGTTTACCTCCTAAATGGCGGACGATACCGCCAGTGCAATATCGTCCGCCGTGTTTCAGTTATTAGCCGACCTCATCAAGCACGTCGACGTCGACGGCAGAGTAACGGCTGGTGGATTCCACGCGCAGGATACGCTCGGGATACTGCATCAGCACGCCCTGGCTCATCTTCCAGCCGATGGTGCTCTTCAGTTCCAGAGGACCGCCCGCCACGCGCTTGTCATGGGCGATCATTTCAAAGCCCGCGCCTTCGGGATCAATGATCGCATAGGCATTCTTGCCCATGATGAAGGTGGCGTACACAGCGCACTGCTCGTCGCCATGCTTTTCTTCGCCGCCCTCGCCGGGGTTGAGATAGTCGCCGTCAGCAGGGGCGACATTGGGTTCTTCGTCGATGTACAGATACTTGTTGGTGGCGTCAGCACCAACGATCTTGTACTGCTCCACAATGGCGCCGCCGGCGGAAGTATCCTCCAGCAGGACATAGCGGCCGATCAGCTTTTCAGCCATTTCGGCGGTCAGGGCTTCATCGATGGTGATACGGTACATCGTGCCGGTGCCAAGGGGCGCGGTCGCAGCCTGCGTCAGCTTGGAATAGGCGGCAACGTTCAGGAAACGCTGTTCGTCCGTGTAGAGCGTGGCGCCCACGTATACGGGGGCGTTGGTGGTCTTCACGTAACGGGTGCCGTGCATTTCGCCGATTTCGCCGTTGAACAGTTCCTCCACAGCAGCGTACTTGTGGAACTCGGTGAAATCGGTGCTGCGGCGGAAGTCATGCGCAACAGAGGGATGCATGATGCCCACGAAGTAGTTGCCGATCTTGGGCACCTTCTCCTTGAACATCTTGGTTTCAGCCTGGGCGGCCATATCAGGGGTGAAATAGGCCTTGCCCTTGAGCTGCCAGCGGGTCTGAGGCGTGGAGATGTACTTGCCGTCATCGTCCAGGATGTCGCTCATCATCACGTTGGTGCCCGTGGCTACCTTGTTGCGGATCAGCAGATCCTCGGTCTGGCCGTGCTGCGCGCCCAGTTCTTCGCTGGCGCCCAGCATCACGTTGTCCACATGATGGGTTTCCAGCTGGTCAGACACTTCCACATACGCGCCGTACTGCTTGATGCTGGCGCGCACGGTGCTCTGGCCCATGCGCTGGCCGGCAGGGTTGATGCCTTCCACCAGCGCCTTCATGGCCGGGGGAAGCACATTCCACTTGCGGCGTTCAAGGGTCATACCGTTGTTACTGGGCAGGGGCAGCTTTTCCGCAAACTGCGCAAAATACTGCTGGGGACGAGAGTTTTCCAGCATTTCGGTCTTGTAATACTCCTTCATGCCAGGAGAAAGAGTATGCGCAGAGGTGAAAGCCTCCTGCGCGCCGGTGTTCACGTTGGTGTAAGCGCCGGTGGTATTCACCACGCTGCCAGCGCCGTCAAAAAGCTTGAGATTGAGAATGAAATTGGTCATAATAACCCGCCTTTCTGCGGCGGGCCTTCGTCAGAAGGTGATGGATGTATCACCGGCCCGCACGCGTCGTCTGATTTCTGCAAGATCCTTGCTGTTCAGATCCTTCACGTTCTGCTTCCATGGGGCGTTTGTTCCCTTTCGCCGCATACCGTTTTCAACAGCCCGGCTCTGGCCGCTCTGCACAGCCTGCGCCACGCGCTGCACGCTCTGCTCGGCAGCTGCCTGCATCCCGCCGCGCATGATTTCATCACGGTGCGCCAGGTAGAAAGCGTCCTTCACGTTCAGTCCGCTGCCCGGGCGCGTCAGACGGAAAAAGTCCGGGTTTTCCAATTCCTTGTCAAGGTCGAAATCCGGCACCTCCGCCCGCAGCTGTTCGGCCTGTCTGACAAGCCCCACATAGTGGTTCCTCAGCTGCTGCTCCTGCTGCGTCCTGCGCTCGTTTTCGCGCAGCATCTTCTCGCGCACTTCGATGTCATCCAGCCGTGCCACCGCATCTTCACTGATGCCCAGTTCCATCGCACGCTGCGTCAGGTGCGATCTGTCGCCGGCCAGCTTTTCGGAAAGCGCTTTGATGCTGTCCTCGTTCATTTCCGCCATGTCCACGCCGTAGCGCTGGCCAAGGGAAAGAATGATCGGCCGCAATCCGTCGAGTTGTTTTTCGGTCTCTGCGTTCTTCTTGAAGCGTTCCTTCAGGATCCCTTGCACGTGTGCGTGCATATCCTCTTTGTAATCTCCCTCAATCAGCTGCTTGAAGGGGATCTTCCCGGTCTGCACACCCGTGCTCTGTGTCTGATCAGCGGCGGCCTGATCCATGCCCGCCTGACGGCCGTACTGTACGTTCGCCATGGGGTTTTCTTTACGCCCGCGCCGCGCGGGGGTCACGGCAGTTACTCCCGTTTGCGTCCCTTCCGCTGCCGCCGGCACTGCCGCTGCCTCCATAGCGGGCGCCGCTTCGCCGTCAAACAGTTTCAGGTTCAGTCTGTTTTTTACCATGTATTTCCCTTTCTGCCCGTAAGTGGGCGACCCTTGAGCATGGTTATTATAGGTCGATGATGTGGCGAATGAGAGATGCAGTTTTATCCCTGCGGAATGGCTGCATCGTCAAACTCTTTTCCCGTGCATACCTCGCAGGAAACAAGGTTCGGATAATGACTTTCCAGCATCGCAAGGCCGCCGTAGACCAGCCCGAAGGCCACGCGCACAGCCTTGAATTTGTGCCACTTGGGCTTAAACGCCCGCACATAGGCAAAGCCGCTGCCGTTGTCGAAATATTTGCCGGCCCTCACCCATTTGCGCAGCTTGAAGCCGTCCAGCGCGTTCATCAGCGCAAACACAAGCATACTGGCGCCGCTGCACACCGCAATGTTTTCATCCGTCGCGCCCATGCTTTCATCCACCGCATGGCCTTCCACCGTCAGCCGCAGCTCGCGCGGCCAATAGCACACTTTGATCATCGTTTTCCTCCTCAAGTCGGTTTGGTTGTATCTTCAACGCCTTTTTCAAGGCGGGATGCACGCGTCTGGCGCTGCTTTTCGGCCTGATCCGGGTTTGTGCCCATGTTCCCCTGTCCCTGCTGCGCGCCGGGATACTTTTCTTTCTGCCCGGGAATCCCCTGCGCGCCCTGCTGCTGCACCTGCTGGATCTGCTGCATGAGCACCTGCGCCGTTTCCGGTTCGTAGCGCTGCGCAAGCGTCATCGCCACTTGTTCAAAATACTGCAGAAGCTTAAATTGCACGCCCATTGCCTGCACCTTCTGCATCAGTTCCTCGCGTCCGCGGAAGTCCATCATTTCCAACAGCATGATGCTCTGATCCGCCATCTGCGGATTGAATACGCCCAGGCTCTGCAGCCTGATTGCGTCCTCGTTTTGCGCCATCTTGGAATATTCGCTCTCCTGTTCGGCGCTCACTTCGATATCAAACACAGGGCTGCGCATTCCCAGGTCCTGACCAAGCAGCTCCATGGGCTTGGGTCTGATGCCGGAGTTGTCATACGATACAAACTCCTGCACGCCCATTTCACCCGTGATACGGAAAGAACGCGGAATCTCGTAAAACTGCCGGATCAGTTCGATCACCATCAGCAGCACTTTTTTGTAGGCACGATATGCGCCGTAGTTTGCGCCCTTCATGTTCTTGCCCGCCGTTTCGATCAGCGTCTTGATGGCGCTGTATGCCGTGGCGCCGCCGGCGGATACGCCGTTTGCCACGTCCTGGTTTCCGCTGGTCTGCTTGAGTTCTTCGATCTTGTTGTTGAGAATCTGCACATAAATTCCCGGAAGCGCCGTCGTTTTCAGTTCCCTGATGTACTCATCGCCCACCGGCCCTTCCACGAACACCACGCGCTGCGTCGGATCCGTCACCTGATCCATGTTGATCCCCATATCCGTGCTCACCAGCAGCTTTACGCCCGCAGACGCCATGGCGTTTTCCGTGATGGCGTTGTTGAGCAGATCAATCTGCTCCTGCGTGTTCTTGTTGACGTCAATCATCGAAAAGCCCGCGGGGCTGCCTTCCATTTCGTACATCGGATCCATCACAAACGGGAAATCCCCGTGCCAGTAATAGCCCTTCTCCTGGAACTCCGGCATATTCTCACTGGCATAAAGAATGGTATCGCCCACATACTTGCACAGATGCAGCACCTTGTGCGTTCCGCGGTAACGGTGATAATACCAGTCAACCACCGCAACCAGCCGGCTCTCCGATTCCTTATCCTCGTTCTGATAGCTCGAGGGCTTGAAGCTCTGGGAATTAAGCGTCTGGTCGCTCAGTTCCGGATACATTTCCCGCAGCGTGTCCCGATCCATCATCTTCACGCAGAACACATACTTGCTGCCCTGAATATCCGTGACGCCCGGTTCCCAGTACAAGGAAATCATGTCCACACGCTCGATGCTGATGTCTCCCAGGCCGTTATGAATCGCAGGATCCCAGAACACGCCGTACACGCCCGCGCCGCTCACCAGCTTTTTGCGCTGCACCTTGTTGTAGGTGTCCTTGAAATCGTTGTGCTCAAGCACCACGGGAATGATCTTGGAAAGGTTCTGCGCTTCTTTCAGGTCATCCGCTTCACGCGGAAGAATGTTCCCCCGCGGATACGCGCTCA